>Ga0182742_1001638_pt1 | contig 27608 bp, 27 predicted proteins | sample eDN5th37CBELigMG_FD_128880 | JGI IMG/M metagenome (GOLD analysis project Ga0182742, IMG submission 128880) | Enriched Miracle-Growth compost microbial communities from Emeryville, California, USA - eDNA 5th pass 37_C BE-Lig MG (version 2)... ...
ATCGCCTGGCGCGGGCGGCGGAGCTGGCGGGATTTCCCCGGCCCATCTTCCTCATCGAGCCGATCGCCGCCGCCCTCGGCTACGAGGAGGCGCTCGACCGCGACGAGGTGGTGCTGGTGGGCGACTTCGGCGCGGGCACCAGCGACTTTACCCTGATGCGCCTCGGCCCCTCGCACCGCGAGGCGGCGGATCGACGCGGCGACGTGATCGCCTCCACCGGTGTCTACATCGGCGGCGACAACTTCGACGCGGCCATCGTGGACAAGCGGCTGCTGCGCCGCTTCGGCGCAGGCTCGACCTACCTCGCCCTCACCCAGCGGATGCCCCTGCCCGCGTGGATGACCCGCAAGCTCCTCTCCTGGCACGAGATGGCGCTGCTGCGAGAGCGAAGCACCATGGACTTCCTCCGCAGGGCCCACGTCACCTCCGACGACCCGGCGGCGATCGGCAACCTGATCACCCTGATCGAGGAGAACCTCGCCTACCACCTCTACCGCGCGGTGGAGGCGGCGAAGCGCACCCTCGGGGAGGCGGAGGAGGCGGCGATCTCCTTCCACGAGGGAGGGATCGAGATCGAGGAGACGGTGCGGCGGGACGAGTTCGAAGCCTGGACCGCCCCACTGCGCGCCCAGCTCTCCGCGGCGGTGGATCGGCTGCTCGAGCAGGCGCGGGGCGTGGAGCCGGACGCGATCTTCCTCACCGGCGGCACCTCGAAGATCCCCTCGGTCCGGCGGATCTTCGCGGAGCGCTTCGGGGCGGAACGGATCCGGTCCGGCGACGCCTTCACCTCGGTGGTGGCGGGCCTCGGCCGCGCAGCGGCAGCGGAAGGCCTCGACGGCGGCACGCCCGCTGGCTAGATCCCCGGGCCATGGATCCGATCACCCTCGTCCTCTTCGTCGTCGGTCTGGCCGCCCTGGTGGGAGGAGCCGAGCTGCTGGTGCGCGGTGCCGCGCAGCTCGCCGCGGTGGTCGGCGTCTCGCAGCTGGTGATCGGCCTCACCGTCGTCGCCTTCGGAACCAGCGCGCCGGAGCTGGCGGTGAGCGTCTCCTCCGCCCTGCGCGGCGAGGCGAGCCTCGCCATCGGCAACGTGGTGGGGAGCAACATCTTCAACGTGCTCTTCATCCTCGGCGTCTCGGCGCTGGTCGCACCGCTGGTCGTCTCCACCCAGCTCGTGCGCCTCGACGTACCGCTGATGATCGCCGCGTCGCTGGTGGTGTGGGCGATCGCCCGCGACGGCGCCGTGGGGCGGATCGAGGGCGCGCTCCTCTTCGCCGCGATCGTGGTCTACACCGTCTTCCTGGTGCGGAAGAGCCGGGCGGAGGAGCGCGCCGCGCGGGCGGCGGTGGAGATCTGCGCGCCGCCGCGGCGGGGCGTCCGCGCGGTCCTCCTCGACCTCGCCATGGTGGTGGTGGGCCTCGCGCTCCTGGTGCTCGGCTCCGGGTGGCTGGTGGACGGCGCGATCGCCATCGCCCGCTTCCTCGGCGTGAGCGAGACGGTGATCGGTCTCACCCTGGTGGCGGGCGGCACCTCGCTGCCGGAGGTGGCCACCTCGGTGCTCGCCGTGATCCGCGGCCAGCGCGACATCGCCGTGGGCAACGTGGTGGGGAGCAACCTCTTCAACCTGCTCTCGGTGCTCGGCCTGAGCGCCGTCGTCGCGCCGGAGGGCCTGGTCGTTCCCGCCTCGATCATCGCCTTCGACCTGCCGGTGATGACGGCGGTCGCGGCGGCGTGCCTGCCGATCTTCTTCGCCGGCCACAGGATCGGCCGGTGGGAGGGGGCGCTCTTCCTCGGCTACTACGTCGCCTACACGCTCTACCTGGTGCTCGACGCCACCGAGCACGATCTCCTGCACACCTACCGCCTGGTGATGGCGGCCTTCGTCGTGCCGCTCACCGCGATCACCCTGGCCATCCTCGCCTTCCGCGCGTGGCGACAGGAGCGCCGCGCTGCGCGGTGACGGAAAGGCATCAGCGCCAGCGCTGGATCCTGCCGGGGAGCTGGCGCTCGCCCACCCTGGCGCAGAAGGCCTCGAGCGCCTGCCTGTCGGCGCCGCGCCACGCCAGCGTGGAGAGGTCGAGGGGCACGTCGGTGCGCAGCGTCGCGAGCGTGCGGTAGAGCATCGCCGCCTCGCGCCCCGCCCGCAGCGACGCGGCCAGCGCCGCCGCGCCGCGCACCTTCACGTCCCAGACCGCCTCGTCGTCGGGGATCGCCTCGAGGTGGCCGTAGCGGGCGAGCACCGCCGCCGCCGATTTCGCCCCCCAGCGCGGGAGGCCGGGGATGCCGTCCGCGGTGTCGCCCACCAGGGCGAGATAATCGGGGATCGACGCGGGCGGGACGCCGAACTTCTCCACCACCGCGGACTCGTCGAGGACCTCGCCGGTCCGGCGGTGGAGGAGGACCACCCGCGTCCCGCGCACGCACTGGGCGAGGTCCTTGTCCGGCGAGCCGATGCGGATCTGCTCCACCGCGGGATCGTCCGCGAGGCGCGCCGCCGCGGTGGCGATCGCGTCGTCCGCCTCGAATTCCACCATCGACCAGCAGGTGATCCCCAGCGCCCTGCACCCCTCCTCCGCCAGCGGGAACTGGGCGAGGAGCGCGGGATCGACCCCTTCGCTCGTCTTGTAGCCGGCGAAGAGGTCGTTGCGGAACGACTCGATCACCGTGTCGAAGGCGCAGGCCACGTGGGTGACGCCCGGCTCGGCGAGGAGCGCGGCCAGGCTGCGCAGCAGGCCGCGCACCGCCCCCACCTCCCTGCCGTCGGGGGTGGTGGCCGGGGGCGCGCCGAAGTGGGCGCGGAAGAGCTCGTACGTCCCGTCGATGAGGTGGACGCGCATCGGATCAGCCGCGGCGCAGGCTGCCCACGGTGAAGCCGCCGCCCTGCTGCGCCTTCGCCGCGTGCTCCGCCGCCTCCGCTGCCTCCGCCTCCGCCCTGGTCCGATGGACCGTGCCGTCCGGGTGCTCGGGCGGCGCGTAGACGGTGAAGAGCTTGAGGGGCTCGCTGCCGGTGTTGACGAAGTTGTGCTCGGTGCCCGCGGGCACCACCACCACCGTGCCGGGCCCCACCGGGCTCCGCTTGCCGGCGAGCACGCTGTAGCCGGTGCCGGAGACGAAGCAGAGCACCTGGTCGAGGTCGTGGATCTCGAGGCCGATGTCGTCGCCGGGCTGCACGCTCATCAGCACGAGCTGCGTCCGCTCGGTGGTGTAGAGGACGCGACGGAAATCGTCGTTCTCCGTCGCTGCACGCTGGATGTCGGTCGAGTAGCTCATCCTTCCTCCGCTCGGACGGGGTGCCGGCGTCCACGCTACCGGGCGTGGTCCGGGAGGGCCAGAGGATCCGTTGCCGCCCCACGCACGGGTGGTCAGGTTTTCCGGGGGAGGACGACCCGTGGCGGAAATCGCATCGACCCTCGCAGCCGGCCTGCTCGCCCAGGTGCCGCCGCCCGACCAGCCCGGGGTGTGGGGGCAGGCCTGGCCCTTCGTCATCGCGGGGCTGGTGATCCTGGCGGTGGTGATCTGGGGGCTCGCCGGCGGGATCCGGCGGCGGCGCGAGGGTCTCTAGCCGCCGCCGCGCTCCAGCAGCTCGATCACCCGCCGGAAGTCGGTCTCGCGGATCCGGGTGGTGCCGCGGTAGGGGTGATCGAGCACCCAGATCGTGAAGAGCACCAGCGCGATGATCCCCGCCATGAGCACGATCATCGCCGCCTGCGAGCGCCGGTAGCGGAGGCCGAAGAAATTGGCGAAGCCCACGGTGACCAGCGCGCCCGTCACCAGCACCACCCAGAGCATGTCGGGCAGCTCGTGTTCCGCGTGGAGCAGGCGCAGCCGCCGGTGATCGGAGAGCTCGTTGAGCTCCCCGAGCGCGCGCAGGTGGAGGTTCCGCTCGCGATCGTCGGTGGGGCTCCAGGAGGTGACCGCCTGCCAGAGCGCCTCGTAGGCGCGCTCGGCCTCCGGCGCGGGACCTTCGCGATCGAGCCGATCCCATTCCACGTCGGCGACCGAGCGCAGGTAGGCCAGCACCGCTGCCATCCCCCGCTCACCCGCGGGCGCCGGCGCCGCGTGCAGCAGCCGGAAGAGATCGGCGGCGGCGTTGGCTTCGTTCGCCGCCCCTTCGCGGTCGCGATCGTACTGCTCCCAGACCACCACCACCGCGAAGGCGAGGAGGACGCCGAAGACCGCTCCGACCAGCGCCAGCATGTGGCCGGCCACGGTGTGGTGGGCCTCGAGCACCGCGAGCGGAACCGTGCGCCGTACGAAGAGCTGGGCGATCAGCGCAGCCGCCATGCCGCCGCCCACCACCGCGATCGCGAAGAGCCAGGTCTCCATGCGTCTGGCGGGTAGATACGCACGGAGGGCGGCGGCGGCCAGCCTTCACCCCCCGACGACGAAGGCGCGCCGGAGGATCGATCCGACGAAGGCGCTGCGCAGGTAGAAGCCCCGGGGCGCCACCCGCACCGGCGCGCCGTCCGCGTCGAGCCCCCAGCGGACCTGCGCCGCGTTCGCCCCCTTGGGCCGCATCTGGAGCACCTTTCCCCGGTGGGCGGTGATCGACTCCACCTCGCCCGCCCCCACCAGCTCGGCGAACTCGTCCCAGTCGGCGCGCAGGAGCGCCTCCTCCTCGCCGGCGGGGCTCCACAGAAGCGGCATCCCCACCCGCCGCCAGATCAGCTCCACCGCCGGGTCGCTCTCGATCGGCACCCACAGGACGCGGGCCAGCTTCTTCCGCACCCGCGACGCTTCCCAGGGCTGGCGGCCCATCTCCTCCAGCGCCGCGGTGCAGACGAAGGTGGTCTCCCGCGGCCTGCCCGCTACGTCGACGGGAACGCTCTTCAGCTCGATCCCCAGCGCCTCGAAGTCCGGCGCCGCGCGGCTCTTCGCGGTGGCGCCCAGCGCGGTCTCGAGGAGCTGGCCGATCCATCCCTTCGCGCGGCGGACGTCGGCGAGCGGGATGCCGTGGCGCTCGGCGATCGCCCCCAGGGGGTGACCCGCGAGGGCGCGGGCGCGTCGGAGGAGCTCTGCTTCGCTTTCCGGTGGAGGGACGGCGGTCATCGCCGCGCGAGGATACACCCGGGACCCTATATTCCGGCGGACGACGAGGTGCCGCATGACCGAGCTTCGCCCCGTGCCGCCGGAGCGGCGCATCTACTGCAACCGCACCCTCAACCTCCGCTCCATCCGCGCCATCGGCTACGACATGGACTACACGCTGGTCCACTACCGCGTGGAGGCGTGGGAGCGCCGCGCCTGGGAGCACCTGCGCCGGCGCTTCGCGCAGCGGGGCTGGCCGGTGGAGGACCTCCAGTTCGATCCGGAGCTGGTGGAACGCGGCCTGGTGATCGACAAGGAGCGCGGCAACCTGGTCAAGGCCAACCGCTTCGGCTTCGTGAAGCAGGCGGCCCACGGGACGCGGATGCTCGGCTGGGAGGAGCAGCGCGAGGCCTACGCCCGCACCATCGTCGATCTGGCCGAGCCGCGGTGGGCCTTCCTCAACACGCTCTTCTCCCTCTCCGAGGCGTGCATGTACGCGCAGCTGATCGACAAGATCGATCGGCGCGAGCTCCCCGAGGTGCTCGGCTACCCGGAGCTCTACGAGCTGGTGCGGAGCACCCTCGACGAAGCCCACATGGAGGGCGAGCTCAAGGACGAGATCCTCGCCGATCCCGACGCCTACGTGATCCTCGACGAGGAGACGGCGCTCACCCTCCTCGATCAGAAGTTCGCCGGGAAGAAGCTGCTCCTCATCACCAACTCCGAGTGGACGTACACGCGGCGGCTGATGAGCCACTGCTTCGACCGCTTCCTGCCGAAGGGCATGGGGTGGCGCGACCTCTTCGACGTGGTGATCGTCGGGGCCCGCAAGCCCCACTTCTTCACCATGCGCAACCCGCTCTTCGAGGTGGCCACCGAGGACGGGCTGCTCCGCCCGGCGATCGGGCCGATGCGCGAGAACGTCGCCTACCTGGGCGGGAGCGCGCGGCAGGTGGAGCAGCACCTGGGCCTCTCCGGCGACGAGATCCTCTACGTGGGCGACCACATGTTCGGCGACGTGCGCGTCACCAAGGACGTGCTCCGCTGGCGCACCGCGCTGGTGCTGCGGGAGCTGGAGGACGAGGTGCGGGCGGTCGAGGCGTTCCGCCGCGACGAGCTCCACCTGGCGCGGATGATGGAGGAGAAGGAGCGGCTCGAGGCGCGCATCGCCGCGCTCCAGCTCCACGCGCAGCGGATCGACGCCGCCTACGGTCCGCGGCCCGCGGGCGTCTCCTCGGAGGAGCTGCTGGCGGAGGCGGAGAGGCTGCGGGTGGAGCTGGAGGCGCTCGACGCGCAGATCGGCCCGCTCGCGGCGGCGGCGTCGAGGCTGATGCACGGCAGGTGGGGGCTGCTGATGCGCGCGGGCAACGACAAGAGCCACCTCGCGCGGCAGGTGGAGCGCTACGCGGACATCTACATGTCGCGGGTCTCCAACCTGCTCTACGCCACGCCCTTCCTCTACCTGCGGTCGCCGCGGGGCAGCCTGCCCCACGATCCGGGCGGGACCAACGTGCCGTCGCCGCCCTGAGGCGGGCGGCGACGGCCGGCGCTCCGTCAGCGCTCCTCGATGGTGATCTTCGTCACCTGCACCGGCGTCACCGGGCGATCGTTCGCGTCGGTGCGGGTGGAGTTGATCTTCATCACCACGTCCTCGCCGCGGATCACCTTGCCGAAGACCGGGTGCTTCGACGGGCCGGGGGTGAACCAGTCGAGGTAGGCGTTGTGCGCGGTGTTGATGAAGAACTGCGAGCCGCCGGAGTTGGGAGCGCCGGTGTTGGCCATCGAGAGGGTCATCGGCTCGTTGGAGAGCTTCGCGTCCGGCGGGAACTCGTCGGGGATGTTGCCGCTCGGCGGGCCGCCGGTGCCGCACCGCGGGCTGCGCGGATCGCGGCTGTAGGGGCAGCCGAACTGCACCATGAAGTCCTCGATCACGCGGTGGAAGTGGAGGCCGTCGTAGAAGCCCTCCTTCGCCAGCTTGATGAAGTTGCCGGCGGTGATGGGCATCTTGTCGACGAAGAGCTCGGCGTCGAAGTTGCCGAGCGACGTCTCGAAATGGGCGATGGGGTTGGCCATGCGGGCCCTCCGGGGCTGAGATGACGCGCCCTCGTTAGCACGAGTCGCCGCACGCCGCGTCCCCAAAGCGCCCGGGCGGCCCGCCCGGGTGCGTTGGCGCGCGGGTGGGACGCGGCGCACCTTTGGTTCCATGGAACGGCGCTGGATCGAGGGAGCGGCGGCGGGGATGGCGGGGACGGCGGCGCTCTCCGCCACCATCCTCGCGGGCAAGGCGGTGGGCCGCATCCCGCTCTCCGCGCCCCACGAGATCTCCTGGCGCCTCCACGCGAAGACCGGCCTGCCCCACCGCCCCATCTGGCTCCTCGGCCACTACGGCTACGGCGCCGCGGCGGGGCTCCTCTTCCAGGCGATCCGCCGCCTGCTCCCCCGCTCGCCGCTGGTGGCGGGGGCGGGCTACGGCCTCGCGGTCTGGGTGGCGAGCTACCTGTGGCTGATGCCGCGCCTCGGCCTCTATCCGAAGGCCGCCTGGGACTGGCCGCACCGGCGGCGGGTGATGATCGCCGGCCACGCCGTCTACGGCCTGGTGCTGGCGCTCCTGTCGCCGCGCCGCTAGTCGCCTTCGTTCGGCCCGAGGAGGCGCGCGCGCCCGTCGCCCTCCCGCGCCGCGGCGAGGCGGCGCAGGCTCTCCCGCCAGCTCGCGGCGAGCTGGGGCAGCTCGGCGAGGATCGCCGCCGCGGCGCGATCGGGCGGCCGCCGGTGCATCACCTCGTTGGCCCGGGCCACCGTCCACGCGGGGAGCGGCCGCTCGATCAGGCGCAGCTCGTCGCCCCGCGCCACCCGCCCCTCGCGCAGCACCCGCAGGTACCAGCCGGTGCGGCCGGTGCGCTGGATCTGCAGGGCGAGGTCCTTGCGGCGCCAGCGCCGCGCCTGCTTCCAGCACGGCTGCCGCGGCTGGGAGATCTGCACCACCGCCTCGCCCACGGCGAAGGAGTCGCCGATGCAGACGTCCGCCTCCAGCGCTCCCTCGAGCACCAGGTTCTCGCCGAAGGCGCCGGGCCCCACGTCCTCGCGGCCGAGCAGCGCGCGGAAGAAGGGCAGATGCTCCGACGCGCCCACCAGCACCGCCTTCTCCGGCCCGCCGTGGACCGAGGTGTCGGCGACGCCATCGCCCTCGAAGCCGGTGGTGGAGAGCCAGAGCGGCCCGTCCGCCTCCTCCTTGGCGATGGCGCTGGTCCACGGGCGATCGAAGGGATCGCGCGCGCCCTCGACGCCATAGCTGCGCGGCCTGCCCACCCGGAGGGATACGATGCGGATCGCCATGCCCCCCGTCTATCGCCACCGCGGGCGCCGCGCCAGCGCCGGGGGAGCGAGCGCTACTCGCCGGCCTCCCCGGGTGCCGGCGCCTCCGCGGCGAGGGCGAGGGCGCGCTCCACGATGCCGCGGAAGCGCACCGCGTCCACCGGCGCAGCGGGATCGTTCCAGGTGGCGATCACCACCTGCCAGCTCCCGTCCGCGTTCTCGAGGAGGAAGCTCAGGTTGAGGACGCCCGTCTCCGAGCCACCCTTGTAGCCGACCCAGCGGCGCCCGTCCCCCGCCGACGCAATGCCCGCCTCGATCCCCAGCACGCCACGGAGCGGGCCCGCCTCCCGCAGGCCGTGGTCGAGGAGCCAGGCGAAGGTGCGGGCGAGATCCCGCGCGGAGGCGAACCACTCGATCTCCCCGATGCGCGTGGGGGCGAGGAGCCGCGGCCCCTCCCCGCGTTCGAGCTTCGCCACCTGCGCGTCCAGGTAGGCGCGCCGCTGCGCCACGTCGCTGGTGGCGAGGTAGCCGTCGCCCGCCGCCTCCTTGAGGAGGAAGGCCTCGCGGGTGGTGAGGAAGGGCTGATTGCGGGCGGGCGTGGCGTGACCGGTGGCGGCCATCGTCCGCTCGATCGCCTCGCGGCCGAGGAGGCGGATGAGCTGATCGGTGGCGGTGTTGTCGCTGCGGGAGATCATCAGCGCCGCCAGGGTGTGGAGCGTGAGCGGGCTGCCCACCGGCCACTTGCGCAGATCGCCTGCGGGGAAGGAGATCGCCTCCGCCTCGAGGCGAACGACGTCGTCCCAGCGCCGCTCCCCCGCCTCGATGGAGCGGGCCAGCTCGGCGAGGACCCAGAGCTTGAAGGCCGAGCCGACGGCGAGCGGCTCGTCCGCGTGGAGCGCGGCGCGGGGGTGGATCCCGTCGGGCAGCAGGTCGGCCACCAGGAGGGAGACCCTGCCCGGCAGGGTGCGCAGCTCCTCCACCACCTCGTCGAGGCTGCCGTGAGCCTTCGCCGGCGCGCCGAACCAGATCCCGACGATCCGGTTGCCGGGCGCCGGCTCCACCGCCAGGCGGAGCGGCGCGACGAAGCCGCCGGTGAAGGCGAGCTCGAACTCTCCGTCCCAGGCGCCGGCGCGCACGGTCCGCACGCCGCTGCACGAGCCGGCGGTGCGGCGCAGGTCGGCGAGGATCTGCTCCACCCGCGCGGCGGGCACCTGGGCGAGGAAGGCGGGCGCGAGGAGGCCGCCCGCCGCCGCGGGATCGTCGACGCTCCTGCACACCTGCGCCGCCTGCCGCTCGACGGGCGCCGCCTCCACGCCGGCGGTGGGCGCCGGTGCGGGCGTGGAGGCGCAGGCGGCGAGGTGGAACGCGAGCCAGGCGGTGGGGACCAGCCTCTTCACCTGAGGCCTCCGTCAGTTCGCGCCGGCGCTGCGCGCGACCGGCGGGCCGATCCACAGGCCGGTCATCCGGTGCGCGGGCTCCGGCTCCACGGCGATGCGCAGCGGCGCGGTGAAGCCCCTGGCGAAGGAGAGCTGGTACTCGCCCTGGAGCGGGTCGCCGGCGACGCGGTCGACGCCGGTGCACGAGCCGAGCTGGCTCTGCACCTGGCCGAGGAGGGTCGTCACCTGCTCCGCCGGGATCTGGGCGAGGAAGGAGGGGGCGAGCTGCTCGGTGACCAGGGAGGGATCGTCGAAGCCCTGGCACACCCGCGCGGCCTGGACGTCCGCGGGCGAGGCGTCCTGCGGCTGCCCCGCGGCGGTTTCGGGGACCGGCGCCGGCGTGGAGGCGCAGGCGATGGTGGAGAGCGCGAGGAGCGCGGCGGCGATGGGCTTGTGCATTCTTCCCTTCCGGGTGTGCGGTGCGGCGCAGGCTATCGGACGCCCGCGGCGAGGGGAAGTCTCGCATCGGTGGCCCGCGGGCGGCGGCGGCCCCAGCGGCGGTGCGCTGCGGACGGGCCGCCCGGGGCGCGCGACGCCTACGGCGCCTCGAGGAGCGCGGCGGCGCCCATGCCGCCGCCGATGCACATGGTGACCACCGCCCGCCTGCCGCCCCGCTGCTTCAGCTCGTAGAGCGCGGTGCCGGCGAGGCGCGCGCCGGAGACGCCCAGCGGGTGGCCCAGCGCGATGGCGCCGCCGTTGGGGTTGAGCTTCTCGTGGGGGATCCCCAGCTCGCGCATGCAGTAGAGCGCCTGCGCGGCGAAGGCCTCGTTGAGCTCGAAGACGTCGATGTCGGCGACGGCGAGGTTGTGGCGCTCGAGGAGCTTGCGCACCGCGGGCACCGGGCCGATCCCCATCACCTCCGGCGCCACGCCGGCGACGACGAAATCGACGAAGGTGCCGAGGGGCTCCACCCCCAGCGCCTGCGCCTTCTCCTCGCTCATCACCACCAGCGCCGCGGCGCCGTCGGTGAGCGGCGAGGCGTTGCCCGCGGTGACGGTCCCCTTCGGATTGAAGGCGGGCTTGAGCCGGGCCAGCCCCTCCACCGTGGTGTCGGGGCGGAGGATGGTGTCGTCCTTGACCGTCACCTGGTGCGGCTGGCCCTGCTCGTCGTAGACGGTGGTGGTGACCGGGACGATCTCCTCGGCGAAGCGGCCGCGCTCCCGCGCCTGGGCCGCGCGCCGCTGGCTCTCCGCCGCGAAGGCGTCCTGATCCTCGCGGCTGATCCCGTAGCGCGCCGCCACGTTCTCCGCGGTGGCGCCCATCGAGATGTAGACCTCGGGCCAGCGCTCCATCAGCTCCGGGTTGGCGGAGGGCTTGTGGCCGCCCATCGGCACCATCGACATCGACTCGGTGCCGCCGGCGATCCCCACCTGGATCTGCCCGGCGCGGATCGAGTTGGCGATGGTGGCGATCGCCTGCGTCCCGGAGGAGCAGAAGCGGTTGATGGTCATCGCCGGAACCGTCTCCGGCAGCCCGGCGAGGAGCGTGGCGATGCGCGCCACGTTCATCCCCTGCTCCGCCTCGGGCATGGCGCAGCCGAGGACCACGTCCTCGATCTCCTCCGGCTTCAGCCCCGGCACCCGCTCGATCGCCGCCTGGATCGCGATCGCTGCCAGGGTATCGGGCCGGGTGTCCTTCAATTCGCCCTTGTGCGCGCGGGTGAAGGGGGTGCGCACCGCGCTGGCGATGACTGCTCGTCCTGCCATGTGAAAACTCCTTGCGGCTCTCGCCGTCGATCAGTTGCGCAGCGGCTTCCCCGTCTGCAGCATCGCCATCATCCGCTCGCGGCTCTTCTCCTCGCCGCAGAGGGAGAGGAATCCCTCCAGCTCCAGCTCGAGCAGCCGCTCCTCGCTCACCAGGCTGCCCGGCGAGGTGTCGCCACCGGTGAGCACCTTCGCCAGCACCTGGCCGATCTTCCTGTCGTGGGCGGTGATCTGCCCGTTCACCTCCATGTCGTAGAGCATCATGTCGATGGTGGCGCGGCCGCTGGCGCCGGGCAGCCGGAACCTGGCGCGGCGCGGCGGGCGGAAGCCCGACTCCGCCATGCCGATCACCCGCGCCTTGGCGTCGGAGAGGAGGAAGTCGCGGTTGAGGGTGATGCCGTCCTGCTGCTGCAGGAAGCCCAGCTCCCGCGCCTCCTCCGCGCTGGTGGCCACCTTCGCCGTGCCGATGGTGAGGAAGGTCTTCGCCACGAAGGGGAAGGGGTCGAACTGCTTGTCGGTGGTGAAGGGGCCGTAGAGGTTGCGCAGCAGCGCCATCGTGCCGCCGCCGCCGGGGATGACGCCGACGCCCACCTCCACCAGGCCCATGTAGGTCTCGGCCGCCGCCTGGATCGCGTTGGCGCCCAGCGCCACCTCCGCGCCGCCGCCCAGCGTCATGCCGAAGGGCGCCGCCACCACCGGGATCGGGCTGTAGCGCATCCGCTGGTTGGCGGACTGGAAGCCCTGCACCATCCGTCCGAGCGCGTCCCACTCGCCCGAGCCGATGGCCATCAGGATCGCCATCAGGTTGGCGCCCGCGGAGAAGTTCTGGCCGTCGTTGCCGATCACCAGGCCGCGGAAGTCCTTCTCCGCCACGTCGAGGGCGCGGTGCATCATCGCGATGATCGCGTCGTCGATGGAGTTCATCTTCGAGTGGAACTCGAGGAGGAGCACGCCGTCGCCCATGTCGTGGAGGCTGGCGGAATCGTTCCCCTCCACCTTCCGGTTGCCGCGGCGCAGGTACTCCACCTTGAGCGTCCGCGGGTTCTCCGCCACCGGCTCGGCGCGCCTGCCGCGGATCTCCCAGTAGGTGTCGCGCACGCCCTCCACCGCGTAGAACGACTCGCGTCCGGCAGCGAGCATCTCCTCCACCCACGCGGCGGGCTGGATCCCCAGCTCCTTCATCCGCTCCACGCCGCGGCGCACGCCGTACGCGTCCCAGGTCTCGAAGGGGCCGAGCTCCCAGCCGAAGCCCCAGCGCATCGCCCGATCGACGTTGACCAGGTCGTCGGCGATCTCCGGAATCCGCCGCGAGGCGTAGGCGAGGACGTCGAGGGTGACCCGCTCCGCGAAGCGCGCCGCCTCGTCCCCGCCTCCCATGACGGTGCGCACGCGCTCGCGCACGTCGTCGATCTCCCGCGCGGCGCCCAGGGAGTCGTAGCGGACCTTGTTCTGCTGGCGGTACTCGAGGGTCTTCAGATCGAGGACGAGGATCTCCTTGCCGCCCTCGCCGCGGCTCTTCCTGTAGAAGCCGCCGCCCGTCTTGTCGCCGAGCATCTTCCGCTCGACCATCTGCGTGACGAAGTCGGGGACGCGGAAGACCTCGCGCGCCTCGTCGTGGACGAGGGTGTCGTAGCAGTTCTTCGCCACGTGGACGAAGGTGTCGAGGCCGACGATGTCCGCGGTGCGGAAGACGGCGCTCTTCGGGCGGCCCATCGCCGGACCGAAGATCCTGTCCACCTCCTCGACGGTGAGCCCCTCGCTCTCCATCGCCCGCAGCGTGCGCAGCATCGCGTAGACGCCGATGCGGTTGGCGATGAAGTTGGTGGTGTCCTTGCCGTAGACGATCCCCTTGCCCAGCGTCTCCTCGCCGAAGCGGGTGAGCGCCTCGAGGACCTCGGGATCGGTCTCCTTCCCGGGCACCAGCTCGAGGAGCTTCATGTAGCGGACCGGGTTGAAGAAGTGGGTGACGAGGAAGCGGCGCCGAAAGGCCTCGCTCCGCCCCTCGAGCATCCCCTCGATCGAGAGGCCGGAGGTGTTGGAGGAGATGACCGCGCCCGGCTTGAAAAGCGGCTCCACCCGCGCGAAGAGCGCGCGCTTCACCTCCATCTCCTCCTTCACCACCTCGACCACCCAGTCGCATTCGGCGATGCGGTGCAGGTCGTCGTCGAAGTTGCCGATCTCGATCGAGTCGAGCGCGGCGGCGGAGAAGAGGGGCGCCGGCCTCTGCTTGCGCAGGCCGGCGAGGGCGTTGGCCGCGAAGCGGTCGCGGAACGCCTTCGAGTCGGTCCTGTCCCCGGGGCCGGGGTTGGGGGGCACCATGTCCAGGAGGAGGACGGGAATGCCGGCGTTGGCGAGATGGGCGGCGATGCCGCTGCCCATGACGCCGGCGCCGAGGACGGCTGCCTTGCGGATACGGAGGCTCATCTCGAGGCGTGCTCCCTTGCTCGACGGGTCCGACGGTTCGATGAATGAATGACCATTCAGTTGCGCGAGCCTACCTGTGCTGGCGTCCAAGTCAACGACAGGCGGCGGTGAGGACTCGAGGATAGGCAGTCCTGGCGCCCGCTTCCCCTGCCCGCGTGGGGGAAAAACGGCGCCGGCCGGCGCCGCGGGTGCGGGCCGGCCGGCGGCTGGGTCGCCCGGCGGGGCAGCGGGCTACCTGGCGCCCGGGTAGCGGGTGGCGAAGAGGAGGCGCTCCACCTCCGCCGCGCCCCGGAAGCCGCCCGCCTCCACCGCGGTGACCGCCTCGATCAGGGCGGTGTGGGGATCGGCGGGCAGGTCGCGGCGCAACGCCGCCACCGCGCCCGCCCGGTCGCCGCCGCGCCACAGGGCGAGGGCGCGGAAGAAGGCGTACTCGGTCTGGGTCGGCGCCGCCTCCATCGCCGCGCCGAAGCGCTCCACCGCGATGGGCCAGGCGCCGCTCTGCATCGCGATCACCCCCTCGAGGAAGGCGCGCCTGCCCGCCCAGGTGGAGGTGTCCACCGCGAAGGTGGCGACCAGCTCGTAGTGGCCGATCGCCGTGCGGATCGCCTGCTCGTCGAGGGGCTCGCGGGCGAGCGCCCTGGCGTGGATCCCCTCGCCCTGCTGCAGCGCCGCGGCGACGAGCCGCTGCGCCATCTCGCCTGGCCCCGGGCCGAGGAGGCCCGCGTCGAGCAGGCCCCGCAGCGCCGCGCCCGCCTCGTCGAGCGCGCCCGCCTCGAGCGCGGCGGCGAAGCGCGACCTGTTGCGCAGCACCTCTTCGCGGCTCTCGATGGGCACCAGCTTCCTGGCCCGCTCCTGCGCCTCGCAGGCGGCGAGCTCCTTCTCCGCCGCGGCGCGCTCCTCGTGCGCCGCGCCGACCAGGAGGAAGGTGCGGAAGGCGTGGCACGCCTCGGCGATCCTGCCGGCGCGGAGCTGGCTGCGGGCCAGGGCGAGGTGGGCCGGCGCCTGGTCGGGGGCGGCGCGGCTGGCGCGGAGGAGGACCTCCGCTGCGTCTGCGAACCTGCGTCGCGCGTGGAGCTTCCGCCCCTCCTCGAGGAGCCGGACGGGGTCGCCTACCGCGGGGCCGAGGAGCGGCTCCGCCGGGGCGGGGGCGGCGGCGCAGAGGAGCGCGGCGAGGACGGCTGCACGAATGTCAGAACGCATACCCGATGCCTCCCCGCAGCGCCTGGGTCCCCTCGGTGCTGCCAGCCAGGGTGAAGGAGTGGCGGTAGGCGCCCTCCAGGTAGAGTCCGTCCACCACGAAGAACGCGAGGCCGCCCTGCGCGTCGATGCCCACGTCCGCCAGGGCGAAGCCACGGCGGACGTCGCGCGGCCCGCGCAGCGACTCCACGTAGCCGGCGCGGCCGACGAAGCCGCCCTTCACGCCGAGGACGAAGCGCCACAGGGCGAGGCGGAGCTGCGGGTGGAGGAGGCGGAGCTCGCCGCCGAAGATGTTGGCGGAGACGCCGTTGGCCGGCGTGGCGACGCTGGCGAGACCGACGCCGACCCGCTCGGCGTTCTGGAAGTACGAGGCGCCGAAGGTCATCAGGCCGAAGTACCTGCCGAGCGATCCGTACTCCACGCTCACGCCCCAGAGCGACGTGCCGGGGGAGACGCTGTCGCTCTCGATCTTGTCGGACTCGAGGGCGCGGGCGGCGAGCTTGTCGTCGACGAAGGTGAAGGTGTCGTAGCTCACCGAGAGGTAGGTGCCGCGGGCGTAGATCTTCTCGGCCTCGCGGGAGATCGCGCGGCCGAAGCTGGTCCAGCCGGTGGGTTCGAGGCGGCGCTCGACCCGGAGCTCCCTGCCCGGCTCCACCTCCACCGTGCCGCTCCACGGGTGGTGGCCGTCCGCCTCCAGCAGGAGCTGGTGGGTACCCGGCGCCAGCGCCAGCTCGACGCTGCCGGTGCCCGCCACCTCGCCGTCGACGACGATGGTGGCCCCCTCGGAGGTGACGACGAGCCGGCCCGCGCTCCTGTCGAGGCGGTGGGCCTCGTGGATCACGCCGCGGAGCGGGATCTCCTTCTTCCACTCGATCGCGTCGTGATCGCCGAGCTCGAGGCGGAAGGCGCGCTCGCCCGGGGCGACGGCGGTGGTGAGCGGCGTCACGCCCACCTGCGCGCCGTCGACGACGAGCGCGGCACCGGGGGGATCGCTCTCGACGGTGAGGATCGCGTCCACCGGCGCCACCCGGACGATCACCGCGCGGAGCGCCTGCTCCAGCGAGGCGTCGGCGCTCTCCGCCGCGTCGCCGCCGAAGGCGCCCGGGCGGAAGGAGGCGGCGCGGAAGCGGTAGTGGCCGCCCTCCAGGCCCGCCTTGATCAGCACCACCGTGCGGAAGCCGTAGGCCTGGACCAGCGCGCCCACGGGATCGGGGCACGGCGCGTCGCCGAAGAGGCAGTCGGTCACCGCCGCGGTGTCGGGGCGGAGGCTGGCGAGCTGGGAGCGGCCGACGACCTCGCGGCCGGTGGGCGAGGCGGCGAGGAGCTTGCCCAGCGCCGCCTCGGTGGGGCCGACCAGGTGGTCGTGGCCGGGCGCGAGGGGCTGGACGAGCCAGAGGATCCTGTCGGCGGCTGCGTCGTCGGCGGCTGCCGCGGCGCGGGCGGCGCCGTCGGTCGTAACAGCGGGCGCGGTGGGATCGGCCGCGGCCTCCGGGGCCGGGGCCGGAGGCCCCTCCGCCGCCGGCGCTGCTGCGGGGATCGGCTCGGGCGGGACGCCTGCAGCGGCAGCCGGAAGCGCAGCTGCGAGCATCGCCGCGAGGGCGACGGAGCGGAACATGCGGTATTCCCCCGGGAAAAGCGGCCGGGCGATCGGCCGTTCATCCGCGGAGCATAGTCGGTGGAGATCGCCTGTCCATGGGAGAAGGGGGAGAAATCGGCGGTTTTCACCACGAGCCCCTTGACGAGGTATGAAAGGGTCCTACAGGCGCTGACGCTCCCGACGGCCCCAAGGAGAAGCGATGAGCGAAGGATGGAAGCCCTCCCCCGGCGAGACGCCGTACGAGCAGTTGGGAGGGGCGGAGACGATCCGCGCGCTGGTGGAGCACTTCTACGACTTCATGGAGCGCGACGAGCCGGCGCTGGCGGCGCTGCACAAGCAGGACGCGCCCGGCAAGGTGAGCCGCGAGAGCCGCGACAACTTCTTCCACTTCCTCTGCTTCTGGCTCGGCGGGCCGCGGGACTACCTGGAGCGGCGCGGCCACCCGATGCTGCGGGCGCGCCACGCGCCCTTCATCGTCGACGTGGCGATGCGCGACGCCTGGCTGCGCAGCATGTTCGCCGCGATGGACGCGGTGGGGATCCACGGCGCGGTGCGCGACTTCCTCGACGGCCGCTTCGCCCACGTCGCCGACTTCCTGCGCAACGTGGAGGAATAGGTGTGCGCACACAGCACATCCACCTCCCGTGCGCCCATGGGATGGGGCGCCGACCCACAGCTTCTCCACTCCCTGTGGATTGTCGCCGCGGGCAGCGCGCCCCCGCGACGCCGCTTCATCCGGTGTTCCGCATCCCCGCGGCGATGCCGTTCACGGTGAGGAGCAGCGGGCGGTCGCAGTGCGAATCGCCCTGGCGCTTGCGGCGCAGCAGCTCCACCTGCAGGAACGACATCGGATCGACGTAGGGGTTGCGCAGGGCGATCGAGCGCCGCAGCGGTTCGTTCTCCGCGAGCAGGCGCGCGTGGCCCGTCACCTGCCGGATCATCCGGCGGGTGCGCAGGTACTCCTCGCGGATGCGGGGCCAGACCGCGTCGCACGCCGCGGGCGGCGCGAGCCGCGCGTAGCGCGCGGCGATCTTGAGATCGCTCTTGGCCAGCACCATCTCCACGTTGTCGACGAGGGTGCGGAACGCGGGCCAGCGCCGGTACATCTCCGCCAGCCGCTCCACGCCTCCCCCGCTCTCCGCATGGCGCGCCAGCGCGCTCCCCACGCCGTACCAGCCGGGGAGGATGGCGCGGTTCTGCGTCCAGGCGAAGACCCACGGGATCGCCCGGAGCGCCTCCACGGCGCCCGCCCTGCGTTTCGCCGGGCGCGATCCGATCGGCAGCTCGGCGATCTCCTCGAGGGGAGAGGCGGCGGTGAAGAACTCCACGAAGCGCGGCTCCTCCCACACCAGCGCGCGGTAGGCCTCGCGGCCGGTGGCGGCGAGCTCGTCGTAGATGCGCGTCCATCCCTCGAGCGCCTCCGCGGGCGGCCGCTCCTGCGCGTCAAGGGTGTGGAGGAGCGCGCCCCCGACGATCAGCTCGACGGTGCGCATCGCCAGAAGCGGCCGCGCGTACTTGTGGTCGAGCGCCTCTCCCTGCTCGGTGGCCTTGTACCTGCCGGCGACGCTCCCCGGTGGCAGGGCGAGGATCGCCTGCTGCGCGGGACCGCCGCCCCGCGCCACCGACTCGCCGCGGCCGTGGAAGATCCGCAGCGGCAGGCCGGCCTCCGCCGCCACCCGGGGCAGCTCCTCCTGCGCGCGGCGCAGGGCACCGTGGGCGGCGAGGTAGCCCACCTCCTTGGCGGAGTCGCTGTAGCCGACCATCACCTCCTGCACGCCGCGGGCGCGGACGTGGCGGAGGTAGTCGGGATCGGCGAGGAGCGAGCGGAGGATCGCCGGCCCGTCGTCGAGCGCCTGGAGCGTCTCGAAGAGGGGGACGATGTCGATGCGGGCGCAGCCCCGCGCCTCGTCCCACAGCCCCGCAGCGCGGGCGCAGCGCAGCGTGGCGCGCACGTCCTCCGCGCCGGTGGCCATCGAGAGGATCACCGTGCGGCAGGCGCCCTCCCCGCTCTCCGCCTGCGCCGCGGCGATCTTCTGGAGCGCGGCGAAGAATCGCGCGCCGCCCTCGGTCTGCGGCGCGGCGCCGTCCAGCCACGCGGCGGCCGCGCGGGCGTCCTCCGCCGGCGCGCGCATCTCCAGCTCGAGGATGTGGAAGCCCACCGCCCGCACCTGCGCCAGCAGGCCGCGCACCGCGCGCTCGCCGGTGCGCGCGCAGTTGGCCTCGTGGAGCGTCTCGGCCACCAGCTCCAGATCGGCGATCAGCTCGGCGGGCCTGCGGTAGGCCCACGCCTCCACGTCCACCGTCCCCGTCGCCGGGCCGATGCCGTGGGGCTCGGGCTCCACCGGCTCCTGGCCGGTGAGGCGCGCCACGAGGCGGAGCATGTCCGGCGGCCGCTGCAGCCGGCGCCGCCCCTCCACGCCGGCGAGCGAAGCGGCCACGCGTGCCTCGACGAAGCGGAGCTTGCGCCGCCACGGCTCGCCCACGGTGCGCGGTCCGAAGCGCTCCGCCACCTCGGGCATGCGCCGCTCGTCCTCCTCCAGCGAGGCGAGGAGCCGCGGGGGCGGGGTCACGTAGCGCGACGACTGGGAGAGCATTCCGCCCAGGCGCTGCACCTCGGCGAGGATCCGGCGCAAGCCCCGCGCCTCATAGGCGCGGATCGCGTCCTCGAGCACCTCGGGCGTCACCCGCGGGTTGCCGTCCATGTCGCCGCCCACCCAGGAGTGGAGGCGGAGCGGCATGGGCGAGAAGCCGAGCGGCTCGCCGTACGTGCGCTCGAAGGCCGCCGCCAGCGCCTCGGGGATCCGGGGGAGGAGGTCCCAGAAGACGTGCTCCACGTACCAGAGCACGTTCTTCACCTCGTCGCCGACGGTGGGGCGCTCCCGGCGGACCTCGTCGGTCTGCCACAGCGCGCCGATCTCCTCGCGGATCGACTCGACGATCTCCGCCGCCTCCGCCGGGATGGGGTCGCAGCGGTCGCGGCGCTCCAGCGCGGAGGCGATCCTGTCGAGCTTGTCGAGGACGGTGCGGCGCGCCGCCTGGGTGGGGTGGGCGGTGAGGGTGAGGGTCACCTCGAGGGAGGCGATCGCCTCCCGCGCCCGGTCCGCGGGGACCCCGGCGGCGCGGGCGGTGGCGAGGATCGCCGCCAGGGAGCCGCGCTGCGGCGCGTCTCCCTTCCGCGCGTGGGCCCGCGACCGGCGGATGCGGTGGTGCTGCTCCGCCAGGTTGACCAGGGCGAAGTAGGTGGCGAAGGCGCGGATCACCGGCTCCGCCCTTTCGATGGGAAGCGCGGCGAGGAGGCGGGCCAGCTCCTGCTCCGCCTCGGCCCGCCCCTGCCGCGGGCCGCGCCTGCGCAGGATGGCCAGGCGGCGCACCCGCTCCTCGAGCTCGAGGAGCTCCGGCCCCTCCTGCTCCACCAGCACCTCGCCGAGGAGCTTGCCGAGGAACCGCACGTCCCGCCGGAGCGGCCTGTCGACCTTGCGTGTCCGCACCCACCCTCCGCAGGCCGGGAAGCCGCCTCCCTTTCCGGTGGGGGTTCCGCGGCGGCGGCGATCAAGGTAAGCAGGCCCGCCCGCGTGGACGACCGGTGAAGAACCGGGCCCGGCGGCGCGTCGATTGGCCCGAGGTGTGACGATGAACCTGGCAGGCAGCAGCGAGACGCCCATCGAGCGGAGCGAGGAGGCGGAGCCCCATTCGCCCCCCACGCCCGTGGCGGGGCGGACGCGCGCGGTCCTGCGCTGGTTCGGCATCGACCCCTCCGGCCTCGACCCCACCACCCCCTGCGCGGTCTGCGGCCTTCCCGCGGCGATCGGCTCCGACCGCTGCCCGAGCCACCGGGACGCGGAGCTCCAGCCGGCGATCCTGCCCGGGGTGCGCCTCGGCGGCGTGCTGGCGGTGGCGGCGACGCTGGCCCTCCTCGGCGTGGTGCTGGGCTACGTCGCCGCGGACGATCGCTTCGCCTGGATCGGCGCGATGGCGGCGGCGGCGCAGGTGGTGGCGGGGATCGCGCGGCAGCTCCGCTTCGCCCGCCTGGCCACCGCGATGGGTATGGTCGCGTTCTTCACCGCGCTCACCCTCGTCTTCGCGGGGATGCTGGTGGCGACCATCGCCGCGCTGCCGCTGCTGATCGAGCGGCTGCTGGGCTGAGGGGCTGCTAGAGTCGGGCGCCATGCGCACCACCGAGCGGCGGATCGTCGCCAACGGCATCGAGCACCACGTGATCGTCTGGGAGCCGGAGGGCGCGGCGCGGGAGGCGACGGTCCTCTGCCTCCACGGCTTCCTCGACGTGGGGTGGAGCTGGCGGCAGGTGGCGGAGCGCCTCGTCGCGCGGGGGCGGCGGGTGGTCGCCTTCGACTGGCGCGGCCACGGCGAGAGCGGGTGGATCGGCCCCGGCGGCTACTACCACTTCCTCGACTACGTCGCCGACCTGGCGGCGCTGGTGGAGGCGCTCGTTCCCGGTCCGCTCCACCTCGTCGGCCACAGCATGGGCGGCACCGCCGCGGCGCTCTTCGCGGGCGCCTTCCCTGCGCGCGTGGAGAAGCTGGTGCTCCTCGAGGGGCTGGGGCCGAAGGTGGACGAGGATCGGCCGCCGGAGCGCACCGCGGCGTGGGTGCGGGCGGTGCGGCGGGTCCGCGAGCGCGAGGAGACGGTGATGGCCTCCCTGGACGAGGCGCTCGCCCGCATGCGGGTGCAGAACCCCGAGCTTCCCGACGGCCTCGGCCTCGAGCTGGCGGCGCGCTCCACGAGGAAGGTGGAGGGCGGCTGGGTCTGGGCCTTCGATCCCCTCCACCGCACCCGCGGTCCCTATCCCTTCCAGGTGGAGCGCTTCCTCGCCCACGTGCGCGCGATCACCGCGCCGACGCTGCTGATCGAGGGCGAGCGCGGCTACCGCACCGCCGACCACGAGGCGCGGCGCGCCGCGGTGCGCGACGCGCGCCTGGTGGTGATCCCGGGCGTGGGCCACATGATGCACTGGCTGGCGCCCGGCGCGGTGGCGGAGGCGATCGACGCCTTCCTCGCGGAGCAGGCGGCTACGTGAGCAACCCGCGCGCCTGCAGCCTGGACAGGAGCGCCACGTAGTAGAGCATCCCCTGCTGCGGCGCGAAGGCGTCGAGGAGCTCTCGGGACGGCGGCGCCCCGAGGAAGTCGGTGAGGCCGCGGGCGACGCCCACGTCGCCGGGCGGGAAGGCGTCGAGCCTGCCGAAGCCGCGGAGCAGGACCAGATCGGCGCTCCACGGGCCGATGCCGGGGAGCTTCCGGAGGAGCGTGCGCGCCTCGGGCGTGGGGAGCTCCTCGATCGCCTCGTCGCCGATGCGCCCCTCGAGGATCGCCGTGGCGGCGCGCTGGAGGGCACGCACCTTGGCGCCGCTCAGGCCCAGCGCGCGGAGCTCGTCGAAGGACGCCTCCGCGATCGCCTGCGGGCGCGGCGCGGCATACAGACGGACGGAGTCGATCTCCTCGCATGGGCCGTAGCGTTCGACCACCCGGGCGAAGAGGGTCACGCCCGCGTCGAGGCTGAGCTGCTGGAAGGGGACGACGCCGAGGATCGCCTCGAAGAGCGAGGTGAAGCGGGGCGGGCGCACGCCCAGCATGAGGCGGGCGATGCGCGGATCCTTGCGCGCCGCCCTGCGGAAGGGGGCGAGATCGACGTCGAGGCCGAGGGTGCGCCGTACCAGCGCCGCCACCTCGCGCGCCTCGCGATCGGCGGGGCGGCGCCCGGGGAAGCGCAGCTCGAGCGCGTCGGGCGCGGTCTGGCGCACGGCGATCGCCAGCGGGCCCTCCCGGCGATCGAGGAGGCGCAGCCAGGCGCCCTCCTCCCAGCGATCGACGGGATTGCGCGGGCGCCGCTGGAGGAGGCGCACCGTGGCGAGGAGGCGGAAAGGGGGGTCGACCTCCAGGCGCATCGTTCTGCTGCTCCTCTCGCTCCGCCCCGCTTCCGGGACAGGGTGCACGCTGGCGCGTGCCGTCGTTGCGCTCGCTCCGCCCGGGGCCGCTCCACGGCGTCGTCGAACCCCGCCCGTGCGGCACCGGGTGGAGAACGGGCGCGCTCCCGCGCGCGACGCCCCTTGGCCCCGGGCGCCGCCTCCGGCGCAGCGAGCCGGCGCTCCGCGGCGGCTCAACCCGGCGCGTGCTCCTCCCTCTCCGTCGGCGCCGGCTCCACCGCTTCCTCCTCGGCGGAAAGCTCCCGCGGCGCGAGGGCCTTCACCGCCGGCCCGTGGATCACCCGCCCCGCGGTATCGAAGCGCGAGCCGTGGCAGGGGCAGTCCCAGCTCCGCTCGCCCGCGTTCCAGTGGACGTAGCAGGCCATGTGGGTGCAGACCGGCGAGACCGCCTGCAGCGTGCCGTCGTCGTCGCGGAAGACCGCGAGCCGCTCGCGCCCCAGGCGCACCAGCCGCCCCTCGCCCCGCGGCACCTCCGCGAGGGAGCGCACCTCCGCGGGCGGCGCGATCCGGTCGCCCACCAGCCAGCGCGCCGTCTCCACGTTGTGGACGATCGCCTCCTTCGCCTGGGCGAGCGGCCGCAGCCTCGTCGCCGCCAGCATCCGCGCCAGCGGGTGGGTGCGCTCGAGGATCTCCTCCGAGAGGATGATCCCGGCGAGGAGCCCGTTGACGAGGCCGGTGCCGGAGAAGCCGGTGGCGACGTAGAGGTGGAGGGAGAGCGGGTTGCGCCCGATGAACGGGAGGCCGTCGGCGGGCTCGTTGATCTGCCCCGACCAGCAGGCGTCGGTGCGCACGCCGAAGCGCGGCTCCGCCCAGGCGGCGAGGCGATCGTAGCGGCTCTCCGTGTCCTCCACCGCGCCGACGCGGTGGTCCTCGCCGCCGATCACGGCGACCGTGCCTTCGGGCCCGTCCCAGGTGCGGACGTAGTGGTAGGGATCGGCCGTGTCCCAGAAGAGGCCGGGGAGCGGCTCCGCCACCTTCGCCGTCACCACGTAGGTGCGGTACGGCGAGATCTTGGCGTGGACGGTGACCCGGTTGTGGATCGGCGCGTCGGTGGCGAGGATCACGTCCCGCGCCACCACCGTGCCCTCCGCCGTGCGGACGCGGCAGGGCCTGCCGTCGTCCACGTCGAGCACGCGGCTGCGGGTGAAGATCTGCCCGCCGGTGTCGATCAGGGCGCGCGCCAGGCCGCGGAGGAAGCGCAGCGGGTGGAAGACCGCCTGGTCCTCGAAGCGGATCGCCCCCGCGGTGGGAAAGGGGAGCGGCGCCTCGTCGATCAGCGTGGCGTCGAGCCCCGCGTCCCGCGCCGCCTCCACCTCGCGCTCCAGCTCCCGCAGATCCTCGCGCGACTCGGTGAAGAGGAAGCCGGGCACCCGTGCGAACTGGCAGTCGAGGTGGAGATCCTCCACCAGGTGCTCGACGAGGCGGACCGCCTCCATCCCGCCTGCGGCCAGGCGCCGCGCTCCCTCCTTTCCGAACGAGCGGGCGATCTGGTGCCAGCGCGCGTCCTGCACCGCGGTGAGGTGGGCGCTGGTGCGGGAGCTCTCGCCGCACGCCACCTCGCCCGCCTCCACCACCGCGACGCGCCTGCCCGATCGCTGCAGCAGCCAGGCGGCGGTCAGGCCGGCGATCCCCGCGCCCACCACCGCCACGTCCGCCCGCGCCTCCCCCTGCAGCCGCGGGCAAGGGAGCGGGGGTGCGGTGTCCGTCCAGAGCGTTCGCATCGAGAGACCTCCGCTGCGCCGCGGGGCGCGAGGGCGCGCGCACGCCTCCCCTGGCGCATCGAGCGCGGGCTTCCCTCGCCGGCCCGCCACCCCCAAATGCTGCGCACCCGCACGCCACTCGACAGCGGGCGCGGCCGGCGCGACGATGGCGCCTCTCCCCGAGGAGCCGAAGATGCGCCGTCTGCCCGTTCTGCTCGTGCTCGCCGTCCTGCTCGCCGGCTGTCCCGATCGCGAGAAGACCGTCGAGGAGATCGGGGGCGAGCCGGGCAGGATCCTGGAGAAGATGAGGGATGCCACCGAGCGCGCCCACGAGGAGGCGCGCGAGCGCCTCGAGCAGCTGGACGACTGAGCCAGCGCGCGGCGCGCCGTCCCCACCCGGCCCCGTGCGCGCCGTCCCCGCGCACCGGACGCGGCGCAGGCACGGCGTCCTCCCGCGCGCCCGCCGGCTCCGTTCGAGCGGGGTACGGGTGGAGGACGCGCGGGGCCGCGGAGCGGCGGTCGCGCTTCCCTCCGGGCGGGCAGGGACCGCCTCCATGCGCTACGCTCACTCCATGGACGGCACCGTCGGTATCAGCGAGGCCCTGCATCCCTACCTGGCACAGCGCCGCGCCGCCTCGCGCACGCTCGCCGAGCGGGTGGAGGAGGAGCTGGTCTCCTTCTGCGCCCACCGCGGCCTCCCCGTGGACGAGGAGGCGGGGCGCAGGATCGCCGTGCTTCCCGCCACCCACCTCGACCCGGGGCTCGCCTGGAGCTTCGTCGCCGACCACCTCATCACCCACGTCCCCTGCCCGGTGGACGAGCTCTGCAAGATGGGCCGCCTCTTCGCCCGCGCCCTCCTCGACGCTGCGGCGCGCGGCCTCCTCGACGAGGTCCACGCGCGCACCTGCGCCGATGCCGCCATCCTGGCGGTGCGGGAGCTGCCCCGCCTCGACGCGCTCATCCGCGCCCTCCGGCGCCCGCTGCGCGAGGGCAGGCCCGGCCGCGATCTCTGGGAGCAGGATCCCGAGGCCTACGCCATCGCGATGGAGCGCTGGGAAGCGTCGCTGCCCCTCGCGCGCGAGGAGCTGGAGGGCGGCTTCGTCGTCGACCGGATCGACCCGCGCGCGGTGATCCTCGTCCACCCGCGGCGCGAGGAGCCGATCGAGCTGCCGCTCCCCGGCGATGCGCTCCGCCTGGTGCGCGAGGGGGATCGCATCGACGCGCTCCTCGGCGCCAACAGGGACGGCTGGTTCGTGATGGACGTCTGGTCCGCAGCGGCGCCGGGCCCCGCGCTCCCGCCGTGACCGCGCCGCGCCGCACCCTCCTCGCCGTCGCCCGCCGCGCAGGCGTCCCGGTCGGCTATCCCTGCCGCGGCGAGGGCGTCTGCGGCAGGTGCACCGTGGAGATCCGCGCGGGCGCCGACCGCCTCGCGCCGCCGGATGAACGGGAGCTCGCGCTCCTCGCCCACGTACGGGCGCCGCCGGGGCGCCGCCTCGCCTGCCTTGCCGAGGTGGTCGCCCCGGGGCCGATCGAGATCCGCGTGGGCGGCGGCACCTGCCGCATCGGCTGATCAGCCCGTCACCTTGCCGCCGGTGAGCGGCAGGATCTGGCCGGTGACGTAGCTGCCGTCCTCCGAGGCGAAGAAGACGTAGGCAGGCGCGATCTGCTCTGGTTTCGCCACCCCGAGGGGATACTTCTCGCCGCCGTCCTCCTCGAGGAGCTGCGGCGTCTGGTCCCGGAGCATCGGCGTGTCCACCGGCCCCGGCGCCACGCAGTTGACGAGGATCCCCCTGTCGATCAGGTACTTCGCCAGCGACTTCGTCATCGCGTGGATCCCGCCCTTGGTGGTGGAGTAGGCGGGATCGGTGGGGCTCCCCTCGATCCCCTGGATCGATCCGGTGTTGATAATCCTGCCGCCCCGCTGCAGGTGCCCGCCCCGCAGCGCCTCCCGCACCATGAGGAAGTAGCCGATCAGGTTGGTGCGCAGCAGCCGCTCCCACGCCTCCACCGGGTAGTCCTCCCACCTGCCGCGCTGCTCGGTCCCCGCGTTGTTGACGAGGATGTCGAGGCCGCCCAGCCGCGGGATCGCCTCGGCGTAGAAGCGGGCCACGTCCGCCTCGCTCCCCACGTCCGCCTGCAGGGCCACGCACCTGCGCCCCGCCGCCTCCACCAGGCGGCAGGTCGCCTGCGCGCCCTTCCCGTCGGTGTGCCAGGTGATCGCCACGTCCGCGCCCTCCCGCGCGAAGGCCACCGCCACCGCGCGGCCGATGCCGCTGTCCCCGCCGGTGACGATCGCCCTCTTTCCCCGCAGCCGATCCGCCATGGTCCCTCCCGGTCGATGCGCCCGGACCAAGCTGCGCCGGCCCACCCGCAGGGGCCAGCCCCACCGTGGGGGCACGCCCCGCCTCAGACCGCCAGCAGGAGCTGCCGCTCCTCCCCCGCCACCCGCCTGCGGCGTGCCGGCGGCCGGCGCCGTTCCTGCTGCTGCGGCCCCAGGGGCACCGGCGCGGCCGCGGCGCCGCCGCACCGGACCTCGAGGCGCCCCGCCGCCCGATCGATCACCGCCACCCGCACCGCGCCGTCCGCGCCGCGGGCCGGCCCCAGGTCGAGCCGCACCCGCTCCCCAGCGAGCTGCAGCTGCGCCGCGCCGGCGATCTCCTCCACCCGGGCGAGGCCGCCCGCGGCGCGCCAGAGCCGGGTCGAGCCCGCCGCCGCCACGGCGAGGGGCGCAACCAGCCGCGGCGCGCCCCCCAGCGCCTGCGCCTCCGTCCGCCCCCGCGCAGGCGCCGGCTGGCACAGGACGGCGATCCCGCCCACCACCGTCCCCTCGGGGAGGCCCCGCAACCGCTCCCGCACCGGGGCGGGGAGCCGCCCGTCCCGCGCCCGCCGCCGCTCCGCCGGCCCGGCGATGCAGACCACCCCCTCGAGCCGCTGGAGGAGCGCCTCGTCCACCGCGCCCGCCGCCCCGAGCAGCCCGCCCAGGCAGACGATCTCGTCGCAGTCCGCGAGGAGCTCCAGCGCCGCGGCGAGCGCCGCCGGGTCACCGTCGATTCCGTGGAAGAAGCCGTAGCGCATGCCCCAACCTCCGCGAGCAGCGGTGCAGCTCTGCACCGACGTTCAGGAGGCTACCGCGGGGGTCCGACATTGGGCCGCGCGCCCGGGCGCAGGAACGGAAAAAGCCCCGGGATCCCGGGGCTTTTCGATTCGGACCACGCTGCGCCGCGGACGCTCAGGCGTCCAGGGGCGCCGCGGCGGGCGGGGCGCCCGCGGTGCGG
>Ga0182742_1001639_pt1 | contig 27599 bp, 29 predicted proteins | sample eDN5th37CBELigMG_FD_128880 | JGI IMG/M metagenome (GOLD analysis project Ga0182742, IMG submission 128880) | Enriched Miracle-Growth compost microbial communities from Emeryville, California, USA - eDNA 5th pass 37_C BE-Lig MG (version 2)... ...
ACCGTTCCGCCTCCACGGCAGCCATCTGAAGCTGTTCCTCAGCCGCCGCTTTGGCATCACCGAGAATTTCCGCCGCCGCCCTTTCCGCCTCGCTTAATCGGTGATCCCTCTCGGAATCCGCAGACTCCAGCGATATTTGCTTCGGAGGGTGATACACAAACGCTTCAAGTTTGCGGATTTCGTCAACAGAGATATAACGGTTCGACTTAATCAGATTAGACAATGATATCGTCTCCTCCGCCGCGGGCGATAATGATTTCTCCGGCTTCTTCCAGGCGCCGGATCGTCGCTACGATCCGCGTCTGCGCTTCTTCTACATCGCGCAGTCGGACAGGTCCCATGTATTCCATCTCTTCCTTGAACGTCTCAGCCATCCGCTTCGACATGTTGCGGAAGATCGCTTCGCGAACCTCTTCGCTCGCCACCTTAAGAGCAAGCTGCAAATCCGCGTTTTCGATATCTCGGATGATCCGCTGAATGGAACGGTTGTCCAAATTCACAATATCTTCGAATACAAACATCCGCTTCTTAATTTCTTCGGCAAGTTCAGGATCTTGAATTTCCAAAGCGTCCAGAATCGTCCGCTCCGTCCCCCGGTCGACGCCGTTCAAGATTTGGACGATCGATTCAATGCCGCCAGCCGAAGTGTAATCCTGCGTCACCGTCGCGGAAAGCTTCTGTTCCAACACCCTTTCCACTTGGGTAATGACTTCCGGCGAGGTGCTGTCCATTAAAGCGATCCGTTTCGCCACTTCCGCTTGCTTCTCTTGCGGCAGCGCAGACAAAATAATGGCCGATTGTTCAGATGTCAAATAGGACAATACAAGCGCAATCGTCTGCTCATTCTCATTCTGAATGAAATTAAGGATTTGGCTCGGGTCCGCCTTCCTTGCAAAATCAAAGGGGCGAACCTGCAGCGTGGCCGTCAATCGGTTAATGATATCCATGGCCTTATTCGCGCCAAGCGCCTTCTCCAAAATTTCCTTCGCGTAGTTGATACCGCCCTGCGTTAGATACTCCTGCGCCACTGCAATTTCGTGGAATTCCGCTAAGATCGCTTCTTTCTCCTCGGGATCCACCTTGCGAACATTGGCGATTTCGAGTGTAAGCTGCTCAATCTCTTCCTCTCGCAAATGCTTAAACACATTCGCGGATACTTCCGGACCCAGCGTGATTAAGAGTATCGCCGCCTTCTGTTTGCCCGTTAGCGCGGATTGCTGCAAATATTGACTTTTCGCCAATGAAGTTCACTCCTATTCATCCGCTAGCCAAGTTCGTAGAAGGTTGACAAATTCATCAGGCTTGCGTTTGGCAAGATGTTCCAATTGTTTCCGAACCTGGTTATCGTTGCCGACATGTTCAATATCAAGAACCGGTTCAGGCTTCGGCATCGCTGCGGCCAAATCAAGCTCCTCTGCCGCTTCTGCTTCCGCTGTCTTGCGTTTCCGCCGCGAAATGACGAACGCGCCGCCGGCAAGCATGGCCGCCGCTGCCGCACCAAGGATGGCGTACAGCAGATTTTGATTCGCCGCAGCCTCTTGCGCAGCCTCCGTCGCCCGTCCGCCGAAGTTGCGGGTGATGACAGAAACCTTGCCATTCAGCTGATCATCCGTAAACGACTGTCCAGTATTCGCAAGCGTCGCGGAGACGATAGATTTCAGCATCGATTCCACTTCTTCCACAGAAACGGGGTTGTCCGCGTTCCCGCCCGAATTGATGCCGACAGAAATATTTAAATCTTGCACTGTGAACGGACTGGAAACAATCTCGTTCACGATCCGGTTAATCTCGAAATTCTCAACAATATTGCTAGATTCCGATTCGTAGTTCCCTGCCTGCGAAGAGCCCGGATACGTTGGGATATCCGTTTCTCCCGTTCCCGCCGTACCACCGATCTGCCCTCCGGTGCTCGTAACCGATTCTTCATTCACTTGGCGGGAGATCACAATCCCTTCACCGTCTTCTTCATTTACCGGCGTAACCAAGCTTTGCTGGCTTTTCTTCTGGTCGAAATTCAGGGTGGAGAACACGCTTACGATGACATTCTCATTCCCGTACAGCGTCGAAAGCAGCTGCGTTACATTGCGTTGCAAATCAAGCTCGAATTCCTTCTTCACGCGAAATTGCTGCTCAATCAGCCCTGATGTAGTACTTCCCCCCGTTCCCAGCTTGGAGGAAGGAAGCAGTTCACCGTTCTGGTCTGAAATCGTGATATTATCCACCGGCAAATTCGGCACGCTCTTCGATACCAAGTTATAAATGGTATCGATTTTCGTCTGGTCCGGCGGAAATCCGGGCCGGAACTGAACAACAACGGAAGCCGTCGCTTGCTGCGCGGCAGAGTCCGTCCGAATAAACACACTGTCTTTCGGAACATTAATCAATACTTCCGAGCTGACAACACCGCTGATTTGATTAATGAGTCGTTGAATCTCGCCGGCTCTGGCGTCGGCTTCAATGACATCGAATTGTGAATCCGTCATGCTCCAGCTGCTCATATTTTCCCGGAACAGCTCATATCCAATCGCCCCGTTCGTCACTAATCCCTGAGAGGCAATATCAATCTTGACACGGGCAACATCCGTGCTCGGCACGCCAATCGTTCGTCCGTCACGGCTCAATTCATACGAAACTCCCTGAGAGTCCAAATATCCCATGACATTCGCGGCATCCGTCGCATTCAAATCCGTAAAGGCTACGGAATACTCTGTTTTGGAAAACTGAAAGACTAACAGCGCAATCGTCAAGACACTTAGAACGAAGGCGCCAATAAACAGCATTCTTTGCTTTCCGCTGTATTGACCCCAGAATTGCTGTACAGCTTTCCGATACCGGACAAGCGTCTCGTTCACTATTTCACCTCATTACAGGGCTCTGATGTTAGCTTAATGCGTGTTTTACAACTGCGTTCTCATAATCTCTTGATAGGCTTCAATCACTTTGTTGCGCACTTGAACGGTAAGCTGCAATCCAAGCTGTGCCCTCTCCGCGGCGATCATGACCGAGTGGACGTCGGAAACCTGTCCGGTAATAAATTGCTCGTTCAGCGCATGCACCTCTTTTTCCTGTTGATCAACGGTGTTAAGTGCATGTTCCAACATTTCGCTGAAGGAAGCAGTGACCTTGCTCACATCTCCTGATTTTAGCTCTGAAGGCAATTTATTTGTATTTTGCAAAAATGCGGCCGATAACGCTCCCGACACTTCCATCCTTCTCTTCCTCTCCTTATTCCTTATCCATTAGCTCTACGAATCTATTTGCCTATTTCCAGCGCCTTCGTGATCATCGCCTTCGAAGCGTTAAGCGCTGTAACGTTTGCCTCATAGGAACGGGTAGCGGAAATCATATCCGCCATTTCTTTCAAAATATCGACATTCGGCATCTGCACGTATCCGTTCTCGTCTGCATCCGGGTGAGACGGATTATACACCTGCTTATATGGTGCCGGATCGTTGTATATACGGCTTACCTTGACGCCCTCGCCAGCTCTGCCCTCCATCTTTCCATTCAAAACATCCGCGAACGAAGATTGGCCTTTGGGCTCAAGGACGACTAACTTGCGGGTGTACGGCACCCATTCGCCGTTCACCAGTTGCGCCCGTGTCGTCTCGGCGTTGGCGACGTTCGAAGCGATGACATCCATTCGAAGCCGTTGAGCCGTTAATGCGGATGCACTAATATCGAATGAGTTCGTTAAACGCATTATCTAGCCTCCAGTGCGATTTTCGACATGGTGATCTCGTGGTTTACCTGTTGGATGATCGTGTTGTATCGAAGCTGATTTTTCGCGAGCAGCGCCATCTCCATATCGATGTCCACGTTATTTAAGTTATTATTCATTACGGTGCTGTCGTCTTGAACAATGGCAGGCTTCACTTCTTGACCGGATATGCCGATATGTATATGTCGAGGGTCGGTTCGGCGTCCTTCCAGCTTCGAGATTGAACCGTCCATAGCCTTGCGCAACACTTCTTCAAACTGTACGTCGGATCGTTTGAAATACGGTGTATCCGCATTCGCGATGTTATTGGCTATGACCGTTTGCCTAAGATTAGCCGCGTCCAAAGATCTCTCTAACAGCTTGAATTGGTTGCCGTTTACATTAAGCACATTAAGGTCCCCCTTCCTATTTTGTCTGTGAATAACGGCATAATTTGCGCGTTTGAATTTTTAACGTTATTTACTATTCAACAACCCTTTTCTTTTTTCCTTCTTATTTCGACATGATTTCTATTTTTTTCGATCATATTATGTAGGTTTTTGTAGAAAATAGTCGCTTTTGCGCATAAAAAAACCTACTCGCCTTTCGGTGGTAGGACTAAAGTTCTGTATAAAAATAAGCGGTTAGACTCTTGCATTTTCTTATATCTCATTATGTGGGTAAGTCTGAATTCGCGATTTTATCAATTAATCGGTCGTTAAGGATTCTTATATATGTTCCTTTCATCCCAAGCGACCTCGTCTCAATGACCCCTGCGCTCTCCAGTTTTCTAAGCGCGTTAACGATGAGCGAACGTGTGATTCCCGCTCTGTCCGCTACCTTGCTGGCAACAAGCAGCCCTTCCTTCCCGTCCAATTCCTCGAAGATCTGCTCCACCGCCTCCAGCTCGCTAAAGCTGAGCGACCCAATGGCTACTTCAACCGCGGCTTTATTTCTCGCTTCCAGCTCGTACTCTTCCGCGCGCATACGCAAGATTTCCATCCCGACAATCGTAGAGCCGTATTCGGCCAGCACAAGATCGTCATCTCCAAAAGGCGAGTCCGACCGCGAGATGAGCAATGTGCCGATGCGGTTGCCTGCACCGAGAATCGGAACAACCATGACATATTCGCCATCCATCAGCTCGGTTATTTTTTGAACGATAGGCACATTCGGACTCTCTAGATCTGTACTGGAGGCCGTCTCGTCAATATTGGCAAACCATTGGTTCACCTCATGCGGGAAACGTTTGTCCTCCAAGATCATCTCCGACAACCGCGGATTCCACGTATGACGAACTAGGCCATTGCCAAGTATTTTTCCTTTGCGGCTGACGACAAACACATTCGCTCCGATCGTATCCCGCAGCACCTCCCCCATCTCCATAAAATTCACGGAGGTGCCTGCAGTCTTCTGGAGCAGTTTGTTCAGTCGCCTAGTTTTGCTTAACAATGTCATGGGATGTCCACGTACCTCTCACAATTATATAGGGAAATGTTTCTACAAAATGTACTGGCTTAAGTCACGGTTTTGAGCGACTTCGCCAAGCTTTTCGCGAACATATTGCGGTGTGATCGTAATTTGTTCAAGGGTAATGTCCGGTGCTTCGAAGGATAAATCTTCAAGCAGCTTTTCCATGATCGTGTGCAGTCTGCGGGCGCCGATATTTTCCGTGTTTTGGTTTACTTCCGCAGCGATCCGGGCAATTTCCGATATGGCTTCATCAGAGAAATCAACCCGAATGCCTTCCGTTTCCAATAAAGAGGCGTATTGCTTTGTAAGTGCGTTCTGAGGCTCTTTCAAGATCAGTTCAAAGTCGCTTTGAGTCAATGAACTGAGCTCAACGCGAATCGGAAAACGGCCTTGCAGCTCCGGAATGAGATCGGAAGGCTTCGCGACATGGAACGCGCCGGCGGCGATGAACAGAATGTAGTCGGTTTTGACCGGACCGTATTTCGTCATTACCGTTGAACCTTCTACGATCGGCAATATATCCCGTTGAACGCCCTCACGCGAAACGTCCGGACCGTTGCCTCTCGTAGAGCTTGCGACTTTATCGATTTCATCGATAAAAATAATGCCGGATTGCTCCGCCCGCCTGATCGATTCTTGCGTGACATCGTCCATGTCGATCAGCTTCTGCGCTTCCTCCTGTGTCAGCACTTTCCGCGCTTCCCGAACCGTCAGCTTTCGCTTCTTGGTCTTCTTCGGCAGGAAGTTGCCGAACATCTCCTGCATGTTAAAGCCCATCTGTTCATTGCCGCCCTGTCCGGATAACATATCGAACATATTCGGCATATTCTCTTCCACATCAATCTCGATCTGCTCATCCTCCAGCAAGCCGGCCGCCAGTTTGCGCCGCGCATCATTGCGCCGTTCCTGAATGGACGGATCGCTCTCTTGCTGCGGAGGCTGCTGCCCTTGCTGGTTTCCGCCGAAAATAAGTTCCAATGGATTCTTCGTCTGCTTCTCGCGTTGCGGCGACGGTACGAGCAAGGTGACGAGACGTTCGTTCGCCATTTGTTCCGCCTTGTCCTTCACCTTCTCCGTCCGCTCCGCCTTCACCATCCGAATCGCGGTTTCCACCAGATCGCGAACCATCGACTCGACATCTCTGCCGACGTAGCCGATTTCCGTAAATTTCGTTGCTTCCACCTTTACAAACGGAGCATGTACAAGCTTCGCCAGCCGGCGGGCGATTTCCGTCTTACCGACACCCGTCGGACCGATCATCAACAAATTTTTCGGCACAATTTCGTCGCGGACATTCTCCGCGAGGAGACTGCGCCGATACCGGTTGCGCAGCGCGACCGCCATCGAACGTTTCGCCGCCTTCTGACCGACGATATATTTATCCAGCTCGGCAACGATTTGCCGAGGTGTGTACGCTTCAGTTGAATTAGAAGATGCCATGCCTTTTATCCCTCCAGCTCTTCAACGATGATATTGTGGTTCGTGTACACACAGAGATCCGCCGCTACTTTCATCGCCGCAAGAGCAATCTCCTTCGCTTCCATATGCTCTCCCGCATGGCTCTTCAACGCTCTTCCAGCGGCAAGGGCATAGTTTCCGCCCGAACCGATCGCCAAAATTCCGTCATCAGGTTCAATAACCTCGCCGTTCCCGGAGATCAAAAGCAGATCCTTGCGGTCCATCACGATTAAGAGTGCTTCCAAGCGCCGCAGCACCCGATCCGATCTCCATTCCTTCGCAAGCTCTACGGCGGCGCGCTGTAAATTCCCGCTATGCTCCTCGAGCTTAGCTTCAAATTTCTCGAACAGCGTAATGGCATCCGCCACCGATCCCGCAAAGCCGGCTACAACGCTGCCGCGGTACAGCCTGCGGATCTTCTTAGCCGTATGCTTCATCACTACGGCATTCCCCATCGTCACTTGACCGTCTCCGGCGATTGCCGCCCTTCCTTTATGCCGCACCGCAAATATCGTTGTGGCGTGAAATTGATCCATTCGTCCGTTGCCTCCTTCAAAGATACGATTATGCCCGAGGATGTGCCCGATTGTATATCGATTGCAGATGATCCTTCGTTACATGGGTATAAATTTGTGTTGTCGATAAATTCGCGTGTCCCAACAGCTCCTGAACGGAACGAAGATCGGCGCCCGCCTCCAAGAGATGCGTAGCGAACGTGTGGCGAAGCGTGTGGGGACTGATCCGGTTCAGATCTGACATCGCCTGAATATACTTATCGAGGATCCGGCGTACACTGCGGTCGCTTAAGCGGCCGCCGCTGCGGTTCAAGAACAACGCTTGTTCCTCTGAACCAGAGGGTCCCAACAGTTCAGCCCTTCCTTGCCCGATATAAGCGCGAAGCGCTTCGGTCGCGTATTCGCCGACGGGAACCCACCGTTCCTTCCCGCCCTTGCCGAGAACCAGCGCCATTCCCATATCGAGCCGGACATGCTCAAGATCCAGTCCGACCAACTCGCCGACACGGATGCCGCTGCCATAGAGCAGCTCGAACATCGCCCGGTCCCGAAGTCCGTAAGGTGTACTCGTGTCCGGTTGCTGCAGCAGGCGAAGCGTCTGATCTAAGTAAAGAAAGCTTGGCAGCGGCTTATCCAGCTTCGGGCTTCGTACCGCCGCCAGCGGGTTAGACGAGATACATCCAACATCCAGTAGAAAGCGAAAAAACGATCGAAGCGCGGACAGTTTCCGCGCGACGGATCGCTTCGCTAATTGCCGCTCGTACAAACCGGCCAAGAAGGTTCGCACCGTGATGTGCGTGACCTCGTGAATGTGTTGGATATGCTGACTTTTCAGGAAATCGGTAAACTGCGCCAAATCCGACGCATAATGTTTGCGTGTGTACTCAGAAGCGTTGTGCTCCACTTCCAGGGACAGGAGAAATCGGTCGATCCAATGTTCTGCTTCCATACGGTCCTCCTGATTCAGCCTAAAGCACCAAGATCTTCATCAATCGTACCACAGCAAGATTTCTGTTTACAAGACCGGCTGACGAATCATTGTCGAAAAATTCTGAATTCGTTCCAAGGCTCGACGAGCGATTGTCTCGTTCTTTTCCTTTTTATTACGGATCTTCTGATCCAGCGGAGGAAACAAGCCGAAGTTGGCGTTCATCGGTTGGAAATTGCGGAAGTCCGCTGTCGTAATGTACTTCGCCATGCTGCCCAATGTTGTGTCTTCGGGAAACACGAGCGGCTCCAATCCGAGGGCGTGGCGCGCGGCGTTTATTCCGGCAACAAGACCGGAAGCGGCTGACTCAACATAGCCTTCCACGCCGGTCATCTGCCCTGCAAAAAACAGATCGTCCCGATCCCGAAACTGATACGTAGGGCGCAACAGCTTAGGCGAGTTGATGAAGGTATTGCGGTGCATGACACCATAACGCACAATCTCCGCGTGCTCTAAACCAGGGATCATCGAGAATACCCGTTTCTGCTCGCCCCACTTCAGATGGGTTTGGAATCCTACCATATTATAGAGCGTTCCAGCGGAGTTATCCTGCCGCAGTTGGACAACCGCGTGAGGCTGCTTGCCTGTGCGCGGATCCACGAGTCCTACCGGCTTCATCGGTCCGAACAGCACGGTTTGCTTTCCGCGCTTCGCCATCACTTCTATCGGCATACAGCCTTCAAAATACATTTCTTTCTCAAAATCCTTAACCGGAGCGGCTTCCGCCGTAATTAACGCATCATAGAATGCTTCGAATTCCTCTTCATTCATCGGACAGTTTATATAAGCGGCCTCGCCTTTATCGTACCGGGAGGCGAGGAACACCTTGTCCATATCAATGGAATCCTTCTCAATAATCGGCGCCGCCGCATCGAAGAAATAGAAGTAATCTTCACCGGTGATCTCCGATATCTTCGCGGACAGCTCCGGAGAAGTTAACGGACCCGTAGCAATCACAACAATTCCTTCCGGAATTTCCGTAACCTCTTCATTCCTCACTTCGATGAGCGGATGCTCCCGAAGCCTGCTGGTCACCTCGCTCGAGAAGCTTTCACGGTCAACCGCAAGGGCTCCGCCGGCCGGGACCGCATTGCGGTCCGCGGCGGACATGATGAGCGAGTCCAAAATTCTCATCTCTTCCTTTAATACACCAACCGCGTTTGTGATCGCATTCGACCTGAGGCTGTTCGTGCAAACCAGCTCAGCAAATTTATCCGTATGATGCGCGGGTGTTTGGCGAACAGGGCGCATTTCGTAGAGCGTTACCTTTACTCCGCTCTTCGCAATCTGCCAAGCCGCTTCGCTTCCGGCTAGTCCGGCGCCGATGACCGTTACATGCGGTTGCATATCGCAACACTCCAATCTATTTGTTAAGCCTCTTCTTGTTCTTGCTCTTCGCGTTTATATGAACATTCCGTACATTGAATGTTGGTTCCGTTCTTTGTTCGTTTCTTCACCATCATGCTGCCGCAATTCGGACATGGCTCGGAAACGGGCGGGTCCCACGATACGAAATCACATTCCGGATATCGGTCGCAGCCGTAGAAGATTCTCCCCCGTTTGCTGCGCCTCTCCACAATATGCCCTTGCTTGCAGCTCGGGCAGGTTACGCCGATCTCCTTCACGATCGGCTTGGCATTCCGGCAATCCGGAAACCCTGAGCAGGCGAGAAACTTTCCAAACCGCCCCATCTTATATACCATCGGACGGCCGCATTTGTCGCAATTCTCGTCTGAAACCTCGTCTTTCAACTCGACTTCCTTCATTTCTTCTTCGGCGACCTTCAGACGCTTCTCGAAAGATTCGTAGAACTCGCCGAGCACCTTCACCCAATCCGCTTTGCCTTCTTCGACAAAATCGAGTTCCTCTTCCATATTTGCAGTAAACTCGACGTCCAGAATTTCAGGGAAAAACTCCTCCATCAGCGCGATGATGAGTTCACCCAATTCCGTGGGGAAGAACTTCTTCTCCTCCATGGCGACGTAACCGCGCTTCTGAATCGTGTCGAGGATCGGAGCATACGTACTCGGCCTTCCGATGCCAAGCTCCTCCAGCGTACGTACCAGCCTTGCTTCGGTATACCTTGGCGGCGGTTGTGTAAAATGCTGCTTCGGTTCGATCGCTGAAGCCGGCAGCTTCGCGCCGACAACGAGCGGAGGAAGAAGCTTATCCTCTTCCGTCACACCGTCGTCATTGCCCTCTACGTATACCTTCATAAATCCAGGAAATTTCACCTTCGAACCGACCGCGCGGAAGGTTGCCCCGCCCGCATCGAGATCCACCGTCACGGTATCAAGGATCGCGGATGACATCTGGCTTGCCACAAAGCGTTCCCAAATCAATTTATATAGCCGAAACTGATCCCTGGAAAGATACGCCTTCACCGAGTCCGGCGTATAATGCACCGAGGTTGGGCGAATGCCCTCATGGGCGTCCTGCGCGTTCGCGTTCTTCTTCAAATAATTTCGAGGTGTTTCAGGAATATATTCTGTTCCGAACGCGCTGCTGATATAATTTCTCGCTTCCTCCTGAGCCACGGGAGAGATGCGGGTGGAATCGGTACGCATATACGTAATTAAACCGACGGTGCCTTCTTTGCCAAGATCGACGCCCTCATAGAGCTGTTGGGCGATTTGCATCGTTTTGGCGGCGCGGAAGTTTAACTTCCGCGCGGCCTCTTGCTGCAGTGAACTCGTAATGAACGGCGGCGACGGATGGCGTTGCCGTTCCCGCTCCTTCATCTCGGAGACGGTGAACGGATTGCCGCCGATTAAGCTTAAAATCCGCTTCACTTCCGCTTCATTCGGAAGCTCCTTCTTCTCGCCGGCTTCACCGTAGAATTTGGCTTCAAATTCTGTTCCGTCTGCTAACAGCTTTGCGGTGATCGACCAGTATTCCTCCGGAACGAATGCTTTAATTTCCCGTTCCCGGTCGATCACAAGCTTCACGGCTACGGACTGTACACGGCCCGCGGACAAGCCTTTCTTTACCTTTTTCCACAATAACGGACTGATCTGATAACCCACGAGGCGGTCCAGTATTCTCCGAGCCTGCTGCGCGTTCACCAAATCCATATTAATTTTTCTCGGATGCTTGAATGCTTCTTTCACCGCTTGCTTTGTAATTTCGTTAAACACAACGCGGCAAGCTTCGGATTCATCCAAATTTAAATAGTGGGCCAAGTGCCAGGCGATTGCTTCCCCTTCGCGGTCAGGGTCGGCTGCGAGGTAAACCTTTTTTACCTTTTTGCGCGCTTCCTTCAATTCTTTCAGTATATCGCCCTTGCCGCGAATTGTTATATATTTCGGTTCAAAACCTTTCTCCACGTCCACGCCGGTCTGGCTTCTAGGCAAGTCACGGACATGTCCCATGGACGCTTTCACGATGTATTTATTCCCTAAATATTTACCAATTGTCTTCGCTTTGGCCGGAGACTCCACTATGACAAGCGTATCGGCTGCCAACTCCCCTGCACCCCATTTCCATCAATTCATTCTTACGATATATGCGGACCCGGGCAAAGCCCGGATGCGTTTCTTTACGAGTAAAGATAACAAAACCGAATGCAAATGTCCAAAACTGTACGCAGTGAGATCAATTAACCGATCTACCGTAACCGCTTCCACTCCCATTGCCTGCAGAACTTCTTGCTCATCATCCGTCAATATCTCTTTCGATTGTTCGCCTTCAGATCGTCCCTCATCTTTCAACGACACATATTCCGAAATCACATCGCGAGGCGTAATTGCAAGCTTCGCACCCTCGCGGATGAGTTTATACACCCCGGCGCTCTTCGGAGACGTAATAAGACCCGGAACGGCAAAAATATCCCTTCCGAAGTTTAGGGCAAAGTCTGTCGTAATGACGGTGCCGCTCTTTTCGGATGCTTCCACGACCAACGTCCCTCGAGACAGCCCCGCGATAATGCGATTGCGGAACGGAAACGTCCCTTTCACCGGCTTCGTGTTCCAGCCGTATTCGCTGACCACTAACCCCCGTTCCTCGATCTCCCGCTGCAGACGGTGGTGCTCCGGTGGATAGCGAACGTTCAACCCGTTTCCAAGAACCGCGATCGTGTCTCCTGTAGATTGCAATGCGCCCGCATGAGCGCAAGAGTCAATCCCCCGGGCCAAACCGCTGACGACAGGGATTCCCGCAGCGGCGATCTCATACCCGAACCATTCGGCTACTTCCCTCCCATAACGCGTCGGATTTCTCGTTCCGACGATGGCGACGGAAGGCCGCTGGAACAATTCCACATTTCCTAAAGTATACAATACCCAGGGCGGTCGAAATACGTACCTCAGCAATGGCGGATATTCTGCGTCGAAGAATGTAATTATGTTCACGCCGCAGTCTTTGTAGAATCTAAGTTTACCTTCTATAAATTCATTCGTCAAAAATTTGTCAATCACCTTCCCCTTCGTTTGTATAATATCGATCCCTTTTAAAATTTGTGTTGCCGAACGATCAAACACTTCCCGGATGTCTTTGGTCCGCTCCACAAGATGCTGCACTGTCTCCCAACCGACCCCGTCCAATTCCATCAAGCCAAACAATACGTCCCGTTCCTCCATGTGCGCTTCTCCTCCTTTATGAATTGGCTGAAATCAAAAAACCTCCCGCCTTCAACCGTGTGGTTGAAAACGGGAGGTTGCTTACCTACCCTTAAAGCATATGTGCCTTAATGTTTATCGTACGATGCACTTTTCAAGGAGACCCTTTTCTTCGAGCACCGCTACAAGTGTAGAGCCCATCTCGGACGGCGTCGGAGCTACCCGAATGCCGCAGCGCTCCATCGTTGCGATCTTCTCGGCAGCTGTACCTTTGCCGCCGGAAACGATCGCGCCTGCGTGGCCCATCCGGCGTCCTGGAGGCGCGGTTTGACCGCCGATGAAGCCTACAACCGGCTTCGTCATGTTCGCTGCGATCCATTCTGCCGCTTCTTCTTCCGCCGTTCCGCCGATTTCGCCGATCATAATCACGGCATAGGTATCCGGATCTTCGTTGAAGAGCTTCAATACATCAATGAATTCCGTACCTTTCACCGGGTCGCCGCCGATACCGACAGCCGTCGATTGGCCGATATTGCGTGTCGTCAGCTGATGAACCGCTTCATACGTAAGCGTACCCGAACGGGAAACGACGCCAACATGACCCGGAAGATGGATGTAACCCGGCTGAATGCCGATCTTGCACTCGCCCGGGGTGATAACGCCAGGGCAGTTCGGGCCGATCAATCTCGTCTTCTTGCCTTCCATGTAACGGCTGACCTTCACCATATCGAGTACCGGAATGCCTTCCGTAATACAGATGACGAGATCCAACTCCGCGTCAACCGCTTCCATAATCGAGTCTGCTGCAAATGCCGGTGGAACGTAGATAACGGAAGTGTTGGCGTCCGTCGCTTCTTTCGCTTCTTTCACCGTATTGAATACAGGCAGGCTGACCGTTGTACCGTTGTCAAGGGTGATGTCCACGTTCGTGCCGCCCTTGCCCGGCGTTACGCCGCCGACCATCTGGGTGCCGTATTCGAGGCCGCCCTTCGTATGGAACAATCCGGTCGAACCGGTAATCCCCTGCGTGATGACGCGGGTGTTTTTATTCACCAAAATACTCATGGGTATTCCTCACATCCTTGTATTTATAATGAGGCTTCCTTCGCGAATTACTTCACCAAGTTCACGATCTTCTGTGCGCCGTCGGCCATTGAATCCGCTGCTGTAATATTCAAGCCGGATTCATTCAAGATCTTCTTGCCTTGTTCTACGTTCGTGCCTTCCAGACGCACGACGAGCGGTTTGTCCAATCCAAGCTGCCGGGCTGCCGTCACAACACCGTTCGCAATGACGTCGCATTTCATAATGCCGCCGAAGATGTTGACGAAAATCCCTTTCACGTTCTTGTCGGACAGGATGATTTTAAACGCTTCCGTAACCTTCTCTGTCGTCGCGCCGCCGCCAACGTCAAGGAAGTTCGCCGGCTCGCCGCCGTAGTGCTTAATAATGTCCATCGTGGACATAGCCAGACCTGCGCCGTTGACCATACAACCGATGTTACCGTCAAGAGCAACATAAGACAGGTCGTACTTCGACGCTTCGATTTCCTTCTCGTCTTCCTCGTCCAAGTCGCGAAGCTCAAGAATATCCTTATGACGGAACAACGCGTTGGAGTCGAAGTTCAGCTTCGCGTCGAGCGCCATAACGTCGCCGTCGCCCGTAACAACGAGCGGGTTGATCTCCGCAATGGAGCAATCTTTATCTACAAACGCGTTATACAACGCCATCATAAATTTCGCAGCTTTGTTGACAAGCTCATTCGGAATGTTGATGCTGTAAGCCAATCGGCGAGCTTGGAACGGAGCCAATCCGATAACGGGGTCAATCACTTCTTTGAAGATTTTCTCCGGCGTCTTTGCTGCCACTTCCTCGATCTCCGTGCCGCCTTCTTCCGAAGCCATCATCACGACGCGGCCGGTACTGCGGTCAACCACGAGACCGATATAATATTCCTTCTTAATGTCGCAGCCTTGTTCAATCAACAACCGTTTCACTTCTTTGCCTTCCGGCCCGGTTTGATGCGTGACCAGCACCTTGCCCAGCAATTCAGTTGCGTATGTACGCACATCGTCAATACTTTTGGCAATTTTCACACCGCCGGCTTTACCGCGGCCTCCGGCATGGATTTGTGCTTTCACGACCGTAACCGGTGTGCCGAGCTTCTTCGCAGCTTCTACTGCTTCGTCAGCCGAGAACGCCACGTATCCTTCCGGAACTTTCACGCCGTACTGCTTCAGTACCGCTTTCGCTTGATACTCGTGAATGTTCATCCCCAAACCTCCTGATCAATTCTCTAACCCCAACTGTTGTATTATATCATGAACAATAATATTTTTCTTCTATTCATTTTTGTTTTCGACAACATTTTCACGTCGTCGAAGAAAGCCGCAGATTTTGCGGGAACATGAAGAAAAATGCGAAAAATCTCATTTCGCGGGAAATGCTGTATTGCATTTTGCCCTAAATTCTTGTTACAATTATGGAAATTTTAGTGAAACGATGAGGAAGCACCTCTCTTTCGGCGACCATTCGCGATGGAGGGGTGTTTTTTTATATGTATGGTGTATGTTACGGCGCTTGTACGCAAGGCATTGACGGGAAGCTGGTGCGCGTGGAAATCGATATTTCCAACGGGCTGCCTGCGTTTGCGATCGTCGGCCTGCCGGACAGCGCGGTGCGGGAATCTACAGAACGGGTAAGGGCTGCTTTAAAAAATGGTTCGTACGAGTTTCCCATGCGAAGGATTACCGTCAATTTGGCGCCGGCGGATATCCGCAAGGAGGGCGCTTCCTTCGACTTGGCGATTGCGGCGGGCATATTAATCACTAGCGGACAATGGAGCGCTTCTGTTGCGGAAGGATCGCTGCTGCTCGGCGAACTGTCGCTGCGCGGAGATGTCCGCCCGATACACGGCGTATTGTCTATGGCGATGGCGGCGAAGGAAGCCGGCTTGAAGCGGATTGTTGTGCCTGTGGAGAACGCGCGTGAGGCGGCGCTGGTGGACGGAATCGAAATCGTCGCCGTCCGGCATCTGTCCGATGTGCCCGCCGGGAAAGGGCTAGAGCTGCCAGCTGCGAACCCCGTCTCCTCCCCGGCATCAACTTCCCGCGAACAAAATATAGACTTCTCGGATGTCGTCGGGCAAGCGCAAGCGAAACGGGCGCTCGCCGTAGCGGCGGCCGGGCTTCACAATGTGCTCTTCATTGGCCCGCCGGGCTCCGGGAAGACAATGCTAATGCGCCGGCTTGCCGGTATCCTGCCCCCCTTGGAGGGTGAAGAAGCGCTCGAGGTTACGAAAATTCACAGTGCGGCCGGCTACGCGGCGCATCAGGGTGGACTGATGCGGCAGCGGCCGCTGCGCGCTCCGCATCACACCATCTCCACGCAAGGATTAATCGGCGGCGGCGCCATTCCCCGACCGGGGGAAGTGGGCCTCGCACACCGCGGCGTCCTGTTCTTGGATGAGCTGCCGGAATTTCCGCGCGTGGCGTTGGAGTCTTTGCGCCAGCCATTGGAGGACGGCACGGTAACCATCGCCCGAGCGAGGTCGACGTTCACGTTTCCTGCGCGTTTCATGCTTGCGGCGACGATGAACCCGTGCCCTTGCGGTTACGACGGGTACGAAGACGAGTACCATTCCTGTACGTGCTCCCCTGCCCGCAAGCTCGGCTATTTCTCTCGATTGTCGGGACCGCTGTTAGACCGGATCGATATCGTGCTCGACATCCCCCGCGTAACTCCGGAGGAAGCGGAATTATGGAGGCAGGAAGGCGGTACCGCCACGCATTCGTTAGACACAGCGGCGTTAGCTTCCTACGTATTAGCGGGCAGGCAGGCCCAGCTGGAGCGGTTCCTTGGAACGCAGATTAAGTATAACTCTGAACTGTCCGGCTCGTCCTTGCACCGATATTGCCGGCTCGATCAGGAAGCGAACAAGCTGCTTGTGCGGGCTTACAAAGAGATGGGTTTAAGCGCTAGAGCGCATGACAGGGTGCTGAAGGTGGCCCGGACGATTGCGGATATGGAAGGATCCGAGCGCATTGAAGGCGGGCATATGAACGAAGCGCTGCTCTATCGGTCGCTTGACATGCGCAAGAGGCGTTGGAGCTTAGGGGAGCATGAAGAGGCTGTATCCAAATTTTAGAATGCGTCCACGACATGGTTGATCTCGACAGGTTGATTGGAGTCGTCCAGGATGACCCCGATGCAATCGAAGCGGATTCGGCGGCTTCCTTCGGGGCCGAATTGAACGAGATACGCCTGTGCGCAGCGGCTTAAGGTCTGCCGCTTCTTTGCGGTGATTGATTCGAGAGGGGTGCCGAACGCATGAAGGGTTCTGGCGGAACGGGTTCGTACTTCCACGAAGACGATCTCGTCCGTGTACTGCCCGATAATGTCTACTTCTCCGAAGCGGCAGCGCCAGTTCCGGCTCAGGATCCGGCAACCGTTGCTTTCCAAATACGCTGCCGCCGCCGCCTCCCCCGCCGCTCCTTTCGTTATCCGAGTGTCTCTTACCCTTGGGTTACTCTCCAGAACCGCCAACCTCCCCCGCTTCACGATCAATAATATAAATGTAGCTTAATATTTCCGCCACTAATTGATAGAGCTCCGGAGGAATTTCATGATCGAGCTCCAGCTTCGAAAGGACCTCCACGAGCGACGCGTCCTCACGCACCGGCACTCCGTTCTCTGCGGCAATCCGGGCGATTGTCTCCGCGACGACTCCCTTTCCTTTCGCCTTCACGACAGGAGCCGCATGCTGGTCAGGCTTATACGCAAGGGCAACCGCTTGCTTCACCACGGCGGGCTTTCGTGCGCCTGGTTGTTTGGCCTCTTTGCTCATCTTCTGTTGCGACTCCTTTCTCACACTCTGCTGGTATTCCCTTGCATCAACCGCCGCGTGCTGCCCGCCCGCCCCTGTAACGGAAAATGTTCCGTTACAACGTCGAATCAGCCGGATTTTCGGGCACTAGATTCGGTAATCCACACCTTTGTAAGTCTTAGGCACGTAAGCGGATTGGCCGATCTCTTTCGTCTCCTGCGGCTTTGGGCTATGCCGAAAGTTCGATAGCTGGTAGCCTAACGATTGCAGAGCCGATTCTATAACCGGTTTGTTTCGCATCAGAAGCGCCTCGGCGGCGGGATGATCGCTCATAACGCGCAATCCGACATGTTTCTCGACAACGTTCACATCAATCCATGTTTCGCCAAGGGAAGCAAGCGACAATTGAAACCACAGCCTGCAATTGTCAGCGTCCAGTTCCCCTTTGCTCCCTCTTCGTGTATGGATATGTACGGCTGCATTACCGTTGTCCTCACCGCTCTTGCCCGGCAACGGCACAAACATCATGACATGCGCGAAAGGAGCGGCGCGGTCCTGGGTAAGCAGCAGCTGTTGGCCGGTGATCGATTGAAGCGCTGTTTGTGCGGTTTCTTTTAACGCTGGGGGCGCTTCATCGGAAGCTGTAATTTGGATAAGCACCGATTTGAGCGTTTCCATCGAACTGTTCGTGCGGCTTCCCGGCGTCTCCTCATTCGGAGCGGGAGGAATCCATTGAGACAGCTGCTGCATAAGCGCCCTCTCCCCTTCTTGGCGGACGCCCACAGCCTGCCGCACGGCCTGCGTCACATCCTGTTTGTTCACTTCTAGATTAGATAGCTGCTCGCGTGTATTCATTTCGGTCGGTTGCTGCTTGTTGGCAAGTCGAAGCCATTCCCGCTCCATGTCTATGCCGAGCAGCTTCATAAAGGAGAGCAGCGGCGGCTTCTCATCGGCCGGAGCAGCGGACACAGCCGCTTGCGACGGTGCCGGTGCGGTTGATGCGGCCGGTTGCTGCTGTGCCGATGTCTGGGCAACCGCCGGTTGCCGCTGTGGCGAAATAAGGGGGGCCGCCGTTTGCTGTTGAGCCTGCTGTGGCGGCTGCGCAACGGGCGGAGCCGGCGCCGCCGCAGATGCGGTCAAGCGGACCGCATGGGCCTCCGGCGCGGCCTCGTTCGCGCTTTCCGCTGCCGCAGGCTGCAGCGCCACCCGCAGCAGCGCATCCGCGCGCTGCAGCAGCCCCAGCAGGCGCTCCGCCGCCTGACGAACCGGCGCGCCCATCGTCGGCGCCGCTAACGCTTCCCGCGCATTCCGCTCCAATGCGCGAAGCAGCTCCGCCGGCGTTGGGCCGTGCAACGCCGTATGCAGCGCGCGCAACGTGTCCGCGCTAACGGGAACGCCGCGTTGCACCGCAACCGCCGCAGCGCGAAACAGCGGCTCCGTCTGTACCTCCGGAGCCGCCTCCGCTACCGCCTGCGCAACCGATGTGATCAGCGAACGGGTCAATGGGATGCCCTCTCCGTGCAGCACCCGAATCGTCCCGCGATTGGCAGGGGTATCCTTCACTTGATGCTGCTTCAGCAATTCACTCACGGATTCATCCGGCAGTTCAACCGTTGAGGAAGCCAGCGTTTTCAGAACCATTTGTCCCTTCCCAGTGTCGGGCTGCACTTGAAAAAACGACACCTTCCCAGGAGCGATGGGAACCTCCAGCTTCGCCCTGACGGGAGTGCCGTTTACCGAAAGCATCGCTTCATTCTCAGCTAGCAGCTGCAGCACGATTCCCCGAACCACTTGCCCCGGCTTTAATTCGAGCAGCTTCCCTTCCTTCGGTGCCGCTTCGCCCGTTAAAACCCCAAGCAAACGAGAAACATCCATAGTTTCACTCCTATCCCTCGCTAAAAGAGCTCGATCTGCTCCGCGAACAGCTTTCCGAGGAACGACTTCCGATGCATCGGGCTTGCCCCGTAGATGAGCAATTGCTCCCGATGATATTTGGTGGCGTAGCCCTTATGCTTCCCTAACCCATACTCCGGGTACAGCCGATCCCACTCGTTACAAAGCCGGTCTCTTGTCACCTTCGCAATAATCGACGCCGCCGCAATCGATTGCGACAAAGCGTCCCCATGAATAACAGCGGTTTGCGGTACGGCGACGGACACCGTCTCTGCGTCCACCAGCAAATAATCCGGTTTCACATCGAGAGATTCCACTGCTATTTTCATAGCCAGTCTAGCGGCCTGGCGAATGTTAATATTGTCGACCGTTTGCGCATCGACCCGGCCGATGCCAACAGATAAGGCTTTCTCCATAATGATCGGATACAATTCCTCACGCTGCTTCTCTGACAACTTTTTCGAATCGTTAACGCCCTCAATGACTAGACCCTCCGGCAAAATGACCGCCGCCGCCACGACATCGCCAAATAAGCATCCGCGTCCCACTTCATCAACACCGGCGATGGCGCGATATCCCTTGCTATGCAGATCGTTCTCGTATGTATGCATAAAATGACTGACCTCCTAAACTCCCCCACTATTGTAACATGGGAAATCGTTCAGGCGCGCTATTAACTTCTCTAAGGGGAAAATTTCCGCCTATTGCAAAAGAAGGCCGCCAAATCTTGAAAACAAAAAAAAGCCCATCTTCGATGAGATGAGCTTCTTCCTATTCCGGCGCTTCAAGCGTGATGCGGCCCAGCTTCCCGGTACGCAGATCCCGCAGGAACACGTCGGAAGCCTTCTTCAAATCAATCTTACCCCCGCTCATCACAGCTCCTCGCCTCCGGCCGATCGCCTCCAGCAATTCGACCACTTCATGCGGATTCTCCATGTCCTCCGGCAGCTTCTCGATCCCATAGCGCTCGGAGAACACATTCGGATAACGGGCTGCCAACACCTTCGCTAAATAAAACGCAACGTCCTCTACATTCAAGATTTCATCCCGTATAGCGCCGGTCGCGGCCAGCCGATATCCTACCATAGGATCTTCAAATTTGGGCCATAGGATCCCCGGTGTATCCAACAGCTCCAGCTCCTTGCCGATCCTAATCCATTGCTGCCCCTTCGTCACGCCGGGACGGTCCCCCGTCGCCGCGACGCTGCGTCCTGCCAAGCGGTTAATCAACGTGGACTTCCCGACGTTCGGGATGCCGACAATTAAGGAGCGGATCGCGCGCGGTTCCATCCCCTTCTTCCGCCATGCTTCAAATTTGGGAGCCATCAGCTCCTTGCAGCGCGGAAGAATCATTCGCACATTCGTGCCGGCGGCGGCGTCGATCGGCAACACCTTCACCTGTTCCTCCGCCAACCGTTCCATCCATCTTTCCGTCATCGCGGGATCCGCCAAGTCGCTCTTGTTCAAGAGCACCAGCCTCGGCTTAACACCCAAAATTTCAGCGATCATCGGATTCCGGCTGGAAGACGGCAGTCTGGCGTCCAACAGCTCGATGGCCACATCGATGAGCTTGAGTTTTTCTTCAATCTGCCTTCTGGCTCGGGTCATATGCCCCGGGAACCATTGGATCGTCATGAAACAAACCTGCCTTCTAATGAGTGATGAAACGGAGATCGCTTAACGGCCAAATCACGACATCTGCACGTCCGACGATATCCTCGAACGCGATAAATCCAATATCGCGACTGTCATGGGAGTTCGGGCGGTTATCGCCCATCACGAAAACATGCCCTTCCGGTACCGTTTGCTCTTCATAATTCTTGTTATTATAGGTTGTCCCCTTCGCGGCGGCTGCATCCACAGGGCCTTGAATATACGGTTCTTCAATCGGCTCGCCGTCCACATATACAGTGTCCCCGGTAACCCGAACAGTCTGCCCAGGGACAGCGATCACCCGTTTAATATAATCGGAGTCAAACGGAGAATGAAATACAATAACTTCTCCCCGTTCCGGCTCGCGAATATCGTACAATATTTTATTTACAATGACCCGTTCACCGGTATGGAAGTTCGGCTGCATGGACGGTCCGTCTACGATATACGGGGAAAACAAGAACAAGCGGATAATCACAACGAGCACACCCGCTACCACGAGCGCTTTCAGCCAATCGACAGCTTCCTTCTTCCAATCCGCGGCGGTCGCTTCGGACACCTGTTTATTGTCTTGTTCCACGGGCGCACCCCCAAGAGCAGTTAAATTGAAAAGAAAAAGGACTTGGTGCGTAAACCTGCATGCCAAGCCCCCTTCATATAATGCTTATCGAATCTCTTTAATTCTTGCTGCTTTACCGCGCAGATTACGCAGGTAGTACAGTTTCGCGCGGCGAACTTTACCGCGGCGCAATACTTCAATCTTGTCAACACGCGGGCTGTGAAGCGGGAACGTTCTTTCAACGCCCACACCGTAAGAAATTTTACGAACCGTATATGTTGCGCTGATTCCGCCTCCGCGGCGCTTAATCACAATGCCTTCGAAGACCTGAATCCGCTCACGGTTACCCTCTTTAACCTTCACGTGAACGCGAAGCGTGTCGCCCGGCCGGAACTTCGGCAGATCCGTGCGAAGCTGTTCACGAGTAATTTCTTGAATTAAGTTGCTCATGGTATTCCCTCCTTCCGCCCTAGGCGTTCGTACAGCTCAAGAGATTAGAACTCCCTATCGTCGCTTATAGAGGACCGCCCGTCAATACGACAAAACACATTTGCTATAATAGCATAAAACCCACCCGAAACACAAGCGAGTTTTATGAGTTCCGCTGTTTCTCCCAAGAGGCGATCAGCTCGCGCTCCTTACTGGACAGCTCCGCATCCGCCAACAGATCGGGACGCCGCGACCAAGTCCGATACAGCGACTGCTCCCGCCGCCACTTGGCAATGTTCTCATGATGTCCGGACAGGAGCACATCGGGTACCTTCCATCCGCGAAATTCCGCGGGACGGGTGTATTGCGGGTATTCCAGCAGACCGGTGCTGAAGCTGTCCGTTACCGGCGATTGTTCATTTCCGAGCGCCCCGGGCAGCAGCCTGACAACGCTGTCGATGACGGCGCAAGCCGCAATCTCGCCGCCGGTTAACACATAATCCCCAATGGAGATTTCATCGGTCACCAGATGCTCCCGAATCCGCTCATCGTAGCCCTCGTAATGACCGCAAATCAGAATCATGTGTTCTTCGCGCGAGAACTCCTCAGCTTTGCGTTGGGTATAAGTCTCCCCTTGCGGATCCATCAATACGATTCGAGGAGGCCGTCCCCCCGCTAGCGTCGTTACATGCTCCACTGCGGAGAAGATCGGCTCAGGCTTCAGCACCATACCGCCTCCGCCTCCGTAGGGATAGTCATCTACCGTGCTGTGTTTATTCCCTGAGAAGTCGCGGAAATTCACCGTATTCAGCGTCACGATGCCTTTCTCTTGCGCTTTGCCAAGAATGCTGGAGTTGAACATGCCTGTGAACATCTCGGGAAAAAGGGTCAGCACATCAAATCTCATTCGAGCAGACCCTCCATCACGTGAATCGTTACGGTTTTTGCCGCCACATCCACGTTCAACACCACGTCTTCAATGTATGGGATATACGCAAGCTTTCCGTTCGTGCGCTTCATGACCCATACATCGTTCGCTCCCGGCCGTAAAATTTCGGTGATAACCCCCAGCGTCTCGCCGGACTCCGATTGGACCGTACACCCGATGATATCCTGAAAATAAAATTCGTGATCTTCGAGCGGCACCCTGTAATCCGCCTTAATGCTCCAACCTTTGTACGGCTCCAGTTGGTTGATATCGTGAAATTCCTGGAACTTTACGATGTAAAGGTTTTTCTGCGGCCGCGCCGATACGACCGTAACCGGCAACGTCTTTGATTCGTCGGGAGACACGAGCGTCAGCCGTGTTCCCTTCCCGAAACGTTCCTCCGGAAAGTCCGTCTCCGGCCACACCTTTGCCTCGCCCCGAACTCCGTGAGTATTGATCAGCTTGCCTACGGTTAACCATTTTGCTGCCATGCGTGCTCCTCCACTTGGTCAGACAATCTCAAAGATAGCAGAAGGGCTAGGACGAAGAAGTCCTAACCCTCTGGTTTCTTATGATGCGATTTCAACGGCAATCCGCTTGCCGCTCTTGGCGGATGCGGAGATCACGACGGTGCGGACCGCCTTAATAATGCGCCCGCCCTTACCGATGACCTTGCCTACATCTTCGGGATGAACGGTCAGTTCATAGAGGATGGAATCGTCATCTTCCGTTACATCCACGTGCACGTCGTCCGGATGGTCGACAAGCCCTTTCACGAGCGTTCGTACCAAAGCTTCCATCGCGCACCTCCGTCATCGTTGCATTACTTCTGCAACTTGGATTCGTGGAACTTCGTCATGATCCCTGCTTTACTGAACAAGTTGCGAACCGTATCGGACGCTTGTGCGCCGTTCTGGAGCCACTTGAGCGCCTTCTCCTCGTCAATGTTTACTTGAGCAGGAGTCGTCAACGGGTTATAAGTACCGATCTCTTCGATGAACCGGCCGTCGCGCGGAGAACGCGAATCGGAAACTACCACGCGGTAGAAAGGAGCTTTGTGAGCACCCATACGCTTCAAACGAATACGTGTTGCCATGAAACTTTCACCTCCTTCAAAAGAATGCCGCGGTGATCGCCGGGTTAGAATGGAAACTTCATGCCTCTGCCTTTCAGCATTTTTTGCATCTGCTTATTGGCCTTCCCGCCCTTACCGCCTTTGCCGCCCTTGCCCATCATGCCGGACAATTGCTTCATCATCTTCTTCATATCTTCGAACTGCTTAATGAGCCGATTGACATCAGCGACCGTTGTCCCGCTGCCTGCGGCAATCCGCTTGCGGCGCTTCGCGTCAATCGTGACAAGTCCTTGTTTCTCGGCCTTCGTCATCGACAATACGATCGCTTCGGTCCGCGACATCTGCTTCGGATCGATCTTAGCGTCCTTCAGCTGCTTCATTCCGCCCATGCCGGGCAGCATCTCAAGGATGTTCTCGATCGGTCCCAGCTTCTTCACCTGCTGCATCTGCTCAAGGAAATCCTCGAATGTAAACTCCGCCTTGCGGAACTTGCGTTCCATCTCGCGGGCCTTATCCTCGTCGATATTCGCTTGCGCCTTCTCGATGAGCGACATCATATCGCCCATACCTAGAATCCGCGAAGCCATCCGCTCCGGATGGAACGGCTCGAGGGCGTCCAGCTTCTCGCCGACGGCCGCGAATTTAATCGGCTTGCCCGTTACCGCCTTCACGGAGAGGGCTGCGCCGCCGCGGGTATCGCCATCAAGCTTCGAGAGAACAACGCCTGTCACTTCAAGCTGTCCGTTGAAGTGCTCCGCGACATTGACCGCGTCCTGACCTGTCATCGCGTCGACGACGAGCAGAATTTCATCCGGCTTTACCGCCTCGCGAATGTTCTTCAGCTCGTCCATTAAGGCTTCATCGATGTGCAAGCGGCCAGCGGTGTCAATAATGACATAGTCGTGATGGTTCTCCTTCGCATGCGCCACGCCCGCTTTCGCGATATCGACCGGATTCGCTTGGTCCCCAAGGGTAAACACCGGAACCTTCACTTGCTCGCCGAGTACTTGAAGCTGCTTTATCGCAGCCGGACGGTATACGTCCGCCGCAACAAGCAACGGGCGATGGTTGTCCTTCAGCAGCAGCTTCGCAAGCTTGCCGGTTGTCGTCGTCTTGCCGGCACCCTGTAAACCGACCATCATAATCACGGTCGGCGGACGATTGGATTTCACAAGCTTCGCTTGTGTACCGCCCATTAGCTCAATGAGCTGCTTATTTACAATGTTTACGACCGTCATCGCCGGGTTGAAGCCTTTCTCAAGCGTCTGCCCGATCGCTTGCTCCCTTACCTTCGCGACGAAGTCTTTCACTACCTTGAAGTTTACGTCCGCTTCCAGCAGCGCGAGCCTTACCTCGCGCAGCGCCTCGTTAACGTCATCCTCGGTGAGCTTGCCTTTCCCTCTCAGCTTGCTGAATACGCCTTGCAAGCGGCTGGATAAGCCTTCGAATGGTGCCATTGACTTCACCGCCTTTCATGAACTCTGTTACGTCCCGCTGACAAGCTCGTAAATCATCTCACGGATTCGCGCCGACCTCACGTCGCTGCCGTCCAGGCCGAGCTCGCTGGCAAGCTGTTCCGCCTTGGCTATGCGCCGTTCGTGCTTGGAAAGAAGCTGAAGCTTCTCTTCGTATTCTTCCAACACCGTCTCCGCGCGTTTAATATGTTCATAGATCGCTTGCCGGGAAACGGCAAATTCTTCGGCGATCTCTCCCAACGAATAATCATCATGGAAGTAGTACGATAAGTACGTTCGTTGTTTTTCCGTAAGGAGCGGCTCGTAAAAATCAAACAGCATATTGATGCGGTTCGTCTTCGCAAGCGCGTCCCGCGCTCTTTCCGTCATTACGTCAGCCCCCCGACCTGTTGCATAGCCGTCAAGGCTTTAGGCTTTACAGCACTTTGTTAGTGTATCGGATTCAACATCCAATGTCAAGGTGTTTTCCTTGATAGCGAAAAAACCGTTCCCCATCAAAGGCGGAACGGTTTCAATTTTATGAATGTCCGTGCTTAGGCTCCGGTTGATTCGCGTTCTTGGTTCGCTTCGCGTTCACGGCCCATCCCGCCAACAGCACTGCGGCAATCACCAGCGTTTCAACGGCATATTTGCCCCAGCCAAGCGGTTCGACAATACCTTGCAGGAATTCTTCTTCCAGAATCATTTTCCCTGCCGTATACGCTAGAATACCCGCGCCGATATAAATGACGATCGGGAAACGATCCATCAATTTCATCACTAACGTGCTTCCGAACACCATGACTGGAACACTGATCAGTAAACCGACGATGACCAGCAGCGTATCGCCGCCGGAAGCCCCCGCGATCGCAAGCACATTGTCGAGTCCCATCGCCGCATCCGCTAAGATGATGGTTCCGACAGCCTTCCAGACGGAGTTTTGCGCCTTTATGCCCTCGTGACCTTCTTCGCCGGCCAACAGCTTGTACGCAATCCAGATAAGCAAAAGCCCCCCGATGAGATGAAGTCCCGGAATGCCAAGAAGCCATACGACGATCAATGTAGCGATGATCCGAATGACGATGGCGCCGACTGTACCGAGAATAATCACTTTCTTTCGATGCTCGACCGGCACGTTGCGGGCAGCCATCCCGATGACGACCGCATTATCGCCAGCAAGCACCAAGTCGATCAACACGATCATCAATAAACCTTGCAGAAACTGTAAGCCCATCTCTTCTTCCATCCCCTTGTGTACTCATGCAAAGAAAAAAACCTTACGGGTCCTTCCGGTAAGGTAAATTGTTAACAAGGCATTTATTCAATGTCTTTAATATTCATCTTAGTGGTATGAATGATACCTGTCAAAAAAATTTTAATTTCGGCAGCATCAATGGAATTGATTGACTTTCCGCTGTGTGTTAATGTCGGGTGAATAGGGAGTGATGAGAAATATGAACATTACGATTGAGGCGATTAACATAGGTATGCCAACAGAAATCGAATACCGAGGCAGAGCGGTTCCGAGCGGGATTCAGAAGCAATCGGTATCCCGGCCGGTTAAGCTTTCTTATACCCAGCTTGAAGGGGACGGACAAGCCGATCTCATTCATCACGGCGGGGTTGACAAAGCGATCTGCGCATACTTCTATGGGCATTATCCGTATTGGGAATACGTGATGAACAAGAAGTTGATACCGGGCGCTTTCGGAGAAAACTTCACCCTGCAGGGCGCAAGCGAGCAGGACATTTGCATCGGTGACATCTTCCGTACAGACAGCGTCAGAATTCAGGTGTCCCAGCCGCGGGTTCCTTGTTTTAAGCTCTCCGCCAAACATTCCCGTCCCACATTGGAGGAAGAAGTTAAGTCCTCGGGCTTTACCGGATTTTATTTCCGCGTCTTAACACCTGGCATCGTCACGAAGGGAGACGTTCTCATCCTGGAATCTTCTCATCCTATGGGCATAACGATTCAAGAAGCGAATCGGGTTCGGCATCAGGATAAAGACGATCTTGATGCGCTGAAGAGGCTTCTCGCCGTAGACGCGTTAGCCGACAGCTGGCGCAAGGATCTCTCGAAGCGTCTTCAAGGA
>Ga0182742_1001640_pt1 | contig 27590 bp, 23 predicted proteins | sample eDN5th37CBELigMG_FD_128880 | JGI IMG/M metagenome (GOLD analysis project Ga0182742, IMG submission 128880) | Enriched Miracle-Growth compost microbial communities from Emeryville, California, USA - eDNA 5th pass 37_C BE-Lig MG (version 2)... ...
ATCCGCGCGAAGGTTCAGTGGGAGCCCGGTCAGCGCCGCAGCGTCCTCCAGGGCGCCGGGCAGGCCATGCAGGGCCGCCAGCACCGAAGGCGCGGCCCGCAGGGCGAGATGCCGGCCCGGCCTTGCCGCGGCCTCCCGCATGGCCCGCCGCAGCGCCGCCAGGCCATGGGTCAGGGGGGAGGGAGGCCAGCCCAGCACCTCATGCAAGGGCGGATGAATCCGCTGCCGCAGGATCTCGAACAGGCCGAGCGGGCCGAGGCCCAGCAATCGCACCAGCGGGTCCGGCGCCAGCGCAGCGCGCAGCGGGGCCGCCAGTGCCTCCCGCCGCTTCGGCTTCATTCCAGCGAGATCCAGCAGGATTGGCCCAGCCAGGTTGCGCAGCCGGATCTGCCGTGCCGCTTCCGCCACCGCCGCCTCATTCACCCGCATCTGCGCCTGGGTATCGCGCGTGCCTGCGGCAGTGCCGGCATCCACGTCCAGCGCGGTCAGCGCCGGGGTGGGATGGATCAGCAGCCGGCCCCCGCCGGGCAGCGGCACATCCGGCCCGGCCAGGGTTTCGAATTCCGCCTCCAGCGCATCGTCGAAGACCGGGCCGTGCTGCAAGGTGACGCGCGCCGGACCCAGGGCGGCGCGCAGCTGGACAGCCAGCGCGGGGCCATCGGTGATCACCGGTGCCCTCGGATGCGCACGGGCCAGGCGGAGCGCGGCGCCGGGGCCGCGGGCCAGCAGCCGTGGCACGCCGGATGGCGCCGCGGCGGCCAGGGCCATTTCCTCAGGCGTCAGCCGGGCGGTCACGCGCGGGCCCTTGCCGCCCTGGGCAGCGCGGGCGACGCGGACGGGCAGGATCTGGCCCTCATGCACGGACTTGCCGATGGGCTGCCGCACCGGCCCGGCCTCGCTTTCCGGCAGGAAGCCGGTTGCCCCATCCGCCAGCGCCAGGAAGGCGCCAGCCATGGCCGGGGCGAGGGCGGTGACGCGGGCACGGTGCAGGTCACCGACGCCATCCGGCCGCGCCGGGCGCTCCACCCAGGCTTCCTCCAGAACATCGTCGCGCAGCAGCGCCACGCGGATCTCGCCCGGGGAGACGCTCGCCAGGATTCTCACGGCCGCAGCCAGCCCACCCCGCGCAGCAACTGCGCCGTCTCGAACAGCGGCAACCCGACGACATTGGAGTGGGAGCCGGAGAGGAAGCGGACGAAGGCCTCGGCCCGGCCCTGGATGGCATAGCCGCCGGCCTTTCCGTGCCATTCGCCGCCAGCGAGGTAATCCTCGATCTGTGCCGGGGTCAGCCGCTGGAAGGTGACGGCGGAGGCCACCAGCCGCTGCAGCCGCTTTCCGCCCGGCGCCAGCAGCACCAGGCCGGTCGTCACCTGATGCCGGCGGCCGGAGAGCAGTTCCAGGCAGCGACGGGCCTCCGCCTCGGTCTCCGGCTTGGGCAGGATGCGGCGGCCGACGCCCACCACCGTGTCCGCGGCCAGCACCAGCGCATCCGGCACGGCGGCGGCGGCAGCAGCAGCCTTCTCGGCAGCCAGGCGGGCGGCGAGCTGGCGAGGCAGCTCCGCCTTGCGCGGGGTTTCGTCGATATCGGTGGGCAGGACGCGGTCCGGGATCACGCCGATCCGGGCCAGCAGGTCGAGTCGCCGCGGGCTGGCCGAAGCCAGCACCAGGGGCAGGCGGCCGCCTGTCATCCGCTCAGGGGGCAGAGGCAGGTCACTTGAAGCGGCTCAGCGCGCAGCGCGTCACTTGAAGCGGAAGGTGATGCGGCCCTTGGTCAGGTCATAGGGCGTCATCTCGACATTCACGCGGTCGCCGGCGAGGACGCGGATGCGGTTCTTGCGCATCTTCCCGCTGGTATGGGCGAGCACCATGTGCTCGTTGTCGAGCTTCACACGGAACATCGCGTTGGGCAGCAGCTCCACGACGGTGCCGCTGAATTCGATCATATCCTCTTTTGACATTTAGCCTCTTGGTGTCAGGCGCGCGGCGCGGGGGATTGACAGGCGGCCGGCAAGATGATCGCGGGCCGGGGGCGGGTCAAGGATGGGGCCCCGGGCCGATCACCGATATGGGATCCGGGGGCGGCCAATTCACCACCTGCGCCGGCCCGGCAGCCTCATGCATCCGGCAGGCGCAGCGCCACGCTGCGGCCATGGGCCTGCAGCCCTTCCGCCTCTGCCAGCGCCACCGCGGCGGGGCCGATGGCGGCCAGGCCCTCGGCGCTGGCCTCCACCCAGGTCGTGCGCTTCAGGAAGTCGAAGACCGAGAGGCCGGAGGCGAAACGGGCGGTGCGGCCGGTGGGCAGCACATGGTTCGGCCCGGCGACGTAATCCCCCAGCGCCTCCGGGCAGAAGCGGCCGAGGAAGGCGGCGCCGGCATGGCGGATGCGGCCGAACAGGCTGGCGGGATCCGCGACCATGATCTGCAGGTGCTCCGGCGCCAGCCGGTTGGTCAGGGTGGCGGCCTCCTCCCAGTTCCGCACCAGGATCACCGCGCCGTGGCGGCGCCAGCTTTCCCCGGCGATGGTGCGTCGGGGCAGGTCGCGCAGGGCGGTCTCGACCGCCGCCGCCACCGCATCGGCGAAAGCGGCATCGGTGGTGATCAGGATGGACTGGGCGGATTCGTCATGCTCGGCCTGGGCCAGCAGGTCCATGGCGACATGGCGCGGGTCGTTGGCGGCATCCGCCAGGACAACCACCTCGGAGGGGCCGGCGATGGAATCGATGCCGACCCGGCCGAAAACCTGGCGCTTGGCCTCGGCCACATAGGCATTGCCGGGGCCGGCGATGCGGTCCACCGGGGCGATGCTCTCTGTGCCCCAGGCCAGGGCCGCCACCGCCTGGGCGCCGCCGATGCGCCAGATCTCGCTCACCCCGGCCCGCCGCGCCGCGGCCAGCACCAGGGGGTTGAGTTGCCCGCCAGGGGCGGGAACGCACATGGCGATCCGTCCCACCCCGGCGACCCGGGCCGGGATGGCATTCATCAGCACGGAGGAGGGATAGGCCGCCTTGCCTCCGGGCACATAGAGCCCGACCGCATCCAGCGCCGTCCAGCGCATGCCGAGCCTCAGCCCGGCCGGGTCCGGCAGGACCAGATCCTTCGGCATCTGCGCCGCGTGGAAGCGCTCGATCCGCTGCGCCGCCAGGTCCAGCGCCGCCAGCAGTTCGGAGGAGATGGAGGCGGCGGCGGCTTCGATCTCCGCCTCGGTCACGCGCAGGGCGGCGGCGCTGGCGGGGGTGAAGCCGTCGAAGCGGGCGGTCAGCTCCAGCAGGGCGGCATCGCCCCGGGCGCGGACCGCGGCGATGATCTCCGCCACCGCGGCATCCACCTTCGCCGTCGTCTCCCGCGCCATGTCCAGCAGGGCACGGAAGCCAGTCTCGAAATCGGGATCGGAGGTGGAGAGGCGTCTCATGGCGTGGCGGCCAGGGCAGCGCGGAAACGCGCGATCCAGGCGCCGATCACCTCCGGCCGGGTCTTCAGCGCCGTGCGGTTGACGATGAGGCGGGAGGTGACCTTGGCGATGGTCTCCGTCTCCACCAGCCCGTTCGCCTTCAGGGTGCTGCCGGTCTGCACCAGATCGACGATCAGCCGCGCCAGGCCGAGGGAGGGGGCCAGTTCCATCGCGCCGTTCAGGTGCAGGATCTCTGCCTGGACGCCGCGGGCGGCAAAGTGGCGACGGGCGATATTCGGGTATTTCGTGGCGACCGTCACCGTGGACCAGCGGCTGGGGTCGTCCTGGGCGGCATTCTCCGCCGGCTCGGCCACGGCAATGCGGCAGCGGCCGATACCGAGATCAAGCGGGGCGTAGATCTCGGGATAGTCGAATTCCATCAGCACATCGGCGCCGCAGACGCCGATCTGCGCCGCGCCATGGGCGACGAAGGTGGCGACGTCGAAGGAGCGCACCCGCACCACCTCCAGCGCCGGGTCGGCGGTTTCGAAGCGCAGGCGCCGGCTGCTCTCATCGGCATAGTCGGCGGCGGGATGGATGCCGGCGCGGCCCAGCAAGGGGCCCAGTTCGGACAGGATGCGGCCCTTGGGGACCGCGAGGATGACGGTACCGGCATCCGCCGGTGCCACAGCGGCAGCGTTAGAAATCGGCAAGTCCATAGCGCGCCCTAGCACTGCTGCACGGCCGGGGACACGTAAATTTCCCATATCAGCCCGGCAGCCGTTCGATAGCGGCGCCCACGGCCGCGAGTTTCTCCTCGACCCGCTCATACCCGCGGTCGAGATGATAGACACGGTTGACGATGGTCTCTCCCTCCGCCGCCAGCCCGGCCAGGACCAGGGAGACGGAGGCGCGCAGGTCGGTGGCCATCACCGGGGCGCCGGAGAGGCGAGGCACGCCGCGCACGATGGCGGAGGCGCCATGATAGTTGATGCGGGCGCCCATCCGGGTCAGTTCGGGAACGTGCATGAAGCGGTTCTCGAAGATCGTCTCGGTGATCATGGCGGCGCCCTCCGCCACGGTCATCAGCGCCATGAACTGGGCCTGCATGTCGGTGGCGAAGCCCGGGAAGGGCTCGGTCTGCACATCCACCCCATGCAGCCCGTTGAGGCGGGTGACGCGCAGGCCGCCCGGCTCCTCGGCCAGGCCCACCCCGGCTTCCCGCAGCACGCGGGCGACGGCACCCAGATGGTCCAGCCGCGCGCCTTGCAGCAGGACCTCCCCGCCGGTGATGGCGGCGGCGCAGGCATAGGTGCCGGCCTCGATCCGGTCGGCGATCACCCGGTGGGTGGCCGGGCCGAGGCTGCGGACGCCCTGGATGCGCAGCCGGTCGGTGCCGATGCCCTCGATCCGCGCACCCATGCGCATCAGGCAGAGGGCGAGATCCTCGATCTCCGGCTCCCGCGCCGCGTTCACCAGCTCGGTCTCGCCCTCGGCCAGGGTGGCGGCCATCAGCAGGTTCTCGGTGGCGCCGACCGAGACCTGGGGGAAGAGGATGCGGGCGCCCTTCAGCCCCTTCGGGGCCCGAGCCTCGATATAGCCGGCATCGAGGGTGATCTCCGCCCCCATCAGCTCCAGGCCCTTGAGGTGCAGGTCCACCGGGCGGGTGCCGATGGCGCAGCCGCCGGGCAGGGAGACCCGCGCCTGGCCGTAGCGGGCCAGCAGCGGCCCGAGCACCAGGACCGAGGCGCGCATCTTGCGCACCAGGTCATAGGGCGCCTCCAGATTGGTGGCGCTGCCGGAGATGGTCAGGGTCCGGGCCGCCCGGTCATGCTCCACGGTCAGCCCGTGCTGCTCCAGCAGGCTGCGCATGGTGGCGATGTCGGCGAGATCCGGGACATTCTTCAGCACCAGCGGACCGTCCGGCAGCAGCGCGGCCGCCATCAGCGGCAGGGTCGCGTTCTTGGCGCCGCTGATCGGGATGGCGCCCTTCAGCTGCTGGCCGCCACGGATGCGGATGCGGTCCATCGGCGCTTCCCCTAGAGCCTGGGCAGCGCGACGCCGCGCTGGTGCATGTATTTCCCGGCCCGGTCGGCATAGCTGACCTCCGGCGCGCTCTCACCCTTCAGGAAGAGGAACTGGCAGATGCCTTCATTCGCATAGACGCGGGCAGGCAGGGGGGTGGTGTTGGAGATCTCGATCGTCACCTGGCCTTCCCATTCGGGCTCCAGCGGGGTGACGTTCACGATCAGGCCGCAGCGCGCATAGGTGGATTTGCCCAGGCAGATCACCAGCACGTCGCGCGGGATGCGGAAATATTCGATCGTATGCGCCAGGACGAAGGAATTGGGCGGGATGATGCAGGTCTCGCCCTTGCGGGTGACGAAGCCGTTCTCCGAAAAGTTCTTGGGGTCCACCACTGCGTTGTCCACATTGGTGAAGATCTTGAACTCGTCGGCGACGCGGGCGTCGTAGCCATAGGAGGACAGGCCGTAGCTGATCACGCCCTGGCGCTGCTGGCGCTCCACGAAGGGGTCGATCATGCCATGCTCGGCCGCCATCCGGCGGATCCAGTGGTCGGGCATGATGGGCATGGCGGGCTGGCCTTCGGCGATGCGGGGCAGAGACACGCCCCCTGTGGAGGCGCCCCGGATGGGCGGCCCCCTCTACCGCAGCCGCAGCGGCCGGGCAACCGGAGGGATCAGGACCCCTCGCGTTCCTGGGCCGCGGGTTGGGGTGGCGCCTCCTCCCGCGCCCGGGCCTGGGCCTTGCGGCGGCGGAGATTCGCCCGGAGCGCGGCGGCCAGCCGCGCCTCCCGTTCCGCTTTCGCATCGGCGGGCTTCCGGTCCGGGGGGGTGGTAGGGGGCTTCCGGGTCATGGCTCCGGCCGGATGTAATCGGTCCCGGCCCTCACCGGGAGGGGATGGTGGGTGGTTCCACCTGGTTCTCCAGCGTGCCGATCCGCTCGATCTCGATCTCCAGCCGGTCGCCGGGGCGCAGCCAGCGCGGCGGGTTGCGCGTGGCGCCGCTGCCCTCCGGCGAGCCGGTGGCGATGACATCGCCGGGCAGCAGCGGCGTGACCGAGGAGATGTAGCGGATGATCTCCGGCACGCTGAAGAACATGCGGCCGATGCTGGTGTGCTGCACCTCCTCCCCGTTCAGCCGCGTGCGCAGGGTCAGCGCGGCGGGATCACCGATCTCGTCGGCCGTCACCATCCAGGGGCCGAAGGCGCCGGAGCGGTGGAAATTCTTGCCGGCCCAGACACTGTGCTTCTGGAAGTCGCGCACCGATCCGTCATTGAAGCACGCATAGCCGGCGACATGCGACAGCGCCTCGGCCGCCGGTATGTCCGCGCCGCCGCGGCCGATGATGACGGCGAGCTCGCCCTCGTAGTCGAATTGCTCGGAGATGGTGGGCTGTTGCAACCGGCCCCGATGCGGGACCAGGTTCTCCGCCGCCTTCTGGAAGATGGAGGGATGCGCCGGGCCGCTCACCTGCCCGCCCAGCGGGTGTTCCTTCGGGTAATTGGCGCCGACGCAGAAGATGCGGCGTGGCTCCGGGATCGGCATCAGCCATTCGACCGAGGCGAGCGGGATGCGCGGCCCCGGCGTCGCAAGCGCCCGCTCCGCCTCCGCCAGCGCGCCATGTTGCAGCAGGGCGAGGAGCGACGGATGCCGCGCGCCGATGCGGGCGGTGAGGTCGATCACCTCCGCGCCATCCACCGCGCCGTAGCGCTGCTCACCCTGCCAGGCGAAGCTCATCAGCTTCATGCTTCGGTCCTCATGCCATTCGCGCGGCATGTTCGCCGGGCCGCGGGTTCGGCGCCAGGGGGTCTTCCGGCCATGCGCGCAATGTCGTGTTGTGCGACGCAGCATGGGCCTTGCGCGAAACCGGCCCGGCTCCGTTCAAGTCATTGCGGCGCTGCTGGGCTTGGTGCAAGCTTTCCGTGCCTTATGGGCGGGAGGACTAGAATGCTCATCGCGGTGGCCAGGACAGGTGCCGCCTCCGCTGTCGCCATCGGCAGGTCCGGACATGGCCGGGTTGCCATCCGGCTGGCCGCAGCCTCTTCAACGGAAACACGTCCTTGAAGCCGACAGACACCAGCAATCCGAACTACTTCCACAAGGTCGTGGACTGCCAATGGGCCTGTCCCGCCCATACGCCGGTGCCGGAATATATCCGGCTGATCGCGGCCGGACGGTACACCGATGCCTATATGATCAACTGGCATTCCAACGTCTTTCCCGGAATCCTCGGCCGCACCTGTGACCGGCCCTGCGAGCCCGCCTGCCGGCGTGGCCGCGTGGAGGAGGAGCCGGTGGCGATCTGCCGGCTCAAGCGTGTCGCCGCCGACAACAAGGAGGACATCCGCGCGCGCCTGACGCCGATTCCGGAACAGCGGAACGGCAAGCGCATCGCCTGCGTCGGTGCCGGGCCGGCGAGCCTGACCGTGGCACGCGACCTCGCGCCGCTCGGCTACGAGATCCACATCTTCGACGGCGAGGCGAAGGGCGGCGGCTTCATCCGCAGCCAGATCCCGCGCTTCCGCCTGCCGGAGGAAATCATCGACGAGGAGGTCGGCTACATCACCGATCGCGGCGGCGTCATAACCCATTACGGGCAGCGGGTGGACAGCCTGAGGGCGCTGCTGGCCGAGGGCTATGACGCCGTCTTCGTCGGCTGCGGCGCGCCACGCGGGCGCGATCTGGATGTGCCAGGGCGGAAGGAGGCTGCGGCCAATATCCATATCGGCATCGACTGGCTCTCCTCCGTCTCCTTCGGGCATATCGACAGCATCGGCAGGCGGGTCATCGTGCTGGGCGGCGGCAACACCGCCATGGATTGCTGCCGCTCCGCCCGCCGCCTCGGCGGCGAGGATGTGAAGGTCGTCGTCCGCTCCGGCTTCGAGGAGATGAAGGCGAGCCCCTGGGAAAAGGAGGACGCGATGCATGAGGGCATCCCGATCCTCAACTACCTGGTGCCGAAGGAAGTGGTGCATGCCGGTGGCAAGCTGGTCGGCATGAAATTCGAGAAGGTGAAGGCCGAATACGACGCCAGAGGCCGCCGCCAGCTCGTCCCGACCGGGGAGCCGGAGGTCTTCCTGGAATGCGACGATGTGCTGGTGGCGATCGGCCAGGAGAACGCCTTTCCCTGGATCGAGCGCGACCTTGGCCTGGAATTCGACCGCTGGGGCCTGCCGAAGCTGGACGAGGCGACGCTGCAATCCACCCTGCCGAATGTCTTCTTCGGCGGCGATGCCGCCTTCGGCCCGAAGAACATCATCTGGGCCGTGGCGCATGGGCATGAGGCGGCCATCTCCATCGACCGCTTCTGCCGTGGCGAGGATGTGAGGCAGCGGCCGGCGCCGCATGTGGCGATGTCCAGCCAGAAGATGGGCATCCATGAATGGAGCTATGACAACGAGGTTTCGATCGACCTGCGCTACAAGGTGCCGCAGCGCGACCCCTCCATCGCGCTCCGCGACATCAAGGCGGAGGTGGAGCTGGGCTATGACCGGGAGCTGGCCTTCAAGGAGGCCCAGCGCTGCCTGAACTGCGATGTGCAGACTGTCTTCACCTCCTCGCTCTGCATCGAATGCGATGCCTGCGTGGACATCTGCCCGGTGGACTGCATCACCTTCACCGAGGATGGCGAGGAGGCGGAACTGCGGCAGCGCCTGAAGGCGCCGGCGCTGAACCTGGCGCAGGATCTCTATGTGCAGGACGGCCTCAAGACTGGGCGCGTCATGGTGAAGGACGAGGATGTCTGCCTGCATTGCGGCATGTGCGCCGAGCGCTGCCCGACAGGTGCCTGGGACATGCAGAAATTCTTCCTCGACACGGCCAAGGCCCATCGGAACGGGAATGGTGCGCAGCGATGCCGCAGCCGATAAGTGCAACGAACGACTTCGTCGTCAAATTTGCCAATGTCAATGGATCGGGCTCGGCGAGTGCCAACCAGCTCTTCGCCAAGTCGATCCTGCGCATGGGTGTCCCCATCGCCTCCCGCAATATCTTCCCCTCCAACATCCAGGGGCTGCCCACCTGGTTCGAGGTTCGGGTGAGCGGGGAGGGCCATCTCGGCCGGCGCGGCGGCGTGGACCTGATGGTGGCGATGAACCCGCAGACCTGGGACCGGGATGTCGCCGAGATCGATCCGGGCGGCTACCTGTTCTACGACTCGACGAAACCCCTGCCGCAGTCGAAATTCCGGCCGGACATCAATGTCATCGGCGTGCCGCTGACCCAGATGTGCAATGCCGCCTACACCGATGCGCGGCAGCGGCAGCTCTTCAAGAATATCATGTATGTCGGCGCCCTCTCGGCGCTGCTTGGCATCGACCCGGCGGCAATAGAGAAGCTGCTGGGCGAGCAGTACAAGGGCAAGGAGAAGCTGGCGAAGTCCAACCAGGACGCCTTCCACATGGGCCGCGACTGGGCGCTGGCCAATCTGCAATGCCCGATCGGGCTGCGGCTGCAACCCTCCGACAGGGTCGGCAACCGCATCTATGTGGACGGCAACAGCGCCGCCGCGCTCGGCGCAGTCTATGGCGGCGCGACGGTCTGCGCCTGGTACCCGATCACCCCCTCCACCTCTCTGGCCGAAGCCTTCGAGCGCTGGTGCCGCCGCTTCCGGATCGAGCCGGAGACAGGGAAGAAGCGCTACGCCATCGTGCAGGCGGAGGACGAACTCGCCTCCATCGGCTTGGTGATCGGCGCCTCCTGGAACGGGGCGCGGGCCTTCACCGCCACCTCCGGCCCCGGCATCTCGCTGATGCAGGAATTCGTCGGCCTGTCCTATTTCGCCGAGATCCCCTCGGTGATCTTCGACGTGCAGCGTGCCGGCCCCAGTACGGGCATGCCGACGCGCACGCAGCAATCGGACGTGCTCTCCGCCGCCTATGCCAGCCATGGCGATACCAAGCATATCGTGCTGTTCCCGGAGGATCCGCGCGAATGCTTCGAGATGGGCGCCCAGGCCTTCGACCTGGCGGACCGCTTCCAGCAGCCGGTCTTCGTGCTGCTGGATCTCGACATCGGCATGAATGACTGGCTCTGCGAGCCCTTCGCCTGGGACGACAGCCGCCGCATGGACCGCGGCAAGGTGATGACGGCCGAGATGCTGGAGGCTGGCACCACCTTCGGCCGCTACCTGGATGTGGATGGCGACGGCGTCCCCTATCGCACCTATCCGGGCACGCATCCCAGCAAGGGTGCCTTCTTCACCCGCGGCACCTCCCGCGACCGCTTCGCCAAATACACCGAGCAGGGCGCCGCCTATGTGGACAACATGCAGCGCCTGCTACGGAAATTCGAGACGGCGAAATCCTATGTCCCACGCCCGGTGGAGCGCGAGGCGGCGCAGCCGGCGCGGCATGGCGTGATCTATTACGGCTCCTCCTCCGCCGCGATGAAGGAGGCGCTCCTGGCGCTGGAGGCGGAGGGCATCCATCTGGATGCGCTGCGCATCCGCGCCTTCCCCTTCCATGACGACGTTATGGATTTCATCTCGCGACACGAGAAGGTCTTCGTCGTCGAGCAGAACCGCGATGCGCAATTGCGGACCCTGCTGATCAACGAGGGCAGCATCAACCCCGCCCGCCTGATCCCCATCCTCCACTACGACGGCACGCCCATCACCGCGCGCTTCATCCGCGCGGCGATCGCCGAGAAGGCGCCGGCGCTGAACGTCGTTCCCCTTGCTGGAGCCGCGGCCGAATGAGCTTCCTCCCCAAGCCCAAGCTGCACCATCCCAGCCTGCCGAAGAACGCGCTCGGCTATACGCGGCGCGACTATGAGGGCTCGATCAGTACCCTCTGCGCCGGCTGCGGCCATGATTCGATCAGCGCCGCCATCATCCAGGCCTGCTTCGAATTGGACATCGAGCCGCACCGGGTCGCCAAGCTCTCCGGCATCGGCTGCTCCTCCAAGACGCCGGACTATTTCCTGGGGGCGAGCCACGGCTTCAATTCCGTGCATGGCCGCATGCCCTCCGTGCTGACGGGCGCCAATCTGGCGAACCGGGACCTGATCTATCTCGGCGTCTCCGGCGATGGCGACAGCGCCTCGATCGGCCTCGGCCAGTTCGCGCACAGCATGCGGCGCGGCGTGAACATGACCTATATCGTCGAGAACAACGGCGTCTACGGGCTGACCAAGGGCCAGTTCTCCGCCACCTCCGACCGGGGGTCGAAATCGAAGAAGGGCGCGGTCAACACCGACGAGGCGATCGACCTGGTCGGCCTGGCGCTGCAACTCGGCGCCACCTATGTCGCGCGCAGCTTCTCCGGCGACAAGGCGCAGCTCGTGCCGCTGATCAAGGGCGCGCTGCGGCACCAGGGCGCCGCCTTCATCGACTGCATCAGCCCCTGCGTCGCCTTCAACAACCACGAAGGCTCCACCAAGAGCTATGATTTCGTGCGCGAGCACAACGAGGCGGTGAACCGCCTGGATGTGATATTTGGCCGCGATCCGATCAGCGCCGACTATGCGCCGGGAGAGGTGCGGGAGGTGGTGCAGCATGACGGCTCCGTGCTGCGGCTGCGCAAGCTGCATGCGGACTACGACCCGACCGACCGGGTCGCCGCCATGAACTACCTGCAGGAGCGCAAGGCGGCAGGCGAGATCGTCACCGGGCTGCTCTATATCGATCCCGAACCGCAGGATCTCCATGCGAATCTGGGGACGGTGGCGGTGCCGCTGAACCAGCTGGATGACGCGGCGCTCTGCCCCGGCGCGGCCGCGCTGGAGAAGGTGAACGCCAGCCTGCGCTGACACCCCTCCCGGCGCAGCGGGCGGCGGCGCGCCGGGAGGGGCATCCCCGCATGGGCAATGCCGGGCCGTCCATGCCGGCTCCGGCAGCCGCGATGCCTGGCGCGCCTGGCCTCACGCAAAAGAATGCACAGCCCGGAACAGCCCCGTGACCGGAATGGTTACGGAAACTCTGCGCCTCGCTGATCGAGGGGGCGTGAGGCCGAAATCATCCGCAGGGTTGTCCACAGGACTCGGGGTGAAGCCGTGGGGAAAGCGCCTTCCCGGCGCCGGGCGGCTTCGGCGAAGTTCAGCCGGCGCCCCAGGCCATTGCCGGGAATGCCCGCGCGAGGAATCGCCAGCCGCCAGGCCGAATTTCCGGTCACCGGTCACCAACGCCCTGTCCATGCCATCCGGCTGGGAGGCGGCCAGGATTCGTCGGCAACCCGGCCTAATTTGCCTCCGCAACGGGTTGGTCTTATTGGCTGGTTACGTGGGCGATTTGCTATGCTACCGTGTCCTGCTTCTCCTTAATCATCACAAATCTCAGCCATTGAAGCGCCGATGCTCCTTTCCCTTTCGATCCGCAGTGCTGCCCGGGGCGGCCCTGCGGCAGTGTCGCGGGATGCCAGGCTGACAGGCCGGGCCAGCCGGACGGCTGCCGGACCAGACCCTGTCTTGTCCCGCCCTCGCCGGTAGGAGGGCACATGCGGGTCGCATTGTGCGTGAAGAGGGATGTGTTCGGCTTGCTTGCCTTGCGCACCATCCTGCCCTTTCTCGAAGGCTGCGCCCTGCGGATATTCTGCAGCGTCAAGACCCGGCCGGATGAGGCGGCCGTGCGCGAGCTCAGCCTGCTGAAGGTGATGGAGCGGGACTTCCCGATGGATGTCCTGCTGCCGCTCTGCCCTTCCGGGGACTTCCCGGCGCCGGCGGAATGGGAGCCCCTGGCCGACCTGGCTCCCGGCGGCGGCGCGGCGCGGCTGCTGGATTTCGCGCCGGATCTCGTCCTCTCCCTCCGCTTCAGCCTGATCTTCAAGCCGGAGCTGATCGCCCGCATCCCGCAGGGCATCGTCAACGTCCATCCCGGCGCGCTGCCCCACTATCGGGGACTGTACGCGCCCTTCTGGCAGGCGCTGGCGAGGGAGCCGGAATTCGGCTGCACCGTACACTTCGTGGATGCTGGGATCGATACCGGGCCGGTGATCGGGCAGGCGCGGGTCCGGCGCGATCCCGCGCGCTCCCTGTTCTGGCACACGGCGCAGCTCTATCGCGAGGGCGCCGCGATCGCGGGGGCCGCCGCGGCGGCCATCCGTCGCGGCCAGCGGCCGGAGGCCACCATCCAGCCGCCGGGCGGCCGCTATTTCCGCCTGCCGGGCCCCGCCGATTTCGCCGCCCTGGCGGAGACCGGCTTCGCGCTGGTCACGCCCGCGGACTATCTGGACTGCCTGCGAGAGAGCCTGCTTCCCGCTTCCGGCCTGGCGATGGCGCCGGGCGCCGCGGCGTGAGCCAGGGGAGTTCCTTTGCCTCGCGCCTCGCCGTGCTGGTCGCGGCGATGCTGGTCATCGCCTGCGCCCTGACAGCGGCCCTGAACTACCTGAAATTCGAGAAGCTCCTGCTCGGCCAGCAGGGGCGGGTGCTGGAGATTGTCGCCACGGACCTTGCCGAGGTCTTCGAGCGCAGCATGAATCTCGGCGTTCGCCTGCCCGGGGTGCCGGGCGCCCAGGCTCTGCTGGAGCGCCGCCGCTCCACCGATACCCTGGTCGGCGGGCTGAGCGTCATCGATGCCACCGGCCGTATCCTCTTCGACACCGATCGGCAAAGGATCGGAGAGGACGTGCCGCCGTATCTCCTGCCGCCGGCTACCGCCTCGGGCGCCTGGCATGTCCGCCGCGATGGCCGGTACTGGATCGGCGTGCCCATCGTGAACAGCTTCGGCCAGGCGGAGGGCGCGCTGCTGCTCGCCTATGGCCGGGAGGCCGTGGATGCCCGGCTGGATGCGATCCTGCTCTCCATGGCCCGCTCGGCGCTGATTGGGCTCGCCATCGCCATTCCGCTTGGCAGCGTGGCGATCTTCCTCCTTGCGCGTGGCACGCGGCGGTGGTTCGCGGCGCTGGGCCAGGCCACCGCCCTGGAGGCGAGGCAGGAGGAGATTCCCGTCGAGGCCGCCGAATTCCGCGCCGCCGTGGCCGGCACGACTGCGGCGCTGGCCGAGGCCGAGCTGCGCCTGGAGGCCCTCGCTGCCCTGCGCGAGCCGGAGAGCGTGGCATGAGCGCGACGGCCCCCGGCAAGGAGACCGCGGGAAATCCCGCCCGCCGGTTGGTCCTGGCCGTCATCGGCCTGTCGCTTCTGCTGCTCCTCGGCACCATCGGCCTGGTGTCCCGCGCCGCGCTCGATGCCTTCGAGGCCGAGGTGCGGCCGGAGCTGGAGAAGGAGGCCGAGGTGATCGGCGGCACCGTCGCCGGCCCGATCCAGCGCGCCCTGTCGCTCGGCATCCCCTTCGCCGACCTTGCGGGCGTGGAGGAATTCTTCGGCGCCGTGCTGAGTGCGCGGCCGGGGGTCGAATACCTGGTCCTGACCGATGCCGAGGGGCGCATCGCGCATCGCGCCGGGCCCGGCGCCGGGCGTTTCGTCCCGCCCCCCGAGCCGCTGCCGCAGGCCGGGAATGTGCCGGTCATGCGCAGCCTCCCCGATGGCTACGACGCCGCCCATCCGCTGCAGGCCGAGGGCGGCACGGTGGGCTGGCTGCATGTCGGGCTGGGCCGGGCGGGGCTGGATGCCGCGGCACGGGACACGCGCTGGGACATCGCCATCGTTCTGCTCGTCTCGCTGCTCACCACGGTGGAGCTGCTGCGCTTCGTCGTGGAGCGGACCGTCTCCACACCACTGCTGCTGGTGCACCGGATGATGCGGCGGCTGGTGGCGGGGGACTGGACCGCGCGGGCCGCCAGCACCGCCACCGACGAGGCCGGGCGGCTGGCACGCGAAATCAACGCCCTGGTCCGCCGGATGAACGACCGCTGGCGCCGCCTGGAATGGCTGGCCGGCGAGGTCAGTGGCGCCAGCGAGGAGGCGGCGCGGCGTGCCCGTGCCATCCTGGCGGATATCGCCACGCGCTTCCGCTTCAGCCCGGATGAGACGGCAGAGGAGCGCATGCCGCCCGGCCCTGCCCTGGCGCGGCTGCCGCTCTTCCTCTTCGTCTTCGCGGAGCAGCTCTCCACCTCCTTCATCCCGCTCTATTCGAATGAATTAGGCGGTTCATCGGGGGTGCTGGCGGCGGTGCCGATCACCGCCTTCGTCGCGGCGGTGGCCCTCGCCACGCCCTATGGCGGCCGGCTGGTCGCCCGCCGGGGGGCGCGGGATGCGATCCTGATCGGCGCGGTGCCGGCGGCGCTCGGGCATCTCGGCTCGGCGCTGGCCGGCTCGGTGGCGGAATTCGCGCTGGCGCGGGCGGTCTGTGGCATGGGCTATGCCATCGTCACCATCGCCTGCCAGGCGCATCTGGCGCAGATCGCGCAGCAGGGGCGGCTGGCACGCAGCCTCGGCGGCTTCACCGGGGCGGTGATGACGGGCGCGCTCTGCGGCACCGCGATCGGCGCGGTGATCGCCGACCGGATCGGCTACCGCGCCACCTTCGTCATCTCCGTCCTGCTGGTGCTTGCCGTGCAGTTCCTGGCCTGGCGCCGGCTGGAGGCGCATGGCCGCAGCTGCCGGGCCGGCGGTTCGATCTGGCGCGATGCCGGGGCGGCGGTCCGCTCGCCACCCTTCCTGGCGCTGGTGCTGCTGGCCGCCATCCCGGCGAAGGTGCTGCTGGCCGGCTTCATCTTCTATCTGGCGCCGATCGAGCTGCAGGCGCTCGGCCTCAACCAGGCGGCGATCGGCCGCAATGTCATGCTCTACGCTCTGGCCATGCTGCCGGCCATCGCCCTCGGCGGCTGGCTCTCGGACAAGGCGCGCTGCGAGGTGCCGCTGATCTGGCTGGCCGGCATCGCCAACGGGCTTGGCCTGCTGCTGCCGCTGGTGGCGCCGGCGGATCTGGCGCTGCCTGCCGCCATCGCCCTGACCGGCATCGCCCAGGGCTTCGCCGCGGCGCCGATGCTGGCGTTGGTGCCGCAGATCGCGGCCGGGCCGGGCGCGGGGCCTGGCGCGCCGGTGCTGCTGGCCTTCCTGCGCCTCGGCGAGCGGCTTGGCAGCGTGGCCGGTCCGCTGGTCGCGGCCTGGCTGTTGCTGGCCGGCGGGGCATCCTGGGCCATGCTCATGCTTGGCCTGTTCTCCATCGTCACGGCGGCCGCCTATGCGCTGGTGCAGGCCCTCGGCCGCAGCGGCGCCACCCAGGAGGCGGGAGCATGAGGGCCGGGCGCCGCCGCCTGCTCGGCGCGAGCCTGGCCGCGCCCTTCCTGCGCTGCACGCCGGCACGGGCCGAGGCGCGCCCCTATCGCATCCTGATGCTGCTGTTCCGCGGCTGGGAGGAAGCCTGCGATGGCTTCCGCGACTATTTCGCCGCACGCCGGGTGGCGGTGGACCTCATGCCCCGCGATGTCGCGCAGGATCTCTCGCGGGTGCCGCGCCTGCTGGAGGAAGCCTACGACCTGCGGCCGGATCTGGTCTATCTCTGGGGCACCTCCCTGACTATGGCGGTGCTCGGCCCCTGGGATGCGCCGGATCCGCGGCGCTATCTCACCGGCCTTCCGGCCGTCTTCAACATCGTCACCGACCCGGTCGGCAACCGCATCGTCCGCTCCCGCGAATCGCCGGGGCGGCCGGTGACCGGCACGGAATACATCGCGCCGGTCGAGGTGCAGATGCGGGCCATGGCCGCCTATCGCGGCTTCCGCAGGCTGGCGACGATCTTCAATCCACGGGAACAGAATTCCGTCCTCGTCGTCCGGCGGATGGGGGAGTTGGCGGCGGCGCAGGGGGTGGAACTGGCGGAGCTGCCGGTCGCCCTCGGCCCCGGGCGGCGGCCGGATCCGGATTCCATCGCCGACCGCGTCGGCGCGGCGAAGCGGAGCGGCGCCGACTGGCTCTACATCCCGCCCGACACCTTCCTCAACGACCACCGCCATGTCCTGACGCGCATGGCGCTGAACGCGGAACTGCCGACCTTCGCCGCGACCGAGCGCTTCGTCACCTTCGCCGAGGGGCTCGCCGGGCTGGTCAGCCGCTACTACAGCGTCGGCGCCTTCACCGCCTTCAAGGCGGAGCAGATCCTCACCGGCCAGCGCCGGCCCGAGGACATCCCGGTGGAGAGCCTGACCCGCTTCTCCTTCCTCGTCCGCATGGCGACGGCGCGGCGGCTGCGCGTCTATCCGCCGGTCGGCCTGCTGCGCGTGGCGGAACCGGTCTAGCGCCATGCTGCTGCGCACCCGCATCCTCGGCCTGTTCGCCCTGGCGATCCTCCTGGTCGCCGCCTCCGTCGCGCTGCCCGGCTGGCTGGTGCTGCGCAACCAGGAGGAGCGGATCATCGGCCTGCGCATCGCCGCCCAGGAGGGCGAGGTGCGGGAGGCGCTGGACCACGCGGCCCGGCCGCTGACCGCCGCGGCACGGGCCCTGGCCGCGGACCCCGCCATCCTGGCGGCGCTGGAGGAAGGCAACCAGGCGGCGCTGCGCTCCCGCCTCGCCGCGTTGCAGGAGGAAGGCGGTCCCCTGGCCGGCATGGCGCGGGCCGACATCATCGGGGGCGGCGGCCAGCTCCTCGCCTCCACCCCCGGCGCGCCCTCGGAGGAGGCGCTGGTCAGCGCCGAGACGGTGCTGCGCGAGCTGCGGGCCGATGGCCAGGCTTCCGGCCTGGAGCGGGAACCCGGCGGCCGCATGCTGCTGGTCGGCGCCGCCCGCCTGCCGCAGGGCGGCCTCATCGCGGTGGCGGCCGATGCCGAGGACGCCTTCCGCGGCATCGGCCGGGCGCTGCATGCCGACCTCTTCCTCACCGACCGGCACGACCGGCCGCTTTTCGCCACCGCGAGCGCGACCTGGCCGCTGGTGGAGCGGGCGCTGGCGGCATATCCGGCCGGCGCCGCCACCCTCGATGTCGGCGGCAGGACCTACCGGATCGTCCCGACCACCCTGGCCAATTCCGCGGGCGCCCCGATCGGCCGGCTGCTGGTGCTGCGCGACGCCACGGCCGAGGCGCGGCGGCATGCGCTGGTGCTGCTGCTGGCCGGGGCACTGCTGGCGGTTGCGGCAACGACCGTCTGCGCCGTCCTCTACCGCACCATCCGGGCGACGCTCGATCCGCTGACCGGCCTCGCCGGGGCGCTGCGGGCGCTGGCGGGCGGCGACATCTATGCCAGCGCCCCCGTGCCGGAGCGCAGCGACGAGATGGGCGAGATCGCCCAGGCGCTGGAGGCCCTGCGCGCCACCGGCCTGATGCATGAGCGGCAGGAGACGCGGGACCGCCTGGCCCGCGCGCAGCACCAGGCGCTGATCCGGCAGGAGATGGCCCGCCTTGCCGCCGTGCTGGAGGGGGCGGAGCGCGAGGAGATCATGGCGCTGCTCCGCCGCGCCCAGGACCAGGCCGAGGCGGCCGGGACCAGCCTGGAGCGTGCGGGCAGCGCCCTCGCCCTCGCCTTCGAGCGCATGTCGGCCCAGGTCATCGCCAAGCACCGCCAGCTTGCCGAGTTGCTGGAAGCCCGGACCCGCGACCTGGACATCGTCCGGCAGGCGCTGGCGGAGCGGATGCAGCTCAACCGCTTGCGGGAGGAGCTGGAAGTCGCGCGCCAGCTCCAGCTTTCCAGCCTGCCGGCGGAACTGCCCTCGCAGCCGGAATTCCGGCTGCACGCCGCCATGCTGCCGGCCAAGGAGGTGGGCGGCGATTTCTACGATTTCGCCCTGCTGGACGGGCAGAGGCTGGCGCTGTTCATCGGCGATGCCTCCGGCAAGGGCGTCGGCGCCGCGATCTTCATCGCCATGGCGCGCAGCCTGCTGCGCTCCGCCGTCAGCCGCGGCGCCAGCCCGGCGGAGGCGCTGGCGCAGGCGAATGACGCACTGGCCGTAGATAACGCCACGATGATGTTCGCCACAGCCTTCGTCGGCATCCTCGACCTGCCGACGGGCAGGCTGCGCTTCGCCAGCGCCGGGCACAACGCGCCGCGCCTGCGCCGCGCCGACGGCACGGAAGGGATGCTGCACGGGCCGGAGGGCATCGCCCTCGGCATTGCCGAGGGCTTCTCCTTCGACGACCGGGAGGCGCTGCTGGGGCCGGGCGATGTCCTGCTGCTCTATACCGATGGCGTGCCGGAGGCGGTCGGGCCGGGCGGCGGCTTGTTCGGCGATGACCGGCTGGCCAAGGTCTTCAGCGCGCCGGGCTGCGGCGACCCGCGCGCGGTGATCGAAGCCGTCGGCGCGGCGGTGGCGGAATTCGCCGGTGAGGAGCAGCAGGCAGATGACATCACGATGCTTTGCCTGCATTACTCTGGGAATCATATCCGTGCCGAACCGGAGGAGGGCCGGTTCGTGGCAGCCGCCTGACACATTCCAATAGGACCTGGGGAAACCGCATCATGAACCAGAACACGCAGACAGGCGGACCGGTGGTGGTCCACCAGCTCGCCGGCCGCATTGACACCTCGACCAGCCCGGCCGTCGAGGCGGCGATCAAGGCGAAACTGGCCGAGGGCAACACGCGCATCCTGCTCGACATGCGGGAGGTCACCTATGTCTCCTCCGCCGGGCTGCGGGTGGTGCTGCTGGTGGCGAAGCAGGCCAAGGCGGCGAATGGCAGCCTCGCCCTGTTCGGGCTGCAGCCCTCGGTGCGGGAGGTGTTCGACATCTCCGGCTTCGGCAAGATCATCCCCATCGCGGCCGGCGAGGCCGAGGCCCGTGCCCTGATCGGCGCCTGAGGGACCCGCAGCCATGGCCATGAACCATCTGACCCTCGCCGACGAGATCGTGGTGCTGATGCTCGACGACCGCTCGGGCGAGCTGCGCGAGGTCTTCGGCGGCGTGACCGGCGTGGCGATCGCCGGCGGCCTGCTGATGGAGCTCGCCCTGCTCGGGCGCATCGACACGGACCTGCACTCCCTCTTCGTGGTGGACACGAAGCCGACCGGGGACGACCTGCTGGACGCGACGCTGCGCGAGATCGCCGCTGAGCCTGGCCGCAACTCCAGCGCCTGGTGGGTCTCGCGGATCGGCGCCCGCCGGGACGAACTCCTGTCCGCCGTGCTGGCGCGGCTGGTGGAGCGCGGCATCCTGCGCGAGGAACAGCGCCGCTTCCTCTGGGTCTTCGAGCGCCGGGCCTATCCGCAGGTCTCCGGGCGGGAGGAGCGCGAGGCCAAGGCCCGCCTGATGGCCCTGCTGTTCAGCGACACTGTGCCGGAGCCGCGTGACACGCTGCTGCTTGGTCTGGCCGATGTGACCGGCGTGCTGGACGGCATGCTCTCCACCGAGGAGCGTCGCAAGGTCCAGAGCCGGATCGAGGATGTGGTCGCGCTGGAGGAGATCGGCCGCTCCGTCGGCCGCGTCGCCCAGGAGCTGCAGGCCGCACTCGCCCAGGCCATCCTGCCGCTGTGAGCCAGGCCCCCGGCGCCCCGGCCCTTCAGGCGCTTCGCCTCCTCGGCACGCGCGAGCCGGCGGCGGTCGCCGCGCTGGCGGAGCAGGTCGAGGAGTTCGCCCGCCGCTGCGGCTGCGCGGCGCCGGCGGCCCAGCAACTCGCCCTGGTGGCGGAGGAGGTCCTGACCAACATCGCCCGCCACGCCTGGCCGGACGACGCGCCGCGCAGCTTCGCGGTGGCGGTCGAGGCCAGGCGCGGCGAGGACTCGGTGGAGGTCACGCTCACCACCGAGGATGACGGCATCCCCTTCGATCCGACCGCCGCCGCGGCGCCGGACCTGGAGGCGGCGCTGGAGGACCGGCCCATCGGCGGGCTCGGCATCCACTTCATCCGCTCGATGACCGATTCGCAGAGCTACAGCCGGGTGGAAGGGAGCAACCGTCTGATCCTGCGCAAGATCTGTCCGCTCGACCGCGGAGAATAACTCCGCTGGATCCTCGCAGCCGGAGGTAGGTTGAGAGCCATGGAGATCCTGACATCTATCCTTGGCGGCCTTGGTCTCTTCTTCGTCGGCATGCGGGGGATCGGGACCAGTCTTCAGCAACTCGTCGGCCGTCGGCTGCGCGCCGTGCTGCGCCGGGCCACTGCCTCGGTCTGGAGCAGCGCGGCGATCGGCGCCACCCTTGGCGCCCTGACCCAGAGCAGCAATGCCGTTGCCTTCATCGTCACCGGCATGCTCGGCGCCGGGCTGGTGCTGCTTGCCTCGGTGGATCTGCGTATCGCGGCGCTGTGGCTGCTCGGTATCGTCGGCATGGCACTCTTCTTCCGCCTGGATGGGAAGGGAAGGCTGCGCCCGGCGCTGGAAGGGCTGTTCGCCCTCGGCCTCCTCTTCCTCGGTCTGGTGCTGGTGCGGACGGGGGCCGCCCCGCTGCGTGAACTCGATACGGTGCGGGAGCTGATGGGAGGGGACGAGGGCGGGCTGCTCCTGCCCGCCGTCACCGGCGCGGTGCTAACCTTGCTGACGCAATCCTCCGCCGCCGTCTCCATCCTCGCCCTCACCCTGAACAATGTCGGCATCCTGTCCTTCGACCAGACGGTGATGGTCGCCTATGGCGCCTCGCTCGGGGCCGGCCTGTCGGTCCTGACCGTCACCGGCAGCCTGTCCGGCACGCTGCGCCAACCGGCGCTGCACCAGGCGCTGTTCAAGGTCTGTGCCGCCGTGCTGTTCATCCTGCTCTTCTTCCTCGAACGCGATGGCGGCGTGCCGCTGGTCCTGGCCCTGACCAGGCTGGTGTCCGAAGATTCAGCGCAGCGCGTGGCCTGGGCGCACTTCCTCCTGCAATTGCTGCCGGCGCTTGCCGTCATTCCCATCCAGTCGCCGCTGATCGCCCTGGTCCGCCGCCTTTCGCCGCCTACCCGCACGGAGGCGCTGGCGCGCCCGCAATTCCTGTACGAGCAGGCGTTGGAGGACCCGCCCGGCGCCCTCGACCTGGTGGCGCGCGAGCAGGAGCGGCTGGCGGCGCGCCTGCCCAGCCTGCTGGACGAGGTGCGGGAGGATGCCCCGGCGGAACGGGTGCCGCGCACGGCACTGATCTCCGCTGGCGCCTCGCTGGAAAGCGCGATCGGCACTTTCCTCTCCGACATCCTGGCGCACGGCTGCGGCCGGGAGGAGACGGAGCGGGCCGTGCTGCTGGAAGGGCGGAACCGGCTGCTGCAGGACCTGCGCGAGAGCCTGGACGAATTCGCCACCGCCATCGCCGCGGCGCGCAGCCTGCCGGGTGCGGAACTGCAGGATCTGCTGGCCCGGCTGTGCGAGGCCGCGCATCACCTGCTGCTGCAGCTCGGCGATGCGGCGGGTGGTGCGCCGGAGGATGTCGCCCTCCTGCTGGAGCTGGCGGCGGACCGGGGAGAGATGATGCGCGACCTGCGCCGGCGCGCCGCGCAGGCCGAGGGCAGGCAAGCCTATGCGGAGCAGGAGCTGCTGCTGCGCGCCACCACGCTGTTCGAGCGCATCGTCTGGCAGGTGCGGCGCTTCGGCCTGCTGCTGGGCACGGAGGGCAGCGCCGGACTGCGGGAGACGCCCATCCCGGCTGCCGCTCCCGCGCAGCGCGACAGCCTGACCGGCTTCCCCGATGACGCGGCGGGCGCCGGATGAGCGGCGCCCCGCCCCACCTGCTTTCCGGCCGATGGTTGCCGCACCTTCGCGGCCGGTCGGAGGACCGGCCGATCCAACGGCCGCCCGACATCGCCTTCTCGCTGGAGGAACGGCCGCCGGCGCGCCAGTTGCTGGCCCTGGCGCTGCAGCAGGTCGCCATCCAGTCAATCTATTTCCTGCTGCCGGCCATCATCGGCCAGGCCTTCGGGCTGTCCCGGCTCGATGCGGCGAATTTCCTCTGCCTCTCCGTCATGATGCTCGGCATCACCGCCCTGCTGCAGGCGCTGCCCCGCGGGCCGGTCGGATCGGGCTATGCGCTGCCGGCCATCCCCTCGCCAGTCTTCGTCGCGGCCTATCTGCTGGTGGCCGAGAACGGCAATCCCGGGGTCGCGGCGGCGCTGACGGCTGCAGCGGGCCTAGCCGGCCTCGTCCTGGCCGCGCAGCTCCGGGGCCTGCACGGGATCATGCCGACGGAAGTGGCCGGGGTGGTGGTGTTCCTGATCGGCACCAGCCTGCTGCCGCGCGCCTTGGTAGCGGTCTCGCAGGATGATCCCGCGACCGGGCCCGGCCTGGTACGGCTGCTGGCGGTCGCGACCCTCGCGCTGATGATCCTGCTGGCGCTGTCGCGTGGCCGGCTGTCGCGCTTCGCCGTGCTGATCGGCGGGGCCCTGGGCTGGGCCGCCGCGCTGGCCCTTGGCTTCGCGCCCGAGGAACAAGCCCGGCTCCTGGAGCAGGCGCCGTGGCTCGCGCTCCCCCGGCCCGATCCGCCATCCCTAGCGAGTTTCGATCCAGCGCTCCTGCCGGCCTTCGCCCTGGCGCTGCTCGCTTCCTTCGCAAGCTGGTCGGGGGACATGGTAGCCTTTCAAAAGGCAGCAGATGGGGCCTGGCAGCGCCCGGATCCGGCACCCATCCGCCGGGGGCTGATGGCGCAGAGCTTCGGCCTCCTCGCCGCCGGGCTGACCGGGGCGATGCCGCCGGCTTCCTCCTCGGCCTGCGTGGGCCTTGCCATCGCCACGCGGACGCTGAGCCGCGCGGTGGCAGTGGCGGGCGGGGTGCTGCTGCTGCTGCTGGCCTGTTCTCCAAAGCTGGTCGCAGTCTTCGTGCTGGTGCCGGACCCGGTCCAGGCCGCCATGCTCGGCTATGTGAGCTGCTTCATGATGGCCACCGGATGCCAGCTCATGACGGCGCGGATGCTGGATGCGCGGCGGACCTTCACGGTCGGGCTCGGCCTCGCTGCCGGGCTGGGCGTACTGATCGCTCCTGAATTCCTGCTGCGCGACCTGCCGCGCGCCCTGGCCTCGCCGGTGACGGCCGGCACGCTGGTCGCCGTGGCGCTGAACCTGCTGACCCTGCCGCTGGTGCGGCGGCGCGCTGCCTTCGAGATCGAGACGACAGGCCGGATGCAGCAGGAAGTGGTGGACTGCTGCGAGGCCCTGGGCGGCGCCTGGGGCGCGCGGCGGGAGACGATGGACCGCGTCAAGCACTGCATCCTCGAAATCGGCGAGATCCTTGCCAGCCGCGGCATCAGGCGCTTCGCCGTCGAGGCCCGGCTGGAGGAGGAGCGCATCGTGGTCCTGCTGACCTTCCGCGGCGATCCCTTGCCCGAGCCCGCGGCGCGGCCCGACCTCGATGCGCTGCTGGGGCCGCTGGAGGCGCAGGAGGCTTTCGCGATGTGGCTGGCAACGCGTGGCGCCGCCGTACACAGGCAGCGACCGACAGGGAGGGGGACCGAAATGCGGCTCGAATTCCATGACTGAAGTTGCCCAGGTCAAGCTGCCGCCCCAACCCAGGCCGCCCGGCGAGGCGCGCAGCATCGAGCGCAAGCGCGAAATCTCCATGGCGATGGCCCTGACCGCGGATTCCAGCCTGATGCTGGTCTTTGTCGGCCTAGCATCTGGTCGGGCTCCCTGACGCTGCTTGCGGAGACCGTGCGCGGGATCCTGATGCTCCTGCTCGGCTATTACGCCTTCTCGGTCCTGCGGCGCGTGCATCGGAAGCGTCTGGGCGCCTATGAATTCGGTGCCGGGAAGCTGGAGCAATTCGCGAATTTCCTCATCGGGGCCGCGCTTCTGCTGGGTGCGCTCTGGGTCGCGGGCCGTGCCGCCGGAAATCTTCTCTCGCCCCCGCCGGCAGCTTCCGGCACGCGGCTGCTGGTCGCGATGGCGGCCTCCATGCTCAATGTCCTGATCAACATGTTCGCCTTCTGGGCCCTGTGGCGCGCGGGGCGGGACGGGACCTCCCTCATCATGCGGGGGCAGATCCGGGCGAGGCTGAGCAAGCTCGTCGCCTCGGCCATCGTGACGCTGGCCATCGGCGTCTCCGCCGCCGCGCCAGGGAGCCCGGTGTCTCGGGGCGCGGACATCCTCGGCTCGGGCTTCGTGGTCTGCCTCATGCTTTATGTCGGCGTCGTGCTGCTGCGGGACGCCCTGCCGGACCTGCTCGACCGCGCGCTCGACGAAGCGAGGCAGCGCGCGATCAACGAGGTGCTGATCCGGCACTACGACCGTTACGAGACGCTGGAAGGGGTCCGCTCACGGCAGGCCGGCAGCCGCCTCTATGTCGAGATCGGCCTCGGCTTCGATGAGCGCCTGAGCTTCGGCGAGGTCGCCGCCGTCTGCCGGGAGATGGCAGAGCATCTGTGCGAGCTGATCCCTGGCGCGGATGTCACGGTGGTGCCGGTCCCTGCCATGCGGCATGGCCGCCATGCCGGCCTGCCGGCGGCCGCCTCGGCCTGAGGGGAGAGCAGTCCAGGCCCGGCGCTCCCCTGCCTGCGCGGGCGGTCACGCGGGTGGAGCCGGCCCCGCGGGCATTCTCCTGCCGGCGGAGCTTCAGCGAGTGAAGGCGGTCTGATTTTTGACGGCCGAGTCGTAGAGCGCCTTCACCGTCTTTTCCATGCCCTTGCGGATGACGTACTGCTTGACCAAGTTGTCCGTCATCCCCGCGGCGGCCAGGGACGAGAATTGCTTGACGGACCTGCTGAAATAAACGGCATAGAGTCCATCGAACACTGCGGAGGTGGCGAAGTCGAGGAAGTGCTTGACGGCTTCGTCCTTGAAGGTCGGATCCTTCATGTAGACATCGAGGTCGCCCCGGGCGGCCATGGCTACCTCCGTCACGGCCTTCCCCTTGAGGCCGATCGGGCTGAGCATTGAGATGATGTACTCGGCCTTGCTGACCTTCCCGTCCTGGTTCGCATCGTTGTCGGCGTAGAATGCCACGATGACCACCGCCTTGTCCTGGTAGAATCCGATCGCGCCGATTTCCTTGTTCCTGTAGGCGCTACGGATAGTGATCCAGTCCAGTTCGCTGCCAGCCATTGTCATCCTCCCCTCTCGAAGGCGTCTTTCGGCGCCGCCGTCCTACCAGGCTCAGATGAATGCGTAGGTGAAGTTGCCCTGGGCCGAGAGGCCGATCTCGACCCGCCCGGTGCTGGCCATGCTGCCCATCCGCTCCAGCAATGCTTCCGACAGTTCCGGCAGCAGCGTCCTGTTCAGGATATTCTCGATATTCCGCGCCCCGCTCTCCACCTCCTTGCAGCGTGCGACGATGCTCTCCGCCACGCCGTCCCCGAAGACCAGCGGCACGCCATAGGCTGCCTGCATCCGCTTCACGATACGGTTCAGTTGCAGATCGACGATCTTGCGCAGGATCTCGTCCGAGAGCGGGTAGTAGGTCACCACATTGCAGCGGCCGAGGAAGGCCGGCTTGAAGACCTTCAGCAGGTCCGGCCGTAGCGCCTCGGTCAGCGCATCCGGATCCGGTGCCGTCTCCGGGTCGGCGCAGAGTTTGGCGATGGTGTCGGTGCCGGCATTGCTGGTCATGATGATCACGGTGTTGCGGAAGTCGATGTCCCGCCCCTCGCCATCCTTCATCTGCCCCTTGTCGAAGACCTGGTAGAAGACGTCCTGCACGCCGGGATGCGCTTTCTCCATCTCGTCCAGCAGCACCACGGAATAGGGGCGGCGGCGCACCGCCTCGGTCAGCACGCCGCCCTCGCCATAGCCGACATAGCCGGGCGGCGAGCCCATCAGGAGGGAAACCTTATGCTCCTCCTTGAACTCGCTCATGTTGATGACCGTCAGGTTCTGCTCGCCGCCATAGAGCAGATCGGCCAGGGCCAGCGCCGTCTCCGTCTTGCCGACGCCGCTGGTGCCGACCATCAGGAAGACGCCCACCGGCTTGCGCGGATCGGTCAGCCCGGCGCGGTGGGTGCGGATCGCCTGGGCGATCGCCTCCAGCGCATGCGGCTGGCCGACCACGCGTTCCTCCAGCCGCTCCTTCAGCGTCAGCACGGTGCGGATCTCGTCCGAGACCATGCGGCCGACCGGGATGCCAGTCCAGGTCGCCACCACCTCCGCCACCGCCTGACCATCCACCACCGGATGCACCAGCGGCTCCTCGCCCTGCAGCCGCTTCAGGCTGTCCATGGCCTCCGCCAGCTCGGCCTGCAGCGCATTGTCCGCGCCGCCGGAGCCCGCCTCGGCCTCGACCTTGCTCCGCAATTCGCGGATGCGGGCGACCAGCGCCTTCTCGCCCTCCCAGCGGTCGTTCAGCGAGGTCAGCTCCTGCTCAAGCTGCGCCTTCTCCTCCTCCAGATGGGTGCGGCGCGCCGTGTGGTCGGCGCCCGCCGCGCTCTCCCGCGCCAGCACGCCGAGCTCCGTCTCGATCAGCGCCAGGCGGCGGCGACGGTCCTCGATCGGCGCCGGCACTGCGGCCTGGCTCATGGCGACGCGGGCGCAGGCGGTGTCCAGCAGGCTCACGCCCTTGTCCGGCAATTGCCGCGCCGGGATGTAGCGGGCGGAAAGCCGC
>Ga0182742_1001641_pt1 | contig 27588 bp, 29 predicted proteins | sample eDN5th37CBELigMG_FD_128880 | JGI IMG/M metagenome (GOLD analysis project Ga0182742, IMG submission 128880) | Enriched Miracle-Growth compost microbial communities from Emeryville, California, USA - eDNA 5th pass 37_C BE-Lig MG (version 2)... ...
GAAGACCCAGCAATAGAGCGCCGCCAGCTCCCCGCGATTCAGGATCGGGAAGAAGTCCTGCGGCGCGTGCGCCATGAAATAGGCCGCCGCGGTGAAGCCGGACAGGATGAAGGCCGTCGCCCGGCTGAACAGTCCCAACAGCAGCAGCAGGCCGCCGACCAGCTCGATCACCCCGGCGAACCACAGCAGGCTCAGGAATTCCGGTCCCGGACGGCCGGAGGGCGGGAAGCCCAGCATCTTCTGGGTGCCGTGCTGCAACAGCAGCAGCGCCGCCATGATCCGCAGCAGGCTCAGCACATAGGGGGTCCAGGCTTCGAAGGCTCGGTTCTGCATGGTTGGCAGGTCTCCTCAGCTTGCTGGCACGAGTCACATCGCGCCTTGCGGCGCGGCAGGCTGGCCGGAATTGGGAAGATGGACCGGAATTCACAGAAAACCACGCCTGGCCGCCCCGGCGGCGAGCAAGGCTCAGACAGCCGGCGGGCCCGGGACAGGGCGTCCGGCACCCGTCGATTCCGCAGGATCCCTGTCGCCGGAGGGGCGCCGACAAAGTGTCGCGACACGGCAATGTGCATGAAGCCGCAGGCTTTCCCATTCGGGCGCCACGGCAGGCAGCGCCTGTTCCGGTACCGGGCGCCCTACGGAGGCAGCCATGAGGCTCGCAGACGGCAGGAGTTCAGGTTGGGCTCCCCTGCCTGGGCGAACGGGCTATGTCCTGGCCTTCGCCCTGGGCGTCCTCTGGGTATTTGCGGTGGCCTGGGCAGCGATGAGTGGGCCGCGCCTGCTTGCCGCCATGGAGCAGCAGGAGGCGGCCGAGATGGAGCTTGAGAACCAGGGCGCCTGCCAGCGGCTCGGCATGCCCGAGGGCAGCACCGGATACGCAGCCTGCATGACTGAGCTCAAGGGAGTCCAGCGGCAGCAGCAGGACCGCCTGAACCGGCGCTCGGCGAGCCCCATCTGAAAGCACAGAGCCGGCCGGGCCGATGAAGATCGAGAGATGCCGGATGGCGTCTTCCGCTATCGGCGCGTCCTGCTGGTCCTGATCATCCCGCTGGCCGCCTGGCTGAGGGCGACGGGCTGGGCTGCCTCGTTCAGCCCCCGGCCAGGGCCAGCGCCTTCGCCGGGTCGATTCGCCCGTCATAGAGCGCGCGGCCGATGATGACGCCCTCGATCCCCTCGGCAGCGACCGCGGCCAGCGCAGCCAGGTCGTCCAGCGAGGCGACGCCACCCGAGGCGATGACCGGCAGGGAGATGGCGCGGGCCAGGGCCAGCGTCGCCTCCAGATTCACCCCGCCCAGCATGCCGTCGCGGTCGATATCGGTGTAGATGATGGCAGCGGCGCCGGCATCCTCGAAGCGGCGGGCGAGGTCCTCGGCCGGCATGGTGCTGACCTCGGCCCAGCCCTCCACCGCCACCAGCCCCTTCCGGGCGTCGATGCCCACCGCGACCCGGCCGGGATGCGCCCGGCAGGCGGCGCGGGCGAAATCCGGATCCTTCAGTGCAGCGGAGCCAAGGATCACCCGCTCCACCCCGCGCGCGAGCCAGGCCTCCACCGTCGTCATGCTGCGAATGCCGCCGCCGAGCTGCACCGGCAGGCCGGGCACGGCGGCCAGGATGGCTTCCACCGCCGCGGCATTGGCCGGGCGGCCGGCAAAGGCGCCGTCCAGGTCCACCACGTGCAGCCAGGTGAAGCCGGTGGCAGCGAATTTGCGGGCCTGGGCCGCAGGTTCCCCAGAATAGACCGTGGCCTGCGCCATGTCGCCGCGCTTCAGCCGGACCACCTGGCCGCCCTTGAGGTCGATAGCGGGATAGAGAGTCAGGCCCATCTCAGCCTCCCCCTGCCCAGCCCATGACCTGCCCGGTGCTGCGGCCCCGGCCGGGTTCCAGAAGCTTGTAGTAGAAATGCCCGGCGACGGTCTGGCCGCGCACCCTTGCATAGGCCGGGTGCGTGCCCCAGCGGACATAGCCCAGCGACTCGAAGACCGCGATCGCGGTCCGCTGCGTCTCCCGCACGTCGAGATTGAGGACCCGGTGGCCGAGCGAGGCCGCCCGCTCCTCCACCCGGCGGATCATCAGCCGCGCCAGGCCATGGCCGCGGGCATAGGGAGCGATATAGGCATGGGTCAGGGTGGCGGCGAAGGCCTGAGCCTCGTTGTTACGGGGCGGCCGGACGAGCTGGGCGCTGCCCACCACCATCCCGTCCAGCCGGGCGATGAACAGCTCGCGCTCCGGCACCAGCAGCACGCCGCGGAAATGCCGCTCCAGCGCGGTGCGGCCCTGCGGCTCCACCCAGCCGAAGCCGCCGCCCTCGATGATGGCGGCGTCGGTCGCCTCGCAAAGTTCCGCCATGTCGTGGTCGGACAGTTCGGAAACCCGCTCGACATCGAGATGCGCGGGTTTGAGCATCGCGCCGCCGCTCATGGTTCCCACCGCAGGAAATTGGCGAGGATGCGCAGGCCCACGGTCTGGCTCTTCTCCACATGGAATTGGGTGCCGGCGATGTTGCGGCGGGCGACCACGGCGACGACCGGGCCGCCATAGTCCGTGGTCGCCAGGATCTCGTCCTCCGCATGGTCGCGCAGGGCGTAGGAATGGACGAAATAGGCGTGCTCGCCGGGGCGGATGCCGTCCAGCAGCCTGTGCCCGCCTTCCGGGAAATCCAGGGTATTCCAGCCCATCTGCGGCAACGGCAGGGGCGCGCCCTCCGGCCCGCGCGGCGTCATGGCGGCGATCTCGCCCCGGATCCAGCCGAGGCCGGGGGTCACGCCATGCTCCAGGCCGCGCTCGGCCAGGATCTGCATGCCGACGCAGATGCCGAGCAGGGGCACGCCCTGGCCGCGGACCCGGCCCTCCAGCGTCTCCACCATGCCGGGCAGGGCCTGCAGGCCGCGCATGCAGGCGGCGAAGGCACCCTGGCCGGGCAGAATGACGCGGTCCGCCTGCGCCACCTCGGCCGAATCGCGGGTGATCGCGGCCCGGACCGGGACTTCCGCCATGGCCGAGGCACGGTCCAGTGCGCGCAGGACCGAGGCGAGGTTGCCCGAGCCTGGATCCACCACGGCGACACGCATGGCGCCCCTCATGCGGGCGCCCCCTTGGGCAGCACCGCCCGCCCCCAGGGTTCAGCGAGGTCCGGCCGGGCGTCCAGCAGCCGGGCCAGCGCCGAGTCCGCATCCCGCTCCGCCACCACATGCGCCAGGCGGTAGCCACGCCGGGCCAGCCCCCACCGCCGCAGATCCTGCGCGTGGCAGGCGAGGAGGAATTGCATCGCCATGGCCGCGACCGCTCCGGCCGGTTCCGGCAGCAGCAGGGCCAGCGCCAGCACCACCGCCACATAGGCCAGCGCCGCCAGCCAGAGCCGGTGAAACAGCAGCCAGAATAGGTTGAAGAACAGGGCGAGCCAGGAGAAGCCTTCCGGCACCAATACCGGCGGCCTGGCCTTGCGCCGTGTCCGGGCATCCGCCTCGCTGGGGATCGGGGCGGGGGGCAAATGGACGGTCCAGACGCGCATCAAGCCTCCAGGACACCCTTGGTAGAGGGCACCGAGTCAGGGAAGCGCGGGTCCAGCTCGCAAGCCATGCGCAGGGAGCGGGCCAACGCCTTGAAGCAAGCCTCAGCGACATGGTGCGCGTTGGTGCCGGCCTTCAAGGTCATGTGGAGCGTTACGCCGGCGTTGAAGGCGAAGGCGCGGAAGAATTCCTCGAACAATTCCGTGTCCATCTCCCCCACCTTGTCGCGGGCGAAGGGGACGGACCAGGCGAGGAAGGGACGGCCGGAGATGTCCACCGCTGCCTCGGCCAAAGCCTCGTCCATCGGCAGCAGGGCATGACCGTAGCGGCGGATGCCGCGCTTGTCGCCGAGCGCGGCGCGCAGGCACTGGCCGAGGACGATGCCGACATCCTCGGCGGTGTGGTGGAAGTCGATATGCAGGTCGCCCTTGGCCTCGACCGTCAGGTCGAACAGGGCATGGCGGGCCAGGGCGGTCAGCATGTGATCGAGGAAGCCGATGCCGGTCGCCACCTGCGCCTGCCCCGTCCCGTCCAGGGCGAGGCTGATGCGGATGTCGGTCTCCGCCGTCTTCCGGGCCAATTCGGCCCGGCGGGCGGGGCTGCTCAATCCAGGGTTGCTGACCGCTGCCATAGGGTCGGTTTAGTCCCCCGGCGGCGGCTTGGCGAGGGGTCCGGGCCGGGGCCGCCCGTTGCCGGGACGGCGGAGAAGCGCCACATCCCGGGCATGTCCGCTTCCCATTCCTCCGCCGCGCCGGACCTCGCCGGCTGGCACGGCACCACCATCCTCTGCGTCCGCAAGGGCGGGCGCGTCGCCATGGCCGGCGACGGCCAGGTCTCGCTCGGCCAGACCGTGGTGAAAGGCAATGCCCGCAAGGTCCGCCGCATCGCCCAAGGTCGCGTGCTGGCCGGCTTCGCCGGCGCCACCGCCGATGCCTTCACCCTGCTGGAACGGCTGGAGTCGAAGCTGGAACGCTTCCCCGACCAGCTTGAGCGCGCCTGCGTCGAACTCGCCAAGGACTGGCGCACCGACCGCTACCTGCGCCGGCTGGAGGCGCTGCTGGCCGTGGCCGATTCCCGCCGCAGCCTGCTGCTGACCGGCCAGGGCGACGTGCTGGAGCCGGAGGACGCCATCATCGGCATCGGCTCCGGCGGCAATTACGCCCTGGCCGCGGCGCGGGCGCTGATCGACATGGACCTGCCCGCCGAGGAAATCTGCCGCCGCGCGATGAAGATCGCAGGCGACATCTGCGTCTACACCAACGGCAACATCACCCTGGAAGTGCTGGAAGAGGGCCGCTGAGACGATGCCCGCCGAAACCGTGAACCTTTCCCCGCGCGAGATCGTCTCGGAACTCGACCGCTACATCGTCGGGCAGAACGACGCCAAGCGCGCCGTCGCCATCGCGCTCCGCAACCGCTGGCGCCGGCAGCAATTGCCGGAGGGGCTGCGCGAGGAGGTGGTGCCGAAGAACATCCTGATGATCGGCCCCACCGGCGTCGGCAAGACCGAGATCGCCCGCCGCCTGGCCAAGCTGGCCAACGCTCCCTTCCTGAAGGTGGAGGCCACCAAATTCACCGAGGTCGGCTATGTCGGCCGCGATGTGGAGAGCATCGTCCGCGACCTGGTGGAGGTGAGCATCACCCAGGCGCGCGACCACGCCCGGCGCGAGGTCCAGGCCAAGGCCGAACTGGCCGCAGAGGAGCGGCTGGTGACGGCGCTGGTCGGCGAGGGCGCCTCCGGCGAGACGCGCATGAAATTCCGCCGCATGCTGCGCGAGGGCCAGCTTGAGGCCCGCGAGGTCGAGGTGCAGCTTGCCGACCAGGGCGGCGGGTTGCCCATCGGCATGATCGACCTGCCGGGCGCCCAGGGCATCCAGCTGCAGAACATGCAGGAGATGCTGGGCAAGATGTTCGGCCAGCGGACCCGGCCCAGGAAGATGACCGTGGCCGATGCTCGCCAGGCGCTCATCAAGGACGAGGCCGACAAGCTGCTGGACCAGGAGGCCCTGACCCGCGACGCGGTGGCCAATGCCGAGAACAACGGCATCGTCTTCCTGGATGAGATCGACAAGATCGCCCGCGGCAGTGGCCCGGATGGCTTCCGCGGCGGCGATGTCTCGCGCGAAGGCGTGCAGCGCGACCTGCTGCCGCTGATCGAGGGCACCACCGTCACCACCAAGCATGGGCCGGTGAAGACGGACCATATCCTCTTCATCGCCTCCGGCGCCTTCCACCTCTCCAAGCCCTCGGACCTGCTGCCGGAATTGCAGGGCCGGCTGCCGATCCGGGTGGAGCTTGCGGCCCTGACCCGCGACGACTTCCGCCGCATCCTGACCGAGCCGGAGCACAGCCTCATCAAGCAGTATGTGGCGCTGCTGAGGACCGAGGGCGTGACGCTGGACATCACCCCGGATGCAGTCGACGCCATCGCCGACCTCGCCGCCGAGATCAATGCGAAGGTCGAGAATATCGGCGCCCGACGCCTGGCGACGGTGATGGAGCGGATGCTGGAGGAGATCAGCTTCGCCGCCAGCGACCGCTCCGGCGAGACAATCCGGGTAGACGCCCCCTATGTGCAGGAGAAGGTGGCGCCGCTGGCCGGCAGCGCGGATCTCAGCCGGTATATCCTGTAGCGGGGCGGTGCCGGGGACGGGTAGCAATCGAACAGAGGACGGCACGCTGCGTTGCAGAATGCGGATATGACCACCACCGCGCATCTCCCCGGCCCCGCCGCCCTCCCCGCTTCCGCCCAGGCCGAGCTTGAGGCTGCCGTGGCGGTGCTGGAGGGCGTCTCGCTGCCCATCCGCCTGGCCGCCATCGTCGGCAGTTCGGTGGAGGCGCTGAAGCGCAGGCTCCCTGCCCCGGCACAGAAGGCACTTCACGCGGCGATCCAGCGCGCCCTGACAATCGCGCTCAAGGCGGCGATGCGCAGCAAGCCGGAGCACAATCCCACAAGGCTGCCGCAGCAATGGCTGCATCGCGGGATGCTCGCCGCCTCGGGCGCGGGCGGCGGGGCCCTTGGCCTGCCCGGCACGCTGCTGGAACTGCCGGTCTCCACCACCCTGATGCTGCGCCAGATCGCCGCCATCGCCGCCGAGCAGGGCGAGGACCTGCGCGACCCCGCGGTCCAGGCGGAATGCCTGAAGGTCTTCGCCCTCGGCGGCCGGGATCCCGCGGATGACCAGGCGGAATCGGGCTATTTCACCATGCGCCTGGCGCTGGCGGAGACGCTGAAGGGCGCGGTCGGGCGCGGCCTCGGCCAGATGCTCCCGGGTCTCATCGGCGCCATCGCCTCCCGCTTCGGGGCGCCGGTGGCGGTGAAGCTCTCGGCCCAGGCGGCACCCGTGGTCGGGGCGGCGGCGGGGGCGGCGGTGAACCTCGCCTTTCTGGAGCACTTCCGCGGCATCGCCACGGCACACTTCACGGTGCGGCGGCTGGAGCGGCAATACGGCGCCGCCCTGGTGCGCCGTGCCTATGAGGCGATCGCCACTGACGTGCCCTTCAACCCGCGCCCAGGGCCGATGCCGTCTGGAAGGTGACGAAGGCAGCCAGATAGGCCAGGGTCAGCATATAGCCGAAGGTCAGCAGCACCCAGGCGCGGCTGCCCGTCTCCCGCCGGATCACACCGAGCGTCGCCACGCATTGCGGCGCGAAGACGTACCAGGCGAGGAAGGCCAGCGCCGTCGCCAGGCTCCATTTCCCGGCCAGGGCCTGGCTGAGTTCTGTCTGATCCTCCTCCTCGGCACTTCCCACCGCATAGACGGTGCCGAGGGAGGCCACAGCCACTTCCCGCGCCGCCATGCCGGGGATCAGGGCCATGCTGATCTCCCAGTTGAAGCCGACCGGGGCCAACACCGGCTCCACCGCCTTTCCGATCATGGCGGCGAAGCTGTACTCGATGGCGGGTTCCGTCGCCCCCTCCGGCGGCCGGGGGACGGAGGAGAGGAACCAGACCACGATCATCATCGCCAGGATGATGGTGCCGGCGCGCCGCACGAAGGCCTTGGCCCGCTGCCAGAGGCCGAGCAGGACATTGCGCAGCCGGGGAAGCTTGTAGTCCGGCAGTTCCAGCATGAAGGGCTCGGTCGGCGTCCCTCGCCAGAGCAGCCGCTTGAAGACGAAGGACATGGCCAGCGCGCTGACGATGCCGATGGCGTAGAGGCCGAACATCACCAGCCCCTGCAGCCCGACCCAGCCCCAGACCGTCCGGTTCGGGATGAAGGCACCGATGATGAGGGTATAGACCGGGATGCGGGCAGAGCAGGTCATCAGCGGCGCCACCAGGATGGTCGCCAGCCGGTCGCGCCGGCTGTCGATCACCCGCGTCGCCATGATGCCCGGAATGGCACAGGCGAAGCTGGAGAGCAGCGGGATGAAGGCGCGCCCATGCAGCCCGGCGCCGCCCATGATGCGGTCCATCAGGAAGGCGGCCCGGGCCATGTAGCCGAAATCCTCCAGCAGGAGGATGAACAGGAACAGGATCAGGATCTGCGGCAGGAAGACCAGCACGCTGCCGACCCCGGAGATCAGCCCCTCATGCAGGAAGCTGCGCAGCAGGCCGAGGGCGCCCGTCTCTGGCAGCAGCGCATCCGTTGCGCTGCCGAGCGCCTCGAAGCCGCCCTCAATCAGCTCCATGGCCGGCTCCGCCCAGGAGAAGACCGCCTGGAACATCAGGAACAGCACGGTGAGCAGGATCAGCAGCCCGGCCACCGGATGCAGCAGCACCGCATCCAGGCGGCTGGTCAGCGTATCCCGGCGCTGCGGTTCCCGCACCGCGGCAGCCAGGATCCGGTCCGCCTCCCGCTGCATGGCGCGCAGTTCGGCAGCATCGGGCGGGGACCAGGCATGGCTCAGCGGCGCCTCCTCCGCCGGCCGGGCAGCGGCCAGGGCATCGAGCCGAGCGAGCAGCGCCTCCGTCCCGCCGCGCCGCACGGCGACGGAGGGGACCACCGGCAGGCCCAGTTCCGCCGAAAGCCGGTCAAGGTCGATCTCCAGCCCCCGATGCCGGGCGATGTCGAACATGTTCAGCGCCAGCAGCAGCGGCCGCCCGGTCCGTTTCAGCTCCAGCACCAGGCGCAGCGCCAGGCGCGGATTGGTGGCGTCGAGGACGCAGACCAGCAGGTCCGGCATGGTCTCGCCGGCCTGACGGCCGAGGACCACATCGCGCGTCACCGCCTCGTCCGGGCTGCGGGCGCGGAGGGAATAGGTGCCGGGCAGGTCAAGCAGCCGCACGCGCCGGCCGGAAGGGGTGGTGACGGCGCCCTCCTTCCGCTCCACGGTCACGCCCGGATAATTCGCCACCCGCTGGCGGCTGCCGGTCAGGGCATTGAACAGCGCGGTCTTGCCACTATTAGGGTTGCCGACCAGGGCAACCCGCAATTCCCGCTGACTGGGGGACAGATTGTTCATCCCCGGCAGTCAGTCCAATGCTTCCACCAGGATGGCTCCGGCCTCGCGCCGGCGGAGGGCGATGGTGGCCCCGTCCACCCGGATCGCGATCGGATCGCGGCCAAACAGGCCCTGATGCAGGATCTCGACCCGCGCCCCCTCCACGAAGCCGAGTTCCAGCAGGCGGCGCTCCAGCTCCGCCGCGGGCAGGCTGCCGGTGCCGGGCGCCCGGATGCCGCGGATCCTCCCGCGGAAGCCGAGTGGCGCCGCGCCGAGATCCCGGACAGGCAAGGGGCTTGTGGAGGCGATGGTCAATTGGATCGTGGCGGACATGTGGCCCCCTCCGGGGATGGGGGCCTTTCTACTTGCGAATGCCTTGCGATTGCAAGCCGCCGAGGGCGAAGCCTCCCTCATGCCTCGGCGCCGGGCTGGCGGTTCAGTTCACCGTTGCGCCCGATGCGCGGATCAGCGGCGCCAGCCGCGCCTGCTGCGCCGCGCGGTAGCCGACGATCTCCTCATGCGAGGTCCACCATGGCTCGGCGCCGAGATTGCGATAGGCCTCGATCAATTGCGGGCTCGCCAGCGCCTGTTTCGTCAGCGCCGACATGCGGGCGATGACCGCCGGCGGCAGCCCGGCCGGGCCGGTCACGCATGTCCAGGAGACCACATCGAAGCCGGGCAGGAATTCGCTGATCGCCGGTATCTCCGGCACCACCGGGCTGCGCTTTGCCGAGGTGACGGCGAGCGGCCGCACCCTGCCCTCCCGCGACAGCGCCAGCGTGCCGGGGATGTTGTCGAACATCATGGCGACGCGGCCGGCCAGCAGGTCGAGTTGCGCCGGGGCGCTGCCGCGATAGGGGACATGCACCATCTCCACCCCAGCCATCTGCTTGAACATCTCCCCGGCGAGATGCAGCGTCGTCCCCGCCCCGGCCGAGCCGAAGCTGTATTTCCCCGGATTGGCCTTCAATAGCGCGATCAGCTCCGGCACCGAATGCGCCGGGATCTGCAGGTTCACAGCCAGCAGGTTCGGCAACTGCCAGAGGCCGGAGACGAAGGTGAAGTCCTTCGCCGGATCGAAGGGCAGGCTGGGATAGAGCGTCGGCGCAATGGCATGGGAGGCAATGCCGCCCAGGCCGATGGTGTAGCCATCCGGCGCGGATTTCGCGATCGCATCGGCGCCGACATTGCCGCCGGAGCCGCTGCGGTTCTCCACCACGAATTGCTGGCCGGTGATCTCGCTCATCCTCGCGCAGTAGATGCGCGAGAGCGTGTCGGTCGGTCCTCCCGGAGGATAGGGGTTGATGTAGCGGACCGGGCGATTCGGCCAGCCCTGGCCCTGGGCCCTGGCCGGCACGGCCAGCCCGGCGGCAAGGGTCAGCACGCTACGGCGGGAGAGACGGATGATTGCACTGCCTGTCATGCGCGTTGTCCTCCCCATTTGGCTGATGTGCCGCTAGTCGGCGTACATCCCCGCGGCCTGGATGATGGGCCGCCAGCGCGCCACCTCCTCGGCCAGGAAGCGGCGATGGAAGGCAGGGGTGGCGCGTTCCGGCGTCGCCGGCGCGGTCAGCAATTCGGCGAAGCGGGTGCGCAGGCGTTCCTCGCCAAGCGCACCGCGCAGCGCGGCAGACAGCGCCTGCTGGATCGGCTCCGGCAAGCCAGCGGGCCCATACATGCCGTGCCAGGTGCTCATGGCGATGGTCGGGAAGCCGGCCTCCGCCGTGGTCGGCACCTGCTCCAGGCCGGGCAGCCGCTCCGGGCTGCTGACGGCATAGACCTTCACCCGCCCGTCCCGAATATAAGGCACGGTGTTGGTGGCCTGGTCACAGAGGATATCGACGCGCCCGGCCATCAGCTCGGTGATCGCCGGCGCGGTGCCGCGGAAGGCAACGACCGTGGCCCGCGCGCCGGCGGCCTGCTGCACCAGCATGCCGCAGAGATTGGCGGCGGAGCCAAGCCCGGCCGTAGCGAGGTTCAGCTTGTCCCCCTGCTGCTTCAGCTCCGCCATATATTCCGCAAGGGTGTTGGCCGGGAAATTCGGTCCTGCCACCAGGGTCATCGCCGCCTCGGAGACGAGGCCGAGCGGCGTGAAGCTTTCCAGCACATCATAGGGCAGGCGGCGGTAGAAGGTGGCGCTGGCGGCAAAGCCGATATTGTTGATCAGCAGCGTGTAGCCGTCGGGCCGCGACTGCGCCACGCGCTGCGGGCCAGGGATGGAGCCGCCGATGCTTTCCACCACCACCGGCTGGCCAAGATGCTTGCCCATATTGTCGGCGACGATGCGCGTAATGGTGTCGGTCGGCCCGCCAGCCGCACCGGCGGCGATGATGGTGACCGGGCGTGTCGGAAATGCCGCCGTCTGCGCACGCAGGGAAGGCGCGGCGAGGACGAAGGGAATGCTGGCGGCAAAGGCACGGCGAGACATTCGCATCGGAACGGTCCTCCCTGGCTACGGATGAGCAGGTCAGTCCACGCGGGCGCCGGAAGCGCGGATCAGCGGGGCGAATTGCGCCTCGTTCTGTCTGCGGAATTCGGCCAGCCCTTCCGGCGTGGTCCACCAGGTGGTGGCGCCGTTCTCGTGAAAGCGGGCGATCAGGTCCGGGCTTTCCAATGCCTGCTTCGTCAGTGCCGAGAGCCGCTGCACCATCGGCTTCGGCAGGCCAGCCGGGCCGATGACCGCGCCCCAGGAGGTGATCTCGAAGCCCGGCAGGAATTCCGACATGGTCGGGATTTCCGGCGCCTGCGGGCTGCGCTTCGCGCCGGTGACGGCGAGTGCCCGCACCTTGCCTTCCCTTGCCGAGGCCAGCGCCTGGGGGATGTTGTCGAAGATCATGTGCACGCGCCCGCCCAGCAGGTCCACATGCGCGGGCGCGCCGCCGCGATAGGGAACATGCAGGATATCGAGCCCGGCCATCGCCTTGAACATCTCGCCCGAGAGATGCACCGTCGTGCCGGAGCCGGACGAGGCATAGGTGTATTTGCCGGGATTGGCCTTCAGCAGCGCGATCAGCTCCGGCACTGTGCGGGCGGGCACATCATTGTTGACCACCAGCATGTTCGGCAGCTGCCAGAGGCCGGCGATGTAGGTGAAGTCCCGGTTCACGTCGAAGGGCAGCCGCGCATAGAGCGTCGGCGAGATGGCCAGTGGCGCGACGCTGCCGAGGCCGATGGTGTTCCCGTCCGCGGGTACCCGGGCGATGGCCTCCGTGCCGACATTGCCGGCGGAGCCGCTGCGGTTCTCGACAATGAATTGCTGGCCGGTGATCTCGCTCATCTTCTGGCACCAGATGCGCGAGAGGATGTCCGTGCCGCCGCCCGGCGGGAAAACGCCGATGAAGCGCACCGGGCCGGTGGGCCAGGCATTGCCCTGGCCCCAGGCGGTCCCGGTCCCGGCCAGCCCGGCCGCCGCAAGCCCCAGCGTGGCACGGCGCGACACGCCAAAAGCGCCGGCCCTGACGGGCCGGTTCGTTTCTTTCATTCCGTTCCTCCCCTTGCCGGCCTGACAGCCGGTCAGGAAGGCAGGGTGACGGAAGCGGCGGGCCGATGCCAACCCCTTTGTCCGTGAGGGCGGCACCGGACCCAAGGGGCCGCCCTACATGGGGCGGGCGGGCGGCACTTGGCTGGCGGGCTGCGGTGGCGGCTCAGGCGCCGGATAGGTGCGCGGATAGGTGATCGCTGATGGCGGGCCCGGCGGGCGTGGGGGCCCGGCCCGGCCGCAGGCCGCAAGCGGCGCCAGCATGGCCAGGGCCAGAAGCACGATGGTCAGTCTCGTCATGCCAGCCTCTCCCGCCACTCCGCCGCCATGCGGCGCACATTCTCCGGCGCCGTGCCGCCATAGGAGGTGCGGGAGGCGACGGAAGCCTCCACCGTCAGCACCGAAAAGACGCCCTCCGTGATGCGCGGCTCCACCGCCTGCATCTCGGCCAGGGTCAGCCCGGCCAGGTCGCAGCCCTTCGCCTCGGCCTTGGCGACCAGCCGGCCGGTGACATGATGCGCGTCGCGGAAGGGCATCCTCAGCTCCCGCACCAGCCAGTCCGCCAGGTCGGTCGCGGTGGAGAAGCCGGCACCGGCCGCCGCACGCAGCCGCTCCACATCCGGCTGCATGTCGCGCACCATGCCGGCGACGGCGGCGAGGCAGAGGGTCAGGTTCTCGGCGGCATCGAAGACGCCTTCCTTGTCCTCCTGCAGATCCTTGAAATAGGTCAGCGCCAGGCCCTTCATCACCGTCAGCAGCCCGACCAGGGCGCCGTTGATGCGGCCGGTCTTGCCGCGCACCAGTTCCGCCGCATCCGGGTTGCGCTTCTGCGGCATGATGGAGCTGCCGGTGGTGAAGGCGTCCGAGAGGCGCACGAAGCCGAAATAGGGATTGGTCCAGATCACCACCTCCTCCGCAAAGCGGGAGAGGTGGGTGGCGCAGATGGCGCAGGCGGAGAGGAATTCCAGCGCGAAGTCGCGCGAGCCCACCGCGTCCAGGCTGTTGCGCATCGGGCCGTCGAAGCCCAGCGCCTGCGCCGTCATGTGCCGGTCGATGGGAAAACCCGTACCGCAGAGCGCGGCAGCGCCGAGCGGGCTCTCGTTCAGCCGTTTCCGCGCATCGGCGAAACGCGAACGGTCGCGCGACAGCATCTCCACATAGGCCAGCATGTGGTGGCCGAAGGTGGTGGGCTGTGCCGGCTGCAGATGGGTGAAGCCGGGCATCACCGTATCGGCATGCTGCTCCGCCTTCGCCACCAGGGCGCGCATCACGTCCTCGATCTGGCCGGTCAGGCCATCGATGGCGTCGCGCACCCAGAGGCGGAGGTCGAGCGCCACCTGGTCGTTGCGGCTGCGCGCGGTATGCAGGCGCTTGCCGGCCTCGCCGATGGCTTCGGTCAGCCGCGCCTCGATATTCATGTGGATGTCCTCGAGGCCCTCATCCCAGGGGAAGTCGCCCCCCTCGATCCGGGCGGCGATGGCTTCCAGCCCGCTGCGGATGGCGGACTCGTCTTCCACCGAGATGATCCCCACATGACGCAGCATGGCGGCATGGGCGAGGCTGCCCCGGATGTCCTGGCGCCAAAGCTTGCGGTCGAAGCCGATCGAGGCATTGATCGCCCGCATGATGGCCGAGGGGCCTTCGGCGAAACGGCCGCCCCATTGGGAGTTCCTGGACACGATGGCTGCACTTTCTCTGCTGCGAGCACCCCGCCGGGACCTGATTGGCCTGGGCCTGGCCCTGGCGGCGGGCGGGACCCTAGCCGCCGCCCTTCACGGCCGGCAAGCGGGGGCCGCAGGAGGAATGGGCCGGTTGAAGGAGACCGGACCGAAGCCGCTGCCGGAATTCTCCTTCACCGATGCCGAGGGCAAGGAGCACAGCATCGCCGATTTCAAGGGCAAGGGGCTGGTGATCAATCTCTGGGCCACCTGGTGCCCGCCCTGCGTGAAGGAGATGCCGGCGCTGGACCAGGCGCAGGCGGCGCTGGCAGCCGAGGGCGTGGTGGTGCTGGCCCTCTCCTCCGACCGCGGCGGCAAGGCGCAGGTGGAGCCCTTCTTCCAGGCGCGGGAGATCCGGCATCTCGGGATCTGGCTCGACCCACGCGGCGCGGCGCAGCGGGCGCTGGGGGCAAGGGGGCTGCCCACGACCATCATCGTGGACCGGCAGGGGCAGGAGCGGGCGCGGCTGGAAGGCGCCGCTGATTGGGACAAGCCTGAGATGCTGGCGGAACTCCGCCGCCTGATCGGCCCGGCGGCGCCGCCGGACCAGGCCCGGACCTGAGGCCCGCTACTCCTTCTGCTTCCGCTTCGCGTAGTGCCGGTGCGCCTTGGCCCGGTTGCCGCAGGTCGCCATGGAGCACCAGCGCCGGTTGCCGCTCTTGCTGTCGTCCAGGAAGAGCCAGAGGCATTTCTCATTGGCGCATTGTCTGACCCGCGCCAGCCGGGCGCCGGCCAGGAGATCGCCCGCCGACCATAGGACCGGGGCGAGCAGCAGCCCCGGCCCCGGCTGCTCCGCCGGCAATTCCCAGACATAGCCGCCCTCCCCCGGCCGCAGCCGGGAACGCTCGGGCGCGGCATCCAGGGCGGCGTTGAGGGTTTCCAGATCCTCCCGCGCCGGTGCGCCCCCGGCGGCAATGGCCGCGAAGCTGCGGAACATGGCTTCCCGGATGGCGATGGCTGCTGAGAAGCCGGCCTCGGCGGCCTCGGGATTGGCCTGCCAATGCTCGGCCGCCCGGCGCAGCGTGGCCGGGTCCAGTACGCCCGCGGATTCGCACCAGCGGAGCAGATCCGCCGGGCCGTGCAGTTCCTCGGTCGGCGACGGGCTGCCCCGCCAGAAGCGGGTATTGGCGAAATCCAGGCAGAGACTCTCGGGCGGGCCGTGGACGAAGGCCCTGGCCGCCTCTGCGGCATGTCCTGTCACCATCCCGCGATTCTAACCACCATGCCGGTTGACAGCAATGTCATCCTCCAGAATTATAACCCCCATGCCGGTTAGGAGCGCACCCTGCCCAGCCGGCCCGCAAGGCGGGAGAATCCCCATGCTCGATCATGTCTCCATTGGCGTCCGCGACCTCGCGGCGGCCCGCCGCTTCTACGATGCGGTGCTGGAACCACTTGGCTACCGTTGCCTCAGCTCCGGAAAGGCCGCGCTCGGCTATGGCCGCGATGCCGGCGCCTTCTGGGTTCATGCCGTGGAACGCCCGGTGCCGGCCGATCCGGAATCCGGCCTGCACATCTGCTTCACCGCGCCGAGCCGCGGCAGCGTGGACGCCTTCCACGCCGCGGCCCTGGCGGCAGGCGGGCGCGACAACGGCAAGCCGGGACTGCGCCCGGAATACAGCCCCGATTACTACGCCGGCTTTGTCATCGACCCCGAGGGCTACCGGATCGAGGCGTATCACGGCCGGCGCACCAGGGAGGCTGCCTTCACCGATGCCCTGCAGGCTGCCAGCCCGGCGGCGGATCGGGCGGGGAGGATGGACCTCTATGGCTGGCTCATCGGCTCCTGGGATCTGGAGGTAACCGAACACCTGCCGGATGGCTCGGAGCGGCGCCGCCCTGGCGAATGGCACTTCGCCTGGGTCCTGGAAGGGCGGGCGATCCAGGATGTCTGGATCGTCCCTCCGCGCGGTGCGCGGCGCGGCAGCGATGCCGCCGCCCAGGCCGAGTATTACGGCACGACCCTGCGCATCTACGACCCGCGGATCGATGCCTGGCACATCCGCTACTTCGACCCGGTGATCCAGGCCGAGGTCACCCAGACCGGCCGCCGGCAGGGTGAGGGCATCATCCAGGAGGGCACGGATTCCACCGGCACACCACGGCGCTGGAGCTTCTCCGAGATCACGCCGGAGTCCTTCCGCTGGCGCGGTGAGGTCTCCACGGATGGCGGGAAGAGCTGGCAGGTCCAGACCGAATTTCTCGCCCGCCGCAGGTCAGGCGCATAAGCGGAGACGTGACATGGCCAGATGCGCATATGAATTGCTGGCACCGCCCGCACGGCCAGGATCCGGGGCAACGCCGCTCTGGCGGGCCATCACGGGGCTCGGCATCCTGTACCGGTGCTGGCGGCAGCGGTCGCGCGACCGGCAAAGCGCGGCGCAGCTCACCGAGCGTGAGCTGCACGACATGGGGCTGACGCGCGCCGATATCTACCGCGAACTCTATGCCTGGCGGCGGAAGTAGGATCAGGGTTCCAGCTTCACGCCCGTCCGCTCCACCACCACCCGGAATTTCTCCACCTCCCGCACCATGAAGGCGCGGGCATCGGCGGGGGTGTTGGACTGCTGCCAGGCCTCCACGCCGGCATTCAGCAGCTTCTGCCGCAGTTCCGGCTCGGCGAGCGAGGCGTTGAGCGCGCGGTTCAGCGCCTCCACCACCGGCCCGGGCATGCCGGGCGGGCCGAGCAGCACGTTCCAGGTGGTCAGGTCGTAGCCGGGCACGCCGCTCTCGGCCAGGGTCGGCGTATCGGGGAAGGAAGGAAAGCGACGGTCGCCGGTGACGGCGATGCCGCGCACCATCCCGTCCCGCACCTGCTGCGCGGCAGAGGCAAGCACGGCGATGCCGAACTGCCCCTCTCCCTGGAAGATCGCCGTCAGCATCTGCCCGCCGCTGCGATAGGGAACATGCACGAAGCGAGTGCCAAGATTCAGCGCCAGCATCTCCGTCGCCAGGTGCAGGATGGTGCCGACGCCGGAGGTCGCATAGGTGATGCTCTCGGGCGGAGCGGCGCGAAGCTGCTGCACCACCTCCTGCGCGGTGCGGGCAGGGAAGTTGTTGTTCACCACCAGGATCAGCGGCGCTGTGCCGATGACGCCGATATGGGTGAAGTCCTGCACCGGGTTGTAGCGCGTGCCCCCCACCAGCGCGTTCGGCGCAATGGCGTGGGAGGAGCTTTCGACCAGCATGATGGTGTGGCCGTCCGGTGCCTGGCGGCGCAGCCAGTCGCTGGCGACGGTGCCGCTGGCGCCGGCGCGGTTCTCCACCACCACGCGGGCGTCGCGCCCGAGATTGACAGCCAGCCGCTCCGCCAGCAGCCGCGCAGCGATATCGGTGGAGCCGCCGGGCGCAAAGCCCGTAACCAGGGTGATCGGCCGGTCCGGATAGGCCTGCGCGGCGGGGGCGAGGGCGAACAGGCCCAGCAGGGCCAGGACGAGGCTGCGGCGGCGCATGGTCTTGATGTTCCTCCTGATGGTCTTCTTGTATGCAAAGGTCCCGGGTCAGGCCGGTCTCCTGCCGGGGACCGGCCCGACCAGACCGAGATCGATCGCCGCCCGGTAGGTCCGCGCCGCGAAGCCCGGCCTGCCCGGCAGGGTGCCGAGGCGCATACGGGCCGCCGGCTCCTCCAGGATTCGTTCCACCGCCAGATGGTCATCCGGCGCCGGATGGCGCGGCACCACCGGGCCGCGCTGCGGCGGCATGTCGAGCAGCAGCCGCTCCAGCACCCGCGAATCGACCGGCACGACGACCCCGCAGGTCATGGCCAGATCCGCCTCCGGCCAGGCGATTCGGGCGCCGAACAGGCTGCCCGGCGGTGAGGCGCCGAGGTAATTGTCCCAGATCCGGATCGGCTCGCCCTGCGGGAAGCGCTCCGCCGCCACGCCGCCTTCCGGATCCGGGCCGAGCAGGCGGAAGAGGCCGAATTCGGCCGCCTGCAGGCCGGCGAGCATCCGGGACTCCTCGGAGTCGGGGGGCGGCGGCTCGGCTTTGGCCTGGCGGTCAATGCCACGCCCATGCTTCCCCACCGGATCGAGCACGCCGAGATCGAGTACCATGGCGAATTGCATCTCGTCGCCCGGCGCCACCTGCTTGCCGTCCCAGAGCGAGAGCGCCCGCGCCTGCTGCGCCACGCTGGCGAGCGGGACGCGGCGGGCGGCGGCGGTCAGGATGCGGCTGCGCAATGCCGCATAGCGGCGGAAGCGCGCGGCGGCGGGCTCCACGTCAGACCGGCGCCTTGAGGCCAAGCCGCTCGGCGGTCTGCACGATGGAGGCCCAGGTGTCGGGCTGCAGCGGCACGCCGTTCTTCAGCCGCTCGGCACGCAGCCGGGCCTCGGGCTCGCCCGGCGCCAGCACCTCGCCCCCCGGCTCGGCGGGGCGGCAGGACTTCACCCAGGCGACGTAGCTCTCGGCGGTGCGCCGGAACTCGGCCTCCGTGCCGAAATGCCGCGGCGAGATGAAGATGGAGAGCATGCCGTTGGCGATTCGCCCGCGTGCCTCGACCGGGCCGGAGCAGCCGCCGCCGGTGAAGGCGCCGGCCAGCAGCTCGCACATGAAGGCGAGGCCGGAGCCCTTGTGCTCGCCGAAGGCGCGGATGGCGCCAAGGCCATTCGCGGGGCTGCGCGGCCCGACCTGCGGATAGTCGCCATAGAGGGTGTGCGGATCGCCGGAGAGCCGCCCGTCCGGCTCGATCAGTGCATCCGGCGGCAGCGGCTTGCCGCCATTGGAGGCGACCAGCACCTTGCCCTCCGCGACGCGGGAGGTGGCGAAGTCCAGCACCACCGGCGGGTCGGTCGGCACGCCGACGCTGAAGGGGGCGGTGGAGAAGCGCCGCTCCGTCCCGCCGTAGGGCGCGACCAGCACGCTGCCCGCGACATTGACGAAGTGGATGGAGATCAGCCCGGCCTCGATCGCCTGCTCGGCATAGGTGCCAACGCGGCCGATATGCCCGGCATTGCGCAGGGCGATGATGGCCGTGCCGTGCTGCTTCGCCCGCTCGATGCCGAGTGCGGTGGCCTGCGGCGCCACGGTCTGGCCAAAGCCCCATTTGCCGTCCAACACGGCGAAGGTGCCGCCATCGGTGACGACCTCGGCCTGCTGCCCGGCCACCACATAGCCGGCCTGCTGCCACTCCACATAGCGCGGCACACGGGCGACGCCATGGCTGTCATGCCCGGCCAGGTTGGCGCCGAGCAGGTGGTGGGCGATGCGTCCTGCCTCTGCTGCGTCGCAGCCATTGGCGACGAAGATGTCGCGGACGAAGCTTTCCAGGGTGTCGGCGCCGATCAGCACCGGAGCGTGCGTGTCCATGTGCTTTCTGTAATCCGGCGGCCGGCCCCAGGGAAGAGGCGCGGAAGGGGCCGGCCGGACGGCCTACAGGACCCGGCCGGACACCGGGTCGATCAGGTGCATCTGGTCGAGATCCGCGGCCATCGTCAGCGGCCGCCCGGGCTCCACCGGGACGGCGGGGTCGAGCCGGGCGCAGACCTCCGCCCCCTGCATCCAGAAATGCACCAGCGTTTCCATGCCCATCGGCTCGACCACCTCGGGCGTTGCCTGGAAGGTGGCGATGTTGGGCTTGTCGGTCGCCCTCAACTCGGTCAGGTGCTCCGGCCGGATGCCGAACAGCACCTCCCTCCCGGCATGGGGGGCATAGCGCTGGGTGCGCGAGGCCGGGACCGGCAGCACGATGTCGTTCGGCAGGTGCATGCGCAACGCGCCGGCGCCGTTCTCCAGCCGGGCGGGAATGAAATTCATCGCCGGGCTGCCGATGAAGCCGGCGACGAAGCGGGTCGCCGGGTGGTGGTAGAGTTCCTGCGGTGCGCCCACCTGCTCGATGATGCCCTGGTTCATCACCACCACGCGGTCGGCAAGGGTCATCGCCTCCACCTGGTCATGGGTGACATAGACCGTGGTGGTCTTGACGGTCTGATGGACCTTCTTGATCTCGGTCCGCATCTGCACGCGCAGCTTGGCATCGAGATTCGACAGCGGCTCGTCGAACAGGAAGACCTTGGGGTCGCGCACGATGGCGCGACCCATCGCCACGCGCTGCCGCTGCCCGCCCGAGAGCGCCTTGGGCTTGCGGTCCAGCAGGTTGCCGATATCGAGGATCCGCGCCGCGTTCTCCACCCGCCTGCGGATCTCGTCCTTGGGGAATTTCCGGAGCGTCAGGCCGAAGCCCATATTCTCGTACACGCTCATATGCGGGTAGAGCGCGTAGTTCTGGAACACCATGGCGATGTCCCTGTCGCGCGGCGGGATGTCGTTCACCACCTGGCCGCCGATGGCGATCTCGCCCGAGGTAATCTCCTCGAGCCCCGCGATCATGCGCAGCGTGGTGGACTTCCCGCAGCCGGAAGGGCCGACCAGGACCACGAATTCGTGGTCCGCAATCTCCAGGTCGATGCCCTTAACCGCCTGCACGCCACCTTCGTATTCCTTGACGATCTTCCTCAGCGATACCTGCGCCATGCGCCGGAACCTCCCCTAGCCCTTTGTTGCGCCGGCAGTCAGGCCGGCGATGTAGTAGTCCATCAGGAAAGCATAGACCAGCAGCGGTGGCGCCGCGGCCATCAGCGCTCCAGCCATGATCTTGCCCCATTGGAAGGTATCGCCGCGGATCAGGTCCGACACGATGCCGACCGTCAGCACCATCTGCTCGGAACTGACCAGGAAGGCCATCGGGTAGAGGAACTGCGCCCAGGACACCGTGAAGGCGAAGATCATCGCCGCCAGGATGCCGGGCAGCGCCACCGGGATGAAGATCTTCCACAGCATCTGGAAGTGGTTGGCGCCGTCGATCAGTGCCGCCTCGTCCAGCTCCTTCGGGATGGAGGCGAAGTAGCCGATCATGATCCAGGTGGTGAAAGGCACCGTCAGGGTCGGATAGATCAGGATCATGGCCAGCAGGTTGTTGTAGAGGCCCAGCCCGCCGATGATCTGGAAGAGCGGAATGAAGAGCAGTGTCTCCGGCACCAGATAGGTAAGGAAGACGCCGGTCGCGAGCATGGTGCTGCCCCAGAAGCGCATGCGGGACAGCGCGAAGGCCGCGAAGATGCTGATGACCATCGTGATCGCCACCACGGCCAGCGTCACGATGACCGAGTTGAGGAAGTGGGTGACGTAATTGCCCTGGGTCAGCAGCTCCCGGTAGTTTTCGAGCGTCGGACTGCTGACGATCCAGGGGTTGCCCGAAAGATCCGCGATTTCCCCGCTGCTCTTCAGGCTGGTCACCAGCATGTAGAAGGGGGGCGTCAGGAAGAAGACAACGAACACCGCCAGCGCCGCATAGGCGCCGATCAATGCCCAGCGTCGCTCCCGCTTGATGCTGCCGACCTTGTAATAGGTGGGGGGAGCGACCGCCCCCCTCGTGACGGAAGCGCCGCTCATCCGGTCATCTCCTTGTTGCGGCGAGTGACGTCCCGCAGCACGAAAATCGCGAAGACCGCGAGAATCGGGAACATGAACAGCGACACCGCGGAGCCGAGCGGGATGTCGCCCGACTGAATGCCTACCTGGAAGGCATAGGTGCCGAAGATGTGGGTCTTATCCTGCGGCCCGCCATTGGTCAGGATGCGGACGATATCGAAATTCGCGAAGGTGACGATCAGGCTGAACAGCACCGTGATGGCGATGATGTTCTTCATCATCGGCACGGTGACGTAGCGCAGCTTCTGCCAGCCCGTTGCGCCATCGATCGCCGCCGCTTCGTACAACTGGTCAGGCACCGACTTCAGTGCCGCCAGGTACATGATCATGAAGAAGGGCGCGCCGTACCAGACATTGACGAGGATGACCGAGAAGCGGGCCCAGCTCGGCTCGCCAAGCCAGGCCACGGGCGGCACCCCGACCGTCGTCAGCACCCAATTGATGGCCGAATAGCTTGGGTCGAACATCCACCACCAAGCCAGGGTCGAGACCGCCGGCGGGATCACCCATGGCACCAGCAGCATACCGCGCCACTTGCGCTGCCCCTTGGCCGGCAGCGCGTGCAGCACATGCGCCAGGATGAAGCCGATCAGCGCCTTCGCGATCACCGCGCTCACCGCGAAGAGCACGCTTTGCCAGATCACCGCCTGGAAGGTCTCGCGGCTCAGCAGGAAGGTGAAATTGTCGATGCCGACGAAGCGCGTCATGCGCTTGTTCAGCATCGAAAGGTAGAGCGCATAGAAGAAGGGATAGGCCACCAGCCCGCCGATCACCGCCAGCAGCGGCAGCGTCATCAGGAAGGCGAGTGTGGATCGGCGCCGGGCAATCCGGTGCAGAGTACCCTTCTGGGGCGGGGCGACCGCGGCGGGCATGCCGCGCGCCATCACAACGTTTCCGTCGGCCACTCTTGCCTCCCTGGCCGTCATTTTTTCATGCCACCCACCGGGTCGAGAACGCTCCTACGGGCCCGGCTCGCAACCGGGCCCGTAAGGGTGACCCACCGGGCAGGATCACGTCACCCGCGCTTGAAGCCCTCGACCTCTGTCTCGGCCCAGGCCAGCACACGGTCTATCGGCTCCTTGCCCTGCACCATCCGGGCGATCATCTTTGCCTGGATGCCCTGAGTGTACATCTGAACCGCGATCTCGGGCGGCGCCGGAGCGTAGGCGACGTTCGGCACCGCGTTGTGGTGCGCACGCACGGGGTAGTTGTATACCGTTCCCAGCGGGGGCTCGACCTTACGCCAGGTGTCGATATCGTCGAACACGCTGTTGAAGGGCGGAATGTCGTACCCGCTGGAAGCCTCCACCAGCCTCTGCACCTGCTCGGTCTGGGACAAATGTTCCAGCAGCGCCTTGGCCGCCGACTTGTTCCGGCCGAATTTCCAGATCCCGTAGAAGAAGGGCAGGAACGGTACAGGGCGACCGGCCGGGCCCGACGGGCTCGGGAAATGCCACATGTTCCGTGCGACATCGGGGGCGTCGCGCTTGGCGACCGCCCAGGCGGAGGGTGGATTGAAGATCAGCGCGGACTTGCCCGAGATCATCGCCCGGTTATTGGTCGCATCGTCCGCCGCGAACATCTCGCTCGGGATGAACTCGAACAGGCGCTTGGAATATTCCATCGCCTGCCGCACCTTGTCGTTGTTGCGGATGGTGATGTTGCCCTTCGCATCCACGAGATCCGCGCCGAAGCTGCGGAACATGGCGCCGATCCAGTCGGTGGCGTCGCTGGTGGTGCCGGCCGGCAGGGCGAAGGGATAGCCCGCGGCGCTGCACTTCTGCGCAGCCTGCAGGAAGGTTTCCCAATTCCACTGGTCGGCACCCGGGCCCAACCGGTTCTCGGCGGGGTACATGGCCTGCACGTCAATGCCGGCGTGCTGCTTCAGGAGGTCGATGCGGGCTGCGGGCCCCTTGAACTGGCTGCCCGCGGTCTCCGGTATCGCGAGCCACCTCCCGCCGATCTTCGCCAGATACTCGGATGCCTGGTTGACCGCGCCGTATTTCTGGATCAGGCGGCCCATCACGTCGTCCACCGGCTCCAGAAGGTCCTGGTGGTCGTGAACCTGCCAGGTCGGGAAGGACAGGATGTCGTGCCCCTGCCGCGCCTGAGCCTCCGCCGCGATGGTGAGGAGCGTCTTGTTGCCGGCGGAGGTGATGAAGTCGAGCGTCACCTCGACGCGGTTTTTCTGGCCCCACTCGTTCACGATGGCGCGCATCACGTCATTGGCGGGCGCGCCGACCCAATGATCCCAGAACCCGAGCGCCAGCCGGCCACCCGAGCTCTGCCCGTGAACGTTCACGAGCGGCAGCGCGCTTGCCGCCACACCAGCCACGCCCGCGCGAAGCATGCCGCGTCGGGTCATCCCGTTGCCTGCCATTCCCTTCGTCCTCCAGCTCTCGTCTTTTCCGGCGGGTGGGCCGCCGGTAACCGTTCTGTCCCGGTATGGAGCCAGTAGCAGCATAGGCGCGTGGCAAGCCACGTGACAACCGGCGTCGCACGCGTCCCGGCGGCGCCGCATCAATGCCACGTCATGATAATGCGCTTGCGGCTGGAACGCCTACGCCACCCCGGCCGTTTGGCCCTGGTCCGGCGGAGGGTCGGTGGATGGAAGGGGAGCCGGCCGAAACCGTCATCCCGCTACTCGAGGAGCATCTGCGGCTGGGCAAGCGCGTCCGGGAAATCGGCCGTGTGCGCGTCTCGGTCACCACCGGGACGGAGGCGCGGCGGATCGAGGAGACGCTGCGCAGCAAGCTGGTGGATGTCCAGCGCGTGCCGATCGGCCGCACGGTGGCCGCGGCTCCACCGGTCCGTGAGGAGGGCGACACGCTCGTCATCCCGGTGCTGGAGGAGGTCCTGGTCGTCGAGCGCCGGCTGGTGTTGCGGGAGGAGGTGCGCCTCCGCCTGCGGGTGGAGGAACGGCGGCATGCGGAGGAGGTTACCCTCCGCCGCCAGGACGCGGCCGTCGAGCGGCTTCCGCCAAGACACAGCGACCAGCCACCGCAAGGATTTAAGGAGACATCAGCCATGCGAATTATCACAGGCTTGTTCGATTCCCGCGCGGAAGCAGAGCGGGCGGTCGAGGCACTGGTCCAGCAATACGGGATCGATCGCGATCTCGTGCAGGTCCATGCCGCGGGCGCCGATAACGTCAGCGCCGGCACAATGGAGCAGCGGAGCGAGGACCACCACGGCTTCCTCGCCTCGCTGCGCGACCTGTTCCTGCCGGATCCGGACCGCGCCACCTATGCCGAGGGCATCCGCCGCGGCGGCATCATGGTCGTGGCCCAGATGCCGGATGAGAAGGCAGACAGCGCGATGGACGCCTTCGAACGGAACGGCGCCGTTGATCTCGACACGCGCGAGGCGGAATGGCGGAAGGAGGGCTGGACCGGTACGGAGGGCGCACCCTACGCGACCTATGGCGGCGATGCAGTGCTCGGCGCCGCCGGCGCCTCCGACGCCGGGACGGGCACCACGACCGGCGCGACGAGCGCCGCGGCCGACATGGCCGGCACCGGCGCGACCACGCCGCCGCCTGCCGGCTATGGCGCCGCCACTCCTGCCAGGACCGGGGAGAGCGAGGAGGCGATCCCTATCGTCGAGGAGCGCCTGCAAGTCGGCAAGCGCCAGGTGGAGCATGGCCGCATCCGGGTGCGCAGCTATGTCGTCGAGACCCCGGTGCAGGAACAGGTGACGCTGCGCCAGGAGCAGGTGGAGATCGAGCGCGAGCCGGTGGACCGCCCGCTGACTGCCGCCGACAATGCGGATTTCCAGGAGCGCACCATCGAGGCGACCGAGAGCGCCGAGGAGCCGGTCGTCTCGAAGGAGGCCCGTGTTCGCGAGGAGGTGCGGCTGCGCAAGGCGGCACAGGAGCGCACCGAAACCGTCTCCGACACCGTCCGCCACACCGAGGTGGAGGTGGACGACCAGCGCAAGCCCGGCGCCACCCCCACAGGCCCGGAACGCAACCCGGAACGGTAACCAAGGCAGGGGGGACGCCCATCCGGCGCCCCTCCCAACCAACCCGGCCGGAAACGGCCGCCTTCCTGAAGGCCGCCCTGCTCTGGTAGAGCAGGGCGGCCATGGATACACATCTCTGCGAGGCCATCGTCATCGGCGCCGGCATGGCCGGGGCCACCGCCGCCGCCCATCTCGCCGCGACCCGCCGCGTGGCGCTGCTGGAGGCGGAGGAGAGCGCCGGCTATCACACGACCGGCCGCTCCGCCGCCATCTGGATCCGCAACTACGGCAGTCCCGATGCGCGCATCCTGACCGCGGCCTCCCGCGCCTTCTTCGAGGCGCCGCCGCCTGCCTTCTCCGACACGCCGCTGATGCGCATCCGCGCGGTGCTGCACCTCGCGCCGCCCGATCAGGTGACGCATCTGGAGGCGATGCTGGCGGAGGGCACCGGCATCCGCCCCATCACCCTCGACGCCGCCCATGCGCTGGTGCCGGCGCTGCGCCCTGGCTATGCGGCGATGGCGGCGATCGAAGAAGACTGCTTCGACATGGAGGTGGCAGCGCTGCACCAGGGCTTCCTGAAGCAGGTGCGCGCCAAGGGCGGTGTGCTGGCGCTGCGCCATCGCGCCGGGCGCATCTGGAAGCAGGATGGGCTGTGGCACGCAGAGACCAGCGGTGGCAGCATCTTCGCCGCGCCGGTTCTGGTGAACGCCGCCGGCGCCTGGGGCGACGAGGTGGCGCAACTGGCCGGCGTCCGGCCGGTCGGCCTGCAGCCGAAGCGTCGCACCGCCTGCATCATCGATCCCGGCGCCTTCGACTGCTCGGACTGGCCGCTGATCGGGGATGTGGGCCATAGCTGGTATGTCCGGCCGGAGGCGCGGCGGAAGCTGATGGTCTCCCCGGCCGACGAAACCGACTGCGATCCCTGCGACGCGCAGCCGGATGAGCTGGACGTGGCGGTGGCGGTGGACCGGATGCAGCAGGCGCTCGACATCCCCGTCACGCACATCGAGCATCGCTGGGCCGGCTTGCGCAGCTTCACCCCGGATCGCGGCCTCGCCATTGGCGAGAGCGAGGAGCCGGGCTTCTTCTGGATGGTCGGCCAGGGCGGGTACGGCATCCAGACAGCGCCGGCAGCGGGACGGCTGCTGGCCGCGCTGGTGGATGGGCGCGCGCCGGACGAGGATGTGGCGGCGGCGGTGCCGCTCTGCGATCCGAAGCGCTTTGCGAGGGGGACGACGTGATGGACGGACTGCCGACCTATGCGGATGTGGAGGCGGCCGCGGCACGGCTGCGCGGCAAGGTCGTCCGCACGCCGCTGCTGCGCCACCGGCTGCTGGACGAGATCACCGGCGGCACCGTGCTGGTGAAGCCGGAGCCCCTGCAGAAGACCGGCAGCTTCAAGCTGCGCGGCGCCACCAATGCCGCGCTGCTGCTGGACCCGGAAGCGCGCCGCGCCGGCGTGGTGACGCATTCCAGCGGCAATCATGGCCAGGCGGTGGCGGCGGCGGCGCATATGCTCGGGATGCCGGTGCTGATCGCCATGCCGCAGGACGCGCCCGCCATCAAGGTGGAGTCCACGCGCCGCTGGGGTGCCGAGATCCATTTCTTCGACCGCCACAACACGGACCGGGAGGCGCTGGCGGAGCGGCTCGCGGCGGAACGCGGCGCGACGGTGCTGCCGCCCTTCGACCACCCGCATGTCATCGCCGGCCAGGGCACGCTGGCGGTGGAACTGGTGGAGGATGCGAAGGCGATGGGCCTCGCGCCGGACCTGTTCGTTGCCTGCACCGGCGGCGGTGGCCTGACGGCCGGCTGCGCCCTGGCCATGGAGGCGCTGGCACCCGGCGCCGAGGTCTGGGCGGTGGAGCCGGAAGGCTGGGACGACACCCGCCGCAGCCTGGAAGCCGGCCGGCTCATCGCCAATGACGGCAAGGGCGACGGCTTGTGCGACGCGTTGCTGTCGAAGCAGCCGGGCGCGCTGACCTTCAGCATCAACCATCCGCGGCTCGCGGGCGGCGTGGCGGCGGCCGAGGCGCTGCTGGCGACCATCGCCGCGAACCCCGCCGCCGCCGCGATGATCGCCGCCGACGATCCGCGCATCCGC
>Ga0182742_1001642_pt1 | contig 27576 bp, 25 predicted proteins | sample eDN5th37CBELigMG_FD_128880 | JGI IMG/M metagenome (GOLD analysis project Ga0182742, IMG submission 128880) | Enriched Miracle-Growth compost microbial communities from Emeryville, California, USA - eDNA 5th pass 37_C BE-Lig MG (version 2)... ...
CGACTGGTGATGGATGCCGCCACCGCCGTCGAGGCCACCCTCGCGCTCGGCGCCACCACGCTGGTGCCCATCCACCACGGGCAACGACCACTCCGGCCGCTGCTCACCTGCCGACCGGGCGAACTCGCCCTCGCCGGGCTCGCAGCGCCGCCCGGGCTCCACGTCGTCGCCATCCCCACCGGCCGGCGTGTCACCATCGCCGTGCCGCCGCGGCTCAGGCGGTGAGCACCCCGAGGCGCGAGGTCACGATCTCCCGCACGGTCCAGGTGTTGACCCGGCTGGTGGAGGCCGTCACGACGAAGAGCACACTCCGGCCGACCCTGGCCGACGTGGTCGTCATCTCGAGCAGGCCGACGTTGCCGTGCGGCGCAGCTCCGGTGAGGACGTAGCGCGTCGTGGCGTCGTCGGCTCCCTCGACGTCGACGTCCACGTCGATGATCCGGATCCGGTAGACGCGCCAGCCCCACGCCTCGACGACATCGGCCGCGGTGTCGGCCAGGCAGCTGAGCGCATCCTCCGAGGTGAGCGAGCCGTGCACCCTCGCGGCCGCACTCGGCGAACGCGTGACGATGGCCAGCTCCCCGAGGGTGAGCCCGCCGCCCGACGAGAAGAGGGAGGACGTCCCGACCACGTGGTCGAGCCACGCCCGCGTGCACGACGACACGACGCTGGCGCGAGCCGCGTGCACCACGCCGGCCACGTCACCTGGCGCGGCGTCGGTGCCGGCCCGCGGTTCGAGAGGCCTCCAGGTGTAGTGCGGCCGGAGATGGCTCGCCGCCAGAGCGCGGTCCTCGAGCCAGGCCTCGTCGGCGGCTCGCACCTCGCTGGGGTGGGTGCCGGCGTCGGGCGTGTCATCGCCGGCTGCGGCGCTGAAGGGAGGGCCGAGGTCGATCGGCGACGAGGCCGCCGCGCCCGGATCGCTCGGCGCGGCGCTCGTCCCGGAGCCAGCCGGCGAGGACGAGCCGCCGGAGGCGACGGACGACCGCGATCCGGGAGCCGCCCCAGTGCCGCTCGCTGGCGGGACGCCGCTCCACGCGGTGCGGGATCCGCCCGCGGCGGCACGACCGCTGTCGTCCGTGGCGTCGGTCGCGAGCGCCGCCACGATGATGAGCACGGCGGTGACGGCGGTGACGGCGATGGCCGCCATGACGGCGCGACGGCCGAAGCGGCCCTCGATCCACGACCGGTCCATCACGCCGCGGGCCCCGCCGCGACCGTTGTGCCTTCGATGTCCGGCAGCCTGAGGTCAGGCACGCGCCTGCTCCGTCGGCGGCCACGCCGTGGTCGGGTCATCGTTCATCCGTGCGTTCGCTCCTCGTGCCCGGCTCCAACGGCGCGGGCCGCCGGAACTTGAACGGCGCGGAGGGGAACTGAGAGATCCGAGAGGCAGGCTGGAGCGCGGGACGAGGAGACGGGGAGGGGTGAGGGTCGTGGCCGACGAGCGCTTCGCTGACCAGCTGCTCGACGAGGTCGCGGACCACCTCGACGAGCTGGCGGCGACGTCGGCGGTCGAGCTGCCCGCCCGCCTGCAGCCCATCGTGCGGCGCACGCTGCTGGCCCGCAGGCCCGACGGTTCGTGGCCCGAGCCGGCGCTGCTGGCCGAAGCCCTCGCCGCCTACGTCGGCCTGCTCGAGCAGCGCATGGCCGACGACGGCATCCGTGACGACGACCTGACCCCCGAGGAGCGCCGGTGGCTCGACGCCCTGCGCGCCTGTGTGCAGTCACCCCAGCTGTTCGACGACATGCTGGCCGACCTGCGGGCCGACGTCCCGCCGCCGGGCCCTACGCCCCCGTAGCCACGGCCTGCTCGTCGTAGCGGGCCCGATGGGCGAGGACCTCGCCCATGTGCGCCTCCGCCCACCGCTTCAGCTCCAGGACGACGTGGTGCAGCGACAGGCCCAGCTCGGTCAGCTCGTAGGAGACCGTGACCGGGACGGTGGGCACCACCGTGCGGGTGAGCAGGCCGTCGCGCTCGAGCGAGCGCAGGGTCTGCGTCAGCATCTTCTGGCTGACGCCCTCCAGCCGGCGGGCCAGCTCGGAGTAGCGCATCGCCCGTGGCTTGCCGGGATCGACGCTGCCCGGCCTCGGGCCGTCGCTGCCCAGGGCGGCCAGCACCAGCGCCACCCACTTGTCGGAGATCCGATCGAGCAGCTGCCGGCTCGGGCAGGCCGCCAGGAAGGCGTCGTACGCCGCCTTGGCCCGGGCCCGCTCCCGCTCCCTGCGGTTCGTCGCCATCGACCGCCCCTCCGCACCCCGGGGAACCCTACGCACTCGCGAGTGCCTACTTCCCGCTGGAGAGTAACGAGCGCACGATGGAGCGGCAAGCAGGACTCGCACGCTCGCACGCAGAAGGAGCACGAGATGAGCGCCTCCACCTACCGCATGGCCGCCGTCCGGACCCCGGCGGGTCCGGAGTCGGTCGAGATCATCGACGTCCCCGTCGTGGAGCCCGGCCCCGGCGAGGTCCGCCTCCAGGTCGCCGCCGCGGCCGTCAACCCGGTCGACGTCGCTGTGGTCGAGGGCGTCTTCCACGCCATGGGCCTGGTCCACCAGCCCCACCACGTCGGGTTGGGCTGGGACGTGGCGGGCACGGTCGTCGCGGCCGGCCCCGGGGTGGAGCTCGACCCCGGCACCCGGGTGGCGGGCGTCGTCACCGGCTTCGACCGCGACACCGGCCCCTTCGCCGAGCAGCTCGTCCTGCCGGCGTCGAACGTGGCGATCGTCCCTGACGACCTGGACCTCGTCGCGGCGGCGACCGTGCCGCTCAACGCCCTCGCCGCCGCCCAGGCTGTCGACCTCCTCGGCGACGCGCCCGCCGGGCGGGACCGCCTGCTCGTGACGGGCGCCGCTGGTGCTGTCGGCGGCAACGCCCTCGTGCTGGCCCAGGACCGCGGGTGGCGCGTGACGGGGCTGGCCCGGGCGCAGGACGAGCCCTTCGTGCGCGGCCTCGGCGCCGGCTTCACCACCCGGGCCGACGCCGGCTGGGACGCCGTCGTCGACGCCGCGGCGCTGCGCGACGAGGCCCTCGCCCTCGTGCGGGACGGCGGCACCTACGTCGGTGTGCGGCCCGCCAACCCGCCGGTCGCCGAGCGAGGCATCCGGATCGCGACCGTGGAGACGACGCCCGACCGCGACCGCCTGGCCCCCCTGCTCGCCCGGGCGGCCCACGGGGAGCTCCCGGCGCGCGTGCACGCCGTCGTGCCCCTGGACCACCTCGGCGACGCGCTGCGGGCCGTCGCCAAGGGAGGGGTGCGCGGCCGCTACGTCGTCGTCCCCTCCGTCGGGTGAGCCCGGCTTGAACCGCCGCGGGCGCGGCCGACGGACGCCGGATGGCGCCCACTGCTCGTCCGCTCCTACCGCACCTGGCCTCTCGCGCCGGGCGCGTCGGCCGGGAGGCGACCCGGGCCTGGGTCGTCCTGGTCGCCGTCCTGGCGGCGGTCCTCCCGCTGGTCACGACCACGCCGCCGGCGGCCGCGCTCGGCCCCGACGCCATGGTGGGCGGCTGCGCGGCGGCGTCGCTGCCCGGCAACGACGACGGCTCGAGCGGTCCGGTGGCCCTCGGCTTCACCCTCCAGTGGTTCGGCGCCACGTACACCGAGGTCTACGTCAACAACAACGGCAACCTGACGTTCGACGAGCCCTACTCGAGCTACTCGGGCCTCGACCTCGGCACGATCCGCCGGCCGCTGGTGGCGCCGCTGTTCTACGACATCGACACCCGGCCGGCGGCGTCCGCCAAGCCCAGCTGGGCGCAGACCACCTTCGAGGGCCGCCCGGCTTTCTGCGCGCAGTGGAACGGGGTCGGCTTCTTCAACCAGCAGGTCAGCGCGCTCTCCAACTTCCAGGTTGTGCTCGTCGACCGGAGCGACCTCGGCGACGGCGACTTCGACCTCGTCTTCAACTACGACCGCGTGGCCACCGGCACCTACGTGCCCGCCGCCGGCTACGCCGCCGCCGACGGGACGTTCTACGAGCTCCCGGGTTCCCGGCAGGCCGGCGCGCTGGCTGACACCAACCTCGTCACCGGCCTGGTGCACCGCTCCTACAACAGCACCCAGCTCGGCCGCTACGTGTTCCACGTCCGCGGCGGGCTGCCGCCGTCGACGGTGGAGATCGGGACCGACCTCACCGAGCAGGAGCTCACCTTCGCCGCGCCCGCGGACCGCAGCCTCGGCGCAGGTCCGTTCGACGTCACCGCCGCCAGCACGAGCGGGCTGCCGGTGGCGCTCTCCGCCGACGGCGCGTGCACCGCGGTGGGGCTGACGGTCACGCCGATCACGGTGGGCACCTGCACCCTGACCGCCACGCAGGCCGGCGACGGCACCTGGGCGCCGGCGCCGCCCGTCACCCGCACGTTCACCGTCACGCCCAACGGCCAGAGCATCGCCTTCCCGCCGCTGCCCGACGTCAGCGTCGGCACGGCGCCGTTCGCCCCGCCCGTCACGAGCACCAGCGGGCTGCCCGTGGCCCTCGCGGCCGAAGGGAGCTGCCAGACCTCGGGCGACCTCGTGGTCCTCACCGGGGCCGGCACCTGCTCGTTGACCGCGACGCAGCCGGGTGACGCCCTGACCTCCCCGGCGGAGCCGGTGGTGCGCTCGTTCCAGGTGCAGCCCGCGTCCCAGGTGATCACCTTCGAGCCGGCCGGGCTCCTCGCCTTCGCCCCGCGGCGCGTCGCCACCGTCGGCGACGCAGCCGCGGTGCCCGTCGCGACCGCGACGTCGGGGCTGCCCGTCGAGGTGACGGCGTCGGGTGCGTGCGCGGTCGACGGTGGCGTCCTCCGCTTCCTGCACGCCGGCACGTGCCGCCTCGTGGCCCGCCAGCCGGGCGACGCCGACCACCATCCCGCGGACGACCTCATGGTCGACGTGGACGTCGTGCCCGGCCCTGCACCTGCTCCTGTGGACCACGCACCTGCGCCTGCGCCTGCGGACCCCGCGCCTGCGCCTGCGGACCCCGGACCTGCAGCTGCGGACCCTGCACCTGCGGACCCTGCACCTGCGCCGGCGAGCGCGACCTCGACCGAGCCGCGGCCGGTGCCGGAGCCGGACGGGGCCTGGCCCGCACGGGCGCCGGGCGAGGCCACCCTCACGGTCGACGGCCGGCGCGCGTCGATCGAGCGGCGCACGTCGGCCCACGGCGTCACCTTCATCGGCCGGTCGTTCGCCGCCTCGATCGCGGCGGTGACGGCGTCCGGCGACCCGGTCACGCTCGCCCCCGACGGGATGCTGCGCTTCGTGCCCGAGCAGCTGGTCCGGGTCAGCGGGGACGGGTTCGCGCCCGGCAGCGACGTCGCGGTGTGGCTGTTCTCGGGGCCGCAGCTCCTCGGCACCGCGACCGTGGCGCCCGACGGCACGTTCGCGGCCGACCTGCCCGTGCCCGCCGACATGCCGACCGGCCGCCACACCCTGCAGATGAACGGCCTCACCGTCACCGGTGAGGAGCGCTCGCTGGCCCTCGGCGTGCTGGTGGACGACGCGCCGCCCGCCACTGCGGCCCTCGTCGCCACCGCGACGGACACGGCGCCCGAGCCGGCGCCCGACACCGCCGTGGCGACATCCGAGGAGCCTGCGACCGCGGCCGGGACCGCGACCGCGACCGCGACCGCCGCCACCGCGACGGCCGCCGGCGACAGCAGCGGCCCCGATGGTCTCGCGGCGTACGCGCCGTGGGATCCCCGCCAGCACACCGACGAGGTGGTCGGCCTGCAGGTGTCGGCCTTCACGCTCCTGGCCGTCGCCGGCGTGGGCGCGAGCGCGAGCGCAGGCGCCGCCGGCGCGAGCCGTCGCAAGTCGAAGGTGACGGGCTCGAAGATCAAGCACCACAAGGGTCGCTGGTCGGGCCGCGCGCCCGGCGACGCGTCGTGGACGTGGCGGTGGCCGCTCGTCGGCCGCGTGGACGGCTGGAGCCTCCGCTTCCCCGTCCGCGTCGCCCGGGTCTCACCGCTGCTGGCCCGGACCGCCAACGACGGCGCCTACGTGCGGGCCATGGCCGGCACCGGCTGGCTGGGCTTCCCGGTCGCCGCGGTGGTGCTGGCCGTCGCCGCGCTGGTCGACACCTCGGGCCACGCGGTGCCGCCGGCCACGTGGCTGATGCTGGCCCTCATCGTGCTCGGCGTGCTCGACGCGGGCTCGGGGCTCGTCGCCGCCACGGTGTTCGCCGTCGGCGTCGTCACGACCGGCCACGCCGGCGACGTCGACGCGGTCCGGACGCTGCTCGGCGTCAGCGTGCTGTGGTTCGCCGTGGGGCTGATCGCGTCGGCCGCGCGGCCCTTCCGGCGCCCGGCCGCGGCCTCGGCGCAGGACCGCTGGGCGCGCCTCGGCGACTGGGTGATCGGCCCGCTGCTCGGCGCGTGGGCCGCGCAGAAGATGGTGGGCGCGCTGGCCGGCCTGGCCGGGCGGCAGCTGCCCTTCGCCGCCATGGCGGACGAGGCCGCGGTGGTCGTGCTCGTCGCGCTGGTGGCGCGCATGGCGCTCGAGTCGCTGTGCGGGGCCTGGTACCCGGAGCGGCTGCAGGCCGTCGCCCCCGAGAAGATCCCGTTCTCCGGTCCCGCCCAGCGCGTCGCCGCCACCTTGCTGCGGGCTGCGATCTTCGTGCTGGCGGCGGCGGCCTTCCTGGGCAACGTCTGGCAGCTGTGGGTGGGCACGGTCATGTTCGTGGTGCCGCAGCTGCTGAAGATCGTGGAGCACCGGTTCCCCAACTTCCCGGCCGTGTACCGGGCCCTGCCCAAGGGCGTGGTGAAGACCGTCGTGATGATGGTGCTCGGCACGTGGTTCGGGCGTTGGGTGGCCGGGCTCGTGGACGACCCCGCGCGGCTGCTGGCCGACGGCTTCGTGATCCTGGCGCTGCCCGGTCTGGTGCTCTCGTGCGTCGACCTGGTGGGGCGCGACGGGGCCGATCGCAACCTCGGCGGCCGCGACCACGTGGTTGGGGCCGGCTTCGTCGCGGCAGGCGTGTTGCTCGCCCTCGGCATCGTGCAGGTCTGACAGCACGATCCGTGCCGCTACGGATGTCCGGTTCTCCCGGCCGGGCGCACACTCGTCCTCGCGCCGGCACGCACACCGGCGCGCCGAGGAGGTGACGAACGTGGCCGAGAGCATCAAGGTCTCGACGGAGGACGTGCGCCGGTTGGCGCAGAACTGCGTGAAGACGGGTTCGGCCGTCGTGGACGAGCTCAACACCCTGGAGGGGCGCGTGCAGAGCGTCGTGCAGGGGAGCTGGGTCAGCCAGGCGTCCGGGTCGTTCGACGCGTACTTCCGCGAGTTCAACCAGGGCCAGAAGAAGGTGGAGGACGCGCTGCGGGGCATCAGCCAGCAGCTGCAGCAGGCCGCCCAGAACTACGAGCAGACCGAGTCGGGCATCGCGTCGGGCTTCCGGGGTCGGTGACCATGCCCGCGGGTCCCGCGGGCGAGCCCGACGACCGTCGCACGGTGCGCCGCGACGGCGCCCCGCCGGCGCGGCCGCTGGCTGAGGTCGCCGCGGCGGTGAAGCGCGGCGAGGCCACCGCCGCCGAGCTGTTCGAGACGTTCGTGCGCTCGCGCCTGTACCTGCCCCGTCCGCCGAGGCCGGGCGTGCACGTCATGGAGCTCGGCGGCCGGCGCATCGTGCCGGTGTTCAGCAGCGAGCTGGAGCTGGCCGGGTTCGCCGGGCTGGTCGACTGGTTCAGCACCGACGGGCTCGACCTGCTCGGCATGCTGCCCGACGGCGTCGTGCTGGGACTCGACGTCGCCTCCCCGCACCGCCTGCACCTGAACCCGGCCGCGGTGCGCCTGGAGCGCGCCGGCCGCTGAACCGCTGAGGCCGTTGAGGAGGAGCAACCGATGGGCGTGACCGTCCACGTGACCCCGGCGCAGGTGCGCGCCATGGCGACGCGCCTGCGCCGGCTGAAGACGGCCTTCGAGAACCTCGAGGGCCACACCGAGGCCTACGCGCCGGTGGCTGTCAGCGGCGACAGCCGTGTCGAGACCCAGCTGCTGGAGTTCGGCCGGAACTGGTCCTCCAAGCGCGACGAGATGGCCGAGCAGATGGACGGCCTGGCCGGGCTGGCCCTCGACGCCGCCAAGGCCTACGAGGGCAACGAGCGCGGCATGCAGCGCGGCTTCGAGGGCGGCGGCGCCGGCTGGTGACCGGCGGATGAGGAACGGGGCAGACGATGGCCGAGAACCCGATCCCCGGCAACCCCAGCCGGCTCATGGACCTGGCCCGCACCCTGGAAGGGGGCTGGGAGACGCTGCGCGACCTGCGGCTCGCGATGGGCCAGTTCCAGGCCGACGACGACTGGCGGGGCGAGGCCGCCGAGGCCTTCCGCCAGCGCGCCGGGGGCCTGCCCGAGAAGCTCGGCTACGCCGAGGCCCGCTTCTGGGGCACCGCCCAGGCGCTCAAGCCCTACGCCGAGGTGCTGGAGGAGGCGCAAGGCCTGGCCGCCCAGGGGCAGCAGGACCTGACGCAGGCCCGGGCCGATCTCCGCGCCGCTCGCGACGCCCGCGAGCGCGAGCCGAAGGCGTCCACGCAGACCGCCGTGACCAACGCGGAGGACGCCGTGGGGGCCGCCGCCAACAAGATCGCCCAGGCGGAGCGGATGGTGGAGCAAGCCGCGGGCCGGTGTGCCACGGCCATCGCGCAGACCATCGACGACCCACTCCGCGACCCGGAGGATCCCCTCAGCGTGGTCTGGCGGGGCATCAAGGACTTCGGCGAGGGCCTCTGGGACAGCACCGGCGGCGCCCTGGCCGAGACCGTGGGGGCGTTCCTGGAGGACCCCGGCCAGTTCGTCGTCGACGCCTGGAACAACCTCTACGACCACGTCGCCATCTGGAACTGGGAGACGTTCGTCGACGCCTGGGCCGGCGACCTGAAGGACCTCATCGCCTGGGACGACTGGGTGGCGGGCCGCCCCTACCGCGCCATCGGCCGCATCCTCGGCAACGCCGCGCTGGGCTTCGGCCTCGGCAAGCTGGCGCTGCGCATCCTGCGGCCCCGGGGAGGCGGTGACGGCGCGGACGCGCCCGACGGTGGTGAGCCGAGGGCCCGGCGGATGGAGACCGTCGAGCGCCGCGACATGCGCAACGCGCTCATCACGGACTCGAACCCGAAGTTCCCGCTCACCAAGGTCAACGCCGACGCGAGCCTCGACGGCCCGCCGGGCGCGATCCCCGACGTCGCCGGCCCGGGTCGGAGGCGCGATGACGGCGAGACCGCCGACTTGGTGTTCCGCGACGGCGACGGCAACGTCCTGCTGCGGCGGGACCACAAGTCGTTGACCGCGGGCAAGAACGCCTTCTCCAAGGAGATCGCCCACTCGGCCAAGGGCCAGCTGCGCTACGACGGGGAGGTCTGGGCCCAGGTGAAGCCTGACGCCGACGTGCGCAGCTGGGTGGCCCAGTTCCAGCGCAACCGCAGCGAGCAACGCCTCGCCGACTACCGTGGCGTCCGGGTCGTCTTCCGTGACCCCGACGGCAACGTCCTCGGCGAGTACAACCTCGGTGAGCGCCTTCCCGAGGCCGCGCCGATCAAGCGGAACTGAAGCGTGACGAGCGGACCGCACCGCAGGGGGTGAAGCGACCATGTTCGGAGTCTTGGTGTGCGAGGCGTGCCGCCTCACGCTGACGCTCGGCGACGCGATCCGACGTCCGAGCGGTGAGGTGATCGCGTTCGACGGCGCCCTCGAGAAGCCGGTGGACGGCGAGCTGCCCGAGCTGACCCGGGCGCTGTGGAAGTTCCTCGCCGACCACGTGGGTCACCGCCTGCGGGTGGCGTCGAACTGGGACGACGACTTCGAAGAGCTCGCCGGTTACGTCGAGATCGGCGGCGACGAGCTCGACGACATCCCCTTCGAGGAGTACCTCGACGGCTGGCCCGGCTGAGCCGGCGCCGGTCCGGCGGCCCGAGGCGACGAGGGCGCGCCCGTCGCGGGCGATCAGCAGGCCTGCCCCTCGTTGAGGCAGGCCACCACCTCGGCCATCAGCGCCTCCGGCATCACGTTCACGAAGTCGGCGTGGTCGGTGCGGGGGCTCCGCGCCTGCTCGGGCATGCTGTCGATGGCGAAGCTGCGTCCGGGCGGGACGTCGTAGGCCACCTGCAGCCGGAGCTGCGGCACGGCGAAGGTGCCGTCGGGGCACACGCCGTTGGCGCTGGGGAAGACCACGTGGCTGCGGTGGTCGGGGCTGTCGAGGCGGCGGCCGTCCCAGCAGCTGGGGAAGTCGAACGTGCGCACCGCCAGCTCGTCGTCAGGGCAGAGCGGGTAGCGGGCCGTGTGGCGGTCCTCGTCGCCGCTGCAGCTCCAGCGCGGCGTGGCTGCCGGTACGTCCGAGGTGGCGGCGCGCGAGTCACCTGTCACCATCCGGAGGAAGCGTGGCAACGGCACCACCTCGCTGGCGGCGTTGCCGCGGTACTCGATGTGGACCGACACCGGGTCGAGCGGCACGCCCTCGTTGCCGTAGCGCTCGGTGGCCCCGCCGTCCTCGCCGAGGTCCCGCAGCACGGGCCAGTAGTAGGCGGAGGGGTCCCCGTTGCTGCAGGTGGTGCCGGCCGCGGTGAGCCGGTCGTCGGTGGCGAGGGCGTCGGTGGCGGTGTTGCCCACGTACTCGTGCAGGTGGTGGGCCGCGTCGCGCTCGCCGGGGGAGACGATGAGGTTGTCCCAGTTCTGGTGGCCGTCCTCGTTGCGGCCGCAGCGCGACACGAACGTGCCCGTGGACGCGTCGGGTCCCGGCGCGGGTGAGGAGGCCACCCGCGGCACCTCGTCGATGGCGACGTAGTCGTCGGCGGCGGGCACGCGGTCGGTGTCGTCCCGCCACCAGGTGACGCCGACGAGGACCAGCGCGAGCGCGAGCACCGCGACCAGGGCGACGGCGAGGACCCCGGCGGTGCGGCGGCGGGGGGCGGCCAGCACCGTCCCATTCTGCGCGCCCATCCGTGGGGTTCACACCGCGACGGCGACGAAGCGCGTGCCCTCCACGTTGTCCACCTCGACGGCGGCCACGTCGTCGGGGGCCACCAGCGCCGAGCCGTCCAGCGTGGTGCCGTCGCGCTCGCCCGCCTCCGACACCAGCCAGCTGCCGGCCAGCTGGCGCGTCCCGTCCCGGGCCACGACCCACAGGCGGCAGCGCTGCCCGGCCTCGATGCCGCTCACCGCCGCCTTGACCCGCACCCAGCCGGCCGCGGGCTCCACCCTGACGGTGGCGCGCGCGCCGGTCGTCGGGTCGGCGGCGGACGCCACCCGGGTCCCGGCAGGGGGCGGGGGCACGGTCGACGCGGGCGGTGCCGCGACGTCCGGAGGCGTCGACCCGTCGCCGTCGCTGCCGAGCGCCGCGCCGCCGGCGACCGCCAGGGCCACGACCGCCGCGGCGGCCGCGCCCACGCCGGCCCGGCGGCGGCGCGTGGCGCGGTCGGCCTCGCCTCGGGCCTGGCGCAGAGCCCGTTGCAGGACGAGGTCGGCATCGTCGGGCGGCCCGTCGAGCAGCGTCTCCGGCGGGAGCTCGCCCAGGGTGCCGGCCAGCGCCTCCAGCGATGCCTGCTCCCGGCGGCACCGTTCGCAACCGGCCAGGTGCTCCAGGAGGGTGCGGCGCTCCTCGGCGCTCATGCCGTCCACGAGTGGGCCGCCCATCGTCCCGAGGTCGTGGTCGTCCATCGTCATGGCGCCACCCCGTCGAGCACGGCCCCTGGGCCCACCCGGTCCCGCAGGGCCCGCAGCGCGTAGTAGGTCCGGGACCGGACCGTCCCGGGAGGGACGCCGAGGACCTGCGCGGCCTCGGCCACGTTGCTGCCCTTGAAGTAGAGCTCCACCAGCACGTCGCGGTGCTCGTCCGAGAGCGTGTCGAGCGCGTCCATGACCACCATCGCGTCGACCACCGCGTCAGGCCGATCCGAGGCCGCGACCGGTTCCATGGCGCCCTCCTCCACCTCCGTCGGGCGGGCCTGGCGGGCTCGGGCCCGGTCGATGACGAGGTTGCGGGCCACCGTGAGCAGCCACCCTCGCACCGACCCCCGCCCGTTGACGAGCACCTCCGGGTGCCGCCACGCCCGCACGAGCGTCTCCTGCACCACGTCCTCGGCCGCCTGCCGGTCGCCGAGCAGGCGCGTCGCGTAGCCCAGCAGCGCGCGGCCGTGCTCGTCGAACACCGATCGCAGCAGCGCCTCGTCGGCGGCGGACCACCTTCCCCGAGCCAAGGGCGTCACTCCCTGTCCGCGCCGCGGGCGCGGGCGCGACGCCCCACGCTACGACGGTCGGCGGCCCGGGCCGAGTGCGTCGTGGTCACGGCGTCACGAGCGGCTGGAACGACTGCTCGACGACGTCGAAGACCTGCGCCTCGAGGGCGTCGAAGTCCTCGGCCGGCCCCCGGAAGAAGAGGGCGAAGGTGTGGCCGTGCACCGAGAAGGCTCGACCGGTCGAGTGCAGCAGCCGGTCCGGGTTGCCCCTGAAGGCGAAGTCGTACTCCCAGAAGCCGCCCGGGTAGTCGCGGAAGGGCCGCTCCTCGAAGGTCAGCTCCCGGTAGCGGGGCTGGCCCACGATGCGCTGCCGCTCGCGCTCCAGGAACCCGTCCGGCTTGACCCCCGGGTCGAACCACCGCACGCCGATGCGCACGTAGCCCACCGTGGCCTCGGTCAGGCGCCGCCGCTCGTCGAGGGCGACCGCCATCTCGTGGGGGAGCAGCATGCGGAAGCCGCCCTGCGGGTCGACGTACTCCGTGAAGCCGGCCGGCGGTCCGGGCTCCGGAGGCATGGTCGTCTCCGGCGGCGCGGTCGTGTCCGGCGGCGGGGCGGTCGTGTCAGGAGGCGGCATCGTCGTCCCGGGCGGCACGGTCGTCTCGGGTGGCGGCGTCGTCGTCTCGGGCGGCGCGGTGACGGTGGTGGCCGCGCCGCCGCCGCCGTCGCCGTCTCGGCCGACGACCGCCAGCACGAGCGCCAGCGCCGCCGCCACCAGCAGGGCGGCGGCCAGACCGGCGCGGGCCAGCCGCTGGCGGTCGCGCCGGTCGTGCCCGGCCGGTTCGGGCGGCGGCACCGCCAGCGAGGCCACCAGGCGCGTGTCGTTCGGGTCGGGCGGGTCGGGCGGGGGGAGCGACGGCGTCGCGGCGGGGGCGGCGGCGTCGGCGTCGGCCAGGGCGGCGAGCTGGTGGCGGACCTCGTCGACGGACGGCCGCGCGTCGGGGTCCTTGGCCATCATCTCGACCAGGAGCGGCCCGAGGGCCCCGGCCCGCTCGGGCGGGCGCGGGGGTTGGGCCGCGACCGCGGCCAACGTGGCCATCGACGTCGCCCGCTGGAACGGCCCGTCGCCCTCGACCGCGAAGTAGAGGGTGGCGCCGAGGGAGAAGACGTCGCTGGCCGCGCTCGCGGGCCGGCCGTCGGCCTGCTCGGGCGACATGAACGACGGCGAGCCGACGGCCAGGCCGGTGGCCGTGATGCCCGGCGTGTCGGCGATGGCCGCGATGCCGAAGTCGACCAGCTTGGCGGACCGCCCACCGTCGGGCACGAGCACGTTCGACGGCTTGACGTCGCGGTGGACCACGCCGCGGACGTGCGCCGCGCCCAGGGCATCCGCGAGCCGACCTCCGAGCGCAGCCACCTCCCCCGGCGGGAGGGGACCGCGCCCGGTGACGAGCGCCTCCAGCGACGGCGCGTCGACCAGCTCCATCACCAGGTAGAGCCGTTCATGCTCCTCGATCACGTCGAACACCGTCACCACGGCTGGGTGCGAGACGCGAGCCGCCGCGTTGGCCTCGCGCATGACCCGCACGCGCGCCCGGCGCCGGTCGTCTTCGGTGGCCTGCGGAGGCAGGAGCACGTCCTTCACGGCCACCGGCCGTTCGAGGAGCAGGTCGGTGGCGCGCCAGACGGTCCCCATCCCGCCGCGGCCGATGAGGTGCTCGAAGCGGTAGCGCTCCTTGATGCCCGTGGAACCGTGCTGCATGCGCGCCATGGCTCTCTCCTCAGCCCGTGGGAACCGCCGGCGCGGCCCGGTCGTGCGCCCGCGCGGGCCGAGCCGGTCGGGCGAGCTGCACGATGTCGAGGTCGCCGCCGTTGACCAGGAACCCCCGCCCGACGGTCATCGCCACCGGCGTCCGGCGGGGGAGCGTCGCGCCGAGCAGCGCGCCGTCGAGATCGTTGTTCGGCTGCAGCAGCACGCCCAGCTTCGAGCGCCGCACCGCCTTGGTCCAGTGGCTGAACGTGCTCCGCAGCGTCTCGGCCCGCCCGGCCGCGACCACGAGGAGGCCGGGATGCTCGGTGGACAGCAGGCCCTCCGGCTCGCCGTCCTCGTCCTCGATGGCGTCGGCGTCGTCGACGAGCACCAGCACCGGCGCACGCTCGGCGAGCAGCCCGGGCAGCTCCCGGGCCCGCTCAGGAGGGAGGTGCGCGTCGGCGTCCACCAGCTCCCGCAGCGGTGAGCGCCCCGGCGCCACCGTGAGCACGACCAGGTCGGCGCGGGCGGCGCGGCACCGCGCCGCCAGCATGGCGAGGGCCGTGGTCTTGCCCGACCGGCTCGGTCCGGCGACGAGCACGTGCTCGCCCTCGTACACGACGAGCTCGCCGGGGCCGAGGTCCCGCTCGCGGACGCCCACGGGGATGCGCCACGGGCGCCGATCGAGGACGGCCGCGACGCCGAGCTGCTCGGTGGTGACCTCGCCGGGCAGGCGGCGGATGGGCGGGGGCGGGCGGCGCGCCGGGGCGTGCCGCGCCGCGATGCGCCCGGCGGCGTCGGCCAGTCCGTCGGCGGGCATCGCCACCTGGACCACCCGCTTGGTCTCAGCCAGCAGGCCGCCGCCGGGCGGGAAGGCGGGCACCTCCTTGGCCGACGCCCCGAACTGGCCGTAGTCGTACGGGTCGGCGAGGCGCAGCACCAGCTTCTGGCGCACCAGCGACGCCCACGTCGACGGCACCCCGCCCGGCCGGTCGGCGCTGAGCACGAGGTGCAGGCCGACGTCCGGGCCGTCGGCGAACACCCGCTGGAGCTCGTCGATGACGGCCATGCCCTCGACGTCGCGGTACTCGGCGTTGAGCGCCGGGAACCCGTCGATCAGCACCACGACCATCGGCTCGTCGCGCCGCGCCTCGGCCGTCAGCTGGCGGCGCCGGTCGAGCTCGCCGCGCAGGTGGCGCACGAGGCGGACCTGCCGCTCGCGCTCGGAGGCCGCCAGCACCGCGCCGACGTGCGGCAGCGCGTCGAGGCCCGCCAGCGCGCCCGCACCGACGTCGACCACGTAGAGGTGGAGGCGGTCCGGCGGGAACGTGTGGGCGAGGCTGAGGGCCAGCGTGCCGAGCGTCGTGGTTGTGCCCGACCCGCCGACGCCGTACACCACGAGGTTGCCGTCCGCTGGCCGCCAGCCGACCGGGTACTGCCGCTGGCGATCCGGGTCGTCGGCCAGGGCGATGAGCACCTCGTCGCCGTCGTCGGGCGCCGTGTCGAGCAGCGCGTCGAGGTCGACGACGGCCGGGAGCGGGTCGGGCCAAGGTCGCCGGGGCGCGGGACGGCCGCTGCGCCGGTGGGCTTCGCGGATCGCCTCCACCAGGCGGCTCAGGTCGGTGACCCGCGGCGCGTCGCCGTCGTCCCCGGCGCCCGCCGACGCGGGGGGCGGCGCCGGCGGGCGGGGGGAGGGGCCGAAGACGAAGGGGGCCACGTCGACCGGGGCCACGCTCCGCTCGTGGCGCGCCGCGGTCACCAGCGCGGTCTGGATGGCCACGACCTCGCCGGCGCCGAGGCGCACGTAGGCGCGGCCCGCGGCGTGGCGGGGCAGGCGGCCCGCGTCCGGCCGGTCGATGATGTCGGTCGAGTCGGCCTCGTCCTGCACCCGCAGCGCGACGCGCAGGTTGGTGTTCGCCCGGATGTTGTCGCTCACCGCGCCCGACGGCCGCTGCGTGGCCAGCACGAGGTGCACGCCGAGGCTCCGGCCCCGCTGCGCGATGCCCACGAGGGCGTCGATGAAGTCCGGCAGCTCGGCCTTGAGCGTGGCGAACTCGTCCACCACGACGACGAGGCGGGGGAGCGGCTCGCCCGTGTCACCTCTGCGCAGGTAGGACGGCAGGTCGCTGACCCCGGCGGCCCGCAGCACGCGCTCGCGGTGCTTGAGCTCGGCTTCGAGGCAGCGCAGCGCCCGCTCGGCGAGGTGCTCGTCGAGGTCGGTGACCATGCCGACGGTGTGCGGCAGGCGGGCGCACTCGTCGAACGCACTACCGCCCTTGAAGTCGATCAGCACGAACGTGAGGTGGTCCGGGTCGACGCGCGCCGCGAGGCCCGCGACGAGCGAGCGCAGCAGCTCCGACTTGCCCGACCCAGTGGTGCCGCCGATCAGCGCGTGGGGTCCGTCGGCGTGCAGGTCGACGTGGAAGACCCCGTCCTCGGCCACGCCGAGCGGCGCGCGGGGCGCGGGCACCGCGCCGGCGGCGGCCCACTGCGCCTGCACGGCGTCGGGATCGGCGTCGCCCACCCCCAACAGGGGCAGCAGCCGCACGACGTCCGGCAGGCCGGCGCCGGCCACCGCCAGCTCCGGGTCCTCGAACCGGACGAGGGCGCGGGCGCACTCCCGGGCGGTGTCGTCGCCCACACCGGCGACCAGGAACCGGTCGATGCGCCCGCCGAGGTGGGGCACGTCGAGCGCGGCCTCCCCGTCGGGGCCGCGCAGCTCGATGACGGTCGTGCACACCGCGGGCAGCCGGTCGCGGGTGGACGCGAGGACGATGCCGGCCACGGGGCCGCCTTCGCCGCGCAGCAAGCTGCGCACCGGCGCACGGCGGCCCTCGGTGAGCGACTCGTCGTCGACCACCACCAGCAGCGTGGGCTGCGGCCGGTCCTTCGTGGCCCCGGGCGCGCCGCGCTGGCGCTCACGGCCGCGGGCCTCCTGGAGCCAGGCGTCGGCCATCGCGGTGGCCAGCTCCCGCTCGGCGGACAGGCGCCGCTGGCCGCCGCCGGCGGCGTCGCGCGCGTGCGGCAGCCACTTGGTCCAGTCCCAGTCCGGCGCGGTGTCGGTTCCGGCCAGCACCACCATCGGGAGGTCGGCCGGGCCGTGGTGCACGGCCGCCTGGCACACCAGCGAGCGCGCCAGGGCGGCGGCCGCGCTCCGGTCGCCCACGATGCCGACGACGCCACCCGCCGACAGGTCCACCGCCACCGGCGCGCCCGGCAGCACGCCGGCATGCCGGACCGCCTCCGCCACCTCGTCGGGCGCGTCCTTGCGGAGCTCCTCCACCTGCGGGGTCCAGGGCACGTCGCCGATCCCGGCGCGCAGGCGCAGCACGTCGTCGTGGTGGGGGCGTCGCTCCCACAGGTGGGTGCTGGGGAGCAGGGCCCGGCGCACCACCTCGGCCACGTCGGGCAGGGCCTCCTCGAGGCGGGCGCGCTCCGCGGCCACCTGCTCGTGGAGGTCGGCGCGGAAGCGCTCGAGCGCCCGGGAGAAGCGCTCGGCCTCGCGCCGGGAGGTGCGCCGCCCCTGGACCCGTCCCTGGATCCACGTGCCGAGCACCATGATCGGGCTCAGCAGGGTGACCACCAGGAACCCGACCTGGCCGGTGGTGGCGATCAACGCGCCGGCGAGGAGCAGCGGCGCCAGGAAGGCCACCACGTTGAAGGCGGTCCGGTTGGCCCGCTCGCGCGGCGCCTCGGGGGCGGTGACCGCGGCCGGGGGCGGGGCCTGAGCAGGCCGCGGTGGGCGGTTGAAGGGCATGGTCCCCGCCGCGCCGGCGTGGCGCAACGGGTCGACGGCCATGGGGCGGTCGTCGGTCTTCGGGGGCCGCGCCACGGCCTGGAGGGCGCCGAACTGCGCCACCTGCCCGTCGCCGACGACCACCTCACCGGCGACGGGGCGGCCGTCGATGCGGGTGCCGTTCAGCGAGCCGAGGTCGCGGACCCGGAGGCGCCCGTCGTCGTCGAGGCGGATCTCCGCGTGCCGGCGGGAGACCGACGAGCTGCGCAGCACCAGGTCGCAGCCGGCGTCGCGGCCGACCACCGTGGTGCCGGCCGCCAGCGGGTACCGGCGCCCCGCGTCGAGCCCGCCGACCACCTCCAGCACCAGCCGGCTCTGCGTCGGTCCGTCGTCGGCGGGACGCGGCTCGGCGAACCGGACGACGGCGCCCTCGTGCAGCCCGCTCTCGCCGAGCTCCAGCTCGGCGGCTGCGACGTGGTCACCGATCAGCAGGCGCCCTGGGCGTGTCGCCGTCGGGTCGAGCGCCGTCGCCAGGTCGGCCACGGTGGCACCGGGGTCGTTGACCCGGAGATCGAGCTCGCGTGGCTCGAGACCGTCGTCGAAGAGGATCTGCACGGCGTTCAGGCGCGCCGCGGAGGGTGGATCGCGGGCACGTCACCAAGCGTGCGCGTCACCGCGGCCGCCGGGCATCCGTAACCGCCCCGATCCCGCGCGAGGTGCTCCCGAGACCGGTGGAGATGGCCTCCGTGATGATCCCGTTGAACACATCGGGGCTGGCATCCGTGTGTCTCTCGAGGACCGATCCCCCCAGGAGGTCTCGCATGACCGAGCTCTTCACCGTGCACCCAGACGCCCCCGAGTGGGCGCCGCCGAACCGGGCGGTGCACGTCCCGCCGTTGACCCCCCGAGAGCGGGAGGTCGCCGAGCTCGTGGCCGAGGGCCTGAGCAACGGCGAGATCGCCGCCGACCTCTACATCTCCCGGCGCACGGTCGAGACCCACGTCGATCACATCAAGCAGAAGCTCGGCTTCCGCACCCGCCACCAGGTGATGGCCTGGGGCATCCGCCGCCGGCTCGCCGCGCCCGCAGGCGAAGCCGCCTAGACCGTGACTCGCCCCTGGCTCCCGCCGCGCATGATGAGCTGAGGACCTGGGCGGCGCGGGCGCATCCGCGGGGGCGGTACGGTGCGTCGCTCCGACCGCCGTCCACCCCCGCGAGGGAGTCGCCGTGCCCGACGGGCCGCAGACCGACGAGGAGCCGGCGACCGGCGAGCGGCTGACCCGCACGCGCTGGTCCGTCGGGCTGGCGGCCTTCGTCATCGGCATGAACGTGACGATGATGAACGTCGCTGTGGCCGACCTGCGGGCGTCGTTCCCGGACGCCCGCTTCACGACCATCGGCTGGGTGGTCTCGGCCTACACCATCGTCTTCGGCGCCGTGCTCGTCCCCGCCGGTCGCCTGGCCGACCGCATCGGCCGGCGCACGGTCTACATGGCCGGCCTGGCGGCCTTCGCCACCGGGTCGGTCATCGCCGGCTGCTCACCCGTGCTGTGGCTGCTCGTCATCGGCCGCGTGGCGCAGGGCGTCGGCGCGGCGTGCCTGGCCCCGTCGGCCATGGCGCTGCTGCTCGACGCCACGCCGGCGCGGGAGCGGGCCGCCGCCACGTCCTTCTACGCGGGGGCGGCGGCCCTCGGCACCGCCTCGGGACCCTCCCTCGGCGCGCTCCTCATCGACGCCAGCAGCTGGCGGGCGGCCTTCTTCCTCGGCCTGCCCGTCGTCCTCGTCGCCTACCTGCTCGGGCAGCGCAGCCTGCCGAGGAGCGCGCCGTTGCGGGGCGGCGCGCTCCCCGACCTGCTCGGGTCGGTGCTGGTCATGGCCGCGGTGGTGGGCGTGTCCTTCGGGATCGGGCAGGGCCGCCCGTGGGGCTGGACCCACCCGGGCGTGGTGGGCGGCTTCGTGGCCGCCGCCGTGCTCGTCCCGCTCTTCGTGCAGCGGTGCCGCACGCACCCGTCGCCGGTCATGGCCGTGGGCCTGTTCCGCCAGCGGAGCTTCGCGGGCGCGAACGGGGCCGCGCTGATGGTCGGCACGGCCATCGGCGGCGCCAGCCTGGCCGGCGTGCTCTTCCTGCGCGACGTGTGGGGTTACAGCCTCGTCGGCGCCGGCTTCGGCGCGCTGCCCGCGTCACTGGCGGCCATCGCGGTGGCGCGCCCCGTCGGCCGGCTGGGGGTGCGCTTCGGCGAGGTCGCCGTGGGCGTGCCGGGCGCGACCGGCATCGCCCTGTCGGTGCTGTGGTACCGGGCGCTCGTCGACGCCGATGCCAACTACTGGCTCGGCTACTTCCCGGGCAACCTGCTGATGGGCGTCGGCGTGGCTGCCGTCCTGCCGATGCTGGCCACCGCGGTGGTGCGCGGCCTCGGGTCCGACCAGTTCTCGCTGGCCTCCGCCACCAACCGGACCTTCCTGCAGCTCGGCAACGGCATCGGCATCGCCGCGGTGGTGGCCTTCATCGGCGCCACCACCGGGCCCGAGGCGCTGGCCGACTACCGGCAGGCGTGGTTGGCCCTGGGCGTCGTCGCGCTGGTCGGGGCAGCGGCCGTGGCGGCCATTGGCCGGGCGCGGGAGGCGGAACCGGTCGCCGCACCGTCGTCGACGTCGCCCCTCCCGTCGCCGGCGCCGGAGCCCAGCGCCTGAGCGCTCGTGGACCGGTCCCGCCCCGTCAGCGCCGACGAGCGCCGGGCCCGCCTGGCTCGGCGGCACCGCCTCAGCCCTGACCACCGGGCGGCCGGCGTGGAGGACGCGGCCGACGCCGTGGTGGCCCTGCACGGCACCGACGCCGTGGGCCTCCACCTCTCGGTGCGGGCCCGCACCCGGGGCACGGTGCCCGACGACCTCGACGCCGCCCTCCACCACCGGCGGACCCTCGTGCGGCAGATGGCCATGCGCCGCACCATCTGGGTGGTGCCCAGGCACCGGCTCGGCGCCGTGCTGCGGGGGGTCAGCGCGCGCGTGGCCGAGGCCGAGCGCCGCCGGCTGGTGGCCGAGGTCGAGCGGCAGGGGGTGCGGTCCGACGGCGCGGCGTGGCTGCGCGCCGCCACGGAGGCGGTGGCCGGCCACCTCGCCGACGGCCGCGAGGCCACGACCATCGAGCTGCGCGACGCCCTGCCCGTCCTCGTCGGTTCGTTGACCACGGGCGTGGGGCGGACGTGGGAGGCCCGCCAGGGTCTCACCGCCCGCGTGCTCACCGTGATGTGGGCCGACGGCCAGGTGGTCCGGGCCACCAACGGCGGCGACTGGTGGACGTCCCGGCCCCGCTGGGCCCGCACCGAAGCGTGGCTCGGCGGCCCGGTGGAGCAACCGCCGGAGGACGACGCCCGCCGCGAGCTCGTGCGGGCGTGGCTGCAGGCGTTCGGGCCGGGCACGGAGGACGACCTCGTCTGGTGGTTCGGCACGACCCGCAGGGCCGTGCGCCAGGCGCTGGCCTCGCTGGCCACGGCCACCGTCGACCTCGACGGCCGCGTGGGCTACCTGCTCGCCGACGATGACGAGCCGCCGCCGACGGCCGAGCCCTGGGCGGCGCTGCTCGGCCCGCTCGACCCGACCACCATGGGCTGGCGCGAGCGCAGCTGGTACCTCGGCCCCCACGGGCCCCGGTTGTTCGACAGCGTGGGCAACGGCGGCCCGACGGTGTGGTGGGACGGCCGCATCGTCGGCGGCTGGTGGCAGGACGACGCGGGCGACGTCGTCGTCGCGCTGCTCGAGGATGTGGGCGCCGACGCCCGGGCGGCCATCGAGACGGAGGCCGCAGCGGTCACCGCCTGGTTCGGTGGCCGCCGTGTCCTGCCCCGGCGGCCGTCACCTCTCGCCGCCGAACGGGCCGGGCGCGCCGGGCCGGGTTGAGTCTTGTCAGCCCGTGCGTTGGCGGGCCGGCTTGAGCTCGCCGGCCTCGCGGGCGGCGCGCAGGGCGCGGCCCCACCAGGCCAGGTACTCGAGCATGATCCGCAGCGCGGTGTCGGACACGGGGTCGGCGGGCTCGGTCGAGCCGTCCCACTTCCGGATCCCGCCGATCAGCACCGTGTTGCGCAGCGGCGCCATCTCGGCCTCGATGGCGATGTGGGCCAGGTGCTCCACGGCGCGAGCGCCGGCGATCATGCCGCCGCTGTAGCCCACGAAGGCCGCCGGCTTGTTGCGGAAGGCGTAGGTGGTCACCACGCTGTCGATGGCGTTCTTCAGCACGCCGGGGACGCTGTGGTTGTACTCGGGCGTGACGAACAGGTAGGCGTCGCCGCGGGCGACGGTGGCGTTCCACTCGCCGACCACGGGGTCGCTCCACGCCGGCCCGCCCGGCGCGGCGAGCCCCTGGCCGGTCTCCTGGAACATCGGCAGCGGCCAGTCCCGCAGGTCCAGCAGCTCGAGCTCGAAGGCCTCGTCCGAGCCGATGCGGTCGAGCAGCCAGGGGAGGATGCGGTCGGCGGCCCGGCCCTCGCGCGTGCTGCCCAGGATCAGCTGGAGGTGGAGGGGACGGGTCACGTCACGCCTCCTCGCCCCCCACGTCGGCGTCGGGCGGGGCGTCGGCGGCGGCGTACACGCCGAGCAGGTCGCGCGCCGAGACGATGCCCACCAGGCGCCCGTCCTCCTCGATCAGCACGTGCCGGACGTACTCCTCCATCATCTCGGTGGCCACCTCGGCCACGGTGGCGTCCGACTCGCAGCGCACCAGCTCGGTGTGCGCGATGTCGCCTGCCGTGGTGGTGGTGGCGTCCTGGCCGGCGGCCATCGCCCGCACGAGGTCGCGCTCGGAGACCACGCCGCTCACACCGGCATCGTCGCCCACGACCAGCGCGCCCACGTCGCCCTCGACCATGGCCTCGGCCACCTGGCGCAGGGTGGCGCCGGGCGCGATGCGGGCGACCGCGTCGGCGGAGACCACGGTGACGGGCAGGCTGCCGGGGTTCCCTTGGGGGCTCATGGCGGCCAGTGTGGCAGCTGCCGTCAGCCGAGGAGCCCGTCGAGGCCGGTCCACACCGCCACGGCCACGAGCAGGCCGGCGAACCCCCGCAGCAGGCGGGCCGGGTCGCTGCGCCCGGCCAGCTGCCCACCGGCGAGCACCCCGGCCAGCGCGGCCACGGCGAAGGGGATGGTGACCGCCCAGTCGATGCCCACCGTGCCGACCCGGGCCGCGAAGCCGACTGCCGAGTTCACCGCGATCACCACCAGCGACGTGCCGATGGCGGTTGGCATGTTCAGCTCGAGCAGCAGCGTGAGGGCGGGCACGACCACGAAGCCGCCGCCCACCCCGAACAGGCCCGTGAGGAAGCCCACGCCCGTCCCGGCGGCCAGCACGGCCGCCAGGCGGCGCACGTCGACGGAGGACGCCAGGGCCACGTTGCCCCGCCCCAGGCCGACCAGGGCGCGCTGCTCGCCCACCTTGGTGCAGGTGGGGCAGCCGGTCAGCATGCGCCAGGCCGCCAGCAGGATGAGGCCGGCGAAGCCGACCAGCAGCAGGTCGGGGTCGATGCGCCGGTTGAAGGCGGTGCCCACCAGCGACCCGGGGATGCCCGCCGCGCCGAAGGCCAGGCCCGTGCCCACCCGCACCCGCCCGCCGCGCAGGTGGGGCCGCAGCCCCACCAGCGCGGCGAGCCCCACGAGGAGCAGGCTCGACGCGGTGGCCTCCTTGGGCGTCTGCCCCGCGCCGTAGACGAGGGCGGGCACGGCCAGGATCGACCCGCCGCCGCCGAGGGCGCCGAGCGAGAGCCCGATCAGGAAGCCGAGCGGGGAGGCGAGCAGGCCGCGCAGGGCCACGACGGGACCGCCGTCACCCGACGGGCACGCCGGGCTCCACGGGCAGGCCCGCGTCAGCCCACGCCGCGAAGCCGCCCTGCAGGTCGCCCACCTGCGCGAAGCCGTGGGCCCGCAGCAGCGACGCGGCGATCGACGACCGGTACCCGCCCGCGCAGTAGACGACCGTCGGGAGCGTGGGGTCGAGCTCACCGAGCCGGTCGAGCAGCCCGGCCAGCGGGAGCCGGATGGCGCCGGGCACCACGCCGGCCTCCTGCTCGCCCGGGTTGCGCACGTCGACCACCTGCACCTCGGGCAGGGCGTCGCGCCACGACGCGAACTCGGCGGCGGCCAGGCGGGTGGCCCGCTCGGCCAGCTCCGGTCGCTCGGCCAGGAGGCGCTCCACGTCGACGACCGCGCCGACGAGCCGGTCGAAGCCGATGCGGGCCAGGCGCACCTTGGCCTCGGTCTCGCGCCCCTCGTCGGTGACCACCACCACCGGCTGGCCGGCGCGGACCACGTCGCCCGCGTACTCGGCGAAGCGACCGTCGAGGCCGACGTTGACCGAGCCCCGCAGGTGCCCGCTGGCGAACGTCTCCGGGGCGCGGCCGTCGAGCACGACCGCCCCGTCGCGCACCGCCTGCTCGACCTGCTGCACCGACAGGCGGGCCGGCGGCTCCGCGTCGCGCAGCAGCTCGTGGATGCGGCGGTTGGAGTCGGCGGTGAAGGCGAAGTAGAGCGGCGCCACCGACTGGCCCTCCGTGACGGCGCGGACGAACTCGTCCTCGCTCATCGGGCGGAGGGCGTAGTTCCACCGGCGCTGCTCGCCGATCGTCGACGACACCGCGTCGCTCATCGACTTGCCGCAGGCCGAGCCGGCGCCGTGCGCAGGGAAGACGCGCGTGCTGTCGGGCAGGCTGAGCAGCTGGTCGTGCAGCGACCGGTAGAGGCGGCGGGCCAGGTCGTCGGCGCTCCAGCCCACGGAGGTGAGCAGGTCGGGGCGGCCGACGTCGCCCACGAAGAGCGTGTCGCCGGTGAGCACGCCCCACGGCTCGGGGTCGTCGGCGCGCTCCCAGATCACCACCGAGATCGACTCCGGGGTGTGGCCGGGGGTGTGGCGGACCTCCAGCACGACGTCGCCGAGCACGATGCGCTGCCCGTGGGCCAGCGGCTCGATGGGGAAGTCGGCCCTGGCCTCGTCGCCGTAGGAGATGGCGGCGCCGGTGGCGGCCGCGAGCTCCAGGTGGCCGGAGAGGAAGTCGGCGTGGAAGTGGGTCTCGATGACCCGCTCGATGGCGAAGCCGTGGGCACGCGCGTCGTCGAGGTAGCCGGTGATGTCGCGCTGAGGGTCGACGACCACGGCGCGACCGGTGGACTCGTCGGCCACGAGGTAGCTGAACAACGACAGGCACGCCAGTTGGTACTGCCGGAAGAACATGACCCGCCTCCTCTATGCCAGCTTGAGGAACATGCGCTGGACGTCGCCGAGCTCGTAGCCGGCCGCGGCGGACTCCTCGGGGTGCTCGAGGCACCACCGGAGCCCGGCCGACACGAGCACGAAGCCGACCTGTTCCAGCGCCTTGTTGGCCGCCGAGAGCTGGGTGACGATGTCCCGGCAGTCGCGCTTGTCCGCCAGCATCTGCTCGATCCCCCGCACCTGCCCGGCCACCTTGCGAAGCCGGCGGGTCAGGTCGTCGACAGTGGTCTCGGGCAGCTCCATGGCGCCTCCTCGCTGGACGTTCGCCCCGGACGGGGCAAGAGGCATGATACCCCCGGGGGTACCGGTTGCCAACGGGGGTGTGGCCCAGCGCCTCAGCGCACCGTGTTGAGGCCTCCGTTCACCGAGATGATCTGGCCGGTGATGAACCGCGCGCCGTCACCGGCGAGGAACACCATCACCGGCGCGAGGTCGCGCACGGGGTCGCCCAGGCGGCCGCCGAGCGGCACGGTGGCCGCCATGGCGGCGTCGTGGGTCGCCAGCTCCTCGGCGGACATCCTGGCCCGGTACTCGTCGTACATCGGCGTCCAGATCGCCGGCACGACCGAGTTCACGGTGATGCCGTAGCGGGCCCACTCGACGGCCGCCGTGCGGGTCCAGGCCATGACGGCGCCCTTGGAGGCCGAGTAGTGCCCGCCGCCGGGGTAGGGGTTGAGCCCGGCGTCGGACCCGAAGTTGAGGATGCGGCCGCCGTGGTCGCGCATGGCCCGGAAGGCCGCCTGGTTCGTGTGCAGCGTGCCCTTCACGTTCACGTCGAAGACGAGGTCCCACTCCTCGTCGGTGAGCTCCTCGGCGGCGCCGTGGCGCTCGACGCCGGCCACGTTGGCCAGCACGTCGAGCCCGCCGAGCCAGCCCACCGCCTCGTCGAAGGCCGCGTCGACCTCGGCGCGCCGGGCGATGTCGGCGTGCACGTAGCGAGCCCGTCCGGGCCCCTTGCCGCCGACCTCGTCGACCACGGCGCGACCGGCGTCGTCGAGCACGTCGAGCGATGCCACGTGGGCGCCCTCGGCGACGTAGGCCCGCACCGTGGCCTCGCCGATCCCCCGTGCCCCACCCGTGACGATGATCCGCACGCCCTCGAGCTGCATGCGCGCACCTCCGGTGACGCGGTCGAAGGCTGCGATCCTCGCAGATCGGCAGGGTCAGCCGCCGACCTTGTCGCCGTCGGCGTCGAGCGGGAACCAGGCCGGGATCCCGAGCCCGTTCACGTCGCCCGGGGCGCGGTCGCCGGCGAAGTAGTAGAGGAGGTGGCCTTGGTAGGTGACGTGGCCGGGCACCTGCCCGTCCACGGTGTCGAGCGCGTCGGCGTCGACCCCGTCGCCGGCCTCGGGGCCGCCCTCGGGGGCGAAGGCGGGCCAGTTCGAGCGGCAGGGGTCGGCCGCGCAGGCGGTGGAGGTGCCGTTGTCGCGCTCGAACAGGTAGAGCGTGCGACCCTCGCCGTCCACCAGGATCCTGGCCTGCAACTCGTCGTTGTCGGCCAGCGCCACCGTGCCCTCGCCGGCGGCAGCGCCGTCGGTGCCGCCCATGCCGTAGGGATCGGTGGCCGCTGCCGACGTGGCCGACGCCGCCGCCGTCGTTGCCGCGCCGGCCGCGGTCGTCGTCGCCGCAGGCCGCCACCGCCAGGCCGAGGGCCGTGATGACGACGAACAACGTGCGGTGCCGCATGCCTGAACCCCCTGCTCGACGGTGGTCCCGCCCTTACCTACGCAGCAGGGGCGGCCGCGGTTCATCGCACGGGGATCTCGGGGGCAGCTAGGGCTCGACGGCCTCCGGTCGGGCGCGCACCGCGATCATCGGGTCGGCGGCCGACACGGTGACCGTCGCGGTGGCGTACGGCAGCTCTTCGGCCAGGTCGCGCACCGTGCCGTCGAAGGAGCGGGGTCCGCCCGGCTCGATCTCGAGCACGTCGGTCGGCAGGCCCAGCTCGGCCAGCAGGTCGACGAACGGCTCGGGGTCGAGCTCCTCGACGTTCACCATGGTGCGGACGTCCCACGCGCCCTGGGCGATCAGGATGGCGGCCGCGATCGGCGGCACCCCGGCGGTGTAGCTGATGGCCTGCGACTCCACCTCGGCGTAGGCCGCGGCGTGGTCGCTCACCTGGTAGATGAACACCTCGCGGGCCTGGCCGTTCTTGCGGCCCTTCACGATGTTGCCGATGCAGGTGTTGCCGGTGTAGCCGGGCGCCAGCGACAGCGGGTCGGGCAGCACCGCCTTCACCACCTTCAGCGGCACGACCTCCTGGCCGGTGTCGAGGCGCACCGGCTCGTGCGACAGCAGGCCGAGGGTGCGCAGCACGGTGAAGACGTTGATGTAGTGGTCGCCGAAGCCCATCCAGAACCGGATGCTGTCGGCGTCGATGTTGTGCGACAGCGAGTGCAGCTCGTCGTGGCCCGACAGGTACACCGGCTGCGGGCCGACGACGGGGAAGTCCCACACGCGCTTCACCGCGTGGGTGGGGTACTCCTTCCACTGCCGGTCGTCCCAGGTGAGCACCTTCACGAACTCGCGGAAGTTGATCTCGGGATCGAAGTTGGTGGCGAAGTAGCGACCGTGGCGGCCGGCGTTCACGTCGAGGATGTCGATGGTGTCGATCTCGTCGAAGTACCGCTTGGCCGCCAGCGCGCAGTAGGCGTTGACCACGCCCGGGTCGAAGCCCGCGCCGAGGATGGCCGTCACCCC
>Ga0182742_1001643_pt1 | contig 27546 bp, 21 predicted proteins | sample eDN5th37CBELigMG_FD_128880 | JGI IMG/M metagenome (GOLD analysis project Ga0182742, IMG submission 128880) | Enriched Miracle-Growth compost microbial communities from Emeryville, California, USA - eDNA 5th pass 37_C BE-Lig MG (version 2)... ...
TTTAACATTTCAAATCCCTGCCTGAATTTCTACAAAGTGCTTTAAACTATGGCATATCAAGGGAAGAGAGGCATTTAGGAAACCAAATCAAATGTTAACTTTATAAGTTGGACTTATATATATTCTTTTAGAATTTAATTGTTTCTCCTGTTTTTGCTGATTGATAGATTGAATCTAGTATCCTTGTTACTTGGTAAGCTTGTTCTGGTGTGACAACTGGATCTTTATCTTCAAGAATGGCGTCTATCCACTGACTAATTTCACGGTCTCCGTCAGTTTCTTGAAAGTTCGAGGATGTATAGGCGATACTAGCTGTATCCTGTAATTTCGTTTCCACTAAATTTCCATACATCTCACCATTAAATACAAGTTCGTTTGTATTTGTTTCTTTGTTTCGACGCATTTCTGCTCCGCCTTTTGTACCCGATAAAGTGGTCATGGCTTCCCGCTCATCTAATGTATTGAGCGCCCATGCCGCTTCTAATTGAATGGAAGCCCCATTTTTCATCCTAATAAAGGCAAGAGCTGATTCTTCTACCTGGAAACTTTTAGGATCCCAAGGCCCAAATTGATTCGCTTTATTTTGTTCTGTTAATTTGTTATATGTAACCCCTGTAACAGAATCTACTTCGTAGTTATTCATACACCATAATGTCAAATCAAGTGCATGTGTTCCGATATCAATTAACGGTCCGCCGCCTTGCAGTTCTTTATTCATGAATACTCCCCAAGTAGGGACTCCGCGCCGCCGGACAGCATGAGCCTTCGCCCAGTAGATTTCCCCCAAATCACCTTTATCGCAAGCTTCTTTTAAAAGCAAAGAGTCTCTTCGGAAACGATTTTGATAGGCAATCGTTAATTTCTTTCCCGTACGATTTGAAGCGTCCAGCATTTTCTTTGCTCCTTCAGCATTAATGGCCATCGGTTTTTCGCACATGACATGTTTACCTGCATTAAGTGCTTCCACAGCCATCGGTGCATGGAATACATTCGGAGTACATATATGAACGACATCCATTTCCTTGTCATTCAGCATATCTCGATAGTCTGTATAAACTCTTCCATCTGGATTGAATGTTTCAGCCGCTTTAATGGCATTTTGCTCATTACCGCTGCAGAACGCTGCCACTTCTACCTTATCGCTTAGCTTCTTCAGGGCGGGCAGGTGTTTTTCCATGGCAATGACTCCACAGCCAATGATTCCAATCTTTAATTTTCTCATAATACCTCCAAATCTTTCTTTATGTGTTTCTTGAAACGCTTTCAATTAATCTTTAAATAAAATGGTAATGCTTCATCGATGATATTTATTAAGTCGCTAATAAATACTTAACAAAATAATAATATTTACATAGTGTTAACGCTATTAACTATCGTGCTATATTTTGTTAAAAAGTATACTATCTTGCTATTTTTAAATTGCACTCTCCTATATTTTGGTGAATGTTCCATTTGTCTTTTCCGTTCTATTCTATTTTACCAGTGAAAATTATCGTATTTTTACATAAATGATCGCTCTTCATGGTATTATGGATGTATAAAATAGAAAATTAAACAATATTTAATAAAAGAAAAAAGATGTAATTATATTGCTTTTTCAATTTAAGAAAGTATACTATATTGTTTTTCTAGTAGATTCTGCTTAATACTGACGGAGGTCGGAATATCATGGGAAACTCTAATAACCTAGAACAGATTGAGAACTATTTGAAACGGCCATTAACGTTTAAAAAACCTCCGGTACTCGCATACGCCGGACAAGTAAGTGGAAATCCAAATTGGAATTTTCCAAGCCACAAGCACGATGATATAAGTGAAATGATTTATATCTGCAGCGGCGAAGGCACCTTTATTATTAATAATCAACATTACACGGCAAAAGAAGGAGATATTCTGATTTATAATTCAGGGATTATTCATGAGGAGTATTCAAATCCATCCCGCCCTCTCCAAACTATTTTTTGTGGGATTAAAAATGTAGCGATAGAATCATTAAAGGAACTCTGTCTTATTCCATTAGAAGTTGAACCTGTCATTCGAAAGAATAACTATTCAAACACAATTGGAACGTATTTTTCAACTATTCTTGAAGAATCTTCGCTTCAAAATGACGGGTACCATATTATTTGCCAAAGTTTACTAACATCTTCCATTACTTATATTCACAGAGCCATTAAATCTCAGTACATTAAGAGCGAAAGTCCCGAATCAAATCATCTCGCTAGTCGAATAAAGGAATACATTGATAAAAACTATAAAAAAAATATAAAGCTTGAGGACATAGCAGACGAACTTCATATCAACAAATATTACTTATCCCATGTATTTAAAGAACATCTGCAAATTTCACCGATTAATTATTTAATTCAACGTCGTATCGGGGAAGCAAAAAACATGTTAGTTTCAACCGAATTAAATGTAGGAGAAATTGCAAGAATTTTAGGATACGATCATCCTAATTACTTTTCCCTTCTATTTAAAAAAACCACTGGAGAAACACCTAGACAATTTAAAGAAAACCATAAAAAGAAATTATTTTATAATGATAAAACTTAAAAGTGGGAAAACGGAGACAGTTAAACGAAGTCATTCAGTCGTTGTTCGTTTCTTGCTTATGTTTATGTTTGTTCATGGTTGTAAATAAAGAAACAAAGGGCGTAGCATGTAACGTTACATGCTACGCCCTGATATGCTACATATAAACCCTCTTTAGTTGAATAAGTGTATAGACCTAATATTAAATTTTATAGATTATATAGGTGTCGAAATGGATTCTTTTAGAAAAAAGCAATAAGAAAGACACTGAAAAAACTTTATTACAAGCTTACCCCAACTGACATTCTATAAGTGGATAAAAATAAAAACACTACCTATTCTCTTATATGTACATAAAGTAAGAATAGGTAGCTTATTCAACCAATTATTTTATTAGTTCAAATGGTACTTCGTATTTTTTTTCAACTTCTTCACCTTTCGCTGCCTTTATAGCAACTTCCATTGCCTTTTTACCCTGCTCTTCAGCGTTCTGAAAAATCGTTGCAACCATTTCTCCATTATCAACTGCTTTTTGAGCATCATCAATTCCATCAATTCCAACTACTGGAACACTGATGTTTTTATCTTTTAATGCATTTAATGCTCCTAAAGCCATTTCATCATTTTGCCCAATGACAGCATCAATTTCATCACCGTATTTTTGAATCCAGTTTTCCATTAAACTCATGGCTTCAGAACGTGACCAATTAGCTGTTTGCTCATCAAGAACTTTAATACCGGGGTATTTTTTGAATACTTCGTAGATTCCTTCACGTCTTTCAATTTGGGCAGATATTCCAATAGGTCCTTCAAAAATAACCACATTTCCTTTACCATCAAGGGCTTCTGCAATTTGTTCTGCTGCCATATTTCCACCCTTAACATCAGGTGAACCTACATAAGAGGTTAATTTTTCTGCTGTTAGCGAAGCTGTAACACCGATAACAGGGATACCTGAATCGACAATTTGATTAACTGTACTGTTTAATGCCTCTGCATCAAGTGCATTTACAACAATAGCATCAACATTTTGGTTTTTCAGAGTATCCAGTTGAGTGATGACCGTGTTAATATCATACTTACCATCCATAACCTTTAACTCAACATCCATTTCCTTTGCTGATTTTTCCATTGCATCAGCAAGCTTTGCAATATACTCTGTTTCTAGACCAGAGGCTTGAAAGCCAATTGTAATCTTATCATCCTTACCTTCATTATTACCGCTCGTTTCTGTACTTCCGGAGCTGCAGCCTGCGATGAACATCATAATCGAAGCTAAAAATAAACCCTTTATTGCGAACTTTCCAAACATCCTCTTTTTCATAAAAAACTCCCCCTTAGTTGTTTAAGCCCTTTTTCTATCCAACATTACCGCTAGTACAATAATGCTTCCTTTTACAACTTGCTGCCAATAAGATGAGACTCCTAATAAATCCAAACCATTATTAATAACACCGATAATTAATACCCCAATAATAGTACCCCAAAGTCGTCCTTTTCCCCCATTTAGACTTGTACCACCAATAACAACTGCCGCAATGGCATCTAGTTCATAAGCTGTACCGGCCTGTGGTAAACCTGCAGAAACCCGTGAAGAAAGGATAACTCCTGCTAGTCCAGCAAGTAATCCCATAATGCTATATACCCAAATTAAGGAACGTTCTACTCTTATACCTGAAATCCTTGCAGCATTTTCACTGCCGCCAATTGCATATACATAACGACCAAATCTTGTTTGATATAAAACGAGACTAAATATAATAAATACTACTGCTGTAATCCAAATAGAGATTGGAATTGATAAGAACTCTCCACCGCCAATTAATAAGAATCCCTCACTTAGATTAGAAACGGGGCGACCATCACTATAAATAAAAGCAAGTCCCCTAGCAACAGCCATCATCCCCAATGTCACAATAAAAGGGGTGACTTTAAATTTAGCAATAACAAAACCATTGATAAATCCTAGTAAAAGTCCAGATCCTAACCCTAGTAAAATAGCAAGAAACAGATTATTCTCCCCGCTAGTGACAAATGAAGCAGCAATGATACCAGAAAAAGCCAAAATGGAACCAACAGACAAATCAATCCCTTTTGTTAAAATGACATAGGTCATGCCAATAGCTAATATAGCGTTAATCGAGACTTGTCGTAAAAGATTGATTAAGTTCTCTGTATTAAGAAAGTTTGGAGTTAAAATCGATATGGCAATCACAATCACAATTAAAGCCCAAATCACTCCGAATTCTGAAAAGGAATGTTTAAATTTTTTAAATCTATCAGAATTCACTACCTTTTCCGAGTCCGTATTAATATTCGAATCCATATTCACATGAGTCATTTACTTTACCTCCAGTTTAATAACTTGTTGCAAGGCTAAGAATTTTCTCTTGAGTTGCTTCTTTTCGTTGCAGTTCACCCGCTAAATTTCCTTCCCTGAATACGAGAACACGGTCACTCATACCCAAAACTTCTGGCATTTCAGAAGAAATCATAATAATGGACAGACCTTCTTGGACTAATTCACCCATTAATTTATAGATTTCTTTTTTAGCTCCAATGTCAATTCCTCTTGTCGGTTCATCCAAAATTAAAATGTCCGGTTTCATTAACAGCCATTTGGCAAGTACTACTTTTTGTTGATTTCCCCCACTTAGACTTTCCACTTTCTGTTGTGGGGAATAGGATTTAACCCTCAAATTTTGATATAACTCATTCACGGATTCATTTTCCCTTTTCTTTTTAATAAACCCGAAGGAAGTAAGTTTAGCTAAAAAAGGCATGGAGATATTCTTTGAAATAGATAACGGAAGGAATAAACCATCATCTTTCCTATTTTCAGTAACAAAAGCTATCTTTTGATTGATTGCATCAATAGGTGATTGAATTTGAACTTTCTCTCCTTTTATATAAATATCTCCTTTACTTAAAGGCCGGAGTCCAAAGATTCCTTCAGCTATTTCCGTTCTGCCCGCACCCATGAGTCCCGTTAACCCGAGAATTTCCCCTTCTTTTAAATCAAAGCTAATATCGTTAAATACTCCTGGTGATGAAATTTCTCGAACACTGAGGACATAGTTCTCTTTCGGCTTGATGTCTAACTTTGGAAAGATTTCCGTCAATTCACGTCCAACCATCATTTTGATGAGGGAATCATATTCTAATTCTTTTACCGAATTAGTCGCAATATAGTGACCATCCCTGAAAACAGTAATTTCGTCTGATATTTTATAAATTTCATCCATTTTATGAGAAATATAGATAATTGCTTTGCCTTTGCTTTTTAATAAATCAATAATCTCAAAAAGCTTTTCAACCTCTTTATTAGCAATGGCGGAAGTAGGCTCGTCCATAATAATCACTTTCGAGTCATGGGATAATGCCTTTACAATTTCTACTAATTGCATCCCGGCTACACTTAACGATTTCATCTTTGCCTTCGGATCAATTGACAAGTTAAGATCTGTTAATAAAAGTTCTGCATCATGATACAGCTTCTTATAATTAATGGTATTTGTTTTATGGATCGGTTCTCGTCCTAAAAAGATATTCTCACCAACAGTCATTTCCAGAACAGGACTAAGTTCTTGGTGAATCATCGCAATTCCATGATTTAAAGCATCTTGTGGATTTTTAATATTAATCCTTTGACCATCTAGAAAAATTTCTCCACTATCTTGTTTATGAATTCCGGAGAGAATTTTCATTAATGTAGATTTTCCAGCTCCATTCTCACCCATTAGGGCATGAACGGTACCCCTTTTTACCTTTAAGGAAACACCGTGTAACACTTGAACCCCTGAAAAGGACTTTGAAATATTTTTCAACTCTACTAAAATATTGTCCATTTATACATCTCCTCTAAAAGAGCCTTCCATACTTAATAGAAAAGCCAAATAGTTTAAATCAACTGGCTCTTTCTAATGGTTTATGACCACGTTTCCAAACCTAATAATTTTTTGCCTAATTCTGTTAGTTTAGCTCTATCGTACTTTTCTTGTTCCCAATTACGAGGATCTCCTGGAAATGCTTCTCCAACAGGTGGAATTCTATTGCTCCAAGATTCAATTCTTGTCTGACGTAATTCCTCATCATGTTCCTGTGCCGGGAACATAGAAATATATTGTGCTAGACGCGGTTTTTCAGAGTAATTTGCCCGAATACCATGTGGTTGCATACAATTAAAAATTAATAAATCACCAGCTTTTGTTACAACCTTTGTTGCTATATAACCTGTTGTATCCGGTTTGTGCGGGTCCCGATCAGCTGGCTGTGCCTTTACCCACTTGGGGAAGTCCCTGTATAATTCTGGAATGCATTGGAATCCCCCCATATCTTCATCCGTATCCACTAATGATAAGACACCCTGTACATTCACGGGTAGCGGATCCAAGGACGTATCTACATCCCAGTGGATAAACCCTTTATATTCATGATCAGGTTTCATTGGTAAATTGAGGTTACAACGATCGATACTTACCCATAATTTCTCTGTACCCCAAATATCTACAAAAGCATCGTACACTTTTTCATACGTACGATTATCCCATAGATATTGGTGATTATAGAGTTCAACCATCCCGGTATTTTCCAATTCCTTCATTTTCATCTCACGTTTTGGAGCATTATACCAAGTAGAGGAATCATTCGGATTCTTTTCTTCAAACTTCCAAATTAAATCAACAAGTCGATCAATATTTTCTTTTGGAACTGCATTTCTGATTACAACATAACCATTTTCCTTCCAAAATTCCCAATCTTCTTCACTTAACACTCGTAACGGTCCGTTATTACTGCGATCGTTCAAGGGAGTAACAATTTCAAGAATATTGTTTAGTTGCTTATCGGTCTTCAATTAAAACCCCTCCATAGTTAGAACCACTTTTCTCATCCAAAGAATACGTTTTCATTATTGAATATGTTTGTTTAATAGACATTTTGCCATTCTGTTGCTCAGTTACTATCGAAAAAATAGCATCTTTTCAAACAGTCATTTCATCTAGAACTTTCTAATATTTCATCCATGAAATATACGCTATCAAGTGCTTCCACACTCGAAAATCCATTGAGAATACTTTCCATTTTAAGAGCATACACATTATTTTCTTCTGCCTAAAAATTGACCCCCTTCATTCAAATTGATGATTAGTTTGAATATTACAACTAATCTTATTATTCTGGATTTTAACATCACCATAGTGTTTATACTATTAACTATCGTGCTAAGTTGAGCAAAATACTCTACTATCTTGCTTTTTGATAGGATTCATTAAAATCTTGAAGAGTTATAAAGTAAATGATTCCTAAATGATTTTTCAAAAAATGGAAGTTTGCTATTTCAACAAACGCTTTCGCACATACTCATCTAGAGAGTTCTGCACCTGAAAATGGACAAGTTGTTACAGAAGAATTTCATGAAATCACATTAAATTTTGGAGGTGAAATGACAGGTAGCCTTGCAACCTCTTTGGAAAACGGAGAGTATCTTGTAAATTGGAATATTATTGGGGCGGATGGACACTCAGTCGACGGAGAGTTTTCATTCACTGTAAATGTTTCTGCTTCCGAAATGATACCCGAAAGTGAAAACGCAACAAATCAACAAAATTCCAGTCAAAATGAAACTGGTCATGAACAGGCTGACGATAACATAGCAAATGAGCAAATCAAAGCAAAAAATGAGGATAACTCACCGTCTTATTTAATTCCTGTAATTATTATTGTATTAATTGCGATTGTTGTTGGAATCTTCTTCGGATTAAGTAGAAAAAAATAATTGTCATTAGTGATCAAAAGCCGGTCATTCCTTAGGATAGGAAAAAATTGGCTTTTCTTTCATTTTGTTAAAACAAATGGTTTCGTAGCTTTAGAATTGTGGAATTGTTTCTGAAAGGTTCCATATGCTAGTGGAAAAAATAGAAATGAATGCAGATAAAACAAAACGTACATTTTTCATGAAGAAATCGAACAATTGACAGGTCTGAAGAAGATGCCTGGTTCGACTCGACATTCATGACAGTTTTTTTGCTAAACAAATAATCCGATTGGCCTCGTAAAATCCACTTTTTAAATGAAATGCGAGGCTGTCGAGATTATCTATTTGCACATCACTTCCAAATTCAGTACAGCCTTGTTCCCTTGCCCAATCCTCGCAGGCAGCCAAAAGTTGTTTAGCCACTCCTTTTCTTCTATATATCTTTTCAACAAAGATTCCTTCCAAATAACCAACAGGATTGCTTTCCGTTCCCTCGACATAGTCCACCCGAAGATGGCACTGGGCAAAACCGGTGAATCTATTCTCTTCCTTAGATAAATAGACAACAGCCCTAGTGTTTTGCATTAATTCCTTATACTCCTGTGTAAGTTCATCTGAACCCACTTCAGGCCACAGTTGTAAGGTAAACTTTACTATCGTTTGGATTTCTTTATCGGTTGCTTTTACAATGTCCATTGATTTTCCCCTCTCTTCTATTTTTCTTTAACTGCTTTTTTATTGCTACTCTTTAGTTTATACGCCTCATCTGCAGAGAAAAGTGACGTTAGATGGACCTAATTTCATCTGGCAGCCTATTCAAACGTTTTCTCAACATATCTTTTTTATTCTTAATTGAAACGATATAGATGCATGTCATCTAGTAAAAAAAGCCTTAAATAAATGGTTCTCCTTCTAAATTGTGACTACTTTTTAACATTTCCATCTTCATTAGTGTTTTTATATTTTTTATAAAGTATGATTAAGATGTTCAATCTAACATTTTAGGAGGTAACACCATAATGGAACCATCACGAAATGAAAAAGCGATTCGATTACATGAGATGCTTCAAGAAGCATTAAAACCCATGATAGACAAATTAGAAAAAATGGAACAAGAGATAAAAGCATTGCAAGAAAGCCAAGAAGAACTAAAAAATATGTTAGCAGAAAAGACATCTAAATAAGCTGAACGGTTTTGGCATTGTAAAACTGATGCCCAAAATACATAATCACTTTGAACTATAAAGGAAAGGTCATCCTAACGACTTTGTTGATGGAAAGAAAATACCATGGCCATTTCACATTGCCTTTAACACAATTTATCATTAAAAGTATACAAAAAATAGCAACCGAATCATTCCGTTTGCTATTTTTCTTTTTTCGATATTCAAGTATGCTAACCGCAGAAAGAAGTAAGGGATTAGACTTCATCCTCTAGCAGGACTATGGGCGAATTGTCTCCATCGTTCTCCAATAAAGGGGTGTTAACCGAAACACCTAAATTAGTGAATAGTTTAGCTATTGTTTTCATAGCACTTTGTGGATTAATTTTGGTTTCAATGTAGTAGGTTTCACCTGTTATAATCGATTCATAGGTATGGATAGAGGCGAACTTTTTTCTGTTTTTATGAATGGGTTGAAAGGCTATCGCGTATCGGTTTCCTCTATTTCCTCCTCCTAATATAAAGCCTTCTTCGATAAGTTGACGAAGAGGTAGATCATGCTCCTCAATCCACAATAATACCTTCTTCCAAAGTTCTGGAACACTATTTCCATAAATGACGGTTTCTTCTTCCTCATAGTGAATAACGATATGGAGCTCATCCCATCTTTTATAGATGTTCCTTTGGAATGTTGAAAAATTCCATAACTCTTCTACATCGTTTTCTTCATTAAGAATCCATTTAATGGTTCTAAAAACATCACCATAGGTTTCGTTCACGACTGTGCTAACATAGTTTCTTTCTTCACTTTCCTCTTCATTAGATATTTTTGTAATCGCTTTAAAAACATCTTCAAAGCGATCAAAAAGGGATCGAACAAGGATTCGTTCTTCTTCAATCGTTGCTAATTTTTCCCGTTTATTTTTATAGGGCATTCGTAAAACATCTAAATACTGTTGAATGATGGGTTTAGCATATAGACTCAAATCAGGGTTTTCTAGGCAAGGCATTAATACAATGTCGACTAACTGCTGATAATCCATTCCAATCCATTTTGAACTACCAAACGTTTGTTCATTTGTTTCTTTGATTTGGCTTTTTGGTACTAAGCCAACAAGCAGATAGGTTTCGTCTTTGAATGTTTCTTCGAACTTTCTTAAGTATTTATGACATTGATTGATGTCTACTCTTGCGTAAACCTTTTGCTCCACAGCAAGGATGACCCTTTTTTCTCTAGAGGGGTCTTCTTTATCAACCATATTTACTTTAAAAAAGACATCTAGTCTGCCTTTATCGTCATTTTTTTCTTTTTCCTCAAAAGTTTCCTGCTCCGAAATATCCAGCTTATTAATATCCTTTTCTGGTGTCACTTCTGGATTTCTGAATTGACTCACATTTAGCATGGCTAAGTCGGTAATATCGTCCAAATTTTCATCAGCCGATTCAGCAACCGCCATTAAAAATCTCTGAAAAGGATAATACCCCAGCATATGTCTTTCTGTTGGATCTAAAAGCCAAGATAAGAATCTTGAATGCCATGTTTCTAAATGAGTAGCTCCAACGACATGGAAAACATTCGGACGGTCAATCAAAAATTTAAGTGCGACAAAGTCTTTATCCATTGTTAATTCATAGAGCATGCGTTTAAATGATTTCAAGGTTGATTTTCTCTCCGTTTCTAGTTATCTAGAGAAGACCTATTGTGACTTCTTTAAGTAGATACATATTTTATATAAAAATTTTACTTTTATTTTCCAACCGTTATCAAAATAAAAAGCGGTTGTATTTTTCATTAAATTTCACCATATAAGACATATGCACCATTCCTCAATAAAACGTTTCCTTAAATTTATGCGGCTTTTTTACATAGCCTTCGATAATGAATCCACATTTTGGACATTCTGTTACTTGCGAAGAATTTTTCATATAAAACCCTCCCCCTTTGGAAATAAATTATTCGGGTTCCTAAAGTAAATCCTTATGCTAGTGTCTATTGGCTACTTGTTTTCCCCTATTTCACTTATGTACTTACTTTATTTACGAATAACCAATCAATTAGTTTCATCATCTTTCTAGGTTGTTGGGCATAGGGAATGTAGATGTACGATTAGCATTCGAAATTTGCAGGAAATCCCTCTATGAACATTAACATTTCAATTAATCATTCGAAATTCAACTACCAATGTACAGGTAAAAAAATCCTGCTCCCATAATTAAATACTAAAACAGGAACCATCGTCATGACAGTTCCTGTTGTTGGTAGCTAATTCATTTGAAAATAGTCCCTTTCTACCTCAATATACTGTTTGGTAGATTGATTGTATTTTTTGATACTCTCCCCCATGTCTTGGGTGCGTTGATTGATTTCTGTAATTTGTTCATTAAGGCTTTCTAGATTTACGTTTTCTTCTTCAAACTGTTGATAAAAGGTATTCTGTACGTTTAAGTTTTTAAGGTAGTTTGCAAAAAAGCTCTCAATCCATTTCTTTCGTTCATTCATAATTGTTAACAGCTTGGTTGCTTGGTTCTTTTGATTCTCATCTTTAATCTTTTTGATATGTTTCTCAATCTTTGACGACATTTGATAAGCCTTTTGGAAGTTTTCCTTTGCTTCCTCTACTAACTGTTGTTGTTTTTTCGTGTATGTATGGCCTTCTTCAATCTTTTGGTTAATCTTGTCTTTATCATTGATATCAAGATGGATCAAATCATTGTATAATAACTGTGCATTTTTTCTTATTTTATTTAGTTCCTTCTGATTTGCAGCGAAATTATTTTCAAATTCTACAGACTTCTCCACTATTTTTTGTATTTTAGCTGCCTGTTGTTGATCTGACTGGCATCCATTAAGAATAACTATCATACTTATCATAATCGCAAATGCTATTAGTAATTGTTTCTTCAAACATTTTTACCCCCTGCTGCTAAAATAGACTTAGTTAACAGAACGACATTGCCCATTACATGGAAAGGTCAGTGGCGGCATATCATCAGTTAATATTTTCGTTTCATAGCCTTGTTCCTTTATATAGGAAAGTAGTTTGGGCAAGTGTTTTACTGTTTCTTGTGTATCATGAAGCAGAACCACTGGAGTTACACCTGATTGTTCTATTTCTTGTATTAATTGGATTGTGTGCTGAACATATTGTGAATTACTGAACTTCCAGTCAAAGCTATCTACATTCCAATCCCAAACCTTAAAATTATTGTGGTCTAATAGATAACGCATGTCTTCTGTTAAATATGGGAAACTTCCATATGGCAGACGAATCAGTTCAGAATGTACTCCTGTTACGTCTTCTAGTATCTTCTGCGTTTCTATCATTTCTTCTGATGGAGCGGATGAGCCGCTATAAATCTTCTTTACATCATGCGTCACACCATGCAGTCCTAGTGCAGAGCCTTCCTTTTGCATCCGTTGTACTACTTCTGGATATTGTTGTATTTTTGGACCAATCATGAAAAATGTTGCTACCATCCCATAATCATGTAAGATATCCAATAATTCGTCTGAAACGTTTGTTGGCCCATCATCAAATGTCAGATAAATGGCATGTTCCTGTTGGTCTAGCTTATTTTGTTCAGCAACCTCTTTTTTTCTAGCAACTTCTCTTTTTTCCGCTTCCTTTTTCATGATTGATTGGCTTAATGTTGAATCTGAAAAAGCCGCTACTGGTTCTGTCGAAAACGATATCATCTCTATAGCATTCTCAATATTAGATTCATTTTCCTTTTCTGCTTTCATTTCATTATCACCAACTAGTCCAGATAACAGGACAATGATAATGGTTAAAAGTATGGAAACGGCAATTTTCCCTCTCCTGTTTAGCCTCCTGCGCTCACGCACGTTATATCCCCCCATTAAGCTTTCTATATATCTACAAATAGAATAATATATCAACAAATTTCGCAAGAAACATACAATTATCCTATTTTTAAGCTCTCTTTAACTCTTTCCAGATATACTCAAACATTATCATTATGACAAACTATTGATTGAAGTTCAAATAAGAAGATTCCTAAATTTTGGTATTATTTATCATCAATATAAGCAAAGAGTAGGATGAATAAAAAAACGAGTACTTATTCCTTCGTAAAGGAAAGTACTCGTTCATTTAGGTATCTTTTTCACTTTCTGTATCGTTTTCATTTCCTTTCATTCTCTTTTGTTGCTTGATGATTTATAAATTAATTTTCTGTAAAACTCAGCCGTTCCTAGAACCACTGCATAGATAGTAAGTAATACAGGCATCCCTTTTACTTTTAGCATTCGTTTTTTCAACAATGTTAAATCTATAACGAATAGGAGAATAAGCACCTGACATTTGGAAACAAAGCTTCTTTCCTTCATCTTCCATGCAGAAAATAAGGAAATACAAATTCCCACCAATGGGGCTATTTTAAAATGCTCCTTCCACGTTAAAAATGGAGAGAATCCCAATCGAATTTTCTTACATACTGCAAAAACAAATAGCGTATTCATCCATGTTAGTTGAATTAAATGAAAGAAAGATACAAATAAAATGACAGGATTTCTTTTATTAAGTTGATTGTACCATTTATCATTAATAAAAAAGGATAATAAAATCGTAAAAAATGTATACCTTGTTCTCCACCATTTATTTTTAAATACACCTAAAAATATAAATATCTTTTCAATTAGAACAAAATATAAACTGAATAACAATTTTATTTTCCATCCTAATTGATAAACGGTAATAAATAAGGCTGTTACTGGAACGTAAAAAAATTGAGAGCAAATGGATCCAAATATTTTATCTAAATTCTTATTTTTAAAGAAATTTGGTTTATAAACATATCCATCTAATAGTGCAACAACAATATACTCAAATATATAAGCAAAACCAGCGTAATTTAATAATAAAACAGTATGTTTCTTTCTATCCCTACTTTTATACATTGACAGTATTAGAAGTAGGATATGAATCATTCCTAAAATAATAAAAGGGTATTTATATTGTTGGCGATTCAGTTTCAAAAAGTCCACTTCCGTTTTTTAGATTCCTATTAGTCACAGCATCTGTCCATACCTATATCGTTTACTAATTCAGCTCTGTTCATACAAAAATCACCATTATGGATAATAAAAGAGCCTAAATAGACAAGAAATCACAGGCACTTGTCTGCTTTAGGCTCTTTTATTAGCTTTCTCCTATCAATTATCTCTGGCTGGCCCGAAAACCCGCTTGTTCTGCTTCTTCCCGACTGCAAAAATATTTCTCGCCTTTAGACAGATCAATTTGTGTCACTTCATAGAAATGCTGACCTGGCATATGATAAATTTTGTCCCCATTAGAAGAAATATTCCCTTTAATCGTACAATCCCCTGCTGGCTGTACAGCTGATTGATTCTGGTTATTCGTTTTGCTTTGATTTTTTTCAATGATTTCCTTATGAAATCCGTCTTTCTGGGCGTAATTCTCCACACTCCAAATCCCAATACCCTTCTCTTGAGCTTCTTTCTGTATCCTATAATATTGGTCTACATATTTGGTGTTTGGTACATAGACATACGCTACTCTTGCTAATCCATTTCGCAACAACTCTTCCTGTACGCTCTTTCCATCTACATATAAGTAGTACAGCAGCCGGCCATACTTATCCCCGTCACTGACATCTTTTTCAAGTTGAACGGTCTTGCCTTCTAACATGTTCTTCGTAAAAGCTTTCGCTTCTTGTCCAAAAGGCTGTTCACCAAGGCGGGGATGGTTCGTTTCAGGGGTGTCTACTAGTAAAAAACGGACTGCTTCGACTTGACCATTTATTTTTACCTTAATCGTATCACCGTCAGTGACAGATACGACTTCCGCATCAAACGTATGAATGTCAGCGGACTGTTCTGTTTCTGTCATTCTCTCGTCTTTAACGGGTTCCTTAGCGGTTGTATCCGGTACCGTTTCGTCTTGCTGTACTATTTCCGTATTTGTTTCTTCTTTTTTTACAACAGTTAAGTCTTCATTTCCACTTCCACATCCAAACAATACCATTGCGGAGAGCAAAAGAGTCATTATGAATCTAATATTTTTCAATCTTTCTCACTCCTTTATTTCTCATTCATAGTACCATTATGCTAATTGTAAGAAAAGCACTTTTAAAATCGTTTGAATAGTATCTATGTTGCTAAACTAGTGAGCAAGAAATCAATATTAAGTTTTACAGGCAATCTAGGAGAGAATGAATTAAATGGTTCATTCTTGCATGTTTTTGCTATATCTGTTCTTTAAATATTTCCTAACTGCTTTTTGGAAATGATATTATTGTGTAATTAGCATATTGTGTAATATTAAAAATATGATTTCAACGTATTTATAAAATAAAACATGCTGCAACTCATTTTTTATAGAGATGCAGCATGTTTTATGTTAACCATGACTAGTTTATTATTTGTAGATTAAAAGGCAACTGTCAATCGGTTTGTTAAAATATCTGCGAATTTTCTCTTTAAGAAATCATTTTGATAGATGTCATCCGAGGCTAATTGTAGAAATTCATTTTTCGTCAAGCCAATATCGTCCTCTAATGATTCAATCCCTAAGTCTTCCTCATAAGTCTTTACAATATAATCAGCTGCTTCCTTTGGTGAACGGAAGACATGAAAGGTCAAGGACACCCCAACGGACTCTTCCCAGTTCTCATTAAAACCGTTTGTCCACTGTTTCAGTCCTTCAAGACATGAAGCGTCATCTTTTCCCCATAATTCCTCTAAATGATAATAAAAATGTTCCATTTTTGTAATCAAATCAATCTTTTCTGGATACTTTTCTTTGTATTCATCTAAAACATCATCTAAATCCTCTTGGAAATAGTACAGATACTCCGTTTCCTTTTGAATAAAACCAATAAATGCTGTTGGCAAATAAATAAACTTTAAAAAACCAATCACACTCTTTACATTCGGATAAACAGCCCAAGCTACTTCTGCCTGGTTACTATAAGAATTTAAAATAACGGGACTGATAATAACGGAATCTCGACCAATCGGTTGATTCTCAAATAACCCGCTCCAAAAGAGTTCATTCTGATTAAGTTTGGTTCTCCAATAATCAAAAATGGAGTATTTACTTTGTTTCATAATTCCTCCAATAAAAATTGATATCATCACATATAGTTTAGCCAAGTCTTTTAGATAACAGTAAAAAATGAATTAACGATACTCACTTCCGCCGCCCCAAATCGTGCGTCCGCCTGTATGGGCTGTTTGAGCATGGGTTTCTTCGTCTACCAACTGTAAAACACCCGGTTCTTCATGATGGTGCCAAGTGTATCCTTCCGGTGTTTGTCCATTTGCAAGGGCCGAAATCTCACTTTGAGATAATCCTAATTCCTGTGCAAGACTTGGATTCGTTTGAATGGCTTGATGCAGCGTATCATTGGCTATGTTAAAATGAACAACGTCACTTTCTAAATACAGCTCTTCGGCTATAACGACTTTAAACGGAGAATCGAATACAGGGAATGTTCCTTCGTATACTTGGTCATCTGATACGATAACTTCTTTTTCAACAAAAGGTACACCTGTTTCTGGATGTTCTGAACCTGCTAAACTCTCATTTCTTGTATCGATTTCTTCGGCTTCTGCTAGATCAGCTCCATCTAATACATCTACGACACCAATCGCAAGGCCAGAAACAGCAACAACTTTTCCAATATTCTTTAAACCTTCAATGGCTTGTTGATTATCTCCATTTCTAAATCCTGTATAGGCCTTTCCAGCATTGTTAGCGGTATATTTAAGTGCCGAACCAATTCCTTTTACGGTTCGGTTCGCAGAGTCCTTTATATCAGAGAATCCCTTTTGTTTATAATCTTCATCCTTTTTCACCAATCCATAGGCACCTTGAACCGCTCCATCTACAAATTGGCCGGCATTATCTAAGGCCGTTTTGGATGCAGATTGAACGCTGTCTCCAATGTCCTCTATCCATTCACCCGTACTTTTCCACTTGCTGCCTACAGCTTTTCCTGCCACTTTAACAGTACCGCCAATCAGTCCTCCGCCAACCGTTCCTACGCCTTTTCCAATCGTGCGAAATAATTTCATCCTTTATCCCTCCCAGTTTGCCTTTATCAAACGAACGACAATTATATCCATTTTTATATTACTATTTTACTGCTTTTTCTTATAAAAACCTATCGTTTTAGCCAGCATTTTAAATCATTAGACATTGGTATTTAAACAAAGATAAAATGAAAAAGACTGAAAGGATTCTTCCCTTTCAGCCTTTTTCATTTTATTAATTGATCTGTTCTATTTCAATAACGAATGAAGTTCATTTGTAAAAACTATACGATACGAAACTACTTGCTAAAAATTTAGATTGCAATTCTTCACTAGGTATTGGCTTACTTAAATAATAGCCTTGTATCATTCCTATTCCAAGAGAACGGACGATAGTTAATTGTTCTTCTTCTTCTACCCCTTCAGCAACTACGGTTAAACCTCTGCTGTGTGCAATACTGCTAACGGATTTGACAATTTCCTTTTTGGTTTGGTTGGTAATATCGTTAATAAACGATTTATCAATCTTGACAGAGTCGATGGGAAGAGTACTCAAGTAGCTAAGTGACGAATAACCCGTTCCAAAATCATCTAATGATATATTTACACCGAAATCTTGTAACTCTTTTAGTTTATTAAGTGTATCTGTCAAATTGGTAATGGCCATGCTTTCTGTAATCTCTAATGTTAAATAGTGTGGACAAAGCTTTGTTTGATATGTTATTTCTTTAATCACTTCTACAATATTATTACTTATCAGTTGGTGGTTTGATAAATTCACTGAGATGGAAAGGTCATGTCCCTGATTTCTCCACATTTTCGTTTGTTTGCATGCTTCTTTTAATACCCATTCACCAATAGGGACGATTAGACCTGTTTCTTCGGCAATAGGGATAAATTCAGCAGGAGACATAAATCCTTTATCAGGATGATGCCAACGTAACAATGCTTCCACTGCGACGATTCGGTTTGTTTGTAAATCAAGCTGCGGCTGATAATATACTTCTAATTCATTCTTTAATAGAGCTTTTCTTAGATCATTTTCTAATAGTAATTTTGTTGAAATTTCCTCATTCATCGCTTGGTTGAAGAATTTATAATTATTGCGTCCTGTTTCTTTTACTTTATACATAGCCAAATCGGCATACTTAATTAATGTTTCAGCATCCATTCCATCCCCTGGAAAACAACTAATTCCCATGCTAAGAGTACAGTAGATCTCTTTTCCATCCAAAATAAAAGTGGATGACAAACATCGAAGAATTTTTTTCACCGTTACCTCTGCTTCATCAGGAGATACATCCTTCAGTAAAAGAATAAATTCATCGCCTCCTTGCCGGGAAACAATATCTTTATCTCCTACTTTACTGACAATTCTTCTAGATGCTTCCTCTAGAAGAAGATCTCCGATTCTATGGCCATAAGTATCATTAATCATTTTAAAGCGATCAAGATCAATAAACACAACAGCTAGCTGTTGTCTGTTCTTCTTTGCCTCTGTAATGGCCTGTTCCATTTGAATGTTGAAATAATTTCGATTGGTCAGCCCTGTCAGCGTATCATATTGAGCAAGGTAGAGGATTTCTTTGTTTGCTTTCTCTAATTCTTCTGTGCTTGGAATACTAAGAAGCTTAGGCATAATGGTCCAAATGATAATGGCTGTGATTATAGATATGGTTGATGCAAGTGCCGCAGTGATCGTTTCAACCATACTCCATAGTTTAAACGGAAATAGATATGGAAGAACATGGAACAAGTGAGTAATTCCACAAAGCAGAATAAACAGAGTAAAACATATATAGATCCCTTTAAATTTAAGCTGCTTCCGTTTCCTAACGAAAACTAAAATGGCAATGGGGATGGTGAAATAAGCAAGACTAGTTAGTAAATCAAAAATAATCTTGATTGGAATATGTGACGTATGTATAGAAGCAATTACTAGGTTGTTTACTATTTGACTCATTATGCTGTGTTCTCCTTTTGGGATGTTCAAGTCATTGACGATGCTAAAGTAATAGATTTATGTTTGAAAAATGGTTTCTTTTATCAATTAAACGAACGACAAAATATTATTTCCAAATACTTTATTTCCTAACTACTAGGTAATATTTACTATTATAATATAACATTTTACATATTATATAGTTTTTTGTATTCATTTATATCAACAACAATTATTCTATCTGTTTTTAAAGTATATAGATGAAAGAGCATAGCTACTATTAGAAGAAATCGCAGCTGAAAGTGATAGTTAATTGCGATAAAAAGGTTCGTAGGATTGGCATGTCCATTTATTATTTTGCAAAATAATACATATGTCCTTTTTAATATTTCGGCATACACTAGTGGATATTTGACTCATCTAAGCGATATAGTCATGAAACGGGAGGAGAAAACGAGTTTTCTCCTCCCGTTTCATGACTATATCGCAACCTTTCAGCTCCGCTGAAAGGCATGTGAAAAGGACTTTTCACACGGATGAGTCAAATATCTAGCGGAAAAACCATGTTTACTATCCGTACATGCTGGAAAAGGAATTCCTATGTTTGATTTAATAAGTTGGATATATATATTTCCTACATGCTCTTTTTTCATTTCATGGGTACGATTGTTAAAAGACGTTGAGGCACATGAAGGAGTCGTTCTATCTTCGACGACGGTAATTAATTATAGAACCATATAGAAAAAAAGTTCAACCGGTAATATATAACTGAATTTATAAGTCCTTTATAATGAAGTAGTCAGGTGGTAACATGTCTAAATCCACTAATAAAGGATATTTCACATGAACAAGATGATACGAAAAAATTAACGATAGAATCATTCCTAAATTTTGTTTAATTTCTTGTTTCTGTTTGTCCATTCTTCCTTGGATCATAGTAAAATCCCCTCTCGCTCAGCAATAACTTCATGTGAAAATATGGTTGAAATAACGCGGATGAGTGTAACAGGACTGGAGATTATTCATAAATTAATATGGTTTATAAGACCAGATTAATTAACTAGGGGATGGTTAAAATCAACAAAACATTAGTTATACCCAATGGATACAAGTCAAATCTTGATTTAAGGCATACAGAAATGGCGATTAATAAGATAAAAAATCACTTTGAAGGTGAACTTTCAGCCTCGCTAAATTTACTAAAGGTATCAGCACCATTACTAGTCATTGAAGGTCGCGGAATAAACGATAACTTGAATGGCATTGAGCGAATGGTTTCTTTTGAAGCCTTAGATATTAATAATAAACAAATTGAAATCGTTCAATCGTTGGCAAAGTGGAAAAGAATGGCCCTTGCTAGATACGGCTTTGTCCTTGGTGAAGGACTTTATACAAATATGATTGCAATAAGAAGGGATGAACGGTTAGATAATCTGCACTCTGTGTACGTTGATCAGTGGGACTGGGAGAAGGTCATCTCAAAGGAGCAGCGCAACCTCACTACATTAATCACTGAAGTACAAAAAATTTATAAAGCGATAAAATCAACCGAAAGCTACTTATATCAGTTGCATCCCGAACTTAAGCCTGTATTATCGGATGACATTTACTTTACGACAACTCAAGAGCTTGAGGACTTGTACCCTGACCTCACATCAAAGCAAAGGGAAGATAGAGTCACCCAAAAATATGGTGCGGTATTTATCATGCAAATTGGCGGACTATTACGTTCTGGAAAAAAGCACGATGGACGTTCACCGGATTATGATGATTGGACGCTAAATGGAGATATTCTATTTTGGAATCCTATTTTAGAAAGAGCGATTGAAATTTCTTCAATGGGGATTAGAGTAGATGAAAAAACACTGTTAAAACAACTAGCCCTCGCTAACAATGAGGATCGAAGAGTCTTAGAGTATCATCAATCCATCCTGAATGGCAGCCTTCCTTCTACAATAGGTGGAGGAATAGGTCAGTCTAGATTGTGCATGTTCTTACTAAAGAAAGCACATATTGGTGAAGTTCAAGCTTCTGTGTGGAATGATCAAATAGTAAAGGATTGCCGAGAAAATCAAATTAACCTGATGTAATAAAGGTAAATCAGAAAGATCCATGAAGGGTCTTTCTTTTATCAGTTGGGTTATTAGCGAAGAAAAAATGATGCACAAAAGATATCAATATAAGGCTTATCTCCCTAAAGGTTTCCACCATTCATATCAGACCTACTAACTGCCTCAGAATCAAATATCAGCCATACATTTCAAGTTAATTTATTACATTCTCCCTAACTGTTTTTGAACCTTTAGAAAATATATTGTGTAATTAGCACATAATGTTAGTAGTATTTATTGCTATGTTACTAAGATTGATTTTTAAAAATAAGGCTTTATTAAAGTACTGTGTTGATAAGCCAGATTTTTGACTCATTCGTGTGAAATGAACATTTCACACGCCTTTCAGCATAGCTGAAAGGTTGCTGTATGGTCATGAAATCACAATATTATTTAACAAAGCCAAAAATAAAAAAAGAAGCAGTCTCTTTTCGACTGCTTTAGAAATGCTTGCGTTTTGTTAAATGGACTAAGGGATAAAGCAACATTATGCAGCAAATAATTCCTTCTTCCGCCAACCTCCCCACCTATAATAGGAAAACGAGAAAATACTGCTGATAATGAAACTAATTCCCATCCCCAGCGCAATGCCGTTCTGGCCTATTAGATGGGAGCAAAGATATGTCAGAGGATAACGAAGCAGCCAAAATGACAGGATGTTCAAGATTAACACAGAATACATGGCTCCTGCGGCTCTGACAATGCCATTTAAGATAAAATTCAGACCGATGAATGGATAAAAGAATGCAATGATTTTCAAATAGTCAGATCCAAATACAACCGTTTCTGTTTCTTTTACAAATAGTTTCATAAGGGCTTCTGCAAACAAGAAAACAATAAAAGCAATCACCAGCATAATGACAACATTATAAATGGCACCATATATAGCAATTTGACGTACACGGTCCCATTGATTAGCCCCAATATTTTGCCCAGCCATACTATTGACAGCTGTCCCTAATGCCATAGCGGGTATGGTAATCAGGCTATCAATCCTCTGTGATGCACCAAATCCGGCAACCACTGCCCCATCAAACGAATTGACCACCGTAAGAATGGCCGTGATTCCGGCATAAATCACCATCATTTGTAATCCAGCAGGAATACCTAATGTTAGGATAAGCCATACCTCTTCCCTGCTTGGCAGCGTAGGACGAGAGAACGGAATCAGCTTGTTGCGAAAAGTGTAAATCAATGCTAGGAGGAACGATACACCTTGTGCCAGGACAGTTGCATACGCAGCTCCTTGAATTCCCCAATGAAAAACAGCAATGAACAGCGGATCTAATACCGCATTTAATACGACCGCCATAAACACAAACTTCAATGGAGTTTGACTATCCCCTAATGCCCTTAATACAGTACCAATAAAGTTGTAGCCCATAATAAAGAGAATGCCAAGGAAGTTGATTCCCAGATAAATAGTTGCATCCTGCAGCATTTCGGTCGGGGTATGGAGAAATCTTAAAAGTTGCTCAGAAAAAAAGAATCCAAACATTCCAACTAAAATAGAAAGAGTCGTAAGCAATACGACAAATGCATTTACATATTTTTTCAGCCCGTTATCACTGTTCATTCCTTTTTGCTGCGATAATATGGTCAACGTTGCGTTGTTGATTCCGAGGATAAATGCCAGAATCGTTACCACAACGGTAGAGGAAATGGTTACGGCCCCAAGTGCATTGGCACCTAACAGATTCCCTACCCACAAGCTATCGATAAATTGGTAGGATACCTGCAGGAGATTGGTTAACATGATTGGACCTGCGAAGGCTATTAATTGCCTTCGCACTGAGCCCTTCGTAAAATCGTGCTGCGGCAAAACGAAACACTCCTTATTTATTTTTGAAGTTTCAGATACATAGACCATGATAACATAAGTCAATAAGCGGGGATTGTTTCCTGCTTTAGTGTGGCTTAACCATGTGAGGGAACGGTATAGCAAAGTTACCTCACATGGACAAAGATCCCTTTAGATGAAGTTCGTAGTTAGTGCAAAGATTTAAAACCTGTCCTTTTGCTACTCCGTCTAAAACAGCTTAATAAAATAACCAATCCCAAATGGATAAGGATCGGTTAAATGATTTGATAGTAGCTCTTAGCATCAAATATTTCCTAAACAGTCACCATTCTTGTTTCAACATATAGTTAAGAATTTCCGCTCCCTTCTCACTGTTTTTCGTCTACATGAATGGTATTTTGATCTTTAAGCCCATTATCTTCAACATGATTGGTTATCTGTTCTACTGCCCTGCTGTCTTTTTCAGGGATAACAACGGTCGTGTGTGTATTGCCTCGATTGACTAAATCGGATAGAAGTTTTGATATGTCAATACCGGTTAATTCCTTCAGTGGTTCTTTAATGTTCAACATGGTAGCACCAATGCTTTTTCCATAGGAAGCAATTCCTTCTCCGCTGCCTGTATCCACGATTTTAACAGACTCAATATTTTTCAATGGACTTGCTACTTCTCTTGCATATTGTGGTAACATGTCGATTAATTTTTCGATAATGACTACTTCTCCGTGCTGAGCGATGGCTTCTGCTAATAGACGTTTCGCTTCTGCTTCCGCCAACCCTTTTTGTCTAATGACTTCTGCTTCAGACAGACCTTGCTCTCGTTTAATTTTCGCTTCAGCCAATCCTTGCTCTTCCTTAATTTTTGCCTGTGCTTGCCCATCAATTTCCGCTTTTCTTGCTTCTGCTTCGGCCCTTTTCGTCGTTTCATAATAGTCAGCATCTGCTTTTGCTTTACGAATTTTCGCCTGTTCTTCTTCTAATTTCACTTGACGTTCACGTTCAAGCTGTTGAATACGTAATTCTTCTTCCTTCTTTTGCGCTAATAATTTTAAATTTTCTTCTTGTACTTCTTTGGATAAGCGAGTCTTTTCTAATTCGTAGGATTGCTCTGCTTTTGCCCGGGCTCTTTCTGTTTCCTCTTTAATCGCCGCATCTTTCAGATCCTTGATTTTACTCGATTCTGCGATTTCTGTTTGGCGCTTAATTTCTTCCTCTTGAGCCTCTTTATTCGCATTGGCTTTATAAATACGAATTTCTTTATCACTATTAGCTTCAGCGGTTTCAGCGGTTTTCCTTGCCTCTGCAATCAGCGGACGGCCTAAGTTTTCTAAGTACCCATTTTTCGGATCAGCATCACGTAAATCCGTTAACCCTAATGAAGTGATTTTGAATCCCATCTCATCCAGTTGCTTTTGGGCAACCTCGGTTACTTGATTATTAAACGCTTCTCGGTCTGCATTAATTGCCTCCACAGACATTTTAGATAAGATTGCCCGAAGGTTGGCACCCAATACCTCAGAAATTTCGTCTTCAATTTCCTCTTGCTTTTTCCCTAAAAATTGTTCCGCATAGATAGCGATTCCTTTTAAGGTTCCTGCTACGGTAACGGTTGCTACTGCATCCGCAATAATAGGCACTCCACCGTTCGTATACACTTTTGGAGTGGTCATCTTCAATTGAAACGATGTTAAATCAACAGGAGTAGACGTTTGATTCATCTTTAGCAAATGTCCGCCGCCACGAATAATTTTAATCGCACGACCTTCTTCATCGGTGAAGATATTTGGCTCTTTAGATGGATCGCCCAGCTTTGGCCCTGTTATAATTAAAGCCTGATTCGACTTAGCCGCTCGATACCTAAATTTATAGGTCAGAAAACCAATCCCTGCCGCTATGCCTAATAACACTAAAAATGGTAAAATAAATAAAATAGCTTTAAACATGATAACTCCCCCTCTTTCCTTACTATTTATAATCCTCTTACTATTTACGATTGAATGACTAATATGTTTCAATTAAAATGTGCAAACTATTTCATGTTCCATTTTATATAATAAAAACATTATGACAATCCAAATGAAGTCAATAAAAAGGCTTGCAAGAGTTTATCTGCAAGCCCTATTTGGCTGTTTTCTTTTATATTGGCTTTGTTAAAGTACTGTGTTGATAAGCCAGATTTTTGACTTATTCGTGTGAAATGTTCATTTCACACGCCTTTCAGCTATGCTGAAAGGTTGCTGTATGGTTATGAAATAGTAGGAGAAAGTGCATTTTCTCCCACCACTTCATGACCATACAGCTTAAATGAGTCAAAAATCAACAATATGATTTAACACAGAGCCTTAATCATAAAAAATGGCTTCTAATTTCTTTATAATGACCATAACATCTTCCATTAATTTATGTTCATCTTTATTATTTAACTCAATTAATAACTTATCTAAACTATTCTCCACTTCTTCTTTTAACAGCTTTTTATCCTTTGAAAAATCCCCCATATTTTTTCTTACATTACTAAATTTTTGTTTTTTATAATTTGCCCAGCATTTAGTAAATGCATGCTGTATATCAGCTGTTTCAATTGCAGCATGGCAAGAAGCACATAGAGTTACAAGATTATCGATATGATGGATGCCTCCTAAATTCCTCGGGATTTTATGGTGGACATGAAGGTCCGTCTCATTTTCACAAACCACACATTTCCAATGATCTCGATCTTTTACTTCTTTTTTCAGTGATTCAGAGAATGGCTTATTCCAAAGATTGGCTAAAATGATATTTCCCCCGTTTGCATTTATTAAATCAATCACTTCCAAACGTGGTAGAATAATCATTTCAACTAGACTCATAATAGAATCTGCAATCTCATCAGCTGGTTCAGTAATCTCTTCTTCCGTTCCCTCATTCAACTCTTCCTGCTCATAAATGATTTGAGAAAGCTCTGATACAAACTCCATCATTTCTTCCCAATCTTTTCCTTTACTATTACTCAATAGTATTTTTGCTTGAGCATAAACATTTTCTATTGTGTCTGTTTTCCAATCTGCTTTTTGTTTTTTGATAGTGGCCGGAATCATCTTTCTCCATGAATCATCCAATTCAGTCTGCGTTGTTTCTGTTTGACGAACTAGTCCATTTTTATACTTATCGATAATTTCTAAAGGGTCGAAAAGATGGTGGTCTAAATCATCATTCTCAACCTCAGCGGGGTTTACTTCTAAATCCTCGATTACACTTAAATAATCCTCAAATAAATTTTTAGTAATTCCTTTTGATTGATAAATTAAATCTGACACTTCCATTTTAAGTGAATCTATCGAAATCGTATCCCAACCTACTACAAGATGCTTGATTAATTCAGGAATATTGCTTCTCCACTCTTCACCTTGTCCTTCTATATTAATACTGCTTTTGTTTATATAGTCTTCATCTATCTCTGCTATCTGTTCTTGGATTTCTTCAAGAGTCTTAATAAATGTCTCTATTTCTATCTTAGCCTTTCCGCTCGTATATATTAAAATATCCTTAGAAAAAATAATTGCCATTTGAAGGCTATATCGATCCCAATTAACACTATTTTTAATTTTCCTAGGGATTGTTTTTCTCCATTCATTTACATTGATATCAATTTTATCAAGAATATCATCATTTACATCAGTAATAGGATTTGTAAATACAGCATATTCGTCTATAGAACTTTTCTTTAATAAGATTTCTAAGTCTGATAAAAGATTGGACAATTTATTTGTATCAATATTACTTTGTGTCCTTAAACTTGTAATTCTTGAAAAATTAATATCCGGAAAGCCAGAATGTTGTTTAATCCCTAAGATATCTACCAAGTGAATAATTCTATTAATAATTTGTTCTCTATTTTTATTAATCAAGTATTTTACCCCTTTATAATCAAATATATACAAACTATTGCTATATGCAATCGAACCTTTCAAACAACTACCTTAACGCATTTCTAATTATATATAAGTCCGATTAAATAATTGCACATTTCAAATCCTTGCCTGAATTTCTATAAAATGCTTTAAAGTAAGGCACATCAAGGGAAGAGAGGCATTTAGGAAACCAAATCGAATGTTAAAAAATTAAGTCGGACTTATATATATAAGTCCGATTAAATAATTGGACATTTCAAATCCCTGCCTGAATTTCTAAAAAGTGCTTTAAAGTAAGGCACATCAAGGGAAGAGAGGCATTTAGGAAA
>Ga0182742_1001645_pt1 | contig 27536 bp, 24 predicted proteins | sample eDN5th37CBELigMG_FD_128880 | JGI IMG/M metagenome (GOLD analysis project Ga0182742, IMG submission 128880) | Enriched Miracle-Growth compost microbial communities from Emeryville, California, USA - eDNA 5th pass 37_C BE-Lig MG (version 2)... ...
ACGCGGTCTGGCTGTCTCCGGTGTTCAGCCTGAGCCTGCGGGATGTCGAACTGATCCTCTCCGGGCGAGGCATCACCGGCACGCCTGAGCGCCTCCGGAGCGGGTGCCGAAAGTTCGGCTCGCAGTTCGCCCGAAAGCTGCGCCGCCACCTCAGCAATCGCGCGGAGAACCCGCATCGGCCGAGCCGGCGACGAGAGCGGCGGATGCAGCGGTTCAAGGCAGCCGGGCAGGCCCAGCGGGTTCCTCTCGGCGCACAGCATGATCGACGGCCCTTTCCGTCCTCGTCGACACCGGGGCTCTGCCGGCGAGTCCCGGCGTGCCCGGACCAAGGCCGTCCGGATCCGGCGGCCGCAAACCGGGGCCCAAGCAGCCCCCCCCGATACTGGTGCGCCTCCAGTGACAGGGCCCAACCCACCTTCTCGTCAAACAACTTGCCAATGCCGGATTGAGGCGCTGACCGATCCGGAAAGGCAGTGCGGCAACGAGCGTGCGCACCACCTTCAGCACATCGGCTCTATCCTCGGCCGGCTCCACCGCGGCGGCTTGCGGGGACCCTCCCGTGAGCTTCCAGTGACCAAGCCGATAGCGGAACGCTCTCTGACAGACTGCCTCAGGCCGCGATCTAGTCGGGCGCAGTGGGTTGCTACCCATGGCGCAGAATCAGCCCAGTCGGGAAGTGAAGGGGAAGCTTCGAACCAGAGGATAGGATCCAGGCCACAGGGTGGATGCCTGGGCTGTCCGTGTTTCCGGTGACGGCGCGGAACGCTCAAGGCCAGGCAGAGCCGCACTTGGTCTGCCACGATCATCGAGATCAGGCTTCAGCAGCCCTCAGCGATGCCCCCTTGAGGGATTGAGTCGGGGGAAGTTCCTCAGCCTGAGCGAGAGCGCTGCGACCAACCTCCCTGTCCCTGAACGTCCTGTGCAGAGCACCGTCATGTTCAATGTGCGGCTCCGGTAGCTCAGCGCACCGCTCCGGACGCCTGCCCTGCCTCTTGCCCGTCGTCCAAGGCGCCCTCCGGCGGCTGTCCTCTGAGTGGCACATCGATCACGCAGATCAGCCCATCTGGTTCCCAGTTCAGTGAAACGGCGCCGCGAAGCTGGGCCCGTACGATGGTGTCGAGCACCCGCGACCCGAAACCCCGTCGGGTGGGGGAGGGCCCGACCGGAGGGCCGTCGGCCTCCGACCAACGCAGATGCAACCACCTCGCCTCGTCTGCCCCACGCTCCACCCGCCAGGACACCGCGATCCGGCCCGTGGCCGCCGATAGCGCGCCGTGCTTGATCGCGTTGGTGGCCAGTTCATGGACCACCATCGCCAGGCCTTGCGCGGCGTCCGGCCGCAGGGCCACGGCGGGGCCGGACAGTTCCGCGCGCTGCCCCGCAAGGAACGGCGCCAGCTCTGCCTCAAGCAGGGCCCGCAGATCAGCGCCTTCCCAATGCGCCTCAGCCAGCATGGTATGCGCGCGCGCGAGCGCCCTGACGCGGCCCTCGACGGCCCGCGCATAGGCTTCGGGGTCGTCCTTCGGCGTTAAACGCAGCGCCGCCTGCACCACGGCCAACGCATTCTTGGCACGGTGGTCGAGCTCGCGCATGAGCAGAGCTTGGCGCTCTTCCGCCGCCTTGCGGTCCGCGATGTCGATGACCGACCCCACCATGCCGAGGAACGCGCCGTTCTCGCCCAGGCGCGGTGCGGCAGCATCGATCGCCCAGTGCCAGGTGCCGTCCGCACGGCGCAGCCGGTACTCGGTGCGGAACGCGACCTGTTGCGCGCAGGCCGCCATGAAGCTCTTTCGCGCCGCCTCCCGATCCTCCGGATGCACCATCGCGAGCCAGCCGTCGCCGAGCCCCTCGCCCGGGGCCTGCCCGGTCAGCTCGTACCAGGGCCGGTTGATATAAATGCAGGTGCCGGATGGATCGGTCGTCCAGATCATGACCGGCGCGCTGTCGGCCATGTTGCGGAAGCGTGCCTCGCTCTCGGCCAGCGCAGCCTCGGCCATCTTCAGGTCATGGATGTCGGTGGAACTGCCGAACCACGCCGTGACCTGACCCGCAGCATCCCGCACCGGAATCGCGCGGGCGATGTGCCAGCGATAGGCGCCGTCGCGGCGACGATAGCGGATCTCGATCTCGTAGGTCATGCCCCGCGCGCGCGCGTCGGCCCATGCCGCCGCCGTCCGTGCTGCGTCGTCTGGATGCAGTGCCGCCGCCCAGCCGTCCGGGAGCGCCTCCTCCAGCGTCTGCCCGGTGTACTCCGACCAACGGTTATTCACGTAGTGCAACTGGCCATCCGGCAGGGCAAACCAGATGAAGTTCGGCACCAGATCGGCCAAGGCACGAAGCCGCGCCTCACTCTCCCGCAGAGCCTGCTCGGCAGTCTGCCGGGCGGTGAGATCCTCAATGCCGATCACCACACGGCCCGGATGCCCAGGCAGCGGCGCCGCAGTGAGCCTGACCGGGACGTGCGTGCCATCCTTGCGGATGAAGGCTTTCTCAAACGCGTCGGCGCGGCCGGTCTCCAGGATTTGGCGGGCAGCATGTTCATCCTTCGGCAAGTGCTCCGGCAGGGTGGCAGCCCGCCATCCCCTTGCACCGCTCTCGAACTCCTCCCGCGTGCAGTCCAGCAGCGCGAGGGCGTGGTCATTGATCATCAGTGTCCGGCCAGTTGCCGCGTCGAAGACCGTGAGCCCGAGCAGGCCGCTGTCGAATACAGCACGAAAACCGGCTTCTCTCTCGCGCAGCGCCGAACGCGCACGGTGTTCCTCGCTGACATCTCTACAGAGGAGCAACACGCCGCCGACACCGCCCGGCGCGTCGTCATCGTCGATGGGGCTATAGGAGTAGGTCCACCAGACGTTCTCGCGCTGTCCGTGACGGGTGACCGGCACCAGGTGATCCTCGTGCCAGGTTGCGCCGCTGCCAGCCATCACCTGCTCGATCTGTGGGCCCATAATGGGCCACGTCTCCTCCCACACTTCCCGCGCGGGCCGACCCAGCGCCCAGGGATGACGCTCGGGCCCAAGGCTGCGGCCGTAGGCATCGTTGTAGAGGCAGGTTAGCTCCGGACCCCAGAAGATGAAGACGGGGTGGTGCGTGCTCAGCGCAAGCCTTACGGTCGTGCGCAGGCTCTGCGGCCACTCCGCAGGGAGGCCGAGAGGGGTCTTCGCCCAGTCATGCGCACGCATGAGAGCCCCCATCGCACCACCGCTCGTCAGGAACGCAGCCGGGCGGCCAGCCTCAGCCACCATGGCGATTGATCCGTCTCTCGTAGAGACAGGCTGACCGGCCGATGGCAGCCGATTCCCGGCGATTCTGTTCTTTTCCTGCTCAAGAAGGCGGAGGGCAGCGCGGACCACCTCGCTGGCACTGCCATACCGACCGGAGGCCACGGCTTCGTCGATGAAGGCCTCGAGCTCGGGGGTGAGCGACACGTTGCGCGTCTTGCGGCTCGGCATTAGTCGCTACTCGACCGCCCAACTGTCTGTGTCAATCTGTGCTGCATCCGCCTTTTAAAGATGTCAACAATGAACGGGAGCGGGGCGCTTCCGGGAGGCCCCTGACCTTCCTGTGAAGCTGGAGCATTCGGGGTGAGAGGATGGGTGCTGCGCCCGAAGACCTCGCCGGCAGCGTCAGCAAGCGGGTGTGGACCACATGCCCTGCCAGGTGGCGGTGGATTACGCCGCCAACGGCATCGCTTGTAACGCCATCGCGACCGACAAGATCCAGATGGGACAGCCTGGCCGCGAGATGGATTCGGCGGTGCGGGACCGTGCCATGCGGCGTACACCCTGGCCGTAGCTTGACTGTCCATAGGATGTCGCGCAGGCAACGCTCTTCCTGGCGAGCGGCAAAGCCAGCTTCATCACCGGCGCCACCCTGATGGCCGATGGCGACTGGAGCATCTGCAACACCTGGAGCGCCGCCATTGGCACGGCGAACCCCGCGATCAGCTCGCTCCTGCAGGCCAATGGCCTGGAGGGTTATTCCAGCTGGCCGGACGATCCCTCCACCGAGGCCCTGCGCTCCGAATGGCTGAAGCTCATGGACCCCGCGGCCCAGCGGCGTATGGCGGCGGAGATCCAGGAGAAGACGCTGACCAATCTGAACTCCATCTCCGTCGGGCAGTTCTATCTGCACACTGCCTATCGCCGGACGCTGAACGGCGTCATTAACAGTCCGATCTCATTCCTTCTGGAATGTCGCGAGGCGCTGACCATGAGCAATCCCTATGATCCCCGACAATCGGACTATCCGCGTGACATGGTGGGCTATGGCCGCACCCCGCCGGACCCGAAATGGCCGGGTGGCGCCGCGATCGCGGTGCAGATCGTCGTCAACTATGAGGAGGGCGGCGAGAACAACCTTCTCCATGGAGATCCAGGAAGCGAGTACTTCCTCACCGAGCACATCACCACGCCGGCGCTCGGGCGACGCCACCTGACGGCGGAGAGCCTCTGGGAATATGGCAGCCGCGCCGGCTTCTGGCGGCTGTGGCGCGAGCTGTCGACGCGGAAGATCCCTGTCACCTGCTATGGCGTCACGATGGCGCTCGGGCGGAACCCCGAAGCCGTGGCGGCTATGAACGAGGCCGGCTGGGAAATTGCCACGCACGGGCTGCGGTGGAATGTCGCGGCGCCTGAGGACCCGCTCCAGGAACGCCAGCAGATCGAGCAGACGCTGGCACTCCACGAGGCCATTTGCGGCGCTCCCGCACGCGGCTGGTACAACCGTTCCAGCGCGCAGACCTATCGGATCCTGAGCGAGATCGGCGGAATGCTCTATTTCGCTGACAACTATGCCGATGATCTGCCGTTCTGGGCGGATGTCGCCGGCAAGCCGGAACTCTTCGTCCCCTACACGCTCGACGTGAACGACATGCGCTTCGCGACGAACAACGGGTTTGCTGCCGCCGATCAGTTCTACACCTATCTGCGCGACACCTTCGATACCCTCTACCGCGAGGGCCTGGAGGGCCAGCCCAAGATGATGAGCCTCGGCCTGCACGGCCGCCTCTCGGGCCGCCCAGGGCGGTCAGCCGGCCTAGTGCGCTTCTTGGACCATATCCTGTCGCGGGAGAAGGTGTGGCTCGCCTCCCGTGCCGAGATCGCCCGACACTGGCGGACGCACCATCCCCCGGCGGCCATGCTGCGTACCCGCTGGTGAGGGCGGGACGCCGGGCCGGCCAGCAGAGCGAGGGATCCGCGCTTCCCAGCGAGGCGCGGAGCGCTTCCTCAGCGGTGAAGCGCTCCGCCTGTGCTCTGCCAGCTCCGCCATCATGAGGAGAGCCGCCCGGTCGGGAGGGGGCCGATCTTTGCCGCGTTGCGTGGCCCGCTCCTGCTGCCGCCCGCAGTGGTGCATGGCCGGCAACAGATGAGCTACTTCAGCCCTACGACACGAAGCACTTCCTCGGTGTGCTGGCCCAGGACGGGCGGTGGGCGCACCGGCCCCTCGCGTGCCACGTCGCGCCAGGGCATGCCGGCGGTGCGGATCCGGTTGCCTGAGTCAGGCGGATATTCGAAGTCAAGCAGCATGCCGCGTTCCGTCACCTGAGGGTGGCTTACCACCTCCTCCAGCGTATTGATCGGCTCCGCCGGAATACCTGCAGCGTCGAGCAACGGCATCCACTCCGCCGCCGTCCGGCGCAGGAAGATCTCCGAGAGGGCCGCGACCAGCGCCACGCGCTCCGTGTTGCGGCCGGTCTGGGTGGCGAAGCGCGGATCGTCGCGGAGCGGCGCGAAATCCGGGATGCCCATCAGGCTGGCCCAGCTCTTCTCGTTGGTCACGGCGATGACCAGCTCGCGGTCAGCGGCGCGGAAGCTCTCATAGGGCGCCATCAGCGGATGCGCATTGCCCCAGCGCCGGGGGGCCTTGCCGCTCATCCCCCAGGCCGCGATCGACTGGCCCATCAGCGCCACCAGCCCGTCCAGCATCGAGATGTCGAGGAAGCGCCCCTGGCCGGTGGCCCGCCGCTCCATCAGTGCACCCAGGATGGCGATGGCGCCCGACAGCCCGGCCATGGTGTCGGCCACCGGCGCGGCGGCCTTCACCGGCCGACCCTCCGGCTCGCCGGTCTGCGCCATCAGCCCGCCGAAGGCCTGTACCATCAGGTCCACCGCCGGGCGGGTGGCGATCGGCCCGGTCTGGCCGTAGCCGCTGATGGAGCAATAGACGATGTCCGGCCGCGCAGCCTTCAGCGCCGCATAGTCCAGTCCGAAACGGCGCACGGTGCCGGGACGGAAGTTCTCGACGAAGACGTCGCTCTCGCGCGCCAAAGCGAGGCAGGCGTCGCGCCCCTCCGGCGTGCGCAGGTCGAGCGCCACGGAGCGCTTGTTGCGATTGTAGCCGATCAGCGTCGGCCCTGCATCGCCGGCGAAGGGCGGGCCCCAATAGCGCGTCTCGTCGCCCACGCCCGGCATCTCGACCTTGATGACATCCGCGCCCAGGTCGCCGAGCACCATGGTGGCCAGAGGCCCCGCCAAGGCGCGCGTGGTATCGATGACGCGAATGCCCGCCAGCGGTCCGCCGCTCATGCCGTGGTCTCCACGCGGAAGACAGGCAGCAAAATGCCGCCTTCCAGCACCTGGAAGTCCACGCGGGCCGGCGCGCCGATGACGATCGGCGCGCCATCGGTGATGAAGCGGGTGAACAGGTGCACGCCCTCCTCCAGGGCCACCAGCCCGACCGTGTAGGGGACGGAGGCGGCGAAGGCGGGGCTCGGCGCGCGGTGCACCTCGCTGAAGGAATAGACGGTGCCGCGGCCGCTGGCGCGCCGCCATTCCAGCGCCGTCGAGCCGGTCTCGGTGCAGACGATCCGCTTGGGATGGTACCAGCGTCCGGCGGCGGGCGAGTATTTCAGCACCAGCTCGCGCTGGGCCACGGCCTCCCAATAGCCGGTGGTCTCGGGCGAGGGCTGGTACAGGCCGATGAACCAGTCGCCGGCCATCAACGGCCTGCCACGCGACCAGTCGGCGGAGGTCCCGCTCATGCCAGGCTCTCCTTGCTGAGGATGACGACGGAGTGGCAGGCGAGCGGCCCGCCATGCATGTGCACGATGCCGGTCTCGACGCCGGGGACCTGCCGCCCCTCGGCGCGCCCGTGGATCTGGTCCACGACTTCCTGCAGGTTGTAGAGCCCCTGCGCGACCTGCCCGAAGGAAAGATAGCCGCCGATGGTGTTGTAGGGCAGCCCGCCATCGTAAGCGATGCCGCCACCGGCGACGAAGCGGCCGCCTTCGCCGCGCGGGCAGAAGCCCAACTCCTCCAGCATGATCAGGTTGATGGTGGAGAAGGGGGCCGAGCTTTCGGCGATGTCGATTTCCGCGGGCGTCAGCCCGGACATGGAATAGGCCTGCCGCGCCGCCACGCCGGCGCCGGTCTGCACCAGGTCCGGCCCCTCCTCGAAAGGCGCATAGCCCCAGCCGCCCATCCGCTCACCGACCCATTCATGGGTGTTGCACTGGCCGAAGCCTGCCAGCCAGGTGGCCTCGGCATGATGCGCGCGGGCCAGCTCGGCGCGCGTCAGCACGACGGCCGTGGCGATGCCGCCAGGATACCAGACGGCGCAGTCCAGCAGCCGGAAGGGTGTGGCCACCAGGCGGGAGGACAGCACGTCCTCCACCGTGATGGGCCCCTTGTGGCGCATGGCCGCATGCGGATGGTCCAGCGCCCAGCGGCGGTTCTCGACCGAGACCTGCGCTGCCATCTCGGCTGTGACGCCGTATTCGTGCATGTAGCGCATCGCTGTCTGCGCGTAGATCGAGGGCGTCGAGGGCCCATAGGGCGCCTCGAACTGCAGGTCGCCCTCCCAGGCGGCGTTCGAGCCGACCTGGTCCATCCAGATGCCGCTTGCCTCGTTGGTGACGCAGAGGGCGTAGTCGATCACCCCGGAATGCAGCGCCGTCGCCGCAAGCTGCAGCGTGCCCAGCGCGCCGCCGCCATGCGAGGTCATCTCGCTGCAGAAAGTCGGACCGATCTTCAACTCGTTCAGCAGGGACTGGTTGTACTGCAGCACCATATAGGACTGCGGCGTGCGGCCGGTGAAGAGTGCGCCCACCTGATGCCGCCCGATGCCGGCGGCCGCCATTGCCTGGCGGGCGGCTTCGGCGCCGAGCTGGAGCGGCGTCTTGGGATCTCCCTCGCCTCTGCGGGCCATGGCGCGGCCCATCCCCACGATGGCCGTCGCGCTACCGATTCCTGCCATGACAGTCACTCCACCTTGGCGCCGGAATCGGCGACGATTGTTCTGTAGCGCTCGATTTCCGAGGCGATGAAGCCGGCGAAGGGGTCCGGCGGATCGTAGAAGGGTTCGGTGCCGGAGGTGGCGAAGGCCGCGCGGATCTCGGGGCTTTCCACGGTGCGGCGCACCGCCTCGGCCATTGCGGTGATGCGCGGCGCCGGCGTGGAGGCCGGGGCGAAGACGCCGAACCAGGCGCTGAGCACGAAATCGGCGAAGCCGGATTCCACCATGGTAGGGGCATCGGGCAGCCAGGTCGGCCGCCTGGCGCCGGTGCTGGCCAGCACACGCAGCCGCCCGGCCTCCACATGCGGCTTCAGCGGCTGGTAGGGATAGAACATCATCGAGGTCGTGCCGCTCAGCAGGTCGTTGAACAGCGCCCCGCCATTTGCATAGGGCACATGGACGATGTCGATCCCCGCCCGCTTGCGGAAGGTCGAGCCGCAGAGATGCGCCGAGGTGCCGATCCCCGAGGAAGCATAGTTCAGCCTGCCGGGCCGCGCCTTTGCCAGGGCGACGAGCTCGGCGACTGACTTAACGGGCAGGTCGGCATTGACGACGAGCACCAGCGGCTGGCTCGCCACCCGCGCGACCGGCGCGAAGTCCTTCACGGGGTGATAGGGCAGGTTCTGGTAGAGGCTGATGTTGATCGCATGCGTCTGGCTGCCGGCGAAGAGCAGCGTGTAGCCATCCGGCGCCGAGCGCGCGACGACCTCGGTGCCGACGATACCGCCAGCGCCGGTGCGGTTCTCAATGACCAGGGGCTGGCCGAGCAACTCCCCGATGGGGCCGGCGAGCTGGCGTGCGATCAGGTCTGTCGCGGTGCCCGCGGCGTAAGGCACGACCAGCCGTGGCGGGTGGTCGGGATAGCGATCCTGCGCGAAGGCTTGCCGGGGCAAGGGTGACAGGCCGGCGGCCAGGGCAGCGAGAGTGGTTCGGCGGGACAAAGGCATGATCATCCCCTCCTGTCGCGGAAGGGCCGCGACGGTTCCTCCAGATTGCTTCTTGACCTTCCGCAATGCGGAAGTATATCCGTTATGCGGACAGCTTGGATGATGCCAAAACCCATGTCAACGCGATACGCGGACCTGGACCGCGATCTCGTGCAGTCCCTTGCCAAAGGACTTGCCGTTATCGAGGCCTTCAGCGCCGAGACACCTGCCATGACGCTGAGCGAGGTTGCACGGCGAACGGCGATCAGCCCGGGGTCTGCGCAGCGCATTCTCCGCACCCTGGCCAGCCTCGGTTATGTGGGCGCCGAGGACGGGCGCTTTTCGCTGAAGCCGCGTGCCCTGCAGCTCGGATATGCCTATCTCGCCTCCCTGCCGCTGACCTCCATCGCGCAGCCGATGCTCTCGGCGCTGATGCGTGCGACAGACGAAACCTGTTCGCTGGCGTTGCTGGACGGGTCGGATGTCGTCTACGTGGCTCGCGCTCCCGCGCGCCGGTTGCGGCGCGACTACATGGCTGTGGGGACGCGCCTGCCAGCGCATGCAACCTCGGTGGGCAAGGTTCTGCTCGCCGCCCTGCCGCCGGCGGCGCTAGAGGCCGCGCTGGCGCAGGCCACGACGCAGCGGCTGACGCCCAACACGCTCACCGACAAGGAGGCTGTGCGGACGGCGGTGCGGCTGGCCGCCGAGCAGGGCTACGCCATCAACGACCAGGAGGCGATCATGGGCCTCCGCTCGCTCGGTGTTCCCGTCACCGCGGGAGGTCGGGTCGTGGCCGCAATGGGCCTCAGCGTGGAGGTTGTGCGCATCTCGCGAGAGGAGCTGGAAGGCCGGCTGCTGCCAAGTCTTCGGGACATGGCGGCGTCCCTATCTGCTGCGCTCGGCCTGGCAACCACGCCGATCCTGCCGGCAGAATATTCGTATCCATGATCTAGAGGCCGAGATTGGTGCGGGTGGTACCTCACCAGAGCAGGCTGCCTCATTTCCCGCGGCCGCTCCTCCGTATCTGCGTGGCTTAGGCCTTGTTCCCAGTCGCACACGGCGATGGTCTTCAGACCATAACGGGCCCCGAACATCTTCCGCGTGATGCGGCAGCTCTCTGGCCCGTAGGGGCTCGCTGAGAAGCGAGCCCCTACGGGCCAGAGAGCTCGTCTAGCTCCAGATATCCAAAGCAGCGTTGCAGGATGCCAGAGTGTCGTCCGGCCTGATGGCAGGGACGGCCTCGCCGCCCTGGCTGATGTCGGCAACGAAGATGTCGTAGGTGCCGTTGGTGTCCCCCGGCACCAGGTTGCTGGCCAGGCTGGAGAAGGCGACGTGACTGCCGTCAGCGGAGAGGAAGGGATTGAAGCTGCCGTTGTTCGCCTCAGCGCCGCTCGCCGAGCTGCTGACGCGCGTGATCGCACCAGTGAGCACATCCTTGACAAAGATGTCGAAGTAGCCGGCGGTGGTGTCGCCGGGGACTAGATTGGTGGCGAAGCTGGCAAAGGCGATGAGCTGCCCATCGCCCGAGATGGAGGGAAGCGAGCTGAAGCCGTTCCCCTGTTCGCCGCTGGCAGAGGCACTGACCAGCGTGACCGCGCCGGTTGCCATGTCCTTGAGGAAGATATCGGGATTGTTGTTGGTGTCGTTCGCGACCATGTTGTCGTCAAAGCTCAGCAAGGCCACTTTGCTGCCATCGCTGGAGATCGCGGTAAGGTAGACGCCGCCAGCTCCTTGCTCGCCGCTGGCCGAGGTATTGACCAGCTTGACCTCGCCGGTATGCAGATCCTTGTAGTAGGGGTCGGCGATGAACTCGTTGATGCCGTTCCCGGTTCTGTCATTGGGGACAAGGTTGCTGGCGACGCTGGAGAACACAAGCTTGCTCCCATCGGCCGAGAGTTGTGGGGCGCTGCTGGACTGATTGCCGTGCTCGCCGCTGGCGGAGGTGCTGGCTAGCTGGACCTCCCCAGCCAGCATATCCTTGATGAAAACATCGAAGGCACGGTTTGTGTCGTCCGGCACCAGATTGCTGGCCGTGCTCGCGAAGGCGATGAGCCGGCCGTCAGCCGAGATCGAGGGGTCGAAGCTGCCCGCGATGTCTTCCTGGTTGGCGCTGTTCGCCTGCTCTCCGCCGGAGGAGCTGCTGACCAGGGTGAGCGCGCCGGTGAACATGTCTTTGACGAAGATGTCGGGGATATGCCCATTGGCATCGTCTGCCAGAAAATTGCTGGCAGCACTGGCGAAGGCGACGTAGTGGCCATCGGCGGAGATCGCGGGCCTGGTGCTGGCATCGTTTCCCTGTTCCCCGCTGGCCGTGGTGCTGACCAGTGAGATGGTCCCGGTGTTCAGGTCTTTGAAAAAGACGTCGGCTTTCCCATTGTTGTCGTCGGGCACCAGGTTGTCCGCTTCGCTGACGAAGATCAGCTTGGTGCCATCGGCGGAGAGGACTGGCGAGTAGCTGGGGCCATTAGCCTGGTCGCCGTTCGCCGAGGTGCTGGCCCGGACGAGGCTCGGACCAATCCCGCCGAGGAAGCACAGGTGCTCGATCCCTGCGAGCCTGTCGGTGCCCTCATCGAGACCAGCGCCAGTGCCATTCAGGTCCCGGTCCGTGATTGTGCCGTCCGCTGCCATGGTGACGGTATAGTTGGAACGCGTACCAGCATAGACGGCCTCGTCGGTGCCGCAGGCACCGTCGAGCCGGTCGTCACCGGCTCCGCCCCAGAGCTGATCGTCACCGTTCTCGCCAAGGACGGTGTCGTTGCCGCCGCCGACCCCCACCGTGTCGGCGCGATTGCCCGCCCTGATGTCGTCGGCCTCGGAGGTTGGGGGGCCGCCCTGCACGCCCGGAGAAACCACACCAAGTGTGATCACATCCGCCTGGTTGGTGCCACGGATGAGGGCCATGACCGGTTCCTCCTGGAACATGCGCCTGGGTGAAGAAGTCGGAAGGGCGCCAGGAAAGCCAAAGCGCAGCGACGCGCCTGATACGGTACGGAACAGCGAACTGGTACTAGGCTGTCGTAGAGAAATTTCGTATCGATTTAAAATCGAAAATGCTTGACCAGCCTCGCCGTGCTATCGCGAAGGCTCGTCGGCCGGCGCGGCAGGTCCCCTGAAATCTCCCGGAGCCAAATAGGTCAGCGATACCAATAGATAGCTTTTATTTTTAAATGCTTATGAGATCGCGCCACATACACCAACAAGAGAAACGTCGTGCACGCCACGGCAATGGGGTACCTTACGTGTCGTGGCATCGGGCGCATGCAAGGCCATCAACCCGGCAGTGTCTCGCTGTGGCCGCGCACAAATTGTGCTGATCGGATGATGGTGAGGGATCAAAGATGCAGATGGATGTATTGCCGGGCGTGTTCTCTCGGCGCGACCCAGCCCATGCCGCGCCGGTGCTCTTCGAAATTCCGCGGAGTGGCGCCGAGTATCCGCGTGCCTTCTGCTCCATTGCCAGCCTGAAAGACCTGCAGCGCTCCATCTCAATGTATGTCGAGGAATGCTACGCCGGAGTGGTCGCGGCCGGCGCCACCTGGCTCTACGCCCACTGCCCGAATGCCTATATCGACCTGAACCGGCACGAGCTGGATATCGATCCTGGCCAGATTGAGGGTGAATGGCCTGTTCCACTGCAGCCTTCGCCCAAGACGAAGAACGGTATCGGCCTGATCCCGACCGTCTGCGCTGGCAACAAGCCGGTCTATGACACGAAGCTGCCGGTCGCCGAAGTGCAGCATCGCCTGGATCGTTACTATTGGCCGTATCATCAGGAGGTCTCGCGTCTCCTCAAGGAATTCCGGGCGCAGCATGGTGTGGCTTACCACCTCAGCTGCCATTCCATGCCGGCGGTTGCCACCGGTCATGGCCCTGATGCAGGGGAGCGCCGCTCGGATTTCGACCTGGGCGATCGCAACGGCACGACCTGCGGTCCGGAGCTAGTCAATGCCGTGGCTTCGGTGCTCAAGGGCTTCGGCTACAAGGTCACGACGAATGCCCATTTCATCGGCGCCGAATCGGTGCGCAAGCACGCGGCGCCCGCTGATGGCATTCACAGCCTGCAGATCGAGATGAACCGCAGCCTCTATATGGATGAGCACGCGCGCAGCCGCCGCCCCGAACTGGCCAGAGTGCGGGACCACCTGGCCGCCGTCGCGGCCAGGGTCGTTCAGCTCGCCGCGGAACAGGCAAAGTAAGCACCCCCGGCCGCTGGTGACGGGGAGCGGCGGCGACGGCCGACGCTGATCGCACCCACTTTGGCTGGGGTGGTGCGGAATACCACCAGTGCGGCGCCCTGATCCTCAGGCCGCGGGTCCAGCGTCTGCCCAGTGCGAGCGGGTGAGCCGCGCGGCCAGGAAGCTACCGAGAGCCTCAACCTTTGCCGGCCGGTTCCGCGTGGTGGGGGTGACGAAGTAAAGGCCGCCGGGCGCGATCCGCCACTCCGGGAGGAGCGCCTCAAGCCGTCCGTCGGCGAGATACTCGGCCGCGATGAACTCCGGCAGTTCGGCGATGCCTATCCCCGCCAGCAAGGTGGGGAGGAGCGCGTCCACATTGGTCACGCGCAGCGGCCCGGAGGGTGTCACAGTCACCGTCTCGCCGGCAGGGCCGGCGAAGCGCCAGACGTCGCCACGGGCATGATAAGCGTAGCCGAGGCAGTGATGTGCGGCCAATTCACCGGGATGCTGCGGGCGCCCATAGCGGGCCAGATAGGTGGGGGAGGCCACAACCTGCCGCGTCATCGGGCAGAGCCGCCGCGCCACCAGCGAGGAGTCCTCCAGCACCGCGATACGCAGCGCGGCGTCGAACCCTTCCCCGATCACATCCACGCTCGCATCGCTCAGATGCAGGTCCACGGCAATCTCCGGATAAAGCCGGAAGAAGGCGGGCATCAACGGCGCGACCCAGCGCAGCCCGAAGGACATCGGCACTGCCAGCCGCACCGTGCCGCGCGGCCGGCTGGCCAGTTCGCGGGCGGTGCTTTCCGCCTCCTCCGCCTCCCAGAGCACTCGGGCCGCCCGTTCGGCGACACTGCGGCCAAGCTCGGTTAGTGCCAGGCGACGGGAGGTGCGGTTGAACACCCGGCCGCCCAGCCGCTCCTCCAGCCGCATGACCGCGCGGGAGACGGTGGCCACGGAGACGCCCAGCGCCCGGGCCGCCCCGGCATAGGAGCGTTCCTCCGCCACCTTGGCGACCATGGCCAAGCCCTCGAAATCCGGCAATCCCGACATCAACAATCCTGCAAGGATAACTTTCAATCATTTCTATTTTGAAGGGATTCGTTTGGCGACACCCTCCGGACATCAACCAACACGGAGTTGCAGACATGGTCCGCAAGCTTGAAGGCAAGGTCGCCGTCGTCACCGGTGGAACCAGTGGCATCGGCCTGGCCACGGCGCGGCGCTTCGCCGCCGAAGGCGCGCGCGTCTTCGTCACCGGCCGCCGCCTGCCGGAACTGGACGCCGCCATTGCCTCCATCGGCCCGAATGCCACGGGTATCCAGGCGGACTCGACCAAGCCTGAGGATCTCAACCGCCTCTATGAGCAGGTGAAGGTCGAAGCCGGGCGGATCGACGCGCTCTTCGTCAATGCCGGCGGCGGCTCGATGCTGCCACTCGGCGCCATCACGGAGGAGCAGTACGAGGACACCTTCGGCCGCAACGTGAAGGCTGTCGTATTTACGGTGCAGAAGGCGCTGCCGCTGCTGGTGGACGGTGCCTCGGTGATCCTGACCGGCTCGACCGCCGGCACGGTGGGTACCGCCGCCTTCAGCCTGTACAGCGCCTCCAAGGCGGCGGTGCGCAATCTGGCCCGCAGCTGGACACTCGACCTGAAAGCGCGCGGTATCCGCGTCAACGTCATCAGCCCCGGCCCGGTCCGGACCACCGGGCTGGTCGAGCTGGCCGGCCAGGACGCCGCGCAGCAGCAGGGCCTGCTGGACGACCTCGCCAGCCAAGTGCCGCTCGGCCGCGTGGCGGAGCCGGAGGAGATCGCCCGGGCGGTGCTCTTCCTGGCTTCTGACGACAGCAGCTTTGTCGCCGGCGCCGAGTTATTCGCCGATGGGGGCCTGGCCCAGGTCTGACCCACGCGTCCCTTGTGGCCTCGCGGGCCGGGAGCGCGATGGGTGCCCCGGTCGTGGAGGCCAGCCATGGCAGACACCATCGCCTCCCTGCCGAACCGCAACCTTCGTGAGGCTTTCAGGGAGCCTGACATTGCGCGCCGCCGCATGGCCATTGCAGTCTTCTTTACCGAGGACCCAAAGATGATCGCCTCTGACCTGATCCTCGACAACGCACTCGCGCAGGGCCTCTGGCCTCTTGTTGGGTGGCAATCGCTTCGTGTCCTTACAAGCGAGAACTCCTGCTGGGATGCTAGACAGCCACAAACTTAGTTAGCGACGATCTTCGCCTCGCGCACGACCGCGCCCCAGGTGTCGCTCTCAGCTGCCATCATCTGGCCCAGCGTTTCCGGCGTACTGTGCTCGGCATCGCCGCCAGCACGGCCGAGCTGCTCGCGGTAGGCAGGGCTCGCGACCAACTCGGCCACCGCGGCGCTGAGCCGCGCCACCACCAGCGCCGGCGTGCCGACTGGCGCAAAGAGGGCGCCGGTGGAGGCTGCCTGATAGCCCGGCACGCCCGCTTCCACCATGGTCGGCACTTCGGGCAGCTTCGGGTAGCGCTTGGTGCCGCAGACCGCGAGGACCCGCGCACGCCCGCCCTCGATATGCGGCAGGGCGGAGGGCACGCTGTCGAACATCATGGAGATATTGCCGGCGACAAGGTCATTCATGGCCGGCCCGCCGCCGCGATAGGGCACATGCGTGATGTCGATACCGGTGCGCGCCTTGAACAGCTCGCCCGCCAAGTGGATCATCGAGCCCGTGCCGCCGGAGCCGAAGGTCAGCTCGCCCGGCTTCGCCTTGGCCAGCGCCACCAGGGAGGCGACATCCTTGGCCGGTACGTCGCGGCCGACCGCCAGCAGGTGCTCGATGCGGAAGGCCAGGGCCACGGGTGCCAGGTCCTTCAGCGGGTCGAAGCCCATGTTGGTATAGAGGTGCCGGTTGACCGCGACGGCGCCGTTGGTACCCATCAGCACCGTGTAGCCATCGGCCGGCGCGCGGACCACGAAGTCCATCGCCAGGTTACCGCCGGCACCGGTGCGGTTCTCCACCACCACCTGCTGGCCCAGGCGCTCGGTCAGGCCCTGGGCGAGGATGCGCGCCAGCACATCGGTGCCGCCGCCGGCCGCGAAGGGCACGACCATGCGGACGGGGCGGTCGGGAAAACCGGCCGCGCGGGCGAGGCCCGGCAGTGCCAGGCTCCCCGCAATGGGCGGCAGGGCCGCCAGAAGTTTACGTCGGGGCAGCATCCCTGATTTCCCTGTTCTTCAGTGGGAAGCCAGCGCCGCCGCCACGCGGTCGGCACCGTAGTCGCGCTCCGCCTTGGCGCGCGAAAGCTTGCCGGAGGCGATGTCCTCTGCCAGCGAGGCCAGCGGCCGCTCGGCCGGCACGCCCAGGCCGCCGCCGCCAGGGGTTTCCAGCCGCACGCTCTCGCCTGCCTTCAGCGTGATATTGGCGGCCTTGGAGGAGAGTTCCTCGGCCTGCGCCGTGCCGGGGTTCTTCACCAGCCGCGCGGTGCCGCCGTCCAGCCCGCCGAAGAGGCCCGGTGCGCCCGCCTTGTGTCCGTCCGAACGCGCGGAGAACACCACACCGTCCCGCGTCGCCTTGACCTGCCGCGCGATGCCGAGTCCGCCGCGATAACGGCCGGACCCGCCCGAATCGTCCACCAGCGCGTATTCCTCGACGAGAAGGGAATATTCGTTCTCCAGCGCCTCGGCGGGCAGGTTGGAGGTGTTGGTAACATGGACATGCACGCCGTCCATACCATCGGCGCCGAACCGCGCACCGATGCCGCCGCCCATGGATTCCAGATAAACAAAGCTGCCGTCCTGGCGCCGGCGCTCACCGGAGAAGATCATTACCGGCACGCTGTCCAGGCTGGCGGCCATGGCGCGCTCCGGCGGCAGAAGTTGGGCGAAAGCGCCGAACAGGGCGCGGGCGATCTTGTTGCAGGTGATGGAGCGCGCGCCCACCGCCGCCGGGAAGCGCGGGTTGACGATGCTGCCCTCGGGCGCGTGGATCTCGATGCAGGCAGCCATGCCCCGGTTCGGCAAAAGGCCGGGGTCCAGCAACGTCTTCACGGCGTAGTAGACCGTGGCGCGCAGGGCGCTTTCCGCCACGTTCATGGCGCCGCGCGTCTGCGGCGCGGAACCGGCGAAATCCACCACCAGCGTCTCGCCCCGGACGGTGACGGTGGCCTTGATGGCGACGGGGTCGCCACCCACGCCGTCATCGTCCATCCATGCGGTGAAGCTGGCGCTGCCATCGGCCATCTCGCGCACGCGGTTGGTCAGGCGGCGGGCGGTATAGGCCAGCACGTCCTCCACCGCCGCCGTCACCGCCGGCAGGCCCATCTGCGCCACCAAATCCTGCACCAGCATCGCGCCGCGCAGGTTGGAGGCGATCTGCACCTTTAGGTCCAGCGCGCGTTCCTCGGGGTCGCGCGAGTTGTGCGCGATGAGGTTGATCAGGTCCTCATCCGTCTCGCCTTCCCGGACCAGGCGCATCACCGGAATGCGCAGCCCTTCCTCGAAGACCGAGCGCGCGCCGCCGGAGACGGAGCCCGGCGTTGGCCCGCCCACATCGGAATGGTGGCCCACATTGGCGGCCAGGAAGCGCACGGCGCCATCGATGAAGACCGGCGTGACCACCGCAATGTCCGGCATGTGGGTGCCGCCGGCGAGGTAGGGGTCGTTGCAGGCGAAGGCGTCGCCGTCACGCATCTTCTCGACCGGATAGCGCGCCAGCACCGCCCCCACGCTTCCCATCAGCGAGCCCAGGTGCAGCGGAATGTGCGAGGCTTGCGCCACCAGCCGCCCGGCCGCGTCGAACAGCCCGACGGAGCAGTCCTTGCGTTCCTTGATGTTGGTGGAGAAGGAGGAACGGATCAGTGTATTGCCCATGTCCTCCGTGATGGAGAGCAGGCGGTTGCTGAACACTTCCATGGCGATTGGATCGGCGAGACGAGTCGCGTTCATGCGGCGGTCTCCAGGACGAGGTTGCCGGTCGGCTCCAGGCGCACGGTCTGGCCGGGTTCGACGACGGTGGTGGAGCTCATCTCGTCGATGATGGCGGGGCCGGCGATGGGCTGGTCCACCGGCAGGGCGGCGCGGTCGAAGATGGGCGTATCCACCCAGCGGTCGCCGAAATGCACCTCCCGCTGGGCGCGCGGCGCCGGCATGGCCTCGGAGGCCTGGAAGGAAGCGGCGGGACGGTCGATGCGGCCGGTGGCCTTCAGGCGGCAGTTCACCACCTCCACCGCACGGTCCGCGACGTCGTAGCCATACTCGCGCCGGTGAGCGGCGGCGAAGTCCGCGAGGAAGGCGGCGTAATCGGCCTCACCCTCCGGCAGCGGCACCTGCACCTCATGGTTCTGGCCCTTGTAGCGGGCGTCCACCACGGCCTGGAAGCCGCGCCGCGCCGGCTCCACACCGCCGGAGGCCAGCCACTCGTCACCCTGCGTCCGCATGGCGGTGAAGCGGGACAGAATGGCGGACCAGCTCTCCGGCTTCGCTTCCGTGATCTCGCTGCGCACGAAATCCAGGCTGATGTCGGACATCAGGATGCCGCGGGCGCACATGGTGCCGGGCTCCTGCGGCACCAGCACACGGGCGATGCCGCATTCCCGCGCCACGGCCGCCGCGTGCAGCGGACCGGCGCCGCCGAAGGGGAACAGCGCGAAGCGGCGGAGGTCGTGCCCCTTCTCGGTCGAGACGGCACGGATGGCGCGGCTCATATTGGCGACGGCGATGCGGATGATGCCTTCCGCCGCCTGCTCGACCGTCAGGCCCAGCGGATCGGCGACCTGGGCGCGGATGGCCTCGCGCGCCGCGGCCTCATCGACCCTCATGCGGCCGCCCAGCAGTGTCACGGGGTCCAGCCGGTGCAGCACGATATTGGCGTCGGTCAGCGTCACCTCGCGCCCGCCGCGGCCATAGGCCACGGGGCCGGGGTCGGCGCCGGCGCTGTGCGGGCCGACCTTCAGCGCGCCGGCATCGTCGATCCAGGCGATGGAGCCGCCGCCCGCACCGATGACATGCACATCCACCATCGGCGTGCGCACCGGATAGTCAGCGACGAGGCGCGAGGTCGCGAAGGCCGGGCGCCCGCCCGCGATCAGCGACACGTCCGTGCTGGTGCCGCCGACGTCGTAGGTGACCACGTCGGGGAAGCCGGCGGCCATGGCGACCTCGGCCGCGCCCACCACGCCGGCGGCGGGGCCGGACAGGCAGGTGCGCACGGGAAAGTCGCGCACCGTTTCCACCGACATGAGGCCGCCGTTGGAGTGAATGGTGTCCGGTGCCGTCGTGATGCCCAGACCCTGCAGACGCTCCAGGAACCGCCGCAGGTAGGCCTCCATGCGTGGGCCGACATAGGCGTTGATGGCGGTGGTGGAGAAGCGCTCGAACTCGCGGAATTCCGGCAGCACCTCGGAGGAGGTGGAGACGAAGACCTCCGGCAGCCGGGCGCGCACGATCTCCGCCGCCCGCTTCTCATGGTCGTCGCGGAGATAGCTGTGCAGGAAGCAGATGCCGATGGCTTCCACGCCGGTCTTGGCCAGATCTTCAGCCACGGCGGCGACGGCGGCCTCGTCCAGCGGCTCCAGCTCATTTCCCGCCGCGTCGATGCGGCCGGCCACCTCGAAGCGCAGCGCGCGCGGCGCTAGCGGCGGCGGCGGCGCCTGGGTGTAGTCGTACAGCGCGGGGCGGGTCTGGCGGCCGATCTCCAGCACGTCACGGAAGCCGCGCGTGGTGATGATGCCCGTTCGCACGCCACGCCGCTCGATCACCATGTTGGTGGCAACCGTGGTGCCGTGGCCGACGAAATCGATCTCGTCCGGACGGATACCATATTCAGCAATAATGGCGGCCAGCCCCGTCTCGATCGCTTGGCTGCGGTCGGAGGGGGTGGAGGGCGTCTTGTAGTACCGCAGCGCGCCCGTGCGCGTGTCATGCACCGTGAAGTCGGTGAAGGTGCCTCCGACGTCGAAACCGATCCGAACCATGAACCCTCGGGCCGCCATTGATTTGTGAAGCCTTGCCCGCCGACGCTCCCATCCGCTGACGGATTGTGCCAATGCAAATGCTGGGCCATGCTATCCGGAAAGCTGATGGATTCTTGCCATGCCCCGCCTGCTGAGCCAACGCGCGCTGCAGGCCTTCCACCTGACCGTGCTGACCGGCAGCGTCTCGGCCGCCGCCGAGGCCATGGGCCGTTCGCAGCCCGCCGCCACCCGCCTGCTGAAGGAACTGGAGCAGGATCTGGGCTTCCGCCTCTTCGACCGCGTGCGCGGCCGGCTGCAGCCAACGCCCGAGGGAATGCAGCTGTTCCAGGAAGTGGAGCGCTCCCTGATCGGGCTGGATCGCATCGCCAACGTGGCCGGACAGATCCGCAAGGGGCGGCGCGGCACGCTGGCCATCGGCACCCTGCCAGCCGGCGCGCCCATTCTGACGGCGGTGATGAAGCGCTTAACGGAGGAGCGCCCAGGCACCACCATCGCCCTGCACACCGTGCCCTCCGATCAGGTGGTGCAGATGGTGCTGAAGCAGGAATGCCACCTGGGCATCGTCAGCGATGCCGCGCAACTGGCCGGGCTGCGAGTGGAGCGGCATTATGCACTGGGCTGCCTCTGCGTCATGCCCGCCGGGCACCCGCTGCGCGCGAAAGGCGTGATCACGCCCCGGGACCTTGAAGGGGAGGCGCTGGTCTCCTTCTCGCCTGCCACGCGCATCGGCCGGCAGATGGAGGCGCTGCTGGAGCAGCACGGGGTGGACCCGGGCACACGGGTGGAAACGCATCTCAGCCACGTCGTCTCCGACCTTGTGCTGGAGGGCACGGGCATCGGCGTGGTGGATGCGGTGACAGCGGCGACGCATGTGGCACGGGGCGGGCTGGCCCGGCCCTTCAGCCCTACCATCGGCTTCGGCCTGACGGTGGTGCAGCGGGCGGAAACCGAGCGCTCGGCTGCCGTCTCGGCCTTCCTGGCGCTGTGCGACGAGCGCTTCGCTCCCCTGGCACCTGCCAACCATCAGGAATGCGGATAGGCGGGCGCGCAGAACCGATTTGACCCCGCGGTGCCGCGTCGCGACCTTCGCCGCAACGCTGGGGTGGCGGGAGAAGCATGGCACGCGAATACGATGTGGTGGTGCTGGGCGGTGGGCTGATGGGCGCCGCCATCGGCTATGGGCTGGCGCGCCTCGGCCGTCGCACGGCCATCCTGGACGAGGGCGACATCGCCTTCCGGGCCAGCCGCGGCAATTTCTCCCTGGTCTGGGTGCAGAGCAAGGGTCTGGGCATGCCGGCCTATTCTTCCTGGACCCGCCGCTCGGCCGAGCGCTGGTCTGGCTTCGCTGCCGAGCTGAAGGACGAGACAGGCGTGGACTGCGCCCTGCAGCAGCCCGGCGGCTTCACCCTGCTGCTCTCGGACGCAGAGATGGAGCGGCGGATTGCCTTCCTGGCAAAGCTGCACGCCCAGCCCGGCTTCGAGCCCTATCCCTACGAGATCTGGGACCGCTCTCGTGTCCGGCAGGTTTTCCCTGGCATCGGGCCGGAGGTGGTGGGCGCCAGCTTCTGTCCGCTCGATGGGCACCTGAACGCGCTGCGCGCCTTCCGCGCCAGCCATGCCGCCTTTGCCGCACGCGGCGGCGACTACTTCCCGCACCACACCATCGAGAAGGTCGAGCCGCTGGCGGGCGGAGGCTTCCGCATCGACACGCCCGGAAGTGGATTCACCGCCGCAAAGGTGGTGCTGGCCGCCGGCACCGGCAATGCGCGGCTTGGCCCCATGCTGGGCCTCCATGCCCCGGTGCGCCCGCAGCGCGGGCAGGCGCTGGTGACGGAAAAGGCGTCCCCCTTCCTGACGCATCCCGTGGTCAACCTGCGGCAGACCGACGAGGGCGGCATCATGATCGGCGACAGCCAGGAGGAGGCAGGTTTCGACACCAGCCTCGGTCTGGGCGTGCTGGCGGTCATGGCGAGGCGGGCCGCGCGGATGTTCCCTGAGGTCGGCCGGCTGAATGTGGTGCGCACCTGGTCCGCGCTGCGTGTCATGACCAAGGATGGCTTCCCGATCTACCAGCAATCCGAGACGGCGCCGGGCGCCTTTCTCTGTAACTGCCACAGCGGCGTCACCCTGGCCGCTGCCCATGCCGCGCTGCTGGCGCCGATGATCGATGCCGGCCGGCTGGATGACACTCTGCTCGGCGCCTTTAGTACCCGGAGGTTCGATGTTCCAGCGTCTGCCTGAGGATGCGCGTGCGCCCCTGTCCTTTCTGCTGGACGGCGAACCCGTGCAGGGCCGCGCCGGCGACAGCGTCGCCGCCGCCCTGCTGGCGCTGGGCCGCGACGCCTGCCGTGAAACGGCCGTCTCCGGTGCCCCGCGCGGAGGCTATTGCATGATGGGCGTGTGCTTCGACTGTCTCGTCACGATCGACGGCGTCGGCAACCGGCAGGCCTGCCTGGTGCCGCTGCGGGACGGCATGGAAGTCGAAACCCAGCATGGCCGCCGGGAGCCCGGGCGATGAACCTGCCCGAGTTGCGCGACACCTATGACGTCGTGGTGGTCGGCGCCGGGCCGGCCGGCATGTCGGCCGCGACCGCCGCTGCCGCCCAGGGCGCTTCCGTGCTGCTGGTGGATGAGGGCGTTGGGCCGGGTGGGCAGATCTACCGCGCCGTCACCACCACGCCGCTGACCGACCGCGCCGTGCTGGGCGTGGATTACTGGAAGGGCGAGGAGGTCGCGCAGGCCTTCGCCGCCAGCGGCGCCGCCTATCTCTCCGGTGCCACCGTCTGGCACCTGGATGGCGAGCGCCACCTGGGCTTTTCCGTGGGCGGGGAGGCGCGGCTGGTGCAGGCCGGACAGGTGGTGCTGGCCACTGGCGCGCTGGAGCGCCCCTTCCCCATTGCGGGCTGGACCCTGCCCGGCGTGCTGAGCGTCGGGGCGGCACAGACGCTACTGAAGGCGCAGGGCATGACGGCTACCGGCCGCGTGGTGATCGCCGGATGCGGCCCGCTGCTGTGGCTGCTGGCCAGCCAGTACGTCGCCGCCGGCAAACCGCCCGCACTGATCCTGGACACCACCCCCGCCGCCAACTGGCGCCGGGCGCTGTCGCATCTGCCAAGCTTCCTGCTCACGCCCTATGCGCGCAAAGGCATGAAGCTGATGGCGCGGGTGCGGCGGGCCGTGCGCATCGTCTCCGGCGTCACCGAACTGGCCATCGAGGGTGAGACACACGCCGAGCGCATCACCTACCGCCGCGGCAATGCCGCGCCGATGACGGTGCCGGTGGACCATGTGCTGCTGCACCAGGGTGTGACGCCCAACCTGAACCTCCCCGCCGCCGCAGGCTGTGAGTTGGAATGGAACGAGCCGCAGGCCTGCTTCCAGCCGCGTACCGATGCCTGGGGCCAGACCACGCAGCCGGGCATCTGGCTTGCCGGCGATGGAGCCGGCATCGCGGGGGCGGAGGCTGCGGCTTCCCGCGGCACACTGGCCGGGCTGGCGGCGGCTTGCGCGCTGGGACGGATCGACGCCGCCGCGCGGGACCGGCTGGCCACGCCGGTGCAGGCGCAACTGGCGTTGCAGAGCCGGGGCCGGGCTTTCCTGGACAGGCTCTACCGCCCTGCCGATGCCTTCCGCCGCGCGGCGGACACGGCACTGGCCTGCCGCTGTGAGGAAGTCACCGGCCGCCAGTTACGAGAGGTTGCCGACAGCCTGAAGGTGCCGGGTCCCAACCAGATGAAGACCTTCCTGCGCTGCGGCATGGGTCCGTGCCAGGGGCGGCTATGCGGGCTGACGGTGACGGAAACCATCGCCGCTGCGCGCGGCGTGGGGCCGGAGGAGGTCGGCTACTACCGTCTGCGAACACCGGTAAAGCCGCTGACGGTGGCCGAACTCGCCACCCTGCACAGTACGGAGGATGAGCGCCGCGCAGTCGAGCGTGGCTGATCTTCGTGAGCTTTACGTCTTACAGCGCAGGAGATCTCTCAGGCTCCAGAGGGCGTGATGCTGGTGGAACTGATGGGCCCGGCCGAGGAGGACGATAGACAGGGCGCTCACCCCCCCTCCGCCGCCCCGCACCTCGGACAGCGCCATCAACGGGTTTATCAGGGCTTGCGCCAGACCTGACGGCTCTGGCTGGGAGCAAGTTCAGCCGGCCACGACGACACACGCCGCGACCTCCGCCCCCCCGGTCTCAGATGCTCGCGTCCCGGCTCCCAGCAGCCCGCAGATGCGGAAAGGCTTCAAAGCCGCACGGCATCCGCCTCGGCGCCGATCCCGATCGCATGGCCTCGATCGCCTCGACGCTCTGGAGGAGGACGCGCATTTCATAGGGCTTGCGGAGATATCCGAGGGCGATGCCCTGCGCCTGGCGGGCGGCCAGCATCTCGCCGCTTGCGAAGATCGCGACCAGCCCTCGGCGGGAGAACAACTCCCGCGCCACCTCGATCCCGGAACTGCCGTCCTGCAGATTGATGTCCAGGATAGCCAAGTCAGGGGTGTGCACCCGACAGAGATCCAGCGCCTCACTTGCCGTGGCGGCGGGTCCGATGATTGTGTGTCCAGCATCCTCCAGATGCTCAACCACAAGCGAAGCGATGAGAGCTTCATCTTCAACAATCAGGATATGCATGGGCTCCGGCTCTTTCATTTCTAGCCAGAACCGAAAGGAAGGAGGGTGGTTCTACGTCAAAATACACGAATCCTTGTGAGAGTTTGCAGCCTCCAGTAGAAGACCTGCTTCCGCTGTCCTGCTGGCTTCCCTCCTGAGAGGGCAACTCAACCTCTCAGATCGACAGCGGGATCACAGCTCATTTCGCGCTTACCGCACTGATGGATAACTGGCATGCATGAGGGGGCCAACAAACCGTCGCCAGGGATGGTTCCACCACCCTGAGCCGGCCTACCCTGAATAGGGCATCCGGATGGAGGCACCAGGGTCCACCGGATATGGAGAACGCCGGAGGCTTCTTGCGGCCTCGGCCCGAAGTTACCTCCGCACAACCAACCCCCGGGAGGGCAGTGTCACTTGCCCCGGTGGCTCATGCCGGTCGGTCAAGCTTAAGGCTGCACCAGCGGCATCAGCCGCCCGTTGTGGCGAATGCGCGGAGCGCCGCTATGGCCGAGGCTCAGGACAGCGAGGATCGGCGCTCCGCTCCTGAAGGAGCGGAGTATGCCGTGCGCCGCTCTGTCCTGTCCTCGCGGCCCGGATCAGTCGATCTGAAGCGAGCCGGCTTCCGGACCCTTGGGGCCCTGCACCACTTGCATCCGGACGGCCTGGCCTTCCTGGATCGTGGAGACACCCGCCCGCTCCAGGGCCGTCGCATGGACGAAGACGTCCTTGCCACCGTCTTGTGGGCTAATGAAGCCGAACCCCTTGTCGGGATTGTACCACTTCACGGTGCCCATCATCTCGACTGCGGAACTCAGATCAACGGTCCGCCGCGCTTCCCGCGGCCGCGCCGGCCGGGTGCGGAAAGCGTCACGTTGCGGCGCGGCTGCGCCGGCCGTGCTCTCGTCCACGGACAGGACCTGGTCAACTTGTCGCCCCTTCTGCCCCTGGCCCACCCGCACCTGCATCGTCGCACCGGGGCTGACGGCTTGGACGCCGGAAGCCTGCAGGGTGTTGGCGTGGAGGAAGGCGTCGCCCGATCCATCGGCCAGTTCGACGAAGCCGAAGCCTTTCTCGGCATTGTACCACTTCACCGTGGCCTTCAGCTCGGGCGTGGCAAACCCACCGCCAAAGCTTGGTAGGGAGGGGAAGCTCGGACGACCAGAGTAATCGTCATCATCGAAGCTGCGGCGGCGGGAGGGCCGCTGGCGGTCGTTCCGGGGAGGTGACACGGAAGGCACTTTCGGCTGTTGAACTCAGGGAGGCGGATATCGCCTCACTATAGCCCATTTGCCAGGGTATATCGATGCCGATTAACTTGTCCTGAGAGCAGGGAGGCATTGGGTCGACCAGCCGCAGCATCCTGACTGATGCAGATCTGGATGTTGGTAGCTGCCTTGCAGCAATCTTGTACGCCAGGAGCATCCCGGGGCCCAACGATATGGGATCCCCGGCCCCACGTTGCCTTACAAAGGCTTGAAGTGCCTAGCGAAACCTGCCAAGCGGCGTGGGCGGGGCATGGCGAAGCCCCTTGTTCCCGACGATCTCTGGGCGGCGGTTGTGCGCTGCTGCCGCCCCCTGCTGGCATTATCTTCGTGGTGACCACCGGCACGGCCTGGGAGCGGCTGTCGATGGAGATCAGGGTGCGGGCCTCGGGCATGACCTGCTGGCGTCGGCTACAGGACTGGCAGGCGGCAGGTGTGTGGCGCCGCCTGCGCCAGGTGCTGCTGCTGGAGCTGGAGCGCCTCCAGGCAGCGGAGGCCCTCGACAGCGCCAGTATCGGCGCCAAAAGGGGGCGCGGCGGTCGGCCCGAACCCGACGGACCGCGGCAGGCCGGGCAGCAAGCGCCACTTCGTCACGGATGCCACTAGGCCTGACGCTGAGCGATGCCAACCGCCACGACAGCCGGATGCTCGCCCCCACCCTGGACGCTGTGTCGCGTGCTCAGATTGGCGGCTCTGGCCGACCCCGCTGCAGGCCGTGCAAGCTGCACGCCGACAAGGCTTACGATCATCGCCGTTGCCGCGGGGAGTGCCGCGCCCGTGGGATCACCCCACGGATTGCCCGGCGCGGCATCGAGAGCAGTCAAAGGCTCGGAAAGCACCGGTGGGTCATCGAACACACCTTCACTTGGCTCAACCGCTTCCGCTGTCTTACCATCCGCTACGAACGCCGGGCCGACATCCACCTGGCCTTCACCACACTCGCCTGCGCCCTCGTCTGCCTCAACCAAATCCAGAGATTTTATGAGACGCTCTAAGAGCAGTCTAATTGGGAGAGAGGCAGTTCGACGACGCCGTCGTGAGAACCTTTTGCCGGGCCGCAGTAGTTCGTTTCGAAGTCAGCCCGGTGACCTCCGTGTGGCGGACATCTTGGCCTATGAAGCAGGTTCCGTGGATCTGGACCGCAAGTGACGGGTGTCGTCCCGTACGCGTTAAGCAAGGATTTCACCCAGTACCCGCGCAAAAAACGCCCAGCGAGATGAATTCTCGGGCGGCTTCTATGTTGCTGATGCGCGGAACTGAGTGGGATGCGGGGACAGGATTTGAACCTGTGACCTTCAGGTTATGAGCCTGACGAGCTACCGGGCTGCTCCACCCCGCGAGGGTGTGTTGGTTTATCTCGAGATTTCCGGCTGGGTGGCCCGGC
>Ga0182742_1001646_pt1 | contig 27516 bp, 24 predicted proteins | sample eDN5th37CBELigMG_FD_128880 | JGI IMG/M metagenome (GOLD analysis project Ga0182742, IMG submission 128880) | Enriched Miracle-Growth compost microbial communities from Emeryville, California, USA - eDNA 5th pass 37_C BE-Lig MG (version 2)... ...
CCCTGGTTAAGGCATACTTTTAAAAGGAGTTTGAAAAATTCATACGAATTAGTTGATTTACTAAACAAAAAAGTATACATTAAATAAATATCACTAAAGCTTTAAGAAGTGGGGGATTTATATGACAAATACAGCACCAAAATCAATCGTGGTTATTTTTGGAGCAACAGGTGATTTGGCAAATCGAAAGCTTTACCCTTCTATATATAACCTTTATACGAAAGGAAAACTCTCTGACAATTTCGCGGTTATCGGGGTGGCAAGACGCCCATTAGAGAATGAAGAATTCCAACAAAACGTAAGAAATTCTGTATCGGGAAGATTTGAGGAAAATCGTGAGGATATCGAGAAGTTCTCAAAACACTTTTACTACCTTCCGTTTAATGTGAATGATCGTGCTTCTTATAAGGAATTAAAGAACCTAGCTGAAAAACTAGATTCAACTTACAAAACAGAAGGTAATAGGATCTTTTATTTAGCAATGGCTCCAGAGTTTTTTGGGACAATCGCAGTCAACATTAAAGCTGAAGAATTAACGGATACAGAAGGTTATACAAGACTTGTAATTGAAAAACCTTTTGGACATAACCTGCCATCTGCAAAGCAATTGAATGAGAAGCTTCGTCATGCTTTCTCAGAGGATGAAATTTACCGAATCGACCATTATTTAGGAAAAGAAATGGTCCAAAATATTGAAGTCATCCGCTTTGCAAATGCAATTTTCGAACCACTTTGGAATAATCGATACATATCAAATATCCAAGTCACATCAAGTGAAGTACTTGGAGTAGAAGATCGCGGCGGCTATTATGAAAAATCAGGCGCTCTCCGAGATATGGTACAAAACCATATGCTTCAAATGGTTGCATTATTAGCGATGGAACCGCCAATTAAATTAAATACCGATGAGATTCGTAGTGAAAAAATAAAAGTATTGCGTGCCCTTCGCCCATTAGAAGAAGAGGATGTAAAAAAATACTTCGTTAGAGGGCAATACGATGCTGGTACGTTAAATGGCAAACAGGTTCCTGGTTACCGAGAAGAGGAAAAAGTAGACCCAGCATCAAATACTGCTACATTTGTTGCCGGTAAACTTCTAATCGACAATTTTAGATGGGCAGGCGTTCCTTTCTATATCCGTACCGGTAAGAGAATGAAGAAAAAATCAACAAAAATTGTAGTTCAATTCAAAGACATTCCGATGGATTTATATTATAAAGAGGAAAATGAGCAACAAAATCCTAACCTGCTTGTCATTAATATCCAGCCTGATGAAGGTATTACACTTTATTTAAATGCAAAAAGACCAGGTCAAAACACAATGACATTACCTGTTAAGCTTGATTATTGCAATAACTGCATTGATGGTATAAACACACCTGAAGCTTATGAAAAGCTAATTTATGACTGTATGATGGGTGATACAACAAACTTTGCTCACTGGGATGAAGTGGCCCTTTCATGGCGCTACGTCGACTCAATTTCAAAGGTTTGGGAAAACCAAATTGCAACTGAATTCCCAAATTATCCATCTGGTTCTAATGGTCCTAAGGCGTCTGATGAACTATTGGCAGAAGATGGATTCCACTGGTGGCCAGTTGAAGACTAAAATGAAAAAAGAGACCCGACTCTATGAGTCGGGTCTCTACTATTTAATCACTCAAGAAGTCTTTCTCAAAACTCGTTCCATGTTCATTATCTCGTGGTTTCTTATCTTTAGGCAGTTTAACCCCTTTTGATAAAATCTCATTCCCGTATTTCCCTTTTAATTCATCAATCACTTTCAGTAAGGGTTCTTTTTTCGCTTCCTTCTCATAAGAAAAAAGATCAAGTTGTTTAAATGCCACTTGTTTCTCAACAAGTTCCTGGGCTGTGACACCTAATAATCGAATGGGTTCCCCGTTCCAATGTTTTGTCCACAAGCGCTTGGCTGCTTTATAAATCTCTTCATCCTGATCAATTGGATTATCTAGTTTCCTACTTCTTGTTACCGTTTTTCGATCAGAATATCGAATCATTAACTGGACATTATTGGATAACATATCCTTCCTTCTAATACGTGCTCCAACAGAATTCGATAGTCTTTTGATAACACCGAGAAGCTCTTCCTCATCTGTTGAATCATATGGTAATGTTGTCGAATTACCGATGCTTTTGAACTCTGAGATTGCATCAGGGTCAACAAGTCGGTTATCAATTCCGTTTGCTCTTTGCTTAATCCGCTCCCCATTAATTCCTAATAACTGCTTTAATTGAATATCATTGCCCTTAGCAAGGTCTCCAATTGTATGAATATTGATTGTCGCTAATTTTTCTGCAGTTTTCGAACCAACTCCATGCATTTCTCCAACTGGCATGGGCCAGAGAATAATTGGAACATCCCGCTTCCGCAATACAGTGATTCCTAATGGTTTTTTCATATCGGATGCCATTTTCGCTAGAAATTTATTTGGTGCAATTCCAATGCTACAAGGAAGTAGAAGCGTTTTTTGTAAAGTTTCTTGAATGGAAGACGCAATTTCAATCGGCGAACCCTTTTCATAACAGCCCGTTATATCCATATAGCCTTCGTCAATTGAAACTGGTTCAACTAAATCCGTGTATGTGCGCAGGATATCGAACATGGCCAATGAAGCTCTACGGTAGCGTTCAAAGTTTGGTTTACGAACGATAAGGTTTGGACATTTTCGTTTTGCCTCCCATAGTGGCATCGTTGTTTTCACTCCAAAAGCACGAGCCTCATAGCTACAGGTGACAATAATGCCTTTACGCTCTTCGACATTCCCTGCAATCGCTAAAGGCTTCCCCTGTAAAGAAGGATCATAGGCAACCTCGACTGATGCATAGAAGCTATTCATGTCCACATGTAAAATAACCTTCCCATTTTTCGGATACATTTCTTTCATGATTTGCACTTCCTACTAATAATCCATAAATATAGTTTATCATAGAAAAAGCCACCTATTCTATTGGTGACTTTGAATGTGATCCTCAATCATATCAAATCCTTCAAGACTATCAAACAGATTATCCACATCGAGTAAAGTAATCAATCGATTCTCAAGGGACGCAACTCCTGTTATGTACGGGGAAAGCTGGTAGGTTAAACTTATTTGTTTCAATTGAGTTTTGGGGATATCCATTATTTCTATCGCATCGTCGACAAGCAATCCTACTGATAATGAATCTGTTTGGGTAACGATAATCTTCGTTTTATCTGTATGGGTTGTTGGTATATTAAATAAAATAATTCCTGCATCAACAATCGGAATGAGTTGATCCCGAATCGTTAACATACCTAGCAAAAATGTTGGCATTTGCGGAATAGCGTTTAACTTTTGAGCTCTTTCTATCGAAATGACTTTTAAAACAGGAATGCCAAATTCCTCATTCCCTGATGAAAATACAACGACTTTTTGATCTACCATCAAACACTCACCTCTACCTAATGCGCCTTGGCCTATTTGCGTCCGATTTATCGGGCCCACAGGAAGTGGGTCATAAAGACGTTGCCACAGGATGTGACGTTCTTAGTCTTTGCTCTTTCAGATCGAAAAGCTTCCTCTGAAAAAATCGTGGCATCCGCCGGAGGCTTTGACTTTAGTCAGCCGGAGGGTTGTACCCTGGCTGAATATGTTAACAACAATCTATGTTCTATATCTATCATACTTTACCTATTATCGAAAGGAAATAAAAAAGTGAAACTCCTCAACCAAGAGAGAATTCCACTTTTTTAGTACGTTATTTTGCAACTTCTTCAACAATCGCAACGATAAGTTCTGCAGTTTTGACTAGTTCTTCTACTGGCATTTTTTCATTTGTTGTGTGAATTTCTTCATATCCTACAGCAAGATTAACAGTAGGGATGCCATGTCCTGCGATAACATTGGCATCACTGCCTCCACCGCTTTTTTGGAGCGCGCTTTGACGACCAATTTTTGCTACAGCTCGTTTTGCAACCTCGACAACATGGTCCCCATCTGCAAATTTGAATCCTGGATACATAACCGTAATTTCAACCTCAGCTCTACCACCCATATCGGCTGCAACAGATTCAAAAGCTGCTTTCATTTTCTGAACTTGTGCTTCCATCTTTTCTGTCACTAAAGAACGTGCCTCAGCTAAAATTTCAACATGGTCACAAACAATATTTGTTTGTGTGCCCCCTTCAAAACGCCCAATATTAGCAGTCGTTTCTTCATCGATTCGTCCTAGAGGCATTTTGGCAATGGCTTTTGCTGCCATTGTAATTGCAGAAACACCTTTTTCAGGTGCGACACCTGCATGAGCTGTTTTTCCGATGATTGTTGCTCTTACCTTAGCTTGTGTAGGTGCAGCAACAACAATATCTCCAACTTTTCCGTCACTATCAAGTGCATATCCGTATTTGGCAGTAATCATCGAGCGGTCTAATGCTTTAGCGCCGACAAGACCAGATTCCTCACCTACAGTAATAATAAATTCGATTGTACCGTGCGGAATTTGATTTTCTTTTAGAACACGGATTGCTTCAAACATAGCAGCAAGACCTGCTTTATCATCTGCGCCTAAAATCGTTGTTCCGTCAGAAACAATATAACCATCCTTGATAGAAGGTTTAATTCCTTTACCAGGAACAACTGTATCCATATGAGAAGTAAAGTAAATCGGATCCACATCATTTTTTGTGGCTTCAAGAGTACATATTAAATTCCCTGCACCATGTCCTGTTTGGCTAGTGGTATCATCCTCTACAACGTGTACACCTAACGCAGTGAATTTTTCTTTTAGAACCTTCGCAATTTCTGTTTCGAATTTTGTTTCTGAGTCTACTTGTACGAGCTCTAAAAACTCATTAACAAGTCTGTCCTGATTAATCATACTATGTACCTCCAAGATGAATAGGTTAATGAATAAGTTAATAATTTTAGCCTATCATATTATCTCCAAAAATCAAATTGTTGAATTATAACGGAATATTCCCATGCTTCTTATTAGGGCGAGTTTCTTTTTTGTTTCGTAGCATTTCTAAGGCTTGGATGATTTTAATTCTTGTTTCTCGAGGATCGATGACGTCGTCCACCATCCCTTGGCTTGCTGCTACATATGGATTGGCAAATTTTTCGCGATACTCTTCGATCTTTTGCGCACGTGTCTGTTCAGGATTATCACTATCGTTGATTTCACGTGCAAAAATAATATTAGCTGCGCCCTGAGGACCCATTACTGCAATTTCAGCATTAGGCCATGCGAAAACTAAATCAGCACCAATTGATTTACTGTTTAGTGCGACATATGCCCCTCCATATGCCTTTCTAAGAATGACAGTTAACTTAGGTACCGTTGCTTCTGAGTAGGCATATAAAATCTTTGCTCCGTGGCGGATAATTCCTCCATGTTCTTGTTTTACCCCTGGGAAGAACCCTGTCACATCCTCAAATGTAATAAGTGGGATATTGAAGGAATCACAAAAACGAATGAATCGTGAGGCTTTATCAGATGAATCAATATCAAGTCCACCTGCCATGTATTTAGGTTGGTTACATACTAACCCTACAACTTCCCCTTTTACTCTTGCAAACCCGACAACAATATTCTTCGCAAAATCTTTATGAACCTCCATAAATGTATCGGCATCGACTACTTGCTCGATCACTTTTCGAACATCATAGGGTCTGACTGCATCGAATGGAATGATTTCTGTTAAGTCGGGTCTATAATCATCGTTATCCTCAACTGGTAGTATTGGAGCCTTTTCTTCATTATTTTGGGGAAGATAGCTCACTAAAGCCCTCACCTGTTGTAATACCTCTTCTTCGGTCTTACCTGAAAAATGGGCGTTCCCACTAATCGAATTATGTACGTTTGCCCCACCTAAATCCTCCGAGCTTATTTTCTCACCCGTTACAGTTTCAATAACTTTCGGCCCTGTAATAAACATTTGAGACGTCTTTTCAACCATGAATACAAAATCAGTAATCGCAGGAGAATACACCGCACCACCCGCACAAGGTCCCATAATCACCGATATTTGAGGGATAACTCCAGAGTATATTGCATTCCGATAAAAAATGTGACCATATCCATCAAGAGAAACGACTCCCTCTTGGATTCTTGCACCACCCGAATCATTTAGGCCAATGAAAGGTGCCCCATTTTTAGCAGCTAGATCCATCACATTTGCGATTTTCTTTGCATGCATTTCTCCCAGTGCACCACCAAACACCGTAAAGTCCTGTGAAAACAAATAGACCGGTCTGCCATTTATTTTTCCGTAGCCTGTTACAACCCCGTCCCCAGGTCCTTTTTTATCTTCTAAGCCAAAGTCTGTGCTGCGGTGTTCAATAAAAGGATTTAATTCTACAAAAGTTCCTTTATCAAGTAATAAGTCGATTCGTTCTCGTGCAGTTAATTTTCCTTTTTCATGTTGTTTGTCTATTTTTTCATCTCCGCCACCTAATTCAACTTCACGACGGCGATCGTATAGTTCATTAATTTTTTCATAAATATCTATCATTTGTTCGTTTCCCCTTTACTAGGTTTCTCACAAAGCTCATATAAGACACTACCTGTTGATTTTGGATGCATAAATGCAATTTTTGCACCGCCTGCACCTAGCTTTGGCTCATCAGCAAGCATTCGAATACCATTTTCCTTCATATCTTGGATGCGGTCTTCAATCGATGACACACCTAAGGCAACGTGATGAATTCCTTCGCCACGTTTTTCTATAAATTTGGCAATTGGACTTTCTGGTGAAAGAGGCTCCAATAGTTCAAGCTTCGATTCTCCAATATTAATGAAAGCAACTTTTACGTTCTCTGATTCTACTTCTTCAATGCCTTCTAATTGGAGATTAAGAATATTTGTGTAAAATGGGAGGGAATTTTCAATCGATGAGACAGCAATTCCAATATGGTCTATTTTTTTTATCATGTTTTCACTCCTCAAGCGAGCGCTCGCTCAATAATTGTAAGCGTTTCATATAATAACTATATTGTAGCACGAACTCATTATAAATTGTGTATTTTCAGTTATAATGAATAATACATAATGGTTGTCCAAGTTGGTTTTTCAAGGTAAAATATTTATAAATAAGTATGTAAGCAGAAGGGAGTAAGTGACATGTCCCGTAAAACACAAAAGATTGTTGTATATTTAATGATTGGAGTAATGCTAATTACTACCCTCTTAGCAGGCGTAGGTATGTGGTTTTAATTCAAACATTTAAGTGATGCATGTTTTTTTTACAACGTGGAGGTGACCATTTTGGTCACCTTTAAACGTTAGAATATTAGGTTGGCAACCCCTTGAATAGTCTTTTTATAATTAAATACTCTTCCATTTCTTTAATAAATTGAAAGAGTGCAGCTCTTGTTTCAAACTCCTCTCGGGTTACTGGCAATGGCATCTCTCTAAACTCTTTCCGCATAGATTCTAACTTCTTCAAAAATACAATAGCCGTGTTTCCAGGATGAATGGACTGGCTTACCTCCATAATAAAATCGGCAACCATCTTCCCCTGCTCCACCGACTGAGTCATTGAAGTAATAGTAGGTAACATTCTTTGCAGAATCTCGAACTGCCTTTCTCGCATTTCGAAATAGGTATAATATAAATTTTCATCCCTCATTAAATTATTTTCAACATCTCTATATGCAATGTTTTTCGCTTTTTTTAATAATTCCTCAACAGCTGTTATCTCCCGACCGTCCCAAATACTATCGCCTGTTCGAAGATAATGAACCATTTCGTTTAAAATATTTCCAAATAGAATTTCAATTTCTTGTTGGTATGCCTTAAGTTGCTTGTCAACACTTGGCATATATAGATTTACAAGTAGCGCAACACCAATACCAATGATAATTAACCCTAGCTCATTAATAATTAAATTTAATGTTACATTACCCGCTGAAAATATATGTAAAATAATAACGATACTTGTTACGATTCCATCTTTTGCTTTTAGAATAACGACAGTAGGGATAAAAAGTAGCAGTAATAACCCAATGGTTAATGGATGATAGCCTATACCCTCGAAAAATACAGACGAAAATATGATTCCAACTACACACGCAACAAATCGCTCCCATGAACTTTCCAACGATTTTTTTCTTGTTACTTTAATACATAAAATCGTTAGAATTCCAGCAGATGCAAAACTATCTAGTCCAATTAGTTTTGCGATTGATATAGATATTGTTGTACCTATAGCTGTTTTTAACGTTCTATAACCTATTTTGAACATAAATCGGCTCCTAAAAATCCATAATAAATTTATTATATTGTTAAATAGAGGAAAAACAAAACACATTTACTAATCTTACTATACTTAATAAACGAAAAAAAGAATGATCACGTTGATCATTCTTTTTATAGAACCTTTTCTAAGAAGTCCTGCGCACGTTTGCTATTTGGATTTGTGAAAAACTCATTTGGAGTTGTTTCTTCAACGATGACTCCATCATCCATAAAGAGTACCTTATCTGCTACTTCGCGAGCAAAGCCCATTTCGTGGGTAACAATTAACATCGTCATCCCTGTATGAGCCAATCCTTTCATAACAGTAAGAACCTCTTTGACCATCTCAGGATCAAGTGCTGAAGTTGGCTCGTCGAATAACATTATTTCAGGTTCCATGGCTAACGCTCTTGCGATTGCTACCCTTTGTTTTTGACCACCAGAAAGGCGATTTGGATATTCATTGGCCTTTTCTGATAAGCCAACCTGTTTTAACAATTCCATAGCCTTACTTTCCGCCTCATTTTTGGAAAGCCCTCTTACCTTCATTGGTGCATATGTTAGATTTTGTAGGACTGTCTTATGTGGGAACAGGTGGAAATGCTGGAACACCATTCCGATATGCTCACGAACCTTCGTAATATTCGTTTTTGAATTTGTGATCTCATCTTGACCAACCCAAATCTGTCCCTGTGTCGGTTTTTCAAGTAAATTTAAACATCTAAGAAATGTGGATTTTCCAGACCCAGAAGGACCAATAATCGCTACAACCTCTCCTTGTTTAAAGGTGGTCGTAATCCCTTTTAACACATTCAGTTTGCCAAAAGATTTATGAAGACCTTCTACTCTGATATGATCATTACTCACTACGACGCAACCTCCTCTCAAGTCTTCCGCCTAGGAATGTGAGGATTGTAACGATAATCCAATAGACTAGACCAGCAATTAATAATGGTTCAAAATAGCGGAATGTGTTTGCTCCGACAACTTGAGCCCGTCTCATAATATCCAATAATCCAATTGTACTTACAATTGCAGATTCCTTCGTTAAGGTAATAAATTCATTTAAAAGTGCTGGTAAAATATTTTTGACTGCTTGTGGTAGGATAATATCTAACATCATTGGTCGGTACGAAATTCCAAGCGCTTCTGCGGCTTCTTGTTGGCCTTTGTCGACTGCCTGAATACCAGCTCTAATGATTTCAGAAATATATGCACCTGAATTTAATCCGAACGCCAAAACTCCTGCTACAAATTTATCAATATCATATTGAAATAGCTGTGGAACTGCAAAATAAATTAGAACCAATTGAAGGATAAGTGGTGTACCTCTAAAAATAGAAGTGTAAATATCCGCAAACCACTTTAAAAATGAAACTTTGCTTATTTTAAAAACCGCTAATATTGTCCCGAGAATTAAACCTAAAATTGCCGATACTAGTGCAAATGAAACCGTAATACCGATTCCTTCTAGTATAAACGGAATTGAAGGCAGGATTCCGGAGAAATCAATATCCAAACCCATGCCTTACACCTCATTTCTACCAAAAATTTTGACCTATTCTTCTATCCATTGTTTCTGAAGTTTCTCTAATTCGCCGTTCTCTTTCATCTCTTCTAATACTTTATTAAATTCATCTACTAGCGCATCACCTTTTGCAAATGCAATCGCCATACCTGGTGAAGCCTCAGTAGGGTCGTCGAATCCAGCTAGGTCTAGTTCTTCAATGAATCCTACAGCAACAGTTTTATCTAAATATACTGCATCGATTCTACCTGCTTTTAACTCTTGAATTAGTTCTGGCGCTTTATTTAATGCTGAGAATTCAATATTTTTTAGTGTTTCTTCTTTAATTTTTTTAGCCCCTTCTTCTTGAATGGTACCTAATTGAACTCCAATAGTTTTACCATCCAAATCTTCAAAAGCTTTAATATCTGAATCCTTTAAAGTAACAAACATTTCTCCTGATTTATGGTATTCATTCGAGAAATCAACGTTTTTCTTACGTTCTTCCGTTGCTGACATACCAGAAATGATAAAATCAAGACGTTCTGATTGTAATGCACTTATTAGTCCACCGAAATCCATATTTTCGATTTTAAGCTCATAACCTAGTTTATCCGCGATTGCGTTTGCTAAATCAATATCAAACCCAACATATTCTCCTGTTGCTGCATCAATTGTTTCAAATGGCGGGAAATCTGCAGACGTTCCCATTGTTAAAACCTTTTTCTCATCTTTTCCTTCTTCAGATCCAGTTGCATTGTCATCACTTGTCCCACATGCTGCTAAAAATGCAATTGATAAAATAGTAAACAATGTTACTAGTAAAAACTTTTTCATTATGTTTTCCCCCTATGTCATTTGTTTATAATTATTCGATAGAATGTATTTTAACACATCTGCATAAATATACAATATGTTTTTTAAAAATAATAATTGATTAATAATTCTATTATTTTTTCGAACGTATTATTATTCTGCTTATATTGGGCATTAGGGGATTATTCACACGGAAAAGCCGTTCCAATAAATCAAACTAATCACTTTACTAATATAAACAATTAAAGTAGAAAAGCAATAAAGAATCAACAATCTTATGCATACAATTTAATTATTTCAAAAAAAAGAAGCCCTTAAGGCTTCTTATACTTCTTCACAATATTCTTCAAAAGAATCCTGTAATTTATTGATTACATCCATTGGTTCATGTCCTTCAATTTCGTGACGCTCAATCATTTTTACAACCTTACCATCTTTTAATAATGCAAATGATGGTGATGATGGCGGATAACCCTCAAAATAGGATCTTGCTTTTTCAGTTGCAGCTTTATCTTGACCAGCAAACACGGTCACTAATTGATCTGGGCGCTTATCATAATGGATTGAATGTGCTGCCGCTGGTCTTGCGATTCCACCTGCACAACCACAAACTGAGTTAACCATTACTAAGGTAGTACCTTTTTTGCTTAGTGCTGCCTCAACTTCTTCAGGTGTTTTTAACTCTTGGTAGCCAGCTTCCGAAATTTCTTTACGAGCTGTTGTTACTATATCATTCATAAACAGATTGAAATCTACTTCCATCTAAAACACTCCTCCACAAAGAAAATTATATTGCCTTCTTTAATAATATCAATTTACAACATGTTTTTACAAACGAAAATGCTTTGATTAAAATATCAATAGAACGTTTAAAATTACATTATTCGGGTATTCTATAAATACATCTAGATCATACCCCTAAACTCCCTAGATGGAAGGAAAGCAATATTTTGCTCTCCTTCTTTTTTTATGCTTCATATAGCTGAATTAATTCTTTCACAGCCGATGTTACATTTAAATCCCCCTGGACAACCTTATTTTCTAAAATGGGAAGTTGTGTTTTGATCGACGGATGATTAAAGAAGCTTGCTTCAAGATAATCTTTAATCATCGCATTTATCCAATGCTTCGTTTGAGAATTCCTCCGTTCTGTAAAAACACCAGATTCTTTCGTCGTCTTAACAAACCGTTGGATAATTTTCCACATTTCTTCCATACCTTCATGATAAAGTGCTGAAGCTGTATACGCCTTTGATGACCAACCCTTCGTTGAAGGCTGAAGATAGTGGAGAATCCGATTGTACTCTCCGCGCGCTACCTTGGCCTTCTGTCTATTGTCACCATCGGCTTTATTGATTAATAATGCATCAGCTAGCTCCATGACCCCTTTTTTCATGCCTTGTAATTCATCTCCTGCACCTGTCAAAACGAGAAGAAGGAAAAAATCTACCATACTTCTTACAACCACTTCACTTTGACCTACACCAATTGTCTCTACCAAAATCACATCAAAACCCGCTGCTTCGCAAAGTAAGATCGTTTCTCTTGTTTTTCGATGAACCCCACCAAGGGTCCCCCCTGAAGGTGATGGACGAATAAATGCTTTCTTATTTCGGGCAAGTGTCTCCATTCTCGTCTTATCCCCGAGAATACTTCCACCTGTAATACTGCTACTTGGGTCTACGGCTAAAACGGCTACACGATGCCCCTGTTCACATAAATACGAACCGAAACTCTCAATGAACGTACTTTTCCCCGCACCTGGTACCCCTGTTATACCAATCCTGACGGAGTTACCAGTATGGGGTAGAATTTCATTGATAACAGCCTGTGCCTGATCTTGATGACGGTTTGCATTACTTTCAACAAGGGTAATCGCTTGTGCAAGAATTGCCCGATTACCTTCTCGGATTCCTTGCACAAACTCTTCAATTGAACGCTCTTTCTTTTTCACAAATGTACGTTTTTCAGAGGGACTATCTTGCTCTTTTCCCTTCACGATTTCGGTTGTAAAACCATCAGAGGCATTTTCTGGCACCCACTCAGGACGATTTTTCTTGTCATTCATCGCTCTCTTCCTCATAACCTAAACGATGATAGATCTCCTCGATGACGGTTTGGGCGGCAACCGGTATAACTGTACCAGGTCCAAAAATAGCAGCAGCTCCTTGTTCTTTCAAGTACTCATAATCCTGTGCTGGGATGACACCGCCCACAATTACAATAATATCCTCACGTCCCAGTTTTCTTAGCTCTTCTATAAGCTGTGGGAGTAATGTTTTGTGGCCCGCAGCAAGAGAGCTCATTCCAACTACATGTACATCATTCTCCACTGCTTGTAGGGCTGTTTCTGCTGGTGTTTGGAATAACGGGCCGATATCCACATCAAAGCCAAGATCTGCAAAGGCAGTAGCAATTACTTTAGCTCCCCGGTCATGTCCATCCTGACCCATTTTTGCAATCAGGATTCTTGGGCGTCTTCCCTCATTCTCCATAAACTCATCCGTCATATGTTTAACATTCATTATCTCTTCCTCATTTGAATATTCAGAGCTATAGATTCCACTAATCGAACGAATAACAGCTTTATGTCTTTGTGATGCTTTTTCAACTGCTTTTGAAATTTCTCCCAAAGTCGCACGAACACGAGCCGCATTCACCGCTAGCTCCAACAAATTTCCGTCACCTGTTGCCACTGCGTTTGTAATAGCAGCTAATGCCTCATCGACTTTTTTGTCATCACGAGAGGCTTTTAACTCATTCAGTCTCTCAATTTGTTTCAAGCGAACTGCCGTATTATCAATATCTAAAATATCAATGGGGTCTTCTTTTTGTAATCGATATTTATTCACACCAATAATGGTCTCTTTGCCAGAATCAATTCTTGCCTGGCGTCTAGCGGAAGCCTCCTCAATTCTCATTTTTGGAAGACCTGTTTCAATAGCTTTTGTCATTCCACCAAGTTCCTCAATTTCCTCAATATGCTTCCACGCTCTATCCATAAGCTCCTTGGTTAAGGATTCAACATAATAGGATCCTCCCCACGGATCAATTACATTACAAATCCCGGTTTCATCTTGTAAATATAATTGCGTGTTTCGAGCGATTCGGGCAGAGAAATCAGTTGGAAGGGCAATCGCCTCATCAAGTGCATTTGTATGCAAGGATTGGGTATGACCAGAGACAGCTGCCAATGCTTCAATACATGTTCTTGTCACATTATTATATGGGTCTTGCTCTGTTAAGCTCCATCCTGAAGTTTGTGAATGTGTTCTTAATGCAAGTGATTTTGGATTTTTCGGATTGAAGGCCTTCATCATTTGCGCCCAAATGAGTCGAGCCGCTCTCATCTTTGCTACCTCCATAAAATAATTCATGCCAATTGCCCAGAAAAAAGACAATCGAGGTGCAAAGGAATCAATATCTATCCCTTTTTTAATTCCTGTTCGTACATATTCCAACCCATCTGCAAGGGTATATGCTAACTCAAGGTCTGCTGGTGCACCTGCTTCTTGCATATGATATCCAGAAATACTAATGCTATTGAACTTCGGCATCTTGTTAGACGTGTACTCAAAAATATCGGAAATAATTCTCATCGAAGTTTCCGGTGGGTAAATATACGTATTTCTAACCATATATTCTTTTAATATATCATTCTGAATCGTACCTGATAATTTTTCAGGAGGAACCCCCTGCTCCTCTGCTGTAACAATATAGAAAGCCATGATTGGAAGAACCGCACCATTCATCGTCATCGAAACACTCATTTGATCGAGTGGAATCCCATCAAATAATGTTTTCATATCAAGAATCGAGTCAATCGCCACTCCAGCTTTACCAACATCACCAACAACACGAGGGTGGTCTGAATCATATCCACGATGAGTAGCTAAGTCAAATGCAACAGAAAGTCCTTTTTGCCCCATTGCAAGATTTCGGCGGTAAAAAGCATTACTTTCCTCTGCTGTGGAAAATCCTGCATACTGTCGAACTGTCCATGGGCGATTAACATACATCGTTGGATATGGTCCACGTAGAAATGGAGGAATACCTGGCATATAATCAAGATGGGTTAGCCCCTCCAAATCCTTTTCTGTATATAAAGGTTTTATTGCAATTTGTTCGTTTGTCTCAAATAGTAAATCCTCAATAGATTGATTGATTTCTTCTTCTACTCTCTTTGTCCACTGTTCAGGAGTAGAGGGTAGATCCGACTTCTTTAATTTTATTTTTGAAAGATCAAGTCTTTTAGCCATGTTACTTCACCCCCAACTCTTGTTGTAATTGATGTAAAAACTCAAAACAATTTGTGCCCATATGAATAAAACCACTGATTCCTGTATTTAGAAATTGTGCCTCATCTTCTGGTTTTCCTGCTATAAAGAAACGATAGTCTTTGTTGAATTCCTTGAGTTCACTACATATCCTCATTGTCATTTCTTTGTATGATTCGTCCTTCCCACAGAATACAAAGGTTGTCAGATTCATAGCCTTTGCACCTGCAATAGCATCCTCAACTTTCAGATACCCATCATTTTTCAAAAGTTGGAAACCTCCTGCTTCAAAGAACCCAGTAATGAAGTCTGCTCTTGGTTTATGTTCAGGAATTGGACCTAAATTAATTAAACCAACCTTAGGACGTTCACCAGTAGCCCGCAGATAATCCTCTGAAGCTTTTCTCAGTAGTTCAAAGCTTTCCGAAATTCTTACTGATGGGATTGGATTGATGAAAGAGGATGACGCTGAGCTTTGCTTTTTGTCTTTTTGCACTATTTGACCAATCGATGTCTCTTGAATATTCGCATACATATTCGTGCCGACAATTTTATCTCTTCGAAGGTTCACATTTTTTTGTCTTTCCGATAATACTGTTGAGATACTTTCTTGAACACTTCCAGATTTTAAAGCTTCAAGCATTCCACCCTGTGACTCAATTTCTTTTAATAGCTTCCATGCGCTCTCTGCCAATTCGTTTGTTAATGCTTCGACATACCAGGACCCACCTGCAGGGTCAATCACCCTATTTAAAAAGGACTCCTTGTGAAGAATCGCTTGTGTGTTTCTTGCAATTCTTCTCGAAAAAGAATCCGACCTTTTGATTGGTTCATCAAATGCAGAAACGTGTAGACTATCGATTCCACCAACAATTGCAGAAAAAGCTTCTAAAGTAGACCGTAGCATATTCACATATGGGTCGTGAATTGTTTTTGTAAATGCTGATGTTCTTGCATGGATATGCATTTTTGAGGATTCTTCATTTCCTCCGTACGCTTCAATAACTGTCGACCAAATCATCCTTGCAGCTCTTATTTTGGCAATTTCCATAAATACATTTGAACCAATTGAAAACGTAAATGTCATTCGTTGTGCTATTTCATCAATTGAATGCTTTCTATCGAGTAATTCGGATATATATTCAATCCCAGTCCCAATAGTATAAGCAAGTTCTTGTACCGCATTTGCGCCACCATTATGATATGATGACCCTTTGACAAGAATTGTTCTTAAATTGGGTTGTTTCTCTGTGGCCCATTTTACCGATTCTGATAATTGTTCATAAGCAACTTCAAGTTTTGAAGGAAACTGACCATTCTCGACTAATACCGCTAGTGGGTCCATTCCGATTGTCCCTGTCAGAGAATCTTCTTTTGCATAAGCTTCAATCAATGATAAAAAAGGTAATAAATCAGTTTGTGCATCAATTAATACGGGTGTATTTGATAACGAGATGCCATGAAAGGCTTTTTTCATATCATTTTCGTTATGTATGTCCAGCCCGTCACTCGAGTTATTCTCGGTTCGCAATGTAAAATGGATCATCGTTTGCCCATTTTGAAGTGCTTCCTTTAATGCATTATTGAATTCTTCAGGCGTTTGTATATCTATTTCCTGACTCACATGCCATGGATTGTTCACGTATCCAGTGAGTTTTGAACCGCGCACTTTTGATCCTTCTCCAGGCATATCTTTTAAAAACGGTATATGCTGAATGTCTTCCTTTGTATAAATAGGTTTTAGTGTGATTTTTTCATATGTTTTTTTATGTAATTTTTCAAGAGGCTTTCCTTTTAATGATTTTTCTGCTTCCTGTTTCCATGTCGCGTAATCTATGGATGGGAAGGTTATATCTTGGTAATTTTTCGATTTATTTGTCACAAGGATTCCCCTACCTTCGTAATCGTTTTCAACTATAATTTTAGTATATCTAATAGGATGTCGCAATGAATAGATAAAAGAAAAAAGACACTGCCTAAGCAATGTCTTTAGTAAATAGATGTATTTTCTTTCGTGGTAGTTTCAATGATTTCTTTGACCCGTGCTAAGAAACGACCTGCAATTAGTCCGTCTAACACACGATGGTCAAGAGACATACAAAGATTCACCATATCACGAACAGCAATCATTCCATTAATGATTACTGGTCGTTGCACGATTGATTCAACCTGTAGTATAGCTGCTTGTGGATAATTGATAATCCCCATTGACTGGATAGAACCAAATGAACCTGTATTATTCACCGTGAAGGTACCACCCTGCATATCGTCAGCTGAAAGCTTCCCAGTTCGAACCTTTGTTGCCAGCTCAGTGATTTCCCTTGCAATCCCTTTAATTGATTTTTCGTCGGCATTCTTAATAACTGGAACAAATAGAGCATCTTCTGTGGCAACCGCAATGGAAATATTAATATCCTTTTTCTGAATAATTTTATCTCCTGCCCACATTGAATTTATTTGTGGGAATTCCTTAAGCGCTTGAGCGACTGCTTTTACGAAAAACGCAAAGAATGTAAGATTAAACCCTTCCTTTTGTTTAAAATCATTTTTAATAGAATTTCTGTATGCAACCATATTGGTAGCATCCACTTCAATCATGGTCCATGCATGTGGTGCTTCATGTTTACTACGTAGCATATTTGCCGCAATCGCTTTACGCACCCCCGTTACTGGTATTTCAACATCACCAACAGTAACCGGTATGTTTGATGGTGGCGCAGTTCTACTCGTTTGTGGGCTAGCAACAGGTTGGCTAACAGGTTCAGACTCAACTGTTTCTACTTGTTGACCTGCTTTCGGTATCTGACCAGACTCAATCACCTTCTGGAGGTCCTTACGTGTTATTCTACCGCTTGCCCCAGTCCCCTTCACCTGAGTTAGATCGATTTCATGTTCCTGTGAAAGCTTTAGAACGGCCGGTGAATAGCGTAATTTTTGGGAAGTATCACTCTGCACTGCCACTACATTTGTAGCTTTTTCAGTAGTGTCTTCTTTGTCAGTGCTGGGGGTTGACTTCTGATCAGTTTCACTTCCTGCCGTTTCAATCACACAGATTACTTCACCGACTGCTAGAGTTTCTCCTTCTTCCGCAATAAGCTCTTTTATTGTTCCTGAAAACGAGGAAGGTACCTCTGCATTCACTTTATCCGTCATTACCTCAGCTAATGGATCATATTTGTTTACTGTATCTCCAACTTCAACAAGCCATTTACTAATGGTGCCCTCGGTTACACTCTCACCGAGTTGGGGCATTGTTATTTTTTCAGTCGCCAATCATGAAACCTCCTCAATTAAGCAGAATAATATTCTGCGCAAATTTAGAATTCCGCAAGCTCTCTCATTGCTTTTTCGACTTTATCCGGGTTCACCATGAAGAATTTTTCCATTGTTGGTGCGTATGGCATAGCAGGTACTTCTGGACCAGCAAGTCGCTTAATTGGTGCATCTAAATCAAATAAACAATTTTCAGCAATGATTGCGGAAACTTCACTTATTATACTTCCTTCTTTATTGTCTTCTGTTAACAGTAAGACTTTGCCCGTCTTAGAAGCTGCTTCAATAATGGCTTCTTTATCAAGCGGATATACGGTACGCAAATCAAGAATATGGGCTTGAATTCCATCCTTTGCAAGACGCTCTGCAGCCTGCAAAGCAAAATGCACACACAAGCCATACGTAATAACCGTAATATCGTCACCCTCACGCTTCACATCTGCTTTACCAATTGGCAGTACATAGTCATCATCTGGTACTTCGCCTTTAATTAAGCGATAGGCACGTTTATGTTCGAAAAATAAAACTGGGTCTTCATCACGAATAGCTGCCTTTAACAATCCTTTAACATCATAAGGGGTAGATGGCATCACAATTTTCAAGCCGGGTTGGTTTGCAAAAACCGCTTCAACGGATTGCGAATGATAAAGTGCACCATGGACTCCACCACCATACGGAGCACGAATTGTGATTGGACAACTCCAATCATTGTTCGAACGATATCGTATTTTAGCTGCTTCAGAAATGATTTGATTGACTGCAGGCATTATAAAATCTGCAAATTGCATTTCAGCAATAGGTCTCATTCCATACATTGCTGCACCAATTCCAACACCTGCAATGGCTGACTCAGCTAAAGGGGTGTCAATTACCCGTTGCTCCCCAAATTTTTCATATAGTCCATTTGTCGCCTTAAATACTCCACCTTTTTTTCCTACATCCTCACCCATTATAAAGACTTTAGGATCTCGTTCCATTTCTTCACGAATTGCCATTGTTACGGCATCAATATATGAAATTACAGGCATTCTTTTTCCCCCTTACTGTTCAGCGTAAACATATTTTAGAGCATGCTCTGGCTCCGCGTATGGAGCATTTTCTGCATAGTCTGTTGCTTCGTTAACAAGCTTCGCAATACGGTCTACGATTTCCTGTTCTTTTTCCTTATCTAGAACTCCTACTTCCTTTAAATAAGCCGCAAAAGAGAGGATTGGATCATTCTTCTTTGCTTCCGCCACTTCTTCCTGCTCACGATATGCACGATCATCATCATCAGATGAGTGTGCAGTCAGACGATACGAGATCGTCTCAACTAAAGTTGGTCCTTCTCCCCGACGGCCTCTGTCTGCTGCTTCTTTCACAGCTTTATATACTTCAAGTGGATCATTTCCGTCGACAGTTACACCGGGCATTCCATATCCAATAGCCCGATCGGAAATCTTTTCACAAGCTACCTGCTTTTCGTATGGAACAGAAATAGCGTATTTATTATTTTCACACATGAAGATAACAGGTAGTTTGTGGACGGCTGCAAAATTCGCACCTTCATGGAAATCACCTTGGTTAGATGAACCTTCACCGAATGTAACAAAAGTAACTAAATCTTTTCCTTCCATCCTTCCCCCTAGGGCTACACCTACTGCGTGAGGAACTTGTGTAGTAACTGGAGACGAACCCGTTACAATACGGTTTTTCTTTTGACCAAAATGACCAGGCATTTGACGTCCGCCTGAATTTGGGTCTTCAGCCTTTGCGAATGCAGACAACATCAATTCCTTTGCCGTCATTCCAAATGTAAGAACCACTCCCATATCCCGGTAATATGGCAACACATAATCTTTTTCACGTTCAAGGGCAAATGCGGCACCTACTTGTGCTGCTTCTTGACCTTGACAGGAAATAACAAATGGAATTTTACCCGCACGGTTTAATAACCACATTCTTTCATCTATTTTTCTTGCTAAAAGCATGGTTTCATACATTTCAAGAACTGCATCATCACTTAACCCCAATGCTTGATGACGATTTTCGGACATGAAAAGACCTCCTTAAAAAATCATTATTTTCGCAGGTTGGACAAGCCCGCTAATTAAAAAATATTAAAAACAGAACAAAATTATGCGTGTATGGCTTTACCATCAACAGCTAAAGCAGCTTCCCCGATCGCTTCAGACAAAGTTGGATGAGGGTGTATGGTGTGTGCAACCTCCCATGGAGTTGCATCTAGTACTCTTGCTAACCCAGCCTCTGAAATCATATCCGTTACATGTGGCCCGATCATATGAACACCAAGTAAATCGTCAGTAACTTCATCAACAACAAGTTTTACAAATCCATCAGATTCACCAAAAACAAGGGCTTTCCCGATTGCTCTAAATGAAAACTTCCCTACTTTCACTGTGTAACCTTTTTCTTTCGCTTCCTCTTCTGTAAAACCAACACTCGCTACTTCGGGATTACTGTATACACATTTAGAAACTAGTGAATAATCAATCGGCATCGGATTCTCACCAGCAATATGCTCGACCGCTACAATTCCCTCATGGGATGCAACGTGTGCAAGTTGAAGACCACCAATTACGTCTCCAATTGCATAAATATGAGACTCTTTCGTTTGGAAATATTCATTCGTTTTGATATACCCTTTTTCTACAAGAATTTCCGTATTTTCAAGGCCTATATTTTCTACATTTGCTTGTCGGCCGACAGATACAAGAACCTTTTCTGCTGAAAAAGATTTTATTTCGCCTTTTTGCTCAGCTTGAATCGAAATTCCTTCTCCTTTTTCAAGGGTCTCCGGCAATACTTTTGCACCTGTCACAATTTTTACGCCCTTTTTCTTAAGCAGCCGTTGCATTTCCTTTGAAATTTCATGATCCTCGGTTGGAAGAATTCGATTTGCATACTCAAGGACTGTTACTTCAACACCAAAATCGTGCAACATCGATGCCCATTCAATCCCTATTACACCTCCACCAACAATGACTATTGATTTTGGCAAACTCTCCATTTGAAGAGCTTCATCCGAAGTTAAAACGTATTCCCCATCAATTTCAAGTCCAGGTAAAGAACGTGGTCTAGATCCTGTTGCAATAATCACATTTTTAGGAATCAACATTTCATTTTCTTCGCCATTATTCATTTCGACTGAAATTGTCCCAGGCATTGGTGAAAATATAGATGGGCCTAAGATGCGACCATACCCGTCAACAACATCGATTTTCCCTTGTTTCATTAAATGTTGAACACCTTTATATAATTGCTCAGTAATTTTTGCTTTACGTTCCTGTACTTTTGAAAAATCTAGTGAAACATCTTTTGTGATAACACCAAATTCTTCACTTCTTTTCGTCGTTGCATACACTTCAGCACTTCTAAGCAGAGCTTTACTTGGGATACATCCTGCATGCAAACAGGTTCCACCAAGCTTACCTTTCTCTACTACTGCCACTTTCAGTCCCAGCTGTGAGGCACGAATGGCAGCTACATAGCCACCGGTCCCGCCTCCTAAAATCACTAAATCATATTCTTTTGACATGATATTCACCTTCTCGCTCCACTTATTTTAAGATGATGTTTAAAAAGTCGGCCGAAAATGACACATCTAATTTCTGCGTTGTCTTGCTTCTCCGTTCCTCACGTATTAACTGCATACGTTCCGGTACTCAAAGCTGCGCCGCCTTGAACTTCTCGGTCCTTTTCAACCTCCATTTTAAACACTTATTTTAAGACCGGGGTTTGAAGTGGTTTCCCTGGATATTCTTTTTCCTTCTCTTCCCCTTGCAGTACACGCAATGCTCCCTCCGCCAGTGCCCTTAGTTCATTTTCTCCTGGCTGGACGATGACATCCGCAATCCAATTTACACGGTTAGAAATTTCGGAAATAAACTCATTTCCATAAGCTAACCCACCGGTTAGAATAATGGCATCTACTCGTCCAGATAAGGCTGCACTTGCTGCTCCTATTTCTTTGGAGATTTGATAGGCCATTGCCTGGTAAATTAATTTCGCCTTTTCATTACCATGTTTAATCATTTTTTCGACTTCAATTGCATTATTAGTACCAAGATATCCTACCAATCCACCATGACCTACAAGCTTTTTCATGATTTCTTCTCTAAAATATTGACCAGAAAAACAGAGATCGATTAAATCTCCAGCAGGAACTGTCCCAGCACGTTCTGGGCTAAATGGTCCATCACCATGCAACCCATTATTAACGTCCACTACTTTCCCTTGTCTATGGACACCGACAGTAATCCCTCCGCCCATATGAGTGACAATTAAATTTAACTCCTCATACTTTTTTCCGAGATCTTTCGCAATTCTTCGTGCGACTGCCTTTTGATTTAATGCATGAAAAATGCTTCTTCTCTCAATCAAATCAAAGCCCGATATTCTGGCAATTGGCTCAAGCTCATCAACGACAACTGGATCGACAATATATGGAGGTATGTTTAAGCCAGATGCAATTTCATATGCTAATATACCCCCGAGGTTTGAGGCATGCTGGCCCGCGTAACCAATACGCAAATCATGAAGCATCTCATCATTAACTTTGTAAGTCCCACCTTGAATTGGTCTTAACAATCCACCTCTTCCACATACGGCATTTAATTTTGAAATATTTATACCCTCTTTATCTAATGTTTCAAGAATAGTTGTTTTTCGAAATTCATATTGATCAATGATATTTTCATATGCGTCTAGTTCTGATATATCATGTCTAATCGTTTTCTCAAAAACCGAAAGTTCATTATCATATACGCCAATTTTCGTTGATGTCGACCCTGGATTGATAACGAGAATTCGATATTCTTTGTCCTGCAACATTGAAACCTCCATCTGCTTAAGGCTGTGCTTCGTTTGTTTTGCATTCATGTTTGCAACTTAATGAAGGTAAAAAGGAGGAAAAGCTTTGCTTAAGCCTTCCCCCACTACAAGCCTTTACTTTCTGCGACTTAAAATGTGGTGCCCGTTTTGTAAAAACTGGCTTCTAGAGTTTCTCATTCTTTCAATACGTTCTTCTGCCAATCGATCGGCAGCTTGGTAGGTAGGAATACCGTCTCTTTTTGCAATTTCAATGACCTTGGCAATTGTGTCATATATGAGTTCCACCTTTTTAAGAGCACGGTCTTGGTTGTAACCATATAATTCATCTGCAACATTGATGACTCCACCAGCATTAATAACATAGTCTGGAGCGTAAACGATACCTAATTCATGTATCGTGTCACCATGACGAGGTTCTTTTAACTGATTGTTTGCAGACCCAGCAATAACCTTTGCTTTTAATTGTGGAATTGTCTCATCATTTACTGTGGCACCGAGTGCACAAGGAGCATAAATATCGCAATCCACCCCATAAATGTCGTTAGGGTCCACTGCTTTGGCTCCAAAATCTCTTACCGCACGGTCTACTGCTTCTTTATTAATATCTGTTACGATTAGATTTGCCCCTTCTTCATGAAGGTATTTACAAAGGGTGTACGCCACATTTCCTACACCTTGAACAGCTACTATCTTTCCTTCAAGTGAATCCGAACCAAATGCTTCTTTTGCAGCTGCCTTCATACCGCGGTATACACCAAATGCAGTAACCGGAGATGGGTTTCCTGAAGATCCAAACGCTGGTGAGATACCTGTTACAAAATCTGTTTCTTCGTGAATAATATCCATATCTGCAACTGTAGTACCAACATCTTCAGCAGTGATGTATCGGCCATTTAGCCCTTGGATATAACGTCCAAATGCACGGAACATTTCTTCATTTTTATCTTTACGTGGGTCACCAATTATAACTGTTTTACCTCCACCTAAATTTAATCCTGCAGCAGCATTTTTATAGGTCATGCCTTTCGCTAATCTGAGCGCATCCTCAATTGCAGCTTCCTCTGAAGCATATGTCCACATACGTGTTCCACCAAGTGCTGGACCCAACGTTGTATCGTGAATAGCAATAATTGCCTTTAGTCCAGATTGTTTGTCCTGACAAAATACTAATTGTTCATAATCATATTTTTCCATGTAAGAAAAGATTTCCATTTGTATGTTCCTCCCAAGATTGACTAAAAGTTGATTACTTACTGGCAGAGCAAACAGCCAATGCCAATGAATATAATTTGCTTTTTGCAGAATCGGCTCTAGAAGTTAATACAATTGGGGCACGAGCACCCGCAATAACAGCCCCAACTTCTGCTTTTGCAAAATAGACTAATGATTTATATAATGCATTTCCAACTTCTATCGTTGGAACTAGCAAAATATCAGCCTGTCCAGCCACTTCACTCGCGATTCCTTTATGCACTGCTGCTGAAATAGAGATAGCGTTATCGAGCGCCAACGGTCCATCGACGACACAATTAGGAATTTGTCCGCGATGATTCATTTGGGTTAAAACTGCTGCATCCAATGTTGACTGCATTGAAGGATTAACCACTTCAACGGCCGCAATTGGTGCAACTTTTGGTAATGAGATACCGATTGAATTTGCCACTTTTACGGCATTAGTTAAAATCTGTATCTTTTCCTGAAGTTCCGGAGATATATTCATCGCCGCATCCGTAACGATGATGAGACGATCGTAATCTGGCACTTCAAATACAGCAACGTGTGATAGGATATTACCTGTCCGCAGTCCATACTCTTTATTCAAAACTGCCTTTAGAATAGTCGCGGTTGGAATATTTCCTTTCATTAGCACATCTGCTTCTCCTGAATGTACAGCTTTAACCGCAGCCACTGCCGCCTCTTCTTTTGAAGAGATATTTACTACAACAAGTGCCTCTTGTCCTAATTCATATCCCCCTTTTAAAGAAAGGATTTGTTCAATTTTTTCTTTATTACCAAACAATAAAAATCGGGAAAGCTTATTTTTTACGGCTTCTACTACAGCTTCAAGTACTTCTTCATCCTCAGCAGCTGCAACTGCAACGGTCACTTGTGATTGTTCGGCTGCAATATTAATAAGATCACTAAGTTTCATTTAGACTTTACCTTCTTTTCAATCAAAATTCCCTTTGTTACACCTTTTTATTATGCAATTATCGTGCCAACATATTATTTTGTAAGCGCTTTATTTCACTTACTTTCTCTTAATATTTTTGTGCAAATTTCTGCATACTTTGCAAATTGTTGCGTGCTTTAATTTGCAAGATTATATTTTTCCAACTTATAATACAGGCTTCTTAGGGATATCCCTAATGATTTAGCAGCTGCTGTTTTATTTCCGCCATTTAACCTTAATACTTCTTCAATTACTTCTGCTTCGTATTTTTCTACTAATTCCGTTAGTGGAACATCCTTAATTTCAGTCTCAGCTAACAATTGTTTGGTAGGAGCCTTCTCACTCAAACTATGTAATGGCTGTACATGTTTTATATCAATTAGTCTTTCCTGATAGTTCATAAAGATTACAGCTCTACCTAAGACATTCTCAAGCTCCCTAACATTCCCTGGCCAGTCATATTGATACAAATAATTGATTGCACCCTCAGTTAGTCCTTCGACTGTCCGACCATAATCCTGATTAATTTTATGCAGCAAATGTTCTGCTAGTGGTTTAATATCTTGTTTTCGCATACGCAATGAAGGGATATAAATCGGAATTTTATTTAAACGATAGTAGAGATCTTCTCTAAATGTTCCGTTGCCAATTCCTTTTTCTAAATTCACATTCGTTGCTGCAATAATTCTTACATCAATTGGTATTGGTTTTGTTCCACCAACTCGAACTATCTCTCGTTCCTGCAACACCCTTAGTAATTTGGCCTGGGTATTTAAGGACATCTCTCCAATTTCATCTAAGAAAATACTGCCATTGTTCGCTTCCTCAAAAATACCTCGTTTGCCACCACGTTTAGCTCCTGAAAACGCTCCTTCCTCATATCCAAAAAGCTCACTTTCTAACAGCGATTCAGAAATAGCAGCACAATTCACACGGACGAACTTATTAAATTTTCGTTTACTTTCATTATGTATTGCATGTGCAAATAACTCCTTACCCGTTCCCGATTCTCCTCTAAGTAAAACCGTAGCAGGAGTTTTTGCACCAAGTTTTGCTTGTTCAATAGCAAATTCCATTTCTTCAGATGAACCAATGATATCGTCGAACGTATATTTCGCTTCAAGTGAACGAATGATATGTCTGGCTCGATTTAATTCAGATGTTAATTGACTTATTTCAGATACATCATGAATGACACCAACACTCCCCTTAAGCTTTCCATCCACAATGATCGGTGCAACATTAACAATTACATCTTTTTCGTGAGGCCCTACCTTCATGCGGGCACCTCTTACAGCTCTTCTTGTTTTCAAAACCTGCATGTGCATACTTTCGCCTTCAGATATATCTGCATTTGCGGGTTTTCCAATTACCTGCTCTTTTTCTAGTCCAGTGATCCGAGTGTATGCGCGATTAATTAATATTCCTCTACCATCTTCATCAACAACCGAAATGGCTTCTTCAGAGGATTGAATAATTGCTTCGAGCATTGTTTGTATCTCTTTTAAATTTGTAATTTCTTCAGCAAGATTTACAACCTCGGTAATATCTTTAAAAACAGCAAATGCTCCTAATAACATCCCCGATTCATTGACCATCGGAATTCGGGTTGTAATAATCTTACGTCCATTTTTCAGGACGAATTCTTGGTTGACCTCAATGGCTCTTGTCGTAAGTATTTCAGGTAATCTGCTATCAGGAATACACTCATATATATGTTTTCCAATTGCTTCTTCCTTCGTGACACCAATCATCTTTGATGCACTGTTGTTTAGTAAGATGACTTGGCTATCAATATTGATGACAATCATTCCATCATGGGTTGAATCTAAGATCAAATCGACCATAACTTTCTGCATAACCACAGTCACCCCCTAACAAATATGTAAACCATGCAATATTTTACATACTCCCATTACTCTCTTTGCAAAATAGTGCACACTTATATAATAACCTTAATTCTCCATCTTGACAAATTTTATTAATGACTTACATTTATATATAGGTCGTTTTTATTGAAAGGATTTTTGATATGCAACGTATACTAGCTCTAATAGTGCTATTAATACCAGGAGTTATTGCAGGGGTTGGAATTAAATTTATGAGGGATATGTTTTTTGGTGTCTTACACAGCCCTATTCCATCCTTAATGCTACAATTTATTATTGGCCTTATTTTCTTTTTAGCAGGTCTCTCATTTATTGGCGGATTCATTTTACACCGTGACCGGAAAAGAAATAAAGTTCAGGAAAAATTTCAAAACGAAAGTTCACCTGCTGGCGAGCAAAATAAATAATCCTGCTTTTTATAAGCAGGATTTTTTACATGTTTATTTATTACATTGTTATTTTGTTAAAGCTAACGCTTTTTTCGGATAATCTGTGATGATCGCGGAACAACCAAAATCTATAAGTTGC
>Ga0182742_1001647_pt1 | contig 27513 bp, 18 predicted proteins | sample eDN5th37CBELigMG_FD_128880 | JGI IMG/M metagenome (GOLD analysis project Ga0182742, IMG submission 128880) | Enriched Miracle-Growth compost microbial communities from Emeryville, California, USA - eDNA 5th pass 37_C BE-Lig MG (version 2)... ...
ATTCACTGAGATTGGCGATCTTCTCCCTGAACCGCTCCAGCAGGATGGGGTGTGGGTGGATCTCGGCCGTCGACTGCTCCAGCGGCCGCACGCGTGCCAAGACAAGCGCGCTCCTGTTCCAGCATCCGGTGGAGCATAGGGCTTGCTTCACTCAGCAGCATGTTCCGCGCCTGCGTCTCGATCTTCGCTGGGGCCGAGGCTGCTGCGGCGACCAACGTTTTTTCCTCAGCCTCGAACTCTTTCAGGCGCCTGACAAGCGACCTGGGCCAATCGTCGCCCTCTGCAATCCACTGGACCAGCTTTGCGATCCTGGCTCGAATATCGCGCAGGTCGGCCGATGCCCTACACGGTCGCTATCGAGCTCTCGGGTTGCCTATTCGATCTCCTTCTGCAGGAGTCGGGCGTAATGCTCGCTCAGGTCGGGCCTCAGCAGTCGGTTACGAATTTCCGGCAGAACTCGTTCCTCAAGCTCTGTTGTGTTGACTGCTCGATTGTTGGGGCAGGGGCCCTTGCGGTAATTTCGGCGGCAGCGCCGGCGGCCATTGCCCCACGCGACATAGTGGGAGCCACAGACGCCGCAGCGAACAAGGTTCGAGAGCAGGTAGGCCGGCCGCTCTGCGCCGGCGAGGGGTTGCCAGTGATCTTGAACTTGGCGTCGCGTGCGGCACGTCCTGTCGCCCTGCCTTCACCCGTTGCCAGAGCTCGTCCGAGACGATCCTTGCTTCCGGCATGGCAGTGAACTTCAGGACGCTCTTATCCTTGTCGCGGGGGCGCCGCTTGAAGCCACCTTGCCGTCGGGCTGCTTAATGTAGTGACGGCGATTGAAGATGAGTTCGCCGATGTAGAGGCGGTTGTTCAGGATGCCTTCGCCGCGCTCGATATTCCCGGTCTTGGTAGAAGGGCCCACCCTTCGGCGGCTGCGCAAGGGCGCGTTCCAGTGCTGGGGGGCGGAACGCCGGCTTCGTCGAGGAAACGACAGATCTGCTTGAGTGACAGGCCGTCGGCGTACCTCTCAAAGATGGAGCTCGGCCCCGGCGGGGTCTATCGAGTATCGATCCTCGGTTACGCCGCCGCCCCTGACTCCCAATCTCCAGGACATACACCAGCGTCCGGTTGCCCGGGAGTCCTTCGCGCGCCGCTTTGCCGCCGGACAGAGTGTGCAAGGCTACCCCATCCGCGAAAACAGCTTCTTGATATATTGGCGATGTTCCTCGTCGCGACCGAAACGATTTATATCTTCTAGGATCACGACTTTGACTCGGCCGTCGTCGACCTCGCGTCTCATCGCCTGTAGGCCGGGTCGCTGGAGCGTAGCGCCTGTGATCCCGTCATCGTAGTGGGAGGCTATCAGGCTCATGCCCCTCAAACGGCGTAGCCGCGCATATTGTAGAGCACGATATAACACAACGAAAGAGTAAGGCCCATTGCCCAGCGCCGGGGCTTGGCAGCATGTCGTGCGCCGTCACATGCAGCCGCTGCTGACCCGTTTCCGCGCCTTTGCCTGCGCCGCCCAGACGCGGCGTTCGCTCTTGGAGGCTTTCACCCTGAAACCTAAGCCTTGGGCGGCAGATCCTTCTGCTCAACCTCGTCAAGCCATTCAGCAAGCTGTCCAGGAGCGATTACTGCCACCTCGAGATCGTGGGGGGTAAGTTCACAAGAGAACCCGGTCTCGCAGCTGATCGAACTCGCTGCCTACTCCCCTGACAGCCGGTTTCGCGCATCGGCGTGCAGCACAACCGGCTCTTGATCTGATTGCCGGAGGCAACAGCGCCAGCACATCGACGATATGCTGGCGCTGTTGCCCCGGCTGACCAGATCAGGCGGGTTCCTTCACATAATTGATAGCAGCCTCACCTGCTTCGTGTGCACGGTCCATGTACTGGGCGCGCTCGTGGAACTCGACGGGCAGGGGCCGTCCATCGGGTACGTTCAGCCACAGCCGCAACAGCATGCGCTTGTTGGCCGGCGTGTCATGGAACGCTTCGCGCGAGTGGAGGGCCATGAAGTTGTGCCAAAACAGCATTTCGCCGGGCTCCAGCATGAAGTCTGCACGAATGTCCGGATCCATGGCGAGCTCGTTAAGAAGCGCAATTGCCCGCTGCAGATCCTCGGGCAGGTCCACGTTCAGGATCTTGGCTGCCTTATGGAGGAAGGGCAGGTGATAATAGCAGCTCACCTTTCCATCGACGCACCCGAAGATGGGGACTTTGGCCGCTGAGACTTCTCCATTCGCGGATTCGTGGAAGAAGCCCTCGTATAGCGGTTCAAGCAGTTCAGGCGCACGCTCATAGACCGCGTTGTGGAGCGCCAGGCTGCTGACGATGCCGCTCAGTCCGCCGCTCTCGGCCTTGCGTACCGAGGAGAGTGACAGAAGCTCGTGAAAGTCGGTGTGCGACCGTAGCTCAATGTCCATGAGATACCCGCGGCCTGTCGGATTGTCCTCTTCCTTCTGGACGATCCCGATCCGGTCGCGGCGATAGCTTTGCGGCACCGCATGGCCCAGATGGGTCCCGAGGCCCCAGTAGATCTTCTGGAAGTCGTCGAACGAGTAGCGGGAGAAGTCTACACCCGATAGGATGATCGCGCCTTTCCCCTCCATGATTTCATAGCGCACCGCGCGCATGAGGGCGTCGACTTCTGGCGACGTGAAATCGGCCCGGGTGATGTCTGTGGGCGCGACATCCCGCAGCTGTTCGAGCAGCCTGTCGAACGCATCGAGCTGTTGCTGGCCGAACCGCCGCGTCAGCCCCTCGCGACCACCGATGGCAGCGCTGGTCCAGGCGCTTGGATGGTCAATTCGGCGGTTGTGAATGGGTGTCATGCGGTCTGCCTCCACTGCGTTGCCTCAATGCCGAAACCGAATACCACGCGATATTCACGGCCGACAGAATCGGCGAGGATCGGGTGCGTTCCTCTGCCTGGGCCGGGATATTCGGCGAATCGGTGCCGAACACAGCCATCATCATCCAGCTCCCATGTGGAGCACTGTATTTGTCCTTCAGGAAGTAGCGGTGAAGCATCAATCCTGCCGTCGGTCCATTGCGGCCCGGATGCCGTCCGGTGTGTAGCGCGGCAGGCCAGGCACATCACGCAGGATAGCCTGTTTCTCCTTGGGGGTCGATCGCCTCGGGCCATGCTTCGGCGATGAAGATACACGGCGCATCTCCAAGTCGCTCATCGCCGTTGTCCGGGTCCCCGGCGGAGAAATGATCATCTCGCTCGCGACAAAGCCCTGCGTTCGCGCGATCGATCGGGCCAAGGGGAACTGGCCCTGATCGCCTCTGGGCGGCGCTCACCCGGATGGTGATGGCAGCAGGTCCGCCAGAATGGATTCCGCGCAGGCGAGCCGTTCCAGCGGTTCGGAAATGGAGCGGCGCAGCAGCAATCGGCCGTTCGATTGCTCCAGTCCGCCGTTCTCAGGATCGCCCGTAAAGCCACAGCGGTGAGTAAAGGCGATGGCTGCCGGACCGGCGTCGATCTTCTCGATATTGGCCTCGCGGGCGAGAACGCGCACCCGCGCCATCGCCAGCAGGAGGCGGGCGTCCTCAGGCGGTTCTCCAAAGCGGTCCGCAAGCTCTTCCTCAAAAGCATCGAGGCCCGCCAAATCGCCAATGCGGGAGAGCCGCACGTAGATGCCGACCCGAAGATCCTCTTCGGGAATCCACTCGGGGTTGAGCCTGCCGCCCACTTCGAAGTTCAGGACGGGGGACCACTCATCCACGGCTTGGCCGCGAGCCTCCCGCAGCGCAGCTTCCAGCAGATGCTGGTAAAGATCCACGCCGATCAGCTTAACATGTCCGGTCTGCTCCTCGCTCAACAGATCGCCGGCGCCGCGCAAGTCGAGGTCCCGCGCGCTGATGGCGAACCCGGCCCCGAGGCGGTCAAACGCCTGAAGCGTGTTGAGCCGGGCAAGGGTATGCGGCGCGATCTCGGCGTCCGGATCGGTGAGCAGGAAGATCTGCCCGCGGCGTGCCCCGCGTCCCACACGCCCGCGCAGCTGGTGGAGTTGAGACAGGCCGAAGCGGTCCGCGTGCAGCACGATCATCGTATTGGCGCGGGGCACATCCAGCCCGGATTCGATGATGTTGGTGGCAAGCAGCACGTCACCGTCGCCGCCTGCGAAGGAGACCATCGCCTCGTCGATTTCGGCTGCGGGCATCTTACCGTGCGCCTGCAGCAGCTGAAGCTCCGGCACGAGCCTGCCAAGCTGGTCCGCCACGGGGCCGATATCCTCCACCCGTGGCACGACCACGAAGCTCTGCCCGCCTCGGCTGCGCTCCCGCAGCAGGGCTGTGCGCACCGTCTGCGGGTCGAAGGTCGCGACACTTGTGCGGATCGGCTGGCGGCGGGCAGGGGGCGTTGCGATCACGGAGAGTTGCTGCAAGCCAACCAGCGCGCTCTGCAACGTGCGCGGAATGGGGGTGGCGCTCAGCGTAAGAACGTGCCCGGCACCCAGCTCGCGCAGCCTGTTCTTGTCCGCGGCGCCGAACTTCTGCTCCTCGTCGATGATGACCAGTGCGAGGTCCCGGTAACGCACTGCCTTTCCTGCGACTGCCCCAGTACCGATCGCGACATGGATCGTGCCGTCCTCCAGCCCGGCGATCACGCGCCGCTTCTCCGCCGCCGTGGTGAAGCGGGAAAGGCCCGCAACCTCTATTCCCAGCCCCTCGAACCGCTCCCGGAAGGTTTCGAGATGCTGGCGTGCGAGCACCGTCGTCGGCGCGGCGAGGGCCACCTGCTTCCCCGCAAGGGCGGCGATGGCGGCGGCTCGGAGAGCGACTTCCGTTTTTCCGAAGCCCACATCGCCGATGACCAGCCGGTCCATCGGCCTCCCGGACGCGAGATCGTCCCGCACCGCTTCGATGGCGCGCGCCTGATCGGCTGTCTCCGTGAAGGGAAAACCGGAGGCGAACCGCTCATATGCAGCCGCTTCCGGCTCAAGAACAGGTGCCGCCTTCTCTAAACGCTCCGCCGCAAGCGCGACCAGATGACGGGCCGTGCTCGCAACGCCTTCGGCAACCTCGCTGCGCCTCTTCTCCCAGCTTGAACCGTCCAGCTTGTCGAGCGTGACGGCATCTTCATCCGCGCCATAGCGCCAGATGCGGCCTGCGTCCGTCACCGGCACCATCCGGCGCGCCTCGCCCGCGAAGCGGAGCACGATGGCATCGCCAGCATCCCCCGGCAGCTGCTCCAGCCCGGCGATGACAGAGATGCCGTGCTCTTCGTGGACGACCACATCGCCGGTGCGCAGTTCGCCCATCGCGAATGTTTCGCCGGCCTGCGCAGGGCCATCGTCGCTGTCGCGCTGAGCCCTGCTGCCGAGAAGGTCGGCTGCCGCGACGGCGAGCACGCCCGGATGCCGGAAGCCCCGCCGCAGCGGCATCTCCAGCATCAGCAGCGATCCCGCCGCGCACCTCAGCGCTTCTTCCCAGCTCCGCACCAGGACAGGCTCTTCCCCGAACATCTTCAAGGCTCGGCGGGAAAGGAAGCGCAGGTCCCGCGCGGTGCCGAGCAGGAGGACCCGATCACCCGCCGCCCTGGCCTCCACCGCTGCCTTCTTGAAGGCCCGGGCCGGAGATCGCCTTTCCACGAACCGGGGGACCGGCTCGCCTCCCTCGCCGGCGAGGTCCAGCACATCCCGATCAGCAAGCGCGGCTTGCCACCTGTCCTGAGGGCATACATCCCGCGCTGCACGACCGGGGCGCCTGCGGCCGGCATCCGCCGCCAGGGCGAGGAAGCGCTTGCGCCGCTTGTCCGCCCCGCTTTGAAATCCGATCGCAGCGCCGGGCAGATGGTCGAGCAGAGGAACGGCGTCCGTCAGCTCCGGCTCCGACACCCGGCCGAGCTCCAGCGTCTCGCACTCGCCATTGGTGAGCTGGGAGACCGGGTCGTATGAGTGGATGGAGGTGACACGGCCGTCTTGGACCTCGATCCGGAACGGCCCTCCCGCATCGGCGGGATAGACGTCGATCACCTGGCCTCTGACGGCCAGTTCGCCCGGCTCATCGACCCTGTCGTCAGGCAAGTAGCCGATCTGCGCAAGTTCCGCCGCGAAGGCTTCCAGCTCGATCTCCTGCCCCTGCCGAATGACGGGTGGAATGGCGTCGAACTCCGCGGGTGGGGGATACAATCGCGCCACCGCCTCTCCGGTAGTCACAAGCGCGATCCGCGGGCGCTCCGACGCGCCGAGCGCCGCGCGCAGCCGTCGCAGCGTGGTCGCCCGCTGGCCGACATTGGCCGCCGAAGGAGGGGCGCTGTCTCCGGGCAGGGCGTCGCTGCCCGGGCAGAACAGGACCAGTTCGTCAGGCGCTCCGGCCTGCAGCGCGTGCGTCAACTCCAGCGCCGCAAGCTCGTCTTCGGCGATGAAGATGAGGTCCTGGCTCTGCAAGGTCCCGAGCAGGGCGGGGATCAGGGCGCTGACGCCGCGTTGGTTGGCTGCGGTTGCTCGCCCGTTCGATGACCTCGTCGCCAATCTTCTCATCCTGCCTGTTGGATAGGCTGAACAAAGCAGCGACCGGGCCGTTCCGCCTGCTCCTCAGGTTAAGGCTGGCGGCGGAATGAAGCCGCCGACCGCCTCCGTTGCCAGACCCGCAAACCGGATCGGCGTGAGATCCTCCGAATGCGGGCCGATGATCTGCAACCCCGTCGGCAATCCTTCCACCAGCCGCCCGGTTGGCATGACGGTGGCAGGCAGGTTCGCGACCAACGCAAGGCCCTGCCAGGTGAAGTCCAGATAGGGCGCAGGCGAGCCATCGATCGTGACCCGGCGGAAGAGCTGGTCGGAATGGACACCGCTGCCCTGCGCCATGTGCTCGAATGCGACCACGGGCACGGCCGGGCACAGCAGCAGGTCGTAGCTTTGGAAGTACTGCGCCCAAGCCCCAAACAGGTGTTCCCGTCGCTCCGCCAGCTCGAACCATTCGCCGAGGGATGTCCGCATATATCGGGCAAGCTTTGCTGCGATGCCGGTCTCGTCCCGGTCGGCAAGCCGCTCAAAGGCGTCGGCTTCGCTGGGCGCAGGCGCTCCCACGATGGCGAACAACACCTGCAGGTAGGTTTCGTAAGAGACATGGGGGTCCACGGGGAGGCTGACTTCGGAGATGGAGGCACCCGCCCGGCGCAGATCGTCGATGTAGCCCTCAAGCGCAGCGCGATAGGCACCGTCTACCCGATAAGCGCCGTCCCCCATCCACACGCCCACCCGAAAGCTGCCAAGGTCTTCATGCCGCGCCGGCGCAAGTTCGCGGCGCGCGAGCACCGACATCAACAACGCCAGATCGTCCGCATTTCGCGCAATAGGCCCCGCAACTCCCAGCTCCGGCTGGCTCAACATGCCGGGCGGGGGAGGGATGTGGCCGCGCAAAGGCACAGCACCGTAGGTCGGCTTGTGCCCGAACACGCCGCAGAAGTGCGACGGGATCCGAATTGAGCCACCGATGTCGCTGCCCAGTTCAAAGGACGTGAACCCCGCCGCCACCGCTCCCGCCGCGCCACCGGATGACCCGCCGACCGTCCGTTCCCGGTTCCACGGATTTCGGCTGATGCCATAGACCGGGTTGAACGATTGCCAGTCACTCGCGCCCGCCGGCAGGTTCGTCTTGCCGAAGATGTTGGCGCCGGCCTCCCGCAGCAGAGTGACTGCATCCGCGTCATCCTCCGGCCGGTGTTCTCGCAGGTGTTCCAGGCCGCAGGTCGTCGGCATTCCAGTGACTTCGAACGAGTCCTTGATAGTGATTGGCAGCCCGGCAAGCGGCCCCAGTGCCTCGCCTGACGCTCTGCGGCGATCAATCTCCGATGCCTCGCGCCTGGCCCGCTCCCGATCGAACGCGACCACGAGGTTCAGCCCCGGGTTGAAGCGGTCAATGCGCTCCAGATAGAGTTCCAGAAGATCCTTGGCTGAGATGTCCCCTGCTTCAAGCAGGCGCAGCTGCTGCGTGGCGGGTGCGAAGGCGATTTCGACGTCGTTCATCAGGCTTCTCTCCTCATGCGCCGCACTTGAGGAGGCGGCTTCGGGCATGTCTGCATGGTGACAGCTCGCCTGCCAAGGGACAGCGGCTGACGGCGGCCGGAAATCGACGGCTGGCCATTCAGCCGAACAAGCGTTCCGGTTGGACCCAGCTTCGGCTCACGGCGTTCCGCCGAACATGGCGACCTTGCATCCCCAGCCGCATGTCACGCCTGCGGAATATGAGCGCGGGTTGCGACTTCTGGTGATTGAGGCAGCCTTCTCCGGTGGGGCGGCCGCGCTCACGACGGGCGTTATTCTCACCGCTTTCGCGCTCCATCTCGGCGCGTCGAACGCCATGGTCGGCCTGCTCGCGAGCGCACCGTTCCTCGCGCAATTGCTCCAGCTCCCGGCCATTCTGCTGGTGGAGCACTGGCGCAAGCGGAAGCTGATCGCCGTCGGCACCAGCATCATCGGCCGCGCCATGCTCGGCGTTATGGCGGTGACCGCCTTCTTTACCGGGAACGTTCCGCTCCTCGTGTTCCTTGCAGCGCAGTTCATCCTGTGCGGCTTCGGCGCCATTGGGGCCTGCGCCTGGAACGCCTGGCTGCGCGATCTCGCGCCGGAGCAGCGGCTGGGCGAGGTGTTCGCCCGGCGGACCATGTGGCTCACCGCCATCGGCTTGGCGCTAGGCCTGGCGGCCGCTTTTGCACTGGACCTTACGCCCGCCGGTAGCCGGGCGCGCGACATAGTCTTCGCTGGCATGTTCGCCGTGGGCTGCTTCACGGGGCTGATCAGCGCCAGGATCGTGACTCTGATGCCGGAGCCGGTCATGCCTCCGGCCACCGGCCCCATCGCGCTCGGACCGCTGCTGCGCCAGCCGCTGGCCGATACGAACTTCCGCCGGCTTCTTGTCTTCGTCGGCAGCTGGCAGTTCGCCATCAACCTCGCCACCCCGTTCATCACGGTGTTCATTGTGCGGCAACTGGGCTTCCCGGTCAGCTTCGTGCTGGTGCTGAGCGTCATCAGTCAAGTCGCCAACATCGTCGCCCTGCGATCCTGGGGCAGGTTGAGCGACCGCTTCGCCAACAAGTCCGTCCTTGCAGTCTGCGCGCCCGCGTACCTGCTTGCGATCGTCGGCATGATCGGCGCGTCGCAGATGGAGGACCGGTGGGCGATCATGGCATGGCTGGTGTTCGTACACGTCGTCATGGGCGCGGCGGTCGCGGGAACGACTCTGACCGCGACCAACATCGCGCTGAAGCTCTCGCCCAAGGGATCAGCGACCGCCTATGTCGCCGCCAATGCGATGGCGACGGCGATTGCGGCGGGGCTCGCGCCGATCCTGGGCGGGCTGCTCGCGGATTTCTTCGCCACCCGCCGGTTTGAGCTGATGCTGCGCTGGTCGTCGCCCTCGGGTGCGATCGATCTCTCCATCGCCCTGAGCCACTGGGATTTCTACTTCTTCCTCGCCGGCGTCATCGGCCTCTATGCGCTGCATCGCCTCTCCCTCGTGGAAGAGCATGGCCACATCGAGCGGCGCGAGATGATCAACCAGGTGCTGGGCGAGACGCGCCGCACCATCCGCAATGTGTCCAGCGTCGCAGGCCTTCGCGCGGCAACCGACCTGCCGGCCTCCCTCATCCGGGACGCTCGGCTGCGATTGCGACTGCGACGGGCGCAGGCCGCGAAGAACGCCCGCACGAGGGGTGCATGACGAATTTTCAGCCATCTGCCGTGCGAAAGCGGCACGTAGCAGCCGCAACTTTGCTGCAATGCCGCATAGGCGGTTGCCGCAGGCTGCCGGCAGGCCCATGGGAGCGCGCATGTCCTTTTCGAATCTTCCCCCACTGCTGAGCGAAGCGCTCACCACCCGCGGCTATAGCGAACCCACTCCCGTCCAGGCGGCCGTGCTGGAACCGGAGGCGTCGGGCCGCGACCTCGTCGTCTCCGCCCAGACAGGCTCCGGCAAGACCGTCGCCTTCGGCCTCGCCATGGCGACCGAGCTGCTGGGCGAGGGCGGCCTCGACGATGCGGCCGACACGCCGCTCGCGCTGGTGATCGCGCCGACGCGCGAACTCGCCCTGCAGGTGAGCCGTGAGCTGATCTGGCTCTACGGCAAGGCCGGTGCCCGCGTGGCGACCTGCGTCGGCGGCATGGACCCGTCGAAGGAACGGCGCGCCCTTCGCGAGGGGCCGCAGATCGTGGTCGGCACCCCGGGCCGTTTGCGCGACCACCTGGAGCGCGGCGCACTCGACCTCTCCACTCTCCGCGCCGTGGTGCTGGATGAGGCGGACGAGATGCTCGACATGGGCTTCCGCGACGATCTGGAAGAGATCCTCGACGCCACGCCCGATACACGGCGCACGCTGCTCTTTTCGGCCACGATGCCCCCGCAGATCGCCCGCCTTGCACAGCGCTATCAACGCGATGCATTGCGGATTTCGACCATCACCGGCGATCGCGGGCACGGCGACATCACCTATCAGGCGATGACGGTTTCTCCGTCCGAGATCGAGCATGCCGTCGTGAACCTGCTGCGGCTGCATGAGGCGGAGACGGCGATGCTGTTCTGCGCCACGCGCGACAATGTTCGGCGCCTGCACGCAACTCTTCAGGAGCGCGGCTTCGCTGTTGTTGCCCTTTCCGGCGAGCATTCGCAGTCGGAGCGCAACCAGGCCTTGCAGGCGCTTCGTGATCGCCGTGCCCGCGTCTGCGTCGCCACCGACGTGGCTGCCCGGGGCATCGACCTTCCGACGCTGAGCCTGGTGGTCCACGTCGAGATTCCCCGAGACGCGGAGACGCTTCAGCACCGCTCCGGCCGCACCGGACGCGCGGGCAAGAAGGGCACCGCCGTGCTGATCGTCCCCTATCCGCGCCGCAAGCGCGTGGAAGCGATGCTGCGCGGGGCGAGGGTGCAGGCGGAGTGGATCGAGGCGCCCACGCCGGAGATGATCCGTCAGAAGGACCGCGAGCGCCTGCTCGCCGCCTTGCTGGAGCCGGTCGAATTCGACGAGGAGGATCGCGAGCTCGCCACACGCCTGCTGGCCGAGCGCAGCCCGGAGGACATCGCCGCCGCGCTCGTCCGCGCCCACCGCGCCGCCATGCCGCAGCCGGAGGAGCTGGTCACGCAGACGCCGGAAGGCCGCGAGGCGGATCGCAAGGAACGCCACCGCCCGGGGTTCGAGGACATCGTCTGGTTCCGCATGGATGTGGGCCGCCGCCAGAATGCGGACCCGCGCTGGATTCTTCCCATCCTCTGCCGCCGCGGCCACATCACACGCAACGAGATCGGCGCGATCCGCATCGCTGCCAACGAGACCTATTTCCAGGTCCCTCGCGCGAGTGCGGACAGGTTCGCCGCCGCTCTGGAGCGCACCGCCGGCGGAGAAGAGGGCGGCGACATCAACATCGAGCCTTCGGCTGAGGCACCGCGCGAGGCCGCGCGCGAGAACCGCAGGGGCGCAGGCCCGAACCAGCGCCATCCGCGCGGCGGACGGGGGCCCAATGACGGCCCCGATCGCCCGCAGCGGTTCCGCAAGGGACCCAGCGGCGCGGGCGGCCCGCCGAAGAAGCCGCACAGGAAGGGTCCGCGCAACCCGGGATGAGTGAAGCCCTGCGGATCCTCGTCGACGCGGACGCCTGCCCGGTGAAGGAGGAGGTGTACCGCGTCGCCGCCCGCTACCGCATTCCGGTGACGATCGTCAGCAACAGCCTGATGCGCGTGCCGGTCGGTCCACTGGTGGAGCGGGTGGTGGTGGACGGCGGCTTCGATGCGGCGGATGATTGGATCGCGGAGCGCGCCGGCCCCGCCAGCCTCGTCATCACCTCCGATATCCTGCTGGCGGATCGCTGCCTGAAGGCGGGCGCGACCGTCCTTGCGCCGACGGGCAAGCCGTTCACCCACGGCTCCATCGGCGGAGCCATCGCCACCCGCGCGATCATGGCGGACCTGCGCGCCGGCGGAGAGCAACTCGGCGGCCCCCCTCCGTTCTCGAAGACGGATCGCTCCCGCTTCCTTCAGGCGCTGGACACGGCGCTGGTCCGGATGGCGAGGGCCAGCGGCGCGACGTAGCGCGCCACCACGAACGTCAGCGCCCCAAGTCAGAACTCGGCGAGGAGGGAGGCGACGAGCCCCCCTTTGCCGAGCCTCCCGGCCTCGTCAGCGCCACCATAATCGGTGTCGACATAGGATAGCGAGGCAATGCAAGGCCCCGTCGTGTATCTGGCCCCGATCTCCCAGTCCCACTTGGAATCGTAGAAGCCGTCCTCAAAACCGCCGCGCGCGATGAGGGTCCAACCGCCGCCCGCATCCATGGCGGATGAGGCGCCGAGATAATGGTTCGCCTCGTCCACATTCGCCTGCGTCGGCGCAAGCGCGGCCTCGATGCCGAAGGTGACGGGGCCGAAGCTCCGCTCGCCCGTGGCGACGAACTCAACGTAGTTCAGGCCCTCTCCGCCCGGATAAAGGTAGGCGTTGGCAGCGGCCGTCCAGGAGATGTCGCCCAAGCTGCCGTTCACGCCTGCGTAGACATCCAACTCCACGTCAGCGCCGCCGGTTTCCGCAATGCTCGAAGCCCAGGTGCCGACAAAGAAGTGCTCGCCTTGCACATCGACCCCGCCCTGGACGGCCGGGTCTCGGTCTGACAGGCTGATGCCCCGGAAACGATAATCTGACACCACGCCGGCATTGGCTGAAAGCTCGACGTTCTCCTGCGCGGAGGCACAGGAAGGCCACGCTGCGAGCAGCAGGCTGGCGAGCAGGAAATCACATCGCCGAACCATTACGCGGCACTCCGGTTTGTGGATGAGCTCTCCTCGCTCGAATGGGGGAGGATGGCTTTCGCCTGGCCGACGAGAGCATCGATGTCGCGGGCTGCGACGGGCGGCGCCAGCAGGAAGCCCTGCAGCTCGTCGCAGCCAATCCGCTCCAGGAATACCTTCTGCTCTTCCGTCTCCACCCCTTCTGCGGTGGTGCGAAAGCCGCTGGCCCGCGCAAGGTTCACGATCGCCTGGATAATGGCACTGCCACCCTCGCTCGCGTCGATCTTGTCTACGAAGGTGCGGTCGATTTTCACCCGGTCCACCTGGAAGGTGTTGAAGTGGCTGAACGAGGAATAGCCGGTGCCGAAATCGTCCAGCGCCACCCTGATGCCGAAGGCGCGCAGCAGTCGCAGGTTGGTCGCGCACTGGGTGGCATCTTCAACCACCGCCGTTTCCGTCACTTCAAACTCCAGCCGGCGCGGGTCCATGCCCGAGGCGCTGATGATCGCAATCGCGCGGGTGGCGAAGTGGGGGTTGCGCAGCTGGACTGGAGAGACATTGATGGACAGCGTGTCGATCGGCCAGTCACGCGCCTCTCGGCAGGCTTCTTCGATAACCCATTCGCCAAGCGGCTCAATCAGGCCGATCTCCTCGGCCACAGGAATGAACACGGCAGGAGGCACGTTGCCGCTTTCCGGATGGTTCCAGCGGATCAGCGCCTCCACACCCTGGATCGTCCCATCGGCGGCGGAATAGGTCGGCTGATAAGCCATGGAGAGCTGGTCGCCAGCCTCCAGGGCGGCGCGAAGGTCCCTCTCCGCGTTCTGCCGCGCGCGGATCGGCTCATCCATCAGCGGATTGAACATCATGTAGCGCCCGCGACCCTGGGCCTTCACTTCGTACAGCGCGATATCGGCGCAGCGGGCAAGCTCGGCGGCATCCAGCCCGTCCTTGCCGGCCAGCGCCACGCCAATGCTGACGCCCACATGGACCTGGCTCCCGCCGATCATGAACGGAGCCGAGGCCGCCTTCACAATGCGCTTACAGAGTTCCTCGATGTCCTCCACAGAGGAGACGTCGGACTGGATGATCGCGAACTCGTCACCACCCAACCGAGCGGCGGTGTCGGTCGCGCGGATGTTGGCCGCCACACGGCGCGCGAATTCCCGGATCAGCTCATCGCCGGCTGCATGCCCGAGCGTGTCGTTGACGGTCTTGAATCGATCGAGGTCCAGATAGAGCAGCGCAACGCGGCGCTCGGCCGTGCGCCGGAACACCGCGAGCGCATGGTTCAGCCGGTCCTCGAACAAGGCGCGGTTCGGCAGTCCGGTGAGCACGTCGTGGAAGGCGAGATGCTGCACCGCCTCATTGCTCTCGCGAAGCTCTCGCGTGCGGCGCGCTATGCGGAGCATCAGCAGGAAGACGAGGGATGACATCAGCGCGGCTGCCGCCATGAGGACGGGCCCCAGTCGCGCGAAGACCGCGGATCCCGGTGCGAACGGCCTCCAGGCGAAATAACCGACGATCTTGCCGTTTGCCGAACGCAGCGGCTGGGTCTGCTCGCCCGGCAGGAAGGAGGCGGCGGTGACGAACCGAGCATCGTCGAACCCGTATCCCTGGCGGATCGCGTCCACAAAGCCGCCATCGAGCCGCTGGACCGAGATGTGGACGAACTCCGTGCCGGGGGCTTGCTCGATATTGCCGGTGTCGGAAACGATCGGCTTGGCGCTCACGATGGAGGGATGGCCGTTCAGGACAAGGAGATCGACCGCGCCGGGGGTGAGCTGGTCCGGCGAAAGCTCCTTCGTCGGGTTCTTCTGCTCCTCGCGCAGCCTCGTCACGAGGGGGAGGACCTGGTCCGCGATGCGTGCGAAGTCCTGCGGACGGGCGCGGGCGCCATCGATCATGCTGTAGAGGGGCTGGTGCTCGGGGCTGAGGACGTAGACCTCATCGTGGCCGTAATAATCGTGCACCCAGATGCCGAGATTCTGATCCAGCCAATCCTGATCGACAGCCTCTTTTCGCAGCTGGCGGACGGGCTCGTCCCAATAGGTGAGACCCTCCTGGTCGTGGCCGATTCGAACGGTGCTTTCCCCCAGCACCTGTGCGACCAGCTTCTCCTGCCGTTCCCGTGCGAGATCGTCGGCAGCGCTGGTGGACCAGTACATCAATCCCACGATCGCCAGCGCGAGCGCGAAAACGCACAGCCCCGCCACCAGAGCCGCGACGTTCGCCCTCTTCGCAGCGCTGCCAGGCCGCGGACGGGGAGAAGCCACTGAAATCATGGGCCGCGATTACGGCAGGAGTCGTTAAAAATTTCGGCTCTCTACTTCGCGCAGGCACTGCAATGCCGGTGCGCGATTTCCGGATGCCAGTCGTCATGATCGCAGGTCTTGCCGATCCCGCACCGGCAGGCGCATACAACCACGCAGCCAGCAACCTTGCGAGGGGGGCGCTTGATGATCATCGTCAACGGGGCAGAGGTCCCTCTGCCAGAGGATCCGCGCGTATCGCTGCTCGACTTTCTGCGCGAACACATCGGGCTCACCGGCAGCAAGAAGGGCTGCAACCAGGGTGCTTGCGGCGCCTGCACCGTGCTCGTGGATCACCAACGCATCCTTTCCTGCCTCGCTCTGGCGGTGCAGTATGAAGGGCGGGAGATCACCACGATCGAGGGGCTCGGCACCGCCGACGCTCTCCACCCGCTGCAGCAGGCGTTCATCGAGCATGATGGCTTCCAGTGCGGCTATTGCACGCCAGGTCAGATCTGCTCCGCAATCGGCATGGTGGAAGAGGTGCGGCGCGGCGTGCCAAGCCATGTCACCCGCGACATCGAGGCCGACGCCGTCGAACTGACCCGCGACGAATTGCGCGAGCGGATGAGCGGCAACCTCTGCCGCTGTGGCGCCTACAACGGCATCGTCGAAGCAATCGCAGGCACCTTCGTGGAGCAGGTGTCGGAATGACGCCTTTCGTCTACTCCCGCGCAGCCGACCTCGCCGATGCAATCCGCCAGGGTGCGGGTGAGCACACACGGTATCTGGGCGGCGGCACCAATCTGGTGGATCTGATGCGAGAGGGCATAGAGCGCCCCTCCGCGCTGGTGGATGTGACCGGCCTCTCGGCGGATATTGTGGAGTTGCTTACTGGCGGCCTCCTCATCGGAAGCGCCGCCCGCAACACGGCCGTTGCCGAGCACCGCCTCATCCGCACCCGCTATCCGATGCTGAGCCGCGCCATCCTTGCCGGCGCTTCCGCACAAATCCGCAACATGGCGACCGTTGGCGGCAACCTGCTACAGCGCACCCGCTGCGTCTATTTCTACGATGATGAAGGCTCGCGCTGCAACAAGCGCCAGCCGGGGCAGGGCTGCGACGCTGTCGATGGCTTCCATCGCAACCATGCGATTCTCGGCACCTCGTCCCACTGCATCGCCACTCACCCGTCAGACATGTGCGTGGCGCTGGCGGCACTGGGTGCTGTCGTTCACCTCACAGGCGGGAGCGGAGAGCGGAGCATCCCGCTCACGGAGTTCCACCGCCTCCCGAGTGATCGGCCCGACCTGGAGACAGTGCTGCAGCCGGGCGAACTCATCACCGCGATCGAACTGCCCCCGCTGCCGCTCGCCGCACGGTCCACCTATCGCAAGGTGCGCGACCGGGCGAGCTACGCTTTCGCTCTCGTCTCCGTCGCCGCCTCTCTGGAGCTGGAGGACGGGCGCATCCGGGACATTCGCCTCGCGCTGGGCGGGGTGGCGCACAAGCCATGGCGCGCCTGGAAAGCGGAAGCCATGCTGCGCGATGCACCGGCGATGCGAGCAGCTTTTGAGGACGCTGCACACGCGGAATTGGCAGATGCAAAGCCCTTGCAAGCCAATGCATTCAAGGTCGAGCTGGCCCGGCGCACCATCACCGCCGTGTTGGCGGAGCTTTCGGAGCCCGGCACATGAGCATAGGAGATCAGGCCAAGGCATTGGCGCAGGGGTTGGTGCAGGGGGCTGTCGCCAAAGTCGTCGCTCTGGCGCCGGACAGCTGGGTGCCCGGAGGCAGGCCTGATCCGTTGGTCCACCATCGTCACGGCCACGTCGGCAAGCCTATCTCCCGCATCGACGGCCCGCTCAAGGTGACGGGCACCGCTCCTTTCGCCGCCGAATTTCCGGTCGACCGCATGGCCTATGCCGCACTTGCCTACAGCACGATAGCGAAGGGCCATATCGTTTCGCTGAACACCGCCACCGCCGAGCAGGCGCCCGGCGTCCTGCTGGTGATGACGCATCGGAATGCGCCGAGGCTGAACCCGCCGCCGTTGTTCCTGACGCAGGCGAAGGCTGCCGGTGGGGATGATGTACCGGTGATGCAGGACGACCGCATCTGCTGGAATGGCCAGCCGATCGCCCTCATCCTGGCGGAGACGCAGGAGCAGGCGGATCACGTGGCGACTCTTGTCCAGGCCACATACGAGCCGGAAGAGGCGCTCACCTCGTTTGCCGACGCTCGTGCGCGAGGTTCCTCGCCATCGCAGTTCATGGGGCAGGTCATGCACGATGCGGTCGGCGATGCCGACAAGGCGTTTGCCGCCGCGCCGTACAAGGTCGATGCCATCTACTGCACGCCGCGTCACAACCATAATCCCATAGAGCTGCACGCCGTCACCCTCTTCTGGGAGGGCGACACGCTGCGCCTCCACGACGCGCAGCAGATGGTCGCGCACTCCGCCTGGACTTTGGCGCAAGTCTTCGGACTGGAGGAAGAGCAAGTCGTCATCACGTCGCCCTTTGTTGGCGGTGGCTTTGGCAGCAAGTCGCTCTGGCAGCACCAGATTCTCGCCGCCGCTGCCTCACGAATGGCAGGCCGCCCGGTGCGCCTCACTCTCTCGCGAGAGGGCGTGTACCGCGTCGTGGGTGGCCGTTCGCTGACGGAACAGCGTGTTGCCCTGAGCGCTGAGGCCGATGGCAGGCTGACCGCGCTGATCCACAGCGGGGTCACCGCCAAGACGCCGCATAATGGCCTGCCGGAGCCGTTCATCCTCGCCTCCCGCACGCTCTACGGCGCGACGAACATTTGCCTCGATGTCCAGCACGTGGAGTTGGACATGCTCTCCAACACCTTCATGCGCGCGCCCGGCGAGGCCGTCGGCACCTTCGCGCTGGAAGTGGCGATGGACGAACTGGCCGAGCGGCTGGGCATGGACCCGATCGAGCTGCGCCTCCGCAACGAGCCGGAGAAGGACCCGCTCTCCGGCCTGCCGTTCTCTGGGCGCCACATCGCGGAGGCATGGCGCAGCGGCGCGGAGAGGTTCGGCTGGAAGGCCCGCAATCCCGTTCCGCGCCAGAGGAGGGAAGGCGAGTGGCTCATCGGCATGGGCTGCGCGACTGGCACCTATCCCTATTACCGGATGCCCGGCGGTGCGGCGCGGATTACTCTTACGGAAGAAGGCCGGGCGAGCGTCGACATTGCCGCGCATGAGATGGGGATGGGCACCTCCACTGCGCACACGCAGGTGTTGGCAGAACGGCTCAGCCTGCCGATGGAAAGCATCACCTTCAACTATGGCGACTCCACGCTGCCGGGCCTCATCATGGCGGGCGGCTCGCAGCAGACCGCCGCCATCGGCGCCTCGATCATCGCCGCGCATCGGGCGCTGGTGAAGGAGCTGCTCAAGTTGGCCGGCAACGATTCTCCGCTCGCGGGGCTGGACCCGGAGGAGGTCGCCAGCCGCGACGCGGGCCTGTGCAAGGCCGACGAGCCCGGTCGCTTCGAAAGCTATGCCTCCATCCTCGAGCGCGCACAGCAGCAATCCGTCAGCGTCACGGCCGAGCCGCCGCAGCCACTCGAGACGATGCATTGGTCCATGCACAGCCATGCTGCGATGTTCTGCGAGGTGCGCGTCAATGCGGTGACGGGGGAGCCGCGCATCAATCGCTTCCTCGGCTCGTTCGACTGCGGACGCATTCTCAACCCAAAGACGGCCGCCAGCCAGTTCCGGGGCGGCATCATCATGGGCCTCGGCATGGCGCTGATGGAGGAGACGCAGTTCGATGAGCGGAAGGGCCGGGCCATGAACCCAAGCCTTTCCGAATATCACGTGCCCGTGCACATGGACGTGCCGGAGATTGAGGTGATGTGGACGGACATCCCCGATCCGCACACGCCGATGGGCGCGCGCGGCATCGGCGAGATCGGCATCACAGGAACAGCCGCCGCCGTGGCCAACGCGATCTACAACGCGACGGGCAAGCGCGTCCGCGACCTGCCGATCACGCTGGATAAGTTGCTATAGGCGAACGACTCTCTCTCTCTCTCTCTCTCTCGCTCCTTGATGGACAAAGTCCAGCGACCCTGATCCGGCACCCTGCCGCTGGCCCCCGGCCGCTTTGTCGGGCATACCGCCGCCAAACCTGTCCCAAAGGCGGAGCATTTCGATGACTACACACCAGCAACAGCCCCTGTCGGCCGACCAAGCGCAGGCGAAAGCCACGGAAGCGGGCCAGGAAGGCCAGAGCTTTGCCGAAAAGGTGGAGCGCAACCGCGAGAGCTTCGGCACCGTGCCGCTGCTGATCGGCGGTGAGGAGCGTCAGACGGCCGAGACCTTCCAGGTGTTCGACCCCGCCAGCCCCAGCGATGTGGTCGGGCACGCCGCCTCCGCCACGGAGCAGGATTCGCTCGACGCCGTCGCCGCAGCCGATCGCGCCTTCCGCGAGTGGAGCCAGCTTGCGCCCGAAAAGCGCGCGCAGATGCTCGTCGACGCGCTCGATGCGCTGAAGGACGGCCTCGATGAACGCATCGAGCTGCTCGTGCGCGAGAACGGCAAGACGCGGATGGAATGCACCATCGAGATGTCGGTGTTCGAAGGCCGCTGCCGCCTGGCCGCGGAACTGGCGCCGAAGCTCTCCCACGTCACTCACCTGAAGCCGGAGCAGCCGCAGCGGCTGGAGCCGGAGATCCAGGGCGGGGTGGAGCGCGTGCGCCCCGGCAACCCCTACACCTCCGAAGTGCATCGCCTGCCGCTCGGCGTGGTGACGATCATCATCCCGTTCAACTGGCCGCTGGCGATCCTGGCGGCCAGCCTGCCCTATGCGCTGGTTGCGGGCTGCACCGTCATCGTGAAGACGCCGCCGACCACGCCGATCGCCACCACGCTGACCCTGATGAAGCTGGCGGCGGGCCTTCCCGCCGGCGTGCTGAACGTCATGAGCGGCAGCAACGAGGCGGTGAAGCCGCTGATCGTGGACCCGCGCGTGAGCAAGGTCGTCTTCACCGGCAGCACCGGCGGCGGCAAGCGCATCATGGAGATGTGCGCCACCAATCTCGCTCGCGTGACGCTGGAATTGGGCGGGAACGACCCGGCCATCCTGCTGGAAGACGTGGAGCTGAACGAGAAGTCGTTCGGTCGCCTCGTCGCGGCTGGCTTCCTCACCACCGGGCAGGTTTGCATGGCGATGAAGCGCCTCTACGTGCACAGCTCACGCTATGACGAGGTCGTGGACGGCCTTTCGAGCGCGCTCTCGCAATACCGCATCGGGCACGGCCTGGACCCGCAGACCACGATGGGCCCGCTCAACAGCAAGGCCCAGCGCGATTACGTCATCCAGCTGCGCAAGGAAGCCGAGGCCGCCGGCCATGAGGTGCGCGAGTTCGGCACGCTCTCCAACGAAGCGGCGGCGGGCGATGGCCATTTCCTCAAGCCCTCGCTGGTGCTAGACCCGGATCCCGCGCTGGCGGTGGTGGACCAGGAGCAGTTCGGCCCGATCCTGCCGATCGTGCGGTTCGACGATGTCGAGCCGCTGATCGAGAGCGTGAACAACCATTGGTCCGGCCTGTGCTCATCTGTCTGGAGCGCCGACGTGGAGCGCGCCGCCGCCATCGGCCGGCGCCTGCGCACCGGCACCACCTGGATCAACAACGCCAACGCCGTGACGCAAGACGACCGGGCTCCCTTCGGTGGCTTCCGCATGAGCGGCATCGGGCGCGAGTTGGGTGAGGACGGTATCTCCGCCTTCACGGAGCCGCACACGCTCACTTTCGCGCTCACCGGCGACGACCACCACTGATCGGCACGCCCCGTCTTCAAAGGGCGGGGCGTCGCCTAGTCGGTTATAGGGGCGTCGGAAGGCGCTACCGCCTGCGCGGCCTCGGCATAAAGGCGGCGAATATCTTCCGCGCGGGCGAGATCCGTCCCGGGCGTGAGCACGGCCGCGGCACCGGCCGCCTGTCCGAAGCGCAGCGCCTCCAGCGGTGGCTGGCCTTGCGACAACGCGTGGACCATCCCCGCGAGAAAGCTGTCTCCCGCCCCGACTGCGCTCGATGCCTGAACAGGGATCGGCGGCAGGCGCACCGCGCCCGTCGCATCGGCGAGGATCGCCCCGTCGCGCCCCATCGTCACGGCCACGAGCTGCGCCTCCCCTCGAGCGACGATGGCTCGCGCCGCCTCCGCGATGTCATTCTCATGTTCCAGCGGCAGGCCGGTCAGCGCGCGCAACTCCCCCAGGCTCGGCTTCACCAGAAACACTCCGCCCTCTGAGAGTCCCTGCGCCAGTCCCTCGCCGGAACTGTCGAGAACAAAGCGGAAGCCCCTCTGCTGCGCGATCCGGGCAAGCCGGGCATAGGCATCCTTCGGCACGCCGCGTGGCAGGGAGCCGCTGGCGACGAGATAGTCACACTGGGCCTCCGCCAGCAGCGCCTCGCAGGCCCGCCACTCCTCCTCTGAAACATGCGGCCCATCGGTCACGAACCGGTATTCGCGCCCGCTCTCGCGCTCGAAGACGGAGGTGCTCACCCGGGTCTCGCCCGCGATGGAGATCTTCGATCGGACCAGTTGGTGCTGGTCGAGAAGCCAGTCCAGCGCAGCACCCCCCGCGCCGCCGGCCAGATAGTAACAGCGCGCATTGCCGCCGAGCCGGCAGAACACCCGCGCCACATTGATGCCGCCACCACCGGGATCATGCCGTTCGCGGCCGCCACGGACCTTGTGGGTAGGGAAGATCCGCTCAACCTCAAAGGCTACGTCGAGGGTCGGGTTCAGGGTCAGTGTCGCGATATTGGTCATGCTGCCATGATCCTATCGGAGTGATCTGGTACCGAAAAGCCACCATCCACGCGTGCTCGACAACTGCCGCTTGACCGACGTCGCTTTCCGTAGTCAATTTTGCGCCAAGGCAGCGCGAATGACGCTGCGCAAGACAATCAAGGGAGGGGAAGCCGCGTAGAGGCCATTCCGTCGTCAAGATGCCGCATGGGCGCTAGTCGACCGTGTGGTCACCGCTTGGGCAGAAGCTATCCTCCAATTCGATCATGGCCGAGGCGGCGCGTCCGGCCGTTATTTTGCGCAGCCCGCTGAAACAGGGGTTGTAAGAAGCATTGCGAACAAGGCCGCCAAAAGAGCGGCGCACATCTGGGAGAGAGACAATGAAGACGCACATGGTGTCGCTGCTGGCGCTTGGGATGGGGATGGCAGCCGCTCCGGCGGCGGCACAAGTGGCGGGGCAGGCAGGAGCCGATGCCGCGCGGACCGGCGGGATCAGCGAAATCGTCGTCACCGCGCAGCGCCGTGCGGAAAACGTGCAGGACGTGCCGATCGCCATCACGGCCTTCAACGCGGAAGCTCTGCAGGAACGGGCCATCGGCAATGTCTCCGGCCTTTCCGCGATCACACCGAACGTGACGCTCGACGCTTCGACCCCGTTCTCCGGCTCGAACGCGGTGCTCGGCGCCACGATCCGCGGCATCGGCTCCAGCGACTTCGCCTTCAATATCGACCCGGCGGTGGGCGTCTATCTGGACGGCGTCTATCTCGGCCGCTCGATCGGCGCGAACCAGGACCTGCTGGACGTGGAGCGGATCGAGGTCCTCAAGGGCCCGCAGGGCACCCTGTTCGGCCGCAACACGATCGGCGGCGCGATCTCCATCGTCACCATGACACCTGGCGACGAGTTCCGGGTGCGCGGCGACGTCACGGTCGGCAGCTTCTCGCGCATCCAGGCGCGCGGCATGGTGGAACTGCCCATCGCGGAGAACCTGTCCTCCTCGCTCGCCTTCGCCCTCACGGACCGCAAGGGATTCCAGAAGCGGGTCCCTTATCCGGGCGAGGTGGGCGACTATGATTCGTGGGAGCTGTTCCCCGCCGCCGGTTATGAATCGGCCAATCGCCAGGGCGGCGACAACAGCTGGAACCTGCGCGGAAAGCTGCATTACGATAGCGGCCTGCTGCGTGCCACGCTGAGCGCCGACTATTCGCGCACGGACCAAGAATCGACCGCCAACACGGTGCTGGACGTGCTGGACAACGATCCGCGCGCGTTCTTCGCCTTCCTCTACAACACCTGCATCAGCTCTACCCCCGGGCAGATCGCGGCGAGCCCCGTGGGCGATCTCACCAATGTCTGCGGCCCGCGCAGCAGCAATGCAGGCTATCTCACGATCGCCGGTCTCGGCAGCCGCAACGTGGACGCCGATCCGCTCAACGATGTCGCTCCGTATGATGATCGCTGGATCAACCAGGACATCGACACCAGCTATGCGACCGGCAACAACTTCTCGAAGCTGGACCAGGGCGGCGTCGCGCTGGACCTGCAATACGACGTGACGCCGGACCTCCTGATCCGCTCGATTTCGTCCTATCGCATGATCGACTTCGCTGCTGGCGTGGACCTCGACAACTCGCCGCTGCCGGTGCTGCAGACCAGCTTCAACGTGGACCAAGAGCAGTGGAGCCAAGAGCTGCAGTTCAGCGGCTCCTTGCTGGAGGATGCGCTCAACTTCGTTCTCGGCGGCTATGTGTTCAACGAGAAGGGCGACCTGCGCGACTTCGTGACCTTCGCCGGCGGGTTGCTGCAGGTGGATGGGCCGGGCGAGATCGACACCACCGCCTACGCCGCCTTCGGGCAGGTGGACTGGCGCCTCAACGATCTGATCGGCATCACCTTGGGTGGGCGCTACACGAAGGAAGACAAGAGCTACGTGGGTGCCCAATCGGACATCAACGGCATCAATTACAAGCTGGCGGGGTGCATGGAGCTCGACCCCGTAACCGGCAACCCCAGCGCTGCCTGCGCCGCGGCCATCGGCTTCCCGATCCCCAGCGAGCCGTTCCGCTACTACCCGCTGGAGCCGAACGAGCAGGAGTTCGACAACTTCTCGTTCAAGGCGGGCATCCAGCTTCACCCGACCGAGGACGTGATGGTCTACGGCTCCTTCAGCCAGGGCTACAAGACAGGCGGCTGGACAACGCGCCTGTCAAACCCGCTGCCCGTGGCGCCGACCTTTGGCGAGGAAGAGGCGGAGTCCTGGGAAGCGGGCGTGAAGTCGACCTTGATCGACCGGCTCCTGCAGCTCAACGTAGCGGCGTTCTCCACCAAATATGACGGGATCCAGCTCAACTTCCAGGAGGGCGTGTCCCCCACGGTCAAGAACGCGGGCGAGGCGCGGATCAAGGGCTTCGAAATCGAGGCCCTTGCGGCCCCAACGGAGTTCTTCTCCGTCAACGCCTCGGTCGGCTATCTCGATGCGACCTACACCAGCGTGGACGCGCCCGCGCAGGTGGCGCCGAGCGACCTCCAGCTCGGAGTGTTCGCCGGTGCACGCCTGCCCAAGGCGCCATCGTGGAAGATCAACATTTCGCCTCGGTTGGAGGTGCCGGTCGGCAACGGCTCGCTCGTCCTGCTGGCGGACTGGACCCACACGACCGACATGCGCAACGATACGGAAGGCACGATCCTGCTGCTGCGTCCGACCACCGACATCATCAATGCCAGCATCACCTATGAGCCGGACAACGCCAATTGGAGCCTGACAGCCGGCGGCACCAACCTGACTGATGAGCGCTATCTCATCACCGGACAGGCGCAGATCGGCGGAGGTGTGATCTACGGCACCTACAGCCGACCCGCTGAGTGGTACGCTCGCCTTGGCTTCGAGTTCTGATAACAATGATGGTGAGGGCCGGGGGCGATCTGCTGCCGGCTCATCCCACAAGCCAAGGAAGAGGAGATCGGGAATGCCCGAGGCAGCAACCACTGAATTCTGGAAGGGCACGCCACCCGTTGGGGAGGCTCTTCGCCCCGGCGCGATGCCCGAAGTCTACATGCCCAACATCGCGGAAGGTGACCCCAAGTACTGGGTCCCCATCGTGGACAAGGTCTTTTCCAAGCCGGTCTGGATCAGCCCCACGCGCAACATGTGGGCAGATGTGCTGATGGCGACGGAGCCCTGCATCGTCAGCCGTCATTACCATTCGCACCCGATCTGGGCCTACACGATCAGCGGCAAGTGGGCCTATCTGGAGCATGATTGGACCGCCACCGCGGGCGATTTCATCTACGAGACGCCGGGCGAGAGCCACACCCTCGTGGCGTACGAGCATCCCGATCCGATGAAGGTGTTCTTCGTCGTCTCCGGCCCGCTGCAATGGCTGGATGAAGAAGGCAAGACGATCGGCCATTTCGATGTGTTCGATTACATCAAGCTGGCGCGGGACCATTACGAGAGCGTCGGCATCGGTGCTGACTATGTGGACACTCTGATCCGCTGACGCCCTGATTTGCGCGCTGTTCGCATTCCCGGAGCGGGCGGGAGGCGGACGGCGTGCAACGCCCTGCAAGCACGTTGCGGCCCGCTTTTAATTGGCGCTATTGCGAATTGGTATCATTGACGCGGAGCGCCGCTGCCCATAAGCGGCTGCGTCGTGACAAGCGGCAGCATCCGAACCTGGTATTGGGTCCACAAATGGAGCGGCATCCTCTCGACGCTGTTCCTGCTGATGCTGTGCCTCACGGGCCTGCCGCTGATCTTTCATGACGAGATCGAGGCCCTCACGGGCGAGGATTACGAGGCGACGCTGGCGGGGACCCCGTCTGCGGAGGGAGGCCAGCCGCTCGACGCGATGCTGAACCTGGCGATGGCGGAGCGCCCGGGCGAGGTGCCGCTGTTCATGGCCTTCAGCCAGACCAGCCCTCTTCTGACAGTCACCACCGGGCCATCGCCAGATGCGCCGGGTGACCGGATGACACTGCTGTTCTTCGACCGCGCCACCGGCCGATCCCTCGGCCCGGCACCGGGCGGTGGGGTAATGGACTTCCTGCTGCAGCTGCACACCGACATGTTCCTGGGACTGCCGGGCATGTTCCTTCTGGGCGGCATGGGCGTGGTCTTCCTGCTCGCGCTGGTTTCCGGCGTGGTGCTGTATGCGCCCTTCATGCGGCGGCTCGGCTTCGGCACCTTGCGCACGGGGCGGAGCAAGAGGCTCAGTTGGCTGGACCAGCATAACCTACTTGGCATCGTGGCACTCGCTTGGATGGTCGTGGTGGGCGCGACGGGAGCAATTAACGCCTTCGCGGACCCGATGGTAGCAAGCTGGCAGGAACGGGAGGTGGCGCGGATGACCGCTGCCTACGCGGGCTTGGACCCGCTTCCGCCGGAGCGCTACGGCTCCCTGGACCGCGCGATGGCTTCGGCCCAGGCCGCGCTGCCCGGTCGATCACCACAGTTCATCGCGTTCCCCGGCGGGGCGTGGAGTTCGGCCCATCACTACGCCGTGTTCTTCCAAGGTGACACGCCCCTGACGCAGCACCTGCTGACGCCCGCCTTGATCGATGCGGAAAGCGGAGGACTCACGGACTCGCGTGAGATGCCGGTCATCAACCAGGCGCTCATGATGTCGAAGCCGCTGCATTTCGGTGATTATGGCGGGCTGCCGCTGAAGCTGCTGTGGGCGGCCCTCGACGTCGCGACCATCTGGGTGCTTTGGACCGGGCTGCTGCTGTGGCTGCGGCGACGCCCCGGCGCTGTCGACCGGCGGGTGATGGAGATCAGCCAGGGCGGCCTTGCCGACGCTCGCGCATGACGCTGCGTCGCAGGCCTCGCAGTCCGGCGCAGATATTCGCGATGCCGCTGCTGCTGGCGATCGCCACGATCGTCGGCCTGGTCGTGGGGCTGACGGGGGAGGGCTTCCGCGACGGGCTCAGCTGGCTGTTGCTCGCCCTGCCGCTGGTCGTTCTCGCTGCCGCTTGGGCGAGGCGCGGTTAACAAGTTTCGAGAATTCTGGACGAGGGATCCACCTGACATGAAGCCATATGTCGCCGGCCTGCCGGCTTTCGTCATCGCCGCAGCTCTGGTTGCACCTGCATGCGGTGCGGCACAGGCGCAGGAGAGCAGCTCGGCCGAGGCGATCGTCGTCACCGCGCAGGCGGAGAATGCGAGCGCAATCATCAATGGCGGCAATGCCGGGGTTCTGGGCAACAGGCCAGCGGAGGACCTGCCGTTCTCCATCCGCAGCTATGATGAATCGCTGATCCTGAACCAGCAGCCGCTGACGCTGGGTGACGTGCTGGAAAACGACCCCACGATCCGGACCACCTATGGCTTCGGCAACGCGGCAGAGCAGTTCGTCATCCGCGGATTTCCCCTGTTCGGAGACGACCTGGGCCTCAACGGCCTCTACGGCATCGCCCCGCGCCAGCTGGTCGCGCCGGAGCTGTTCGACAGTGTGCAGGTGCTGAACGGCGCCACCGCTTTCCTCAACGGCGCTTCACCCGGGGGGTCCGGTCTCGGCGGCAGCGTCAATCTGCTGCTGAAGCGGGCAGGGCAGCAGCCGCTTACCCGCGCGACGGTGGGCCTCAACGGACAGAGCCATGTCGGCGGCAGCTTTGATGTCGCGCGGCGGTTCGGCCCCGGCAGCGAGTGGGGGCTGCGCATCAATGGCGCCTGGCGCGAGGGCGAGGTCGCGGTGGAGGATGAGGACCGCCGGACTCAGGTGCTGGGCGGCGCGCTGGATTACGATGGGGGAGCTCTACGCGCCTCCCTCGATATCGC
>Ga0182742_1001648_pt1 | contig 27512 bp, 26 predicted proteins | sample eDN5th37CBELigMG_FD_128880 | JGI IMG/M metagenome (GOLD analysis project Ga0182742, IMG submission 128880) | Enriched Miracle-Growth compost microbial communities from Emeryville, California, USA - eDNA 5th pass 37_C BE-Lig MG (version 2)... ...
GCTGGACTGGCCCGAGCCGTCGCGCGGCGTGTGGCTGGTGGATCTGGGCATGACGCTGGAAGCCGCGCGCGCCGGCCAGGGCATCGCGCTTACGCGCCGCACCCTGGCCGCGCAGTGGCTGGACGAAGGCAGGCTGGTGCGCGTCTTCGACATCGAGATCCCCGGCGAATCCCAGTACTACCTCTGCACCGAAGCCTCGCGTCCGCTGACCCGCGCGCGGCAGGCGTTCTCCGACTGGCTGCACGACGTATGCCGGCGGGTATCGCAATGGCCGCGCGGCGCGCGGACCAGTCAGGAATAAATTTCCAGCAAGAGGCGGAACGATATTCCGCCTAAGGCGCCGCCGCCCTGGCCAGGCGCGCGCGGCGCCGTTTCCGGCGTCCTCGTTCACGCGTAGGTATTTACGCGCACAAGCCCCATCGCGTCAGATTCGCGTAAGTGATAGGGCAGACAGTCACACCCTTGCAACATAGAGCGCGCCGCAGCACCTACGCGCCGGCATTCGGTTTTCCACGCAGTCCTACCAATTACAACGGAGACATCCATGGATTTTCGTTTGAAGCTGCTTGCAGGAACCCTCGTATTTGCCGCAACGGCCGTCAGCCACGCCGCCGACCCCATCAAGATCGGCGTCGCCGGTCCCTACACCGGCGGGTCGTCCTCCATGGGCGTGAGCATGCGCGACGGTGTGCGCCTGGCCATCGAAGAAATCAATAAGAACGGCGGAGTGCTGGGTCGGCAGCTGGTCGCGGTGGAACGCGACGACGAAGCCAAGAACGAACGCGGCGTGCAGATCGCGCAGGAGCTGATCAACAAGGAACAGGTGACCGCCACCGTCGGCTACATCAATACCGGCGTGGCGCTGGCCTCGCAGCGCTTCTACCAGGACGCCAAGATCCCGGTGTTCAACAACGTGGCCACCGGCAGCGTCATCACGCATCAGTTCCAGGCGCCCGAATACCCGGACAACTACGTGTTCCGCAACGCGGCGCACGACAGCATCCAGGCGCCCATGATCGTCGAGGAGGCGATCACCCGCCGCGGCTACAAGAAGGTCGCGATCCTGGCCGATTCCACCAACTACGGCCAGCTCGGCCGCGAAGACCTGGAGAAGGCGCTGGCCAGCAAGGGCATCAAGCCGGTGGCCGTGGAGAAGTTCAACATCAAGGACGTCGACATGACGGCCCAGCTGCTGAAGGCCAAGTCCGCCGGCGCCGAAGCCGTGCTGACCTATGGCATCGGACCCGAGCTGGCCCAGATCGCCAACGGCATGACCAAGCTGGGCTGGAAGGTGCCGATGATCGGCAGCTGGACCCTGTCGATGGCCAACTATATCGATAACTCGGGCGCCAACGGGGAAGGCGCGCGCATGCCGCAGACCTTCATCCAGGACCCGGACACGCCCAAGCGCAAGGCCTTCATCGACGCCTATCTGGCCAAGTTCAAGCCCAAGAACGACCGCATCGATTCCCCGGTGTCGGCGGCCCAGGGCTACGACTCGATCTTCCTGCTGGCGGCCGCGATCAAGCAGGCCAATTCCACCGACGGCCCCAAGGTCCGCGAAGCGCTGGAGAACCTGCAGACGCCGGTCGAAGGCGTGGTGATGACCTACAACAAGCCGTTCAGCCACGACAACCACGACGCGATCACCGCCAAGGAAGTGGTCATCGGCGAGGTCAAGAGCGGCCGCGTCGTCAAAGCCAACTAGCAACGCATCGCGGCGGCCGCGCCGCCATCCGCGCCCCGGCCGCCGGGGCGCGGGCCTCGTGCCGCCCGCAAGCCGCGTTCCGTCCCGCTACACCACACTGACACCATGATTCTTCTACAGCTTGTCTACAGCGGTATCGCGCTGGGCATGATCTATGCCGTCATCGCGTTCGGATACCAGCTCACCTTCGCCACCTCGGGCACCCTGAACTTCGGCCAGGGCGAAGCCCTCATGCTGGGCGCGCTCGTCGGCCTCACGCTGGTCGGACTGGGCGTGAACTACTGGGTGATGATTCCCATCGTCTGCATCTTCGGCTTCGCGCAGGGCGCGCTGGTCGAACGCGTGGGCGTGCGGCCCGCCATCAAGACCCGCTCCGAGTTCGGCTGGATCATGGCCACCATCGCGCTGGGCATCATCTTCAAGAACGTGGCCGAGAACATCTGGGGCCGCGACGACCTGCGTTTCCCTTCGCCCCTGCCGGAGGCGCCGATACAGGTACTGGGCGCCAACGTTCTGCCGATGGAGCTGCTGGTGGTGTTCGGCGCGCTGGCCATGATGCTGCTGGTGGAGCTGTTCAACCGCAAGTCCATCTACGGCAAGGCCTTCGTCGCCACCTCGAACGACCGCGACGCCGCCGGCCTGATGGGCATCAACACCGGCATGGTCATCACGTTCTCGTACGCGCTGTCTTCGCTGACCGCCGCATTCGCCGGCGTGCTGGTGGCGCCGCTGACGCTGACCGGCGCCACCATGGGCGCGGTGCTGGGCCTGAAGGCCTTCGCGGTCGCCATCATCGGCGGCCTGTCCAGCGGCATGGGCGTGGTGGTGGGCGGACTCATTCTGGGCATCGCCGAGACGACCACCGGCTTCTATCTGTCGACGGGGTACAAGGACGTGCCCGGACTGGTGCTGCTTCTGCTCGTGCTGACGTTCAAACCCGCCGGCCTGTTCGGCAAGACCGCGATCAAGAAGGTGTGACGATGAAACCCCTGCACCTCCTGCTTTCCATCGTGGCCGTGGCCTGCCTGGCCGCCGTGCCCCTGGGCGTCACCAACACGTACTACCTGCACCTGATCGAAACCATCATGATCTACGCGATCCTGCTGTTCGGGCTCGACATCGTGGTGGGCTATACCGGCCAGGTCTCGCTCGGCCATGCCGGCCTGTTCGGCATCGGCTCATACGTGGCCGGCGCGCTGTTTTTCCATCTGCAGCTGCCGATCTGGGCCACGCTTCCGGCGGCCATCCTGATCGCGGCGGCCTTCGGCGCGGTGCTGGCGCTGCCCGCGCTGCGGGTCACGGGACCATACCTGGCCATGGTCACGCTGGCGTTCGGCACCATCATCCAGATCCTGATCAACGAGATGACCTTCCTGACCGAAGGCCCGCTGGGCATCAAGATCCCGAAACCGTCGATCGCCGGGCACATCCTGACCAAGAGCGAGTACTTCTGGCTGGTGGCCGCGTTGCTGGTGCTGTCGCTGATCGTGGTGCACCGCATCCTGAAATCGCACCTGGGCCGCTCGTTCGAGGCCCTGCGCGACAGCCCGATCGCCTCGGACTGCATGGGCGTGTCGGTGTACCGGCACAAGGTGTTCGCCTTCGTCATCAGCGCCGGCTTCGCCGGGCTGGCGGGCGCGCTGTACTCGTACTCGGAACAGTACATTTCGCCCAACACCTACAACTTCGAGCTCACCATCCTGTTCCTGCTGGCCATCATCATGGGCGGGCGCAAGAGCCGCACGGGCGCGCTGCTGGGCGCCGCCATCATCGTGCTGCTGCCCAAGATGCTGGACGACATCGCCACCTTCCGCCTGATCGCGCTGGGCGTGGCGATCGTGGTCGCCATCGGCAGCGCGGTGGCCGTCTCCAAGGGCCGCGCCGAACCGCGCCGGGTGGCCGTGCCGGTGGCCGGCACCATCGTGCTGGCGATTTTCGCGTACTGGCTCGATGCCGTGACCGACTGGCGCCTGACGATCTTCGGCGCCATGATCCTGTTCGTCGTGTATTACCTGCCGGACGGCATCGTGGGTTTCGTGCGCAATCTGTTCTTCTCCGGACGCCGCAGCGCGCTGGCGGTCGAATCGGAGCTGGTCAGAACCCAGGACGCCGTGCCCGACGCGGCCCGCGGCAAGAACGAAACCCTGCTGGCGGCCAAGGGCGTGCTGATGCAGTTCGGCGGCCTGAAGGCGCTGAACCAGGTCGACCTGACCGTCAGGCGCGGCACCATCCACGGCCTGATCGGACCGAACGGCTCGGGCAAGAGCACCATGATGAACGTGCTGACGGGCATTTACGTGCCGACGGCCGGCGCGGTGGAATTCGCCGGCAAGTCGCTGGTGGGCCTGGCGCCGGCGGACATCGCCGAGGCGGGCATCGCGCGGACCTTCCAGAACGTGCAGCTGTTCGGCGAAATGACCGCGCTGGAGAACGTGCTGGTCGGCCTGCACCACACCTTTACCACCGGACTGGCCGGCATCGCGCTGCGCACGTCCCGATGGAAGGACGAGGAACGGCGCGCCCGCGCGCGCGCCATGGCGCTGCTGGAATTCGTCGGCCTGCAGTCCCTGGCCGGCGAAGAAGCCCGCAACCTGCCCTACGGCAAGCAGCGCCTGCTGGAGATCGCGCGCGCGCTGGCGCTGGACCCGCAGCTGCTGCTGCTCGACGAGCCCGCGGCCGGCCTGACCGCGCCCGACATCGTCGAACTGCTCGCCATCATCCGCAAGGTGCGCGACCACGGCCTCACGCTGATCCTCATCGAACATCACATGGACGTGGTGATGGGGGTCTGCGACACCGTGTCGGTCCTGGACTTCGGGCAGAAGATCGCCGAGGGGCTGCCCAACGAAGTGCAAAGCGACGCCAAGGTCATCGAGGCGTATCTGGGCGGCGCGCCCGCCTGACGCCAGGGAGACGACAACATGCTATCGATCAAGAATCTGGAAGCGGGCTACGGCAAGGTGAAGGTGCTGCACGGCATCAGCATGGAGGTGCCCAAGGCCAAGGTGGTGACGCTGATCGGCTCGAACGGCGCCGGCAAGACGACCACCATGCGCGCGCTCTCGGGCATGATCCGCCCCGCCGCGGGCGAGGTCACGCTGGGCGGCAGGCGCATCGACGGGCTGGAGTCCCACCGCATCGCGCGGCTGGGGCTGGCGCACTCGCCCGAGGGCCGGCGCGTGTTCCCCACCCTGTCGGTGACCGACAACCTGCTGCTGGGCGCCTTTCCGCGCCTGAGCGGCAGCCGCCCCAAAGGCGACGTCCAGGCCGACCTGGGCCGCGCCATGGACCTGTTCCCGCGCCTGAAGGAACGCCGCACCCAGCTCGCCGGCACGCTGTCCGGCGGCGAGCAGCAGATGCTGGCCATGGCCCGCGCCGTGATGCTCAACCCCGAAGTGGTGCTGCTGGACGAACCGTCGATGGGGCTGGCGCCGATCCTGGTGGAAGAAGTATTCAGGATCATCGAGCGGCTCAAGAGCGAGGGCGTGACGATGCTGCTGGTGGAGCAATTCGCCGCCGCCGCGCTGAACGTCGCCGACTATGGTTACGTGCTGGAGAACGGGCGGATTTCGGTGCACGGCAGCGCCGACAAGCTCAAGCACGATCCGGCGGTGGTGGCGGCGTATCTGGGGGGGTCGCATTAGGGACCGCCGGGCAACGGCGGCAAGCCAATCAGGCCCCGCCCGCCGGGTCTGCGCCCGCGGCCCCGGCGCCGCGGTCCGACCCATACCCTTTCAGCCCGTCCAGGTCCAGCACCCGCACCGCCCCGTACTCCACATTCAGCAGGCCGGCTTCTTCCAGCTTGCGCAGGGCCTGGTTGGCGCGCTGGCGCGATACCCGGGCCAGATAGCCGACCTCTTCCTGCGTAATCGTCAATCGCATCCCCATGCCGGGATACAGCAAGGGGTTGAACAGCTCGGCCAGGCAACGCGCCACGCGCGCGTCCGGGTCCAGCAGGCGGTCGTATTCGGCCTTGCCGATGAACTGCGCGACGCGCTCGTTCAACTGATGCAGCAGATAACGGTTGAAGGGAATGCTGGTGTCGAGCAGCCAGTCGAAGGTGACCGCCGGCAGGCGCGCGACCACCGAGTCGCGCAGCGCGACGATGTCGTATTTGCGGATCTCGCGCTTAAGCAGCGAACCTTCGCCGATCCAGCCGCCGGCCGGCACGCCGGTCAGCGATGCGACCTTGCCTTCGGCATTGCCCACCGACACCTTGACCAGCCCCGCCAGCACGCCGATCCAAGCCTGTGCGAGCTCCCCTTTGCGCTCTATGATCGAGCCGGCGGCGGCCTGCTGCACGGTCAGGTCCCGCTCGACCCGCGATTGCTGGTCGCGGTCGAGCACGCGAAACCAGGCCGCGGCGAGTTGCAGGGAGTCGGCTAGCTGCATCGGGAATACCCTAAAAGGTCCTTGAATGTCGCGATGGTGACAGTTGGTAGCAACCCAACCTTATACCTTAAGTCCTGCCGTAAATCTAAAACCAACTGGTCAAGCGCCCATCGCCAGCGCCGCCCCGCGCGGCCCCGGCCCGTAGCGCCCAAACCGGAGGAGACAACGTGGCACATACACCGCCCGCATCCGCCCGGATGCCGGCGGCGTCGGATACTTTTCCGGCGCTGCTGTTCACGCATGCCAAGGTGCGCGGGTCGCGGCCCGCGATACGCGAAAAAGATCTGGGGATCTGGCAAACCCTTACGTGGTCGGAAGTGGCCGAGCACGTACGGCGCGTCGCCAATGGCCTGGCCGCCCTGGGCATCCAGCCCGGCATGCACGTGGCCGTGGTCGGCGAGAACCGGCCGCGCCTGTACATGGCCATGATGGCCACGCAGTCGCTGGGCGCGATCCCGGTGCCGCTCTACCAGGACGCCGTGGCCCAGGAAATGGTCTACGTGCTGCAGGACGCCGAGATCAGCGTCGCCGTGGTCGAGGACCAGGAACAGGTCGACAAGATGCTGGAGATCCGCGAACAGTGCCCCGCGCTCGAGCGCGTGGTGTTCGACGATCCGCGCGGCCTGCGCCACTACGCCGACGACATGCTGATGTCGTATGAAAAGCTGGAAGCGCTGGGCGACGAATACGCGGCCAGGCACCCCGGCTTTCTGGACGCCGCCATCGCCGCGGTGCAGCCGCAGGACCCCGCCGCCATGTTCTACACCTCGGGCACGACCGGCAAGCCCAAGGGCGTGGTGTTGACCCACCATGCGCTGATCGACCGCGCGCGCGCCGTCTCCGAACTGGAAAAACTGACCGACCAAGAAGACGTGCTGGCCTATCTGCCGCCGGCCTGGATCGGCCAGAACATGTTCTCGTACACGCAGCTGCTGGTCACCGGCTTCACCGTCAACCATCCCGAGTCGCCCGACACCGTGTCCATCGACATGCGCGACATCGGCCCCACCTATTACTTCGCGCCGCCGCGCGTGCTCGAAGGCCTGCTGACCCATGTGATGATCCGCATGGAAGACGCCGGCCTCATCAAGCGCAAGCTGTTCGCCAGCTGCATGAAGCTGGCGCGCCGCGTCGGCACCCGCATCCTGGACGGCGAATCCGTCGGCGCGTGGGACCGCCTGCGCTACGCGCTGGGCAATGTGCTGATCTACGGCCCGCTGCGCAACGCGCTGGGCATGAGCCGAGTGCGCGTGGCGTACACGGCGGGCGAGGCCATCGGCCCCGACCTGTTCGTGTTCTACCGCTCGATCGGCATCAACCTGAAGCAGCTGTATGGTTCCACCGAGACCTCGGTGTTCGTCTGCGTGCAGCCCGACGGCCACGTGCGCGACGACACCGTCGGCCCGCCGGTCGACGGCGTGGAGATCCGCGTGGCCGAAAACGGCGAGATCCTGGTCAAGAGCCCCGGCCTCTTCAAGGAGTACTACCGCAACCCGGAAGCGACGGCCGAGGCCCGCAGCGCCGACGGCTGGTTCCATACCGGCGACGCCGGCTATCTGGACACCGACGGCCAGCTCAAGATCATCGACCGCGCCAAGGACGTGGGCAAGCTGGCCGACGGCAGCCTGTTCGCGCCCAAGTACATCGAGAACAAGCTCAAGTTCTTCCAGCACATCAAGGAGGCCGTGGCCTTCGGCGCCAACCGCGACGACGTCTGCGCCTTCATCAACATCGACCTGGAGGCCGTGGGCAACTGGGCCGAGCGCCGCGGCATGCCCTACGCGGGCTATACCGACCTGGCCTCCAAGGACGAGGTCTACCAGCTCATCGCCGACTGCGTGGAGCAGGTCAACGCGGATCTCGCCACCGATCCCAAGCTGTCGGCCTCGCAGATCAGCCGCTTCCTGATCCTGCACAAGGAGCTCGATCCCGACGACGACGAACTGACCCGCACGCGCAAGGTGCGCCGCGCCTTCATCGCGCAGAAGTACGGCGTGCTGATCGACGCGCTGTACGGCGGCAAGCAGTCGCAGTTCATCGAGACCGAAGTGAAATTCGAAGACGGACGCACCGGCAAGATTTCGGCGGACCTGAAGATCCGCCCGGTAAAGACGTTTCCCGCCATCACCGCCCGAGCCGCGTAGACCATGAGCCACAACGACCGCGACCAGCGTATCGGCGACGTCATGCTGGACATGCAGAACATTTCCCTGTCGTTCGGCGGCGTCAAGGCGCTGACCGACATTTCCTTCAACGTGCGCGAACACGAGATCCGCGCCATCATCGGCCCCAACGGCGCCGGCAAGAGCTCGATGCTCAACGTCATCAACGGCGTCTATACGCCGCAGGAAGGCGCCATCGCCTTCCGCGGCGAGCACTTCTCGCGCATGAATCCGCGCCGCGCCGCCGAAATGGGCATCGCGCGCACCTTTCAGAACCTGGCGCTGTTCAAGGGCATGAGCGTGCTGGACAACATCATGACCGGCCGCAACCTGCGCATGAAGTGCGGGCTGCTGGCGCAGGCCTTCCGCCTGGGCCGCGCCGAGCGCGAGGAAATCCAGCACCGCGAGTTCGTCGAGAACATCATCGACTTCCTGGAGATCCAGGCTTACCGCAAGACCCCGGTGGGCCGGCTGCCCTACGGCCTGCAAAAGCGCGTGGACCTGGGCCGCGCGCTGGCGATGGAGCCGCGCCTGCTGCTGCTGGACGAGCCCATGGCCGGCATGAACATCGAAGAAAAGCAGGACATGAGCCGCTTCATCCTCGACGTGAACGACGAATTCGGCACCACCATCGTGCTGATCGAGCACGACATGGGCGTGGTCATGGACATCTCCGACCGCGTGGTGGTGCTGGACTACGGCAAGAAGATCGGCGACGGCAAGCCGGACGAGGTCCGGGCAAACGAAGAAGTGGTCAAGGCCTATCTAGGCGTGTCGCACTGAGGCGGACAGACATGGGATTTTTTCTAGAGACCTTATTCGGCGGCCTGATGAGCGGCATGCTGTACGCGCTGATCGGCCTGGGCTTCGTGCTGATCTTCAAGGCTTCCGGCGTCTTCAACTTCGCGCAGGGCGCGATGGTGCTGGTGGCCGCGCTGTCCATGGCGCGTTTCTCGGAGTGGCTGCCGCAATGGCTGGGCTTCGACAACATGATCCTGGCCAACGTGCTGGCCTTCATCGTCAGCGCCGGCGTGATGTTCCTGCTGGCCGTGGCCATCGAACGCTACGTGCTGCGCCACCTGGTCAACCAGGAGGCCACCACCCTGCTCATGGCCACGCTGGGCATCAGCTACTTCCTGGACGGCCTGGGCCAGATCACCTTCGGCAGCTCGGTGTATTCCATCAACGTCGGCATGCCCAAGGACCCGCTGCTGATCCTAGACTCCGTGTTCGAGGGCGGCCTGCTGATCAACCTGGAAGACCTGACCGCGGCCGTGATCGCCGCCCTGCTGGTGGCGGCGCTGGCGCTGTTCTTCCAGTACACCTCGACCGGCCGCGCCCTGCGCGCGGTGGCCGACGATCACCAGGCGGCGCAATCCATCGGCATTCCGCTGAACCGCATCTGGGTCATCGTCTGGAGCGTGGCGGGCCTGGTGGCGCTGGTGGCCGGCGTGATCTGGGGCTCGAAGTTCGGCGTGCAGTTCACCCTCTCGACCGCGGCGCTGCGCGCGCTGCCGGTGGTGATCCTGGGCGGGCTGACCTCGGTGCCGGGCGCCATCCTGGGCGGCCTGATCATCGGCGTCGGAGAAAAACTGTCGGAGGTCTACCTGGGGTCGCTCGTGGGCGGCGGCATCGAAATCTGGTTCGCCTATGTGCTTGCGCTGGTGTTCCTGCTGTTCCGTCCGCAAGGGCTGTTCGGCGAGAAGATCATCGACCGGGTCTGAGGAATAAAACATGTTCTATCGCGAAAACGGCCAATTCAAGACCAGCTATCGCAGCGACCAGCAGATCTTCCCGATCCGCCAGGACCGCATCTTCATCTGGCTGCTGCTGGCGGCGGCCTTCATCGCCGTGCCGGCGCTGGCCAGCGACTACCTGCTGCGCGCCATCCTGATCCCGTTCCTGATCCTGGCGCTGGCCGCCGTGGGCCTGAACATCCTGGTGGGCTATTGCGGCCAGATCTCGCTGGGCACCGGCGCCTTCATGGCCGTCGGCGCCTATGCGGCGTGGAACTTCGGCGTGCGCTTTCCGGAGATCCCGCTGATCGTGCAGATCCTGCTGGGGGGCTTCTTCGCCACCATCGTCGGCGTGGTCTTCGGCATACCCAGCCTGCGCATCCGCGGCCTGTACCTGGCGGTGGCGACGCTGGCGGCGCAGTTCTTCGTGGACTGGGCGTTCCTGCGCATCCCGTTCTTCACCAACTACTCCTCGTCGGGCAACGTGTCGGTGCCGCCGCTGCACTTCTTCGGCCTGCCGGTGCAGAGCGCGCTGGAGAAGTATCTCTTCGTGCTGGCGCTGGTGGTGGTATTCAGCCTGCTGGCCAAGAACCTGGTGCGCGGCGCCATCGGCCGCCAGTGGATGGCGATCCGCGACATGGACGTGGCGGCCTCGGTCATCGGCATCCGCCCCATGTACGCCAAGCTCACGGCGTTCGCGGTCAGTTCGTTCATCGTCGGCGTGGCCGGCGCGCTGTGGGGCTACATCCACCTGGGTTCGTGGGAACCGCTGGCCTTCGACCTGGGGCGTTCGTTCCAGCTGCTGTTCATGGTCATCATCGGCGGGCTGGGCTCGATCATCGGCAGTTTCTTCGGCGCCGCGTTCATCGTGCTGGTGCCGGTGGCGCTGACCAACGTGCCGCACATGCTGGGCCTGTCGCTGTCGGTGGACACCGCGGCGCACGTCGAGCACATGGTGTTCGGCGCGCTGATCGTGTTCTTCCTGATCGCGGAACCGCATGGACTGGCAAGACTGTGGAGCATCGGCAAGGAAAAACTCCGCATCTGGCCCTTCCCCCACTAGCACATTGCTGTACTGAATACCCGGCTCAAGACCGGGCCAACCCCGGTGTCCCAGGGTTCATGGACCCAACACCACGCAGGAGGTAAATGGAGATGAAGCGTCTTAACCTGAAGTTGGCGGCAGCCCTGGTGGCCGCAGCCGGCGCCGTTGGCGCCGTGGCCACGCCGGCGATGGCGGCAGAAGAGCAGTTCGTTCCGCTGCTGGTGTATCGCACCGGATCCTTCGCCCCGCTGGGGATTCCCTGGGCGGACGGCAAGCTGGACTACCTGAAGCTGGTCAACGAACGCGACGGCGGCGTCAACGGCGTCAAGATCACGTACGAAGAGTGCGAAACCGCCTACGCCACCGACCGCGGCGTGGAGTGCTATGAACGCCTCAAGGGCAAGGGCACCGGCGCCTCGGGCTTCGATACCCAGTCCACCGGCATCACCTTCGCCGTCAGCGACAAGGCCATGGTCGACAAGGTGCCGGTCGAGACCATGGGCTACGGCCTGTCGCAGTCGGTCGACGGCAGCGTGTTCGAATGGAACTTCCCGCTGCTGGGCACGTACTGGACAGCGGCCGACGTGATGATCCAGGACATCGCCAAGAAAGAAGGCGGCATGGCCAAGCTCAAGGGCAAGAAGATCGCCCTGGTCTATCACGATTCGCCCTACGGCAAGGAGCCGATCCCGCTGCTGCAGAAGCGCGCGGCCAAGGAAGGCTTCGAGCTGCTGCTCTATCCCGTGACCGCCCCCGGCGTGGAACAGAAGTCCACCTGGCTGCAGATCCGCCAGGCGCGTCCGGCCTACGTGCTGCTGTGGAGCGCCGGCATCATGACGCCCACCGCCATCCGCGAAGCCCAGGCCAGCGGCTATCCGCGGGACAAGATGTACGCGATCTGGTGGGCCGGCTCCGAAGGCGACGTGAAGGACCTCGGCGACGTCGCCAAGGGCTACAACGCCATCACCATCCACAACAGCGGCGCCGACCACGACAAGGTCTACGACGACCTGAAGAAGTACGTCTACGACAAGGGCCAGGGCTCGGACAAGTCGGGCAACACCACGCTGGGCACCATCGCGCACACGCGCGGCATGATGATCTCGATGCTGCAGGTCGAGGCGATCCGCGCCGCGCAGGAAAAGTACGGCAAGGGCAAGGCGCTCACGCCGGAACAGGTGCGCTGGGGCTTCGAGAACCTCGACCTGACGCAGGAGAAGCTCGACAAGCTCGGCTTCGGCAAGATCATGCGCCCGGTCAAGACCTCTTGCGGCAACCACATGGGCGACGACTGGGCCCGCATCGTGCAGTGGGACGGCGCGAAGTTCAAGGTCGTCTCCGACTGGTACCAATCCGACAAGTCCATCCTGGACCCGATGGTGAAGGAAGGCGCCGCGAAGTACGCCAAGGAAAAGAACATCACGCCCCGCGAGTGCAAGTAGACCCCCCCCCCGAAGCGCCGGCGGCGCTTCCCCCCCAGGGGGGCGCCGCTGGAGACCGGCAAAGCCGGATCTGCCGCGGCCCCGCTTGGGGGCGCCGGCTACATGCGGTGTTTGGCGTGCTTCGGGGAAGTTCTTTCTCTTTCTTTCGACTTTCGTATGAATCGATGGCCGGTCCTAGCGGGCCGACTTTCACCACGCAGCAGGAACGATCATGAACGCCACCAATATCGCCGCCGCTGACGCCCCAAAGGTGCTGCTCGACGTCAACGGCATCGAGGTGATCTACAACCACGTCATCCTGGTGCTCAAGGGCGTGTCCCTGCAGGTGCCGGAAGGCCGGATCGTGGCGCTGCTGGGCGCCAACGGCGCGGGCAAGACCACCACGCTGCGGGCGATCTCGAACCTGCTCAAGGGCGAGCGCGGCGACGTGACCAAGGGCTATATCCAGTACCGCGACCAGCGCATCGAAAAGCTGTCTCCGGCCGAACTGGTCAAGCGCGGCGTGGTCCAGGTGATGGAAGGCCGCCACTGTTTCGCGCACCTGACCATCGAAGAGAACCTGCTGACCGGCGCCTATACGCGCAACATGGGGCGCGGCGACACCGCGGCGGCGCTGGACCGGGTCTACCAGTATTTTCCGCGCCTGAAGCAGCGCCGCGCCAGCCAGGCCGGCTACACCTCGGGCGGCGAGCAGCAGATGACCGCCATCGGCCGCGCGCTGATGGCCAATCCCAACATGATCCTGCTGGACGAGCCGTCCATGGGGCTGGCGCCGCAGATCGTGGAGGAGATCTTCGAGATCGTGCGCGACCTGAACCAGCGCGAGCGCGTCAGCTTCCTGCTGGCCGAGCAGAACACCAACATCGCGCTGCGCTACGCCGACTACGGCTACATCCTCGAAAACGGCCGCGTGATGATGGACGGCGCCGCCTCCGACCTGGCCGAGAACGAGGACGTCAAAGAGTTCTACCTGGGCATCTCCAGCGGCGAGCGCAAGAGTTTCCGGGACAACAAGTTCTACCGCCGCCGCAAACGCTGGCTGGCCTGATTCCTGACGCGGCGAAGCCGGCGCGGCCCGGCCCGCCGCCGGCAACGACACCGCAGTACGGCACACGAGAGGGTGCGATCCCATGTCCGAGTTTTTCGATGTTCTGGAAACCCGCCAGCCCGAGCAGCGCGAGCGCGATCTGATGGCCGCCCTGCCCGGCGCGATCGCCCGGGCCATGGCCCGGGCGCCGGCCATCGCCGAGCAATTGCGCGGCGTCGACCCCGCCACCATCACCTCGCGCGCCGCGCTGGCGCGCCTGCCGGTGCTGCGCAAGCACGAGCTGCTGGAACGCCAGCAGCACAGCCGCGGCGACGCGGCCGCGCCCGCCGGGCCGCGCAAGGCCTTCGGCGGTTTCTCTGCGATCGGCTGGGGCGAGGCGCTGCGCGTGTTCGCCTCGCCCGGCCCCATCTACGAACCGGAAAGCGCGCGCGCCGACTACTGGCGCTTCGCGCGCGCCCTGCACGCGGCGGGATTCCGCGCCGGCGAACTGGCCTACAACTGTTTCTCCTATCACTTCACCCCCGCCGGCTCCATGATGGAAACCGCGGCGCACGCCGTCGGCTGCAGCGTGTTTCCCGGCGGCACCGGGCAGACCGAACAGCAGGTGCGCGCGATCCAGGATCTCGCGCCCACCGGCTACACCGGCACGCCCAGCTTTCTCAAGATCATCCTGGAGAAGGCCGACGAACTCGGCGTGAAGCTGGATTCGCTGCGCCGCGCGCTGGTCTCGGGCGAGGCCTTCCCGCCGTCGCTGCGCGACTGGCTGGCGGCGCGCGGCATCGAGGGCTACCAGGCCTACGGCAGCGCCGACCTGGGCATGGTGGCCTTCGAGACGCCGGCGCGCGAAGGCCTGGTGCTGGGCGAGGACATCATCGTCGAGATCGTGCGCCCCGGCACCGGCGAGCCGGTGCCCGATGGCGAAGTCGGCGAGGTCGTGGTCACCACGCTCAATCCCGACTACCCGCTGGTGCGCTTCGGCACCGGCGACCTGTCGGCCGTCATGCCGGGCCTGTCGCCCTGCGGGCGCACCAATACCCGCATCAAGGGCTGGATGGGCCGCGCCGACCAGACCACCAAGGTGCGCGGCATGTTCGTGCATCCGTCGCAGGTGGCGGACGTGGCGCGCCGCCATCCGGAAATCCTGCGCGCGCGGCTGGTGATCAGCGGCAACACCGGGTCCGACCGCATGGTGCTCAAGGTGGAATCGCAGGACCGCAGCGAGGAACTCGGCCAGCGCATCGCGGAATCGGTGCGCGACGTCACCAAGCTGCGCAGCGACGTGCAATGGGTGGACGTCGGCAGCCTGCCGAACGACGGCAAGGTCATCGACGACGTGCGCACCTACGAATAGGCGGCCAGCGCCATCACGCCCTTGGCCAGCATCGCCGCGGCCACCACGGCGGCGAACAGCGCGAAACCCTGCTGCAGGCGGCGCGGTGCGAAGCGGTCGGCGACCGCGCGCCCGGCCAGCATGCCCAGCACCGCGGCCGCCGTGAACGGCGCCGCGATCGCCCAGTCCAGGTGACCGCCCGCCGCCGCGGCCACCACGCCGCTGGCCGACACCAGCGCGATCACGCCCAGCGAGGTGGCCACGATGGCCTGCATCGGCAGATCGGTCGCGCGGCGCAGCGCCGGCACGATCACGAAGCCCCCGCCCACGCCCAGCAGCCCCGACAGGAAACCGGCGATCACGCCCGTGCCGGTCAAAGCGCGCGCGCAGGGCGCGGTCCAGCGCAGCCGGCCGGTGCCGGCGTTGAGCTGGCACGGCGGCACGCGCGTCGCCTGCACGGCCGCCGCCGCGGCGCCGGCGCCCTGGCGCCACATGCGCCACGCCACCAGACCCAGCACGCCTGCGAAAACAATGGACAGCGGCGCGTTCGGCAGGCGCCGCGCGGCCCAAAGCCCCAGCGGCGACACGATGATGCCGGTCAGCGCCATGAAGCCCGCCGCCCGGTAGCGCACCTGGCCCTTGCGCAGGCCCAGCACCGCGCCGAGCGCGGCCGACAGGCCCACGGCCAGCAGGGCGATGGGCGCGGCCTGCGCCAGTTGCAGATGCAGGCCGAAGACCAGCAGGGGCACGGCCATGATGGCCCCGCCCGCGCCGGTCAGCCCGAGTATCAGGCCCACGCAGCCGCCCAGCGCCGCGCTGGCCGCCCAGACTGTCGCGATCATGGACGCGCGCTCAGTTGCCGAACGGCCGGGCGAGCCATTCGCGGCCCTTCAACATGCCGTTCCAGTAGATCCACGGCAGCATCCTGGCCTTGAGGAACCAGGCGCTCTTGCGCGGCACGGTCGGGTCCAGCGGGAAGGTCGGCAGCAGCTTGCCGCCGTAGCCGAATTCCGCCAGCACGACGCGGCCGCGCTCCACCGTCAGCGGGCAGGAGCCGTAGCCGTCGTAGGCCACCGGCATGGCGTGGCCTTCGCGCAGCGCCAGCAGGTTTTCGGCGACCGTGACGATCTGCTTGCGTGCGGCCGCCGCGGTCTTGGCGTTGGTCGTGCAGATGCCGTCGCCCAGCCCGAACACGTTGGCGTGGCGGACGTGGCGCAGCGTGGCCGGGTCGACCTCGCACCAGCCGGCGGCGTCGGCCAGCGGGCTGTTCTTCATGAAGGCATGCGGCGTCTGCGGCGGCACGGCGTGCAGCATGTCGAAAGACTTCTCCACGCGCGCCACCGCGCCGTCTTCGCCCTTTACGTCGAACCAGGCCTTGCGGGCGGCGCCGTCCACGGCCACCAGCGCCGAATTGAAGGCCAGCGCGATGCCATAGCTTTCCACGTAACGCATCAGCGGCGGCACGAAGGTCGGCACGCCGAAAAGCGCGGCGCCGGCCAGGTCGAACTCGACCTCGATGCGGTCCAGCACGCCGCTGCGCCGCCAGTGGTCGCACGCCAGGTACATCGCTTTTTGCGGCGCGCCGGCGCATTTGATGGGCATGGCCGGCTGCGTGAAAAGCGCCTGCCCGCCCTTCAGGCCGCGCACCAGTTCCCAGGTGTAGGGCGCCAGGTCGTAGCGGTAATTGGACGTGACGCCCTGCCGCCCCAGCGTCTCGGTCAGGCCGTCCACCTGTTCCCAGGCCAGGCGCAGGCCGGGGCAGACGATGAGCTGCTGGTAGGTCACGGCGCGGCCGTCGGCCAGCAGCACGCGGTCGGCCTCGGGTTCGAAGCCGGCCGCGGCGGCCTGCAGCCAGGTGGCGCGCGCCGGCATCACGTCGCGGGTCGCGCGCACGGTCTTGGCCACGTCGAAAGCGCCGCCGCCCACCAGGGTCCAGGCGGGCTGGTAATAGTGCTTGTCGCTGGGCTCGATGACCCCGATGCGCAGGTCCGGACGCCGGCGCAGCAGGCTGGCGGTCACGCCTATGCCTGCCGCGCCCCCGCCCACCACAAGCACGTCGAAATCTCGTTGGCTTTGCGTCATGGGCATGCTTGTCTCCATGCCGGTCTACCGGCTTTTGATTCTTTCAAGGATTGAAAATACCGCCATGCCGGCAAGCATGGCGGCCACGAACACCAGCGCCTCGCGCACGCCGGCCGACGCCGCCACCAGCGCGGGGCCCGGACAGAAGCCGGCCAGGCCCCAGCCCGCGCCGAACGCCAGGCTGCCCAGCGCCAGGCGCCTGTCGATGCGAGCGGCGGTCGGCCAGTGCAGCGGTTCGCCCGAAAGGCTGGCGCGACGGCGCCGCAGCACGGCGAAGCCGGCCGCCGTCACCAGCAGCGCGCCGCCCATCACGAAGGCCAGCGACGGGTCCCAGGCGCCGGCGAGGTCCAGAAAACCCAGCACCTTGGCGGGGTTGGCCATGCCCGAGACGATCAGTCCCAGGCCGAACACCAGGCCCGATGCGAATGCGAACAAGGCGGCCATGTCAGCTGCCTCCCAGGTGGCGCAGGGCGTAGACGGTGACGAAGCCCGCCGCCATGAACAGCGCGGTCGCCGCCAGCGAACGCGGCGAGCCGCGAGATATGCCGCAGACGCCGTGGCCGCTGGTGCAGCCCGACGCATAGCGCGTGCCCAGGCCCACCAGCAGGCCGGCGGCGATCAGCCTGGCCGTGCCGGCTTCGACGGCGATGGCGGGCAGCGCCGCGCCCAGCCGGTACAGCCAGGGCGCGGCGAACAGGCCCGCCAGAAAGGCCAGCCGCCAGCTCCGGCCCGCGCCCGCGGGCCCCAGCAGTCCGCCCAGGATGCCGCTGATGCCGGCGATGCGGCCCGCGCCGCCCATCATCAGCACCGCGGCCGCGCCGATCAGCAGGCCGCCCAGGGCGGAGGCAACAGGGGTGAAGGCCGGCCAGTCCAGCGTCACTTGAGCGACTCCATGGCGCGCCCGCAATACAGGCTGGACAGGGTCTTCATGACCTGGCTGACCTCGAAGCTGGCCATCTGGTAGTACACATACTTGCCGACGCGCCGCGTCGCCACCAGCCCTTCGTCGCGCAGCACGCCCAGCTGCTGCGACAGCGTGGGCTGGCGGATGCCGGTCAGCGCCTCGAGTTCGCCGACGTTGCGTTCGTTCTGCACCAGCTGGCACAGCAGCAGCAGACGGTCTTCGTTGGCCAGCGCCTTGAGCAGCGCGCAGGCCTGGGATGCGGATTCGCGCAGGACGGCGACCTCGCATTCGGTCAGCACTTCGTTCATTTGATGAGCATCAATCTGCCTGGAGGATGTTGATCATTATATTGACCGATAGAATATTCAACAATATTATTGAAAAACATATATTGTTTTATGCACGCAGCAATGCGCTGCCAGGCGAGCGTCCATGCCCTCTCATATCCAAGGCTTTTTCGACCCCGTCACCGCCACCATCACCTACGTGGTCCATGAAACGGCCCCGGGCGGCGCCTGCGCCATCATCGACTCCGTGCTCGACTACGATCCCAAGTCGGGCCGCACCAGCACCGGCAGCGCCGATCGCGTGGCCGACTACGTGCGCCAGCACGGCCTGAAGACCGAATGGCTGCTGGAAACCCACGCCCACGCCGACCATCTTTCGGCCGCGCCCTATCTGCAGCGGCAGCTCGGCGGCGTCATCGCCATCGGGCAAAGCATCCAGACCGTGCAGGGCGTGTTCAAGAAGATCTTCAACCTGGAGCCGGCGTTCCAGCTCGACGGCTCGCAGTTCGGCCACCTGTTCGCCGACGGCGAGGCCTTCCGCATCGGCGCGCTGACGGCGCAGGCCATCCACGTGCCGGGGCATACGCCGGCCGACATGGCCTACCTGATCGGCGACGCCGCCTTCGTGGGCGACACGCTGTTCATGCCCGACGTGGGCACCGCGCGCTGCGACTTCCCCGGCGGCGACGCCCATCAGCTGTACCGCTCCATCCAGCGCCTGCTGAGCCTGCCCGCCGAGACCAAGCTGTACATGTGCCACGACTACCCGCCCGCCGGCCGCGAAGCCGCCTGGCAGACCACGGTGGCCGAACAGCGCCGCGCCAACATCCATGTGCGCGACGGCATCGGCGAGGACGAGTTCGTGGCCATGCGCACGCGGCGCGACGCCACGCTTTCCATGCCCACCCTGATCCTGCCGGCCATCCAGGTCAACATCCGCGCCGGCCACTTCCCGCCGGCCGAAGACAACGGCGTGCGCTACCTGAAGATACCCGTCGACGCGCTCTGAACGGCGCGGGCTTGCGCGCCGGGCTTGCGTGCCCCGGACTTATCCCGCAAGATCGGCCGATCGCAGAAATGCCGACCGACGGACCGTCCATGTTTGCCGAAGCCGAAGCCGACCCCAGCCTCTCGAAAGAGGCATTCAAGCCGATGGAGGCGCGGCTGCGCGTCGCCCTGCTGAATGCGCAATACCAGCGTCTGGCCAAGGCCGACAAGACGCTGCTGGTGGTGGTGGCCGGCATCGACGGCGCCGGCAAGGGCGCCACCATCAACCTGCTCAACGAATGGATGGACCCGCGCCACATCAAGACGCTGGCCTACGGCCCGCGCGTCGGCGAGGAACTGGAACGTCCGCCGCTGTGGCGCTACTGGAACGATCTGCCGCCCAAGGGCAGCACCGGCATCGTGTTCGGCTCCTGGTACGCGCCGATGATCCTGGAGGCCATGCGCAAGCGGCCCGACCAGGACAGCATCGAGGCGCAGGCCGTCGCGATCCGGCGCTTCGAGGCGATGCTGGCCGCCGAAGGCGTGCAGATCGTGAAACTCTGGTTCCACCTGTCGGCCCAGGCCCAGAAGGCGCGCGCCAAGCGCCTGCTGGCCAGCCCCGAGACCTCGTGGCAGGTCAGCCCGGTCGACCTCAAGGTCTACAAGAAGTACGACCGCATCCGCAACGCCGGGCAGACGGTGCTGAACCATACCGACAGCGGCCATGCGCCCTGGGTCGTGATCCCCAGCGCCGACGAGCAGATGCGCACGGCGCGCACGGCCGAGGCGGTGCTGGCCGCCATGCGCCAGCGCGGCGTGCCGCGCATTCCGGCCAGCTTCGTGCCCCACTCGCGGCCGACGCGCGTGGCGGACCGGCTGGGCCAGCTGGACTATGACGCGCGCCTCGACAAGAGCGACTACGAGTCCGAACTCGGATTGCTGCAGGGCCGGCTGGCGCGCGCGGCGCGCTCGCGCAAGTTCCAGGAGCGTTCGCTGGTGCTGGTGTTCGAGGGGCAGGACGCCGCCGGCAAGGGCGGCGCCATCCGGCGCGTGACGCATGCGCTGGACGCCCGCCAGTTCGACATCACGCCCATCGCCGCGCCAGGCAGCGAAGCGCTGGCCCGCCCCTATCTGTGGCGGTTCTGGCGCCAGGTGCCGCGCCATGGGCGCATCGCCATCTTCGACCGGTCCTGGTACGGCCGCGTGCTGGTCGAACGCGTCGAGAAACTGACCCCGCCGGCCCAATGGCGCCGGGCCTATGCCGAGATCAACGACTTCGAAGGGCAGCTGGCCGCCAGCGGCGCGCTGGTGCTGAAGTTCTGGCTGGCGATCACGCCGGACGTACAGCTGGAACGGTTCAAGGAACGCGAGAAATCGCCGTTCAAGAATTTCAAGATCACCGCCGAGGACTGGCGCAACCGCGACAAATGGCAGGACTACGCGGCCGCGGCCAACGAAATGCTGGCCCGCACCGACGTGGCCCGCGCGCCCTGGCATGTGGTCTCGGCCAACGACAAGCGCTACGCTCGCGTGCAGGTGCTGCGGCACATCGTCGAAGCCCTGGAAACCCAGCTCTGAAATCCCGCCGGAGGGCCCCGCCATGAGTACCGTAGAGATCCGACCCATCGTCGCCGCCGACTTCGACGCCTGGCTGCCGCTGTGGAAGGGCTACCAGGACTTCTACCGCGTCGACATCGACGACGCCGTCACGCGCAACACCTGGGCGCGCCTGCTGGACGGCGCGCAGCCCATGCACGCCGCGCTGGCCTACGACAGCGGCCGCGCCATCGGACTGGTGCACTGGATCTTCCACCGCTCGACCTGGACCGCCGGCGACTACTGTTATCTGCAGGACCTGTACGTGGCCCCGGACGTGCGCGGCGCCGGCGCGGGCCGCAAGCTGATCGAACACGTCTACGCGCAGGCGGCCGCGGCCAATTGCGCGCGCGTATACTGGCTGACCCATGAAACCAACGCCACCGCCATCCAGTTGTACGACCGCATCGCCGACCGCTCCGGCTTCATTCAATACCGGAAAACGCTGACATGAGCGCACGTGATCCCAACTGTCCGCTGTGCCAGGAAGACGGCGGCGCGCTGCTGTGGCGCGGCCCGCACCTGCGCATCATCGAAGTCGCCGATCCGGATTATCCCGGCTTCACGCGGGTAGTCTGGAACGGCCACCTGGCCGAAATGACCAGCCTGTCCACGCATGGACGCGACCTGCTGATGCGGGCCGTGTACGTGGTGGAGGAAACGCAGCAATCGATACTGTCGCCCGACAAGGTCAACCTGGCCTCGCTGGGCAATATGGTGCCGCACCTGCATTGGCATGTGATCCCGCGCTGGCGCGGCGACCGCCACTTCCCCGACGCGATCTGGGCGCCGCCGCGCGTGGCGCAGGGCGCGGAATCCGAGGAATGGAAGGCGCGGCGCGCGGAACTGCAGGCCCTGCTGCCGCGCTACCGCAACCGGCTGGTCGAGGCGATGAACGCCCTGCTCTGGCACTAGCGCACTAGCGCGCGCCCAGTTCGGCCAGCCAGCGCGAGTAGGCCTGCTCGACCTGGCTGGCGGCGGTTTCCGCCGAGAACAACCCCTGCCCGCGTATCCAGTCTCTGCCTGCCCGGCCCATGCTCCGGCGCAGCCCGGGGTCGGCCAGCAGGCGCTCCAGCGCCGCCGCCAGCGCGGCCGGATCGCGCGGCGGCACCAGCAGGCCGGTCACGTCCGCCTGCATGGTTTCCGGCACCCCGCCCACGTTGCCGCCGATGACCGGCACGCCCATGGCCGCGGCCTCGATAAAGACGGTGCCCAGCGCCTCGCGCTGTGTGGGCAGCGCGAACACGTCGAAGGCCGCCATCACGTCGCCGATGTCGTCGCGCCGGCCCAGGAAATGCACGCGCGGCGCCAGCCCCAGCGAAGCCGCCTGCGCCTGCAGGCGCTCGAACAGCGGCATGCCGTCGCCCGCCAGCACCAGCCGGGCCTGCGGGAACGCGCCGGAAATGCGGTGGAAGGCCTCGATCAGGTCGGCGTGGCCCTTGTCCGCCCGCATCACGGCCACGCAGCCGATGACCAGGTCGTCCGCGGCCAGGCCCAGTTCGCGCCGGACGCAGACGCCCTGGCGCGCCTGCGGCAGCACCACCGGCGAATGGATGGTGGCGATGGACGCGGGCCGCGCGCCGCCGTCGAGCAGCTGCTTGCGCACATAGGCGCTGACCGCGATGACGCGATGCGCCAGCCAGGTGTAGGCATAGAGCGAATTGATGGGCTTGGCCAGATGCCGCGTGCGCACGATCAGCGGCGTGCCGGCCAGGCGCGCCGCGATCGCGGCCAGCACGGTGTCGCGCCGGCTGTGCGTATTGACCACGTCGAAGCCCCCGCGCCGCAGCAGGCGCCGCACCGACGCCACGCCCCGCAGGAAATTGTGCGGGCCGTCCATGGGCATCAGGTGCACCGTGAACCCCGCCATGCGCAGGCGGCGGCCCAGTTCCGCCTCGGGCTGGCACAGCGCCTCGAGATGGTGGCCGCGCTCGCGCATGGCGATCATTTCCTTGTAGATGCAGAACTCCTGCCCGCCGAACGAAGTGGCGGCTTCGGTATGCAGGATGCGCAGGCCCGCGGCGGGCCGGCGCGGCGTTTCGGCGGCGTTCAGCATGATGGGGAGGCGTCGTCCGTATCGCTCCAGCGGCGGCCCTGGTGCATCAGGTACGCGCCCAGGTAGGCGATGTCTTCGGGGTCCAGCGCGGCCGCGCCCGTGGCGCAACATTCATGCGGGCACTCGGAGGCCTGCAGGCTGCCGTCCGCCCAGACGCGCGCCGCGCCCGTGCGGGAGAGGTCGAAACGCGCCCCGGCACGGGCCCAGGCCAGCAGGCGCGCGCTGGGCGCGAGCCTGTGGGTTCGGTAAACGCCGTGGGCGATGGGGCCGGCCGGCGCGACGAGAGCGTCGCCGACATCTACCAGGCGGCTCGCGGCGCCGGGCCGGGCGGGGGTGTAGGTCAATACCGTGAGAGGAGATAAAGGCATGTACTGGCCGGCGTTGCCGGGACGGCTCGACCGAGGGGCGGATCGGAATGTCGGGAAAGGCCGATTGCGGGAATCGGCGGATGGTTATCGCGCGGTCATGCGCCTGGGCCAGACTCTAGTAGAGGATTTTCGGATACGGCAGGGGAATCGGTCCGAGACCGCGGGATAAAGATTGAATGCGAATCGCCCGTTTTTTGCTGAAAATCAGCGAAGATATCCGAAATAGAGCGCCATCGTTCATGTATTCAGGTAAAATTCAGGTTCTCGCTGCGTATATTATCAAAATGTAATCAAGGCCGTAAAAAGTGAATCGACCGGCTTCGTCCACCCCCAAATCCCCCTCCCTCTTCCAGGCCTTCCTGCAGTCCGAAGCGCTCGGTGGCTATGTCCTGATGCTGGCCGCGCTGGTCGCGCTGATCGTCGCCAACAGTCCGGCCGCGCCGTACTACTTCGGCGCGCTCGAAACCAAGTTCGGCTTCCAGGCCGGCCCGGTCGTGCTCAAGGAAAGCGTGCTGCACTGGATCAACGACGGCCTGATGGCGGTGTTCTTCCTGCTGGTCGGCCTTGAAATCAAGCGCGAGGTGCTGGACGGCCAGTTGCGCGGCGCGGCCCGCATCGTGCTGCCGGGCATCGCGGCGGTGGGCGGCATGGTGCTGCCTGCGCTGATTTACGTGCTGATCAACGCCGGCAGCCCCGAGACGCTGCGCGGCTGGGCCATCCCGGCAGCCACGGACATCGCCTTCGCGCTGGGCATCCTGGCGCTGCTGGGCAGCCGGGTGCCGACCTCGCTGAAGGTCTTCCTGACCGCGCTGGCCATTCTTGACGACCTGGGCGCCATCGTCATCATCGCGCTCTTCTATACGTCCACGCTCAATACCTTCGCGTTGGGCATGGCGGGCGCCCTGCTGGTCGTGCTGTTCTGCATGAACCGCATGGGCGTGCTGCGCCTGGCGCCTTATCTGCTGATCGGCGCGGTGCTGTGGTACTTCGTCCTGAAATCCGGCGTGCACGCCACGCTGGCCGGCGTGGCGCTGGCCCTGGCCATCCCGCTGCGCCCGCAGAACCAGGGCGATACCGGCGAATATTCCCCGCTGCATGCGCTGGAACACGCGCTGCACAAGCCGGTGGCCCTGCTCATCGTGCCGGTGTTCGGCTTCGCCAACGCGGGCGTCTCCTTCGCCGGCCTGGGGCTGGCCACGCTGGCGCAGCCGGTGCCGCTGGGCGTGGCGCTGGGCCTGTTCCTGGGCAAGCAGCTGGGCGTGTTCGGCTTTGCCTGGCTGGCCATCAAGAGCGGCCTCGCCACCCTGCCGCGCCACGCCACCTACACCCAGCTCTACGGCGTCGCGCTGCTGTGCGGCATTGGCTTCACCATGAGCCTGTTCATCGGCGCCCTGGCCTTCACCGACCCGGCCGCCGTGGACGCCACCAAGATCGGCGTGCTGACGGGCTCGCTGGCCTCGGCCATCGTGGGGTTCGTGCTGCTGCGCGCCGGCGGCCGCGCCGAAACGCCATGACGACGGGCGGGCGGCGCTAAAGTAGACGGGATCAGCCGCCACGACCCCGAGGAGCCGCCATGAAACCGCCCGCCATCACCCTGCAACGCGTCTACGAAGGCACCGGACCGCAAGGCAGCTACCGCGCGCTGGTGGACCGCGTGTGGCCGCGCGGGCTGCGCCGCGACGACCTGGGGCTGGACGAATGGGCCCGCGACCTCGCGCCCACCACCGAACTGCGCAAGTGGTTCAACCACGTCGAGGAACGCTGGGACGAGTTCCGCCGCAAATACCTGGCCGAGCTGGCCACGCCCGAGCAGCAGGCCCGCCTGGAAGCCCTGCTGCAGGCCGCCGGCAAGCGGCCGCTGACCTTGCTCTATGGCGCCCACGACGCCGAGCACAACCAGGCCGTGGTGCTGCGCGACGCGCTGCTGGATTACGCCCAACGGCACGGCAAGCGCCACGCCTGAGGCCCGCCTCGGGGCGCGCCGGTCTTTGGTACCCTAGCCTCCTTTGGCCGGGCAGCCTGCCCACCCGCCTCGAGGAATCCCCATGTCTTTCAGCTCCGACGCCTGGGCGCGCAACGCCGCGCTTTACGAAAAAACGCGCGACATGCCGTTCAACCGCGAACTGGCCAGCGGCCAGCTCGACGAGAGCGCGTTCAAGCACTACATGATCCAGGACGCGCACTATCTGGTGGCGTTCGGACGCGCGCTGGCCATCGCCGCCGCCAAGGCCGACGACGCCGACGGCGTGGTGCAGTTCGCCGAAGCCGCCCGCGGCGCGGTGGTCGCCGAACGCTCGCTGCACGAAGGTTTCATGAAGCAGTACGGCATCGACGCCGCCACCTTCGAAGCCACGCCGCTGACGCCGGCCAGCCACCACTACACCAGCTTCCTGATCGCCACCGCCTGGAGCGCGCCGTACCCGGTGGCGCTGGCCGCCCTGCTGCCGTGCTTCTGGATCTACGCCGAGATCGGCCGCGAGATCCACGCGCGCGCCACCCGGCCCAATCCCTACGCCGCCTGGATCGACACCTACGCGGGTGACGAATTCCATGCGCTGGTGCGGGCCGTGATCGCCTCGGTGGATCGCGCCGCGGAATCGGCCTCGGCGCAGACGCTGGCGGCGATGCACCAGGCCTACACGCACGCGGCCCAGCTGGAATGGATGTTCTGGGACTCGGCCTATCGCCAGGCCGGCTGGCCGGTCTGAGGCGCGGCCGCGCCGTGTGCCAAAATCGCGCCCATGCCGACCGACAACCGCCTGATTCCCGCCGCCCTCGCCGCCCAGACGGCGCAACTTCCCGCCGCCTGGCTGGCCGCCTTTTCCGACCGGCCGGTGGCCGACGCGCTGGCCGCGGTGACCGCCCACGTGGAAAAACGCCTGGCCGAAGGCGCCACCGTCTATCCCGCCACGCCGTTTCGCGCCCTGCACGGCCTGGCGCCCTCGGACGTGCGCGTGGTGATCCTGGGCCAGGACCCCTACCATGGCCCCGGCCAGGCCCAGGGCCTGGCCTTCTCGGTGCCGGACGACTGCAAGCGCCCGCCCAGCCTGCGCAACATCTTCAACGAAATCGCGCTGGAGTACCCGGGCTCCCGCGTGCCGGCCGGCAACGACCTGAGCTGCTGGGCCGAACAGGGCGTGCTGCTGCTGAACACGGCGCTGACCGTGGAGGACGGCCAGCCCGCCTCCCACGCCCGGCGCGGCTGGGAAACCGTGACCGACGCGCTGATCGCCCTGGTCGCGCGCGATCCCTCCCCCAAGGTTTTCATGTTGTGGGGCGCCCACGCCCAGGCCAAGCAGGCCCTGCTGCCGGCCGACAGCGGCCACCTGGTCCTGATGGCCAACCACCCCTCGCCGCTGTCGGCCAGAAGGCCGCCCGTGCCCTTCCTGGGCTGCGGCCATTTCCTGAAAACCAACGAATGGCTGGCCAACCAAGGGAAAAACCCTATTGATTGGGAGCTGGACAAAAAAATAATTCCCTTGCAAGGCGAATTCGGGTTATGATCGCCGCACTGCACAAAACGAGTTCGGCATTTACCGCCTTGATTTAGCGGAAGTTTTCGCAGTTCGCCGGGCAACCGCCCCGGCCCCATGCCGAACTATCATCGATTCCTGACCCCTTTCCTTTCGCCCTGCGTTCCAGTCAGTACAAGAGAACGCGCCACGCGCATGGTTGATCCGGTCGGCACGATGCTCCATCAACCGTCGCCTGGATCCGGCCGCCTAATCCCCTGGCCCGACCAAGCATTGCGTCGCATTGATTGCGGCAAGGGAAAGTAATGTCTTTCGAAAACCTGGGTCTCGCTCCCGCCCTGTTGTCGGCCGTCCAAGAAGCTGGCTTCACCACCCCCACCGCCGTCCAGGCCGCCGCCATTCCGCAGGCGCTGGCCGGCCACGACCTGATGGTGTCCTCGCAGACGGGCAGCGGCAAGACCGCCGCCTTCATGCTGCCGGCCCTGCACCGCATCGCCCAGCACCCCGCCAACAAGGGCGTGGGCGTGCAGGTGCTGGTGCTGACCCCGACCCGCGAGCTGGCCCTGCAGGTCACCGACGCCACCGCCACCTACGGCCGCAAGCTGGCCGACCTGCGCACCGCCACCGTCGTCGGCGGCATGCCCTACGGCGCGCAGCTGAAGGCGCTGTCGCGCCGCGTGGACGTGCTGGTCGCCACCCCGGGCCGCCTGATCGACCACCTGAACTCGGGCCGCGTCAAGCTGAACACCGTGCACACGCTGGTGCTGGACGAAGCCGACCGCATGCTGGACATGGGCTTCATCGAAGACATCGAGACCATCGTCGGCCGCCTGCCCGAAGGCCGCCAGACGCTGCTGTTCTCGGCCACGCTGGACGGCACCGTCGCCAAGCTGGCC
>Ga0182742_1001650_pt1 | contig 27511 bp, 28 predicted proteins | sample eDN5th37CBELigMG_FD_128880 | JGI IMG/M metagenome (GOLD analysis project Ga0182742, IMG submission 128880) | Enriched Miracle-Growth compost microbial communities from Emeryville, California, USA - eDNA 5th pass 37_C BE-Lig MG (version 2)... ...
AAAAAATATTGACAAATAGGTAAGCGAAAGCTATAATTACCTTTGTTGCCTTGGGGTGATTCTATGAAATGGACAATGAGTCAGTTACAAAAATATCGAAACAAGGACTTTTCGGTTGACGAATATGTCAAGGTGGATGAAATCAAAGAAGTTGAGAAATCCATTCGTGAAGTGTCGCCGATGCATATAAAGGGCCGGGTTGACATCAGTGCAACGAAAGTGACCTTTCATCTTCAGATTGAAGGACACTTAATCCTTCCTTGTTCTCGTACACTGGTTGATGTCAAGTATCCAGTAAATGTCGAAACAACTGAAACCTTTCTACTTGACCATCCTGAGTATGACTCAGATGAAGAAGTACATCAAGTACAAGGTGATGTCATCGATCTTATGCCTGTTATACAAGAAATCCTCTTGTTAGAGGTTCCAATGCAGGTATTTTGTGACGATGACCAAAGCAAGGATGGAGCTCCTCAGTCTGGAACGGACTGGGAAGTGATTAGCGAAGATAACAAACAGCAAAAAGTTGATCCAAGACTTGCTGATCTCGCGAAATTTTTTGAACAAGACGATTCGGGTAATGATTGAATCACTTGTTTAAAATTATGAAGCCCAGTTCGGACTGGCCTTCGTAACAATCCATAAAAGGGGTTTTTTGAAACTACCTTTAACTCTCTTTAAGGAGGTGGGATGAATGGCTGTACCATTTAGAAGAACGTCTAAAACTGCAAAAAGAAAACGCCGTACTCATTTCAAACTACAAGTTCCAGGCATGGTTGCTTGCCCTAACTGCGGTGAAATGAAATTAGCTCACCGTGTTTGTAAAGAATGCGGAACATACAAAGGAAAAGAAGTCGTTAACGACTAATTCTTTTACGATAAAAACACAGGACTCGATCCTGTGTTTTTTTTGCTTTCATTTTAGAAATCCTTCATGAACAATGATTTTTGCTTCAATTTTCAATTAAGGGCTCAAGTTTACTGATTTTCTAATGTTTTTAATAGGGATGTAGAGAAGAGATGTTGAATTGAAACTAGGAGTCGTATTTTTAGGAGGATGAGAAGAAATGGAACCTTACCGAATAACCAAGAATGCTGATGGTTTGTTGATTTATACAATCAACCGGCCAGAAAAGAGAAATGCTGTTAATGACGATATTATGACCGGGCTCGAGCAAGCAATATTAATGGCCAATGAACCAGATGTCAAAGCGTTAGTGATAACAGGGGAAGGGGAGAAGGCATTTTGCTCCGGAGGCGACCTATCGGTTTACCAACATTTAAAAACAGAAGCTGACGCTTTGCCAATGCTTTCACGGATGGCCAAAATAGTGAGTGAATTGTTATTATGCCCTAAACCAACTGTTGCTTTAATGAATGGAACTGCAATTGGTGGTGGATGCGAAATTGCCATTGCCTGTGATTTTCGACTAGGGCGAAAGGGAATAAAAGCAGGTTTCGTGCAAGGGAACTTAGCAATCACAACCGGCTGGGGAGGAGGAACAATTTTATTTGAAAAATTCTCTTCTTCAATAGCGTTACAAATGCTGGGAAAGGGGGAAGTTTACTCGACAAGTGAGTTAGAGAAATTAGGTTTTCTTGACGAAACCTACGAGGGTAATCCTATTGACCATTGTTATGCTTTTCTGGAGAAAATTCTAGAAAAAGAAACAGAGGTACTTGAGGCATATAAAGAAATGCTTCAGAGAAAATGGTTAGCTTCAGGTATAACCAATCGAATTGAGAGAGAGGCAGAGCGGTGTGCAGTCTTATGGGGAGGAGAGGTCCATAATCGTAAGGTTGATGAGTTCATACATAAATCATAAATAGCAATGGGTTGCCAATATTTCTTATATAAGTTGGGGAAGACCCTGTAGGATGATCGATTTAATTTGTGTTTTTCAAGGCAGCAATGATGTCTTGTGGAACGAGTTTTCGAGAAGGGAACTTCCCACAAAAAGTAAATGGTGTATTCTATCTTTCCTAGTAGATGCATATGAATGAATAAAAAACTAGGAGGGATATTCATATGCCTATTACTCGTCAGGATGCATGGACTGAAGATGAAGATTTAATGCTGGCTGAAACAGTATTGCGTCATATAAGAGAGGGAGGAACACAGTTAAAAGCTTTTGAAGAAGTGGGAAAAAAACTATCGCGTACCGGGGCTGCATGCGGGTTTAGATGGAACTCATATGTTCGCAAACAATACCAATCAGGAATTGAACTTGCTAAACGGCAGCGGAAAGAACTAAAAAAACAAGCTAAAAAGCTAGAAAATACCAATGAAGTGCCTAAACAAGTAGAAAGTGTAGAGGTTAGCAAGCAACCAGAAAAACTTACATTTTATGATGTCAAAAGTTATTTGCAAGCCCTCTATGAAAAAGCCGAAACTACAAGGACTCAAAAAGAAGAGATTTCAAGGTATGAATACCGTATAAAGGAACTCGAAGAAAAAATCATCCATCTGTCAAACCAGAATAAAAAGCTTAAAGAGGAAATAACCACAATCGAAGGGGACCATCGTGCTCTTGTAGAAATTATGGAGAGAGCTAGGAGAATGGTTGGTACTCGTGAAGCTTAGAAAATAGACCTAAAACAGCGCCTAGGTATGAACCTAGGCGCAAGTAGTTTCTTATGAGTGCAATTGTTCATGTACTCCTTCTGGATACCAAATAAACGGGTTTTCCCCTCGGTCACGTTCAACCTCGTAAGTTGCCGGAGTAAAGCTCATAGACGCCCAAAAATCGGACGAGTTGATTCGTCCATTTGTTTTAATTGGTAGACTGAATGATTTTGCAAAATCAACTAAGGTCTTCCCATATCCCTTTCCTTGATAATCAGGTAATACTTCAAGTTTCCAAAGCTCCAAGTAATCCTTAGGCGGGTCAAAATAACGATTAAATTGGGCGTCAATTTGATAGAGGCTCATCCTAGCAACGAGCCTGTCGCCAAAGTAAATCCCATAGAATGGGGATTCACTGTCATTGTCAATGATATTTGCCTCAAGATCTTCAAGCATGGATAATTCTTGTCTACCATACTGTTTGAACTTTTTAAATTCTTCCAGTGTCTTATAATTAATTTTTAGTCTTTCAACCTTAAATTTCACCGTTAATCCCCCCGTGTCGTTGTGCCAATCTGCTGTTTATTGATCTAGATTCAACAGCTTTGTATCTATATTTATTATATTATAAAAAGAGTAAAAATTCTGCGTTTCGAGAAAAGAAAACGTTTACCATTTTCTGTAGGGGAGGTTATAACTTTAGCCCTGTCCGGCTCTTAAATCTTCTCAATAAAATATGGCTTTCAACTCTTGTTATACCTTCAAGACTATATAACTCTTCGTTAATAAAGTTTTCCAATGCGATAAAGTCCTCGACTAGAACGTGCATATGTAAGGTGCTCGGTCCTGTCATCTGATAGCAACTTGCTACTCTAGGATTATTGGCTAAATTTTCAGCTACACTTACTAGAAAAGAGGGTTCGCAATCAACTTCGAAGAACGCAGATACGGCTTTCCCGACCTTTTCAGAATTAATTACAACAGAAAATTTTTCAATGACTCCTGATTGAATTAATTGATTGACCCGTTCCCTAATCGCAACTCTAGATAAATTTAACTCTTTTCCAATGTCAACATAGGACATTCTACCATTTTCGGAGAGCAATTCGAGGATTCGGCGATCGATTGCATCTAATTTCATTTTTTCCCCCATTCAACCTTTTGTACCTTATCTTACCTTACGTGAAAAGAACGAATCAATGAAAAGTTGTTTATGGTCATATATTTGTTGGATATTTCTGAAAATAGTATAGAATAATCAGAAAGTATGGATTATAATGGATTGGAATTTACGAAAAACAGAATTAAGGCTCATATGATTTCATAAAGAAAGAGAAAAGAGATCTATTTATATCTTTTTGGTTACTGATTAATTATTTAAGAAAAGGTGATGTAAGAATGAAGCAGGTTCAATTGTTTCTGGCTTTTCTTCGAGTGGGGCTATTGGGGTACGGTGGAGGGCCATCTTCCATTCCCCTTGTTCACAAGGAAGTGGTGGCAAAATACAAATGGATGAATGATGATGAATTTGCAGATGTGCTAGCTTTAGGGAATACTTTGCCAGGTCCTATTGCTACAAAAATGGCAGGGTATATTGGTTTTCGAGTGGCAGGAGTAGCTGGGATGATTAATGCTGTTTTTGCGAGCATCACTCCGACGATTTTGTTAATGATTGTACTCTTAACTTCATTATCCAATTTTAAAAATCTCGATTGGGTAAATGGCATGACGAAGGCGGTTGTTCCTGTTGTTGCAGTGATGTTAGGAACGCTGACCTGGGATTTCTTCAAAAAGTCAAAGGATTCTCTTGGACTCAAGGCCGCTTCTCTCATTATTATTGCTAGTATTGTCCTACTAGAGTTTGTACACATGCATCCAGCTATCTTAATTGGTAGTTTATTAATTGTTGCGGTGTTAAGAAAAGACAAGAAAGAGACAGTAGAGAAATCGACAGACAGAGGAGTGGGGATGTGATTTATTGGCAAATATTTCTTGCATTTTTTATCCCTGGGATTATTGGCTATGGTGGAGGGCCAGCTTCTATTCCACTTGTTGAAAATGAAGTAGTGGATCGTTATGGATGGCTTACAGTTTCTGAATTCAGCGAAGTTTTAGCAATGGGAAACGCTCTTCCCGGTCCGATAGCGACGAAAATGGCAGGGTTTATTGGATTTCAGCAAGGAGGTATTCTAGGTGCGGTAATTGGCGTTTTTGCAACAGTTGCACCGTCCTTGCTCTTGATGGTGGTTCTTTTGGGTGTTTTATATCGTCATAAAGAGTCTCCTAAAGTTAAAAGGATGACCAATTATGTTCGACCTACAATCGCCGTTCTTTTAGGGGTTATGACCTTGAACTTTTTCATTACCTCCTATGAGGGGGTAGGCATTGGACAAACCGTTCTTTTAGTAATGGGGAGTTACGTTTTGCTTGAAAAGTTAAAGGTTCATCCGGCATTTGTGATTGTTGGTGCACTCGGTTATGGAGCTGTATTTCTTGGATAATGAGTAACGATGCAATTAATAGGCAGTTATTAATCTAAAGTATTTAAATAAAGCATACCAAGAAGCCGTTATTTGTGAACGGAGTAGGAAGAAGGCTTTGTTGAAAGAGGGGTTGGCTATTTTGTCAACTCTTTTTGTTTGAAAGCATTGAAAACATCCCCAAAAGAATTCCTCTTTCTGTTAAAATATAGCTAATATAACGAATTGGAGTTAAAAAAGATGCAAATTGGAATTATTGGAGCGGGGGCCATTGGGTTATTGTTCTCATTTTACTTAAGTAAAACCCATCGGGTAACCGTTTATACACGGACAGCAGACCAAGCGGAGTTAATTAACACAAACGGAATAGAATTAGTGACGGGTGAGAAAGTTGAAAATCAATTGGTACAGGCAAAGCCTTTTGAGGAATGGACAGGAGAGGAAGACCTAGCCATAGTTACTGTAAAACAATACCAACTACCTGCGTTGTTTTCAAAGTTTGATGGGACTAGCAGCCTTCTGTTTTTACAAAATGGTATGGGACATCTAAAATACCTCTCTAAAATAATTGCTCGAAACATCTTCGTAGGGACCGTTGAGCATGGTGCAACAAGGACTACTCAAAATACCGTTGCACATAATGGAAGAGGAATGACTAAATGTGCGGTGTTTCGGGGAGAGGCAACGGTGTTAAGAGAATTAGTTGATTCGACAACGGATGAGTTTTCAATGTCTCTCGAAAATGATTATCTGGAGATCCTCCAAGCGAAACTAATCGTTAATGCCATTATTAACCCGTTAACGGCGGCGTTTCAAGTTAACAATGGCAGCCTCGTAGATAATCCGTATTTCTATCGAATTGTGGAAAGCATGTTTCGTGAAGTCTCTGCGGTCTTAAACCTCCAGTTACCAGAAAGACAATTTGCAAATGTTGTTTCTGTTTGTGAGAATACAGCCTCAAATCGGTCCTCGATGTTAAAAGATCTTGAAGAAGGCAGGAAAACGGAAATTGATGCTATTTTAGGTTATTTGCTTGAAGAAGCTGAGAGCAATCAGGTCGAAGTTCCATTGATTCGCAATTATTATGATGTAATTAAAGGAAAAGAATTATGAAGGGAGGTCTCTGAATGGCAGGCTTCATCTCATTTATAATTGCAACGTTAGTGACTTTACCGTTGGTAGGCTACCTTCTAATGTTCATCTTCAGCAAACAAATCTCAAAGAATCATAAGCGTTCAGTCCAAAGAGCCATTGATTTCAGTACATTACTATTAATTATCTCCACACATTTTTTGGTTATGGTGATTTGGAATCAATCTTATTTATGGTTAATTCTGTTGGTTTTAATTGTATTGGCCATTCTATTTGTGCTCTTTCACTGGAAATTCCGGCAAGAAATTGAATACACCAGAGTATTTAAAGGTTATTGGCGAATGAACTTTTTACTATTTTCTTTAGTGTATGTTGTACTAATCCTCTTTGGTTTGGTACAGCGGATCCTAGTGGTGGTAGAGGTATTATAAAGTTACTTTTAGGTGATTTCTTCCAAACAAAGTCTTTTTCTTTTACAAACTAACAATGCTATACTACTTAGAGTGAAAACTGTTTATGAGAAAGGAAGACTTTAATATGGAGATTTTGAATCTCTCACTCCCAGCTACAAACCGTTTTGCTACGGGATATCTCAGCGGGAATGAAGAAATCCAGAGCTTCTTTCATTATAATTTTCAAAGTGCCTCAGACTATAACTCCCGGTTAGGGGAATTATCAGAACGGAAATTTTACAGGCAAGAGCTTGCGCAACATATTACTGATTTCATGTCTAGGTTTCCTACTTCAAGTCGAGTCGCGGAAAATATTGAAAAACTAAAGCTCGAGAATAGTGTGGCTGTTATAGGCGGGCAACAGGCTGGTCTCTTAACGGGTCCGTTGTACTCTGTACATAAAGTAATTTCAATTATTAAATTAGCAGAGCAAAAGGAACAAGAACTAGGGGTACCTGTTGTACCTGTCTTTTGGGTTGCAGGGGAAGATCATGATTACCAGGAAGTCAACCATGTTTATGTTCTGAATGAACGAAAACCTGAAAAAAAGGTTTATCCTGCTAAAAATCATCAGAAGATCATGATTACCGAAACGAAACTAGATAAGGACATGTGCATATCTTGGGTTGAAGAGATAATTGAATCATACGGAGAGACAAATTACACAAATAACCTAAGGCAATTTACGCAAAAGGCTTTAGATGCTTCGACAACTTTTGTTGATTTCTTTGCAACCATAATTATGGAAATGTTTAAGGAACAGGGCTTATTAATCGTTGATTCTGGTAATCCGGAGCTTCGCAAGTTAGAAAAAGAATACTTTCTCCAACAAATTGAAAATTACGCAACGATTACGAAGCAAGTATTGTCGCAGCAACAAGTGACCGAAAAAGCTGGGTTTAAACAAGCGATTGAAATTGGCGAAAATGCAGCAAATTTATTTTATACAGATCCAGATACTGATGAACGGATTTTATTAGTATTTGATTCTGAAACGGGCCTATTCTCTGGTAAGAATGGCGGCGTTGGTTTCACGAAAGAGGAATTAGTGAATATTGCGACGGAATTTCCAGAAAGGCTCAGCAACAATGTGGTAACAAGGCCTCTGATGCAAGAATGGTTGTTTCCTACTCTTGCATTTATTGGAGGGCCAGGTGAAATTGCCTATTGGGCAGAGCTTAAACAAGTGTTTGAGCACTTTGGGATTAAAATGCCCCCACTTGTTCCAAGGTTAAATATCACGATTCTGGATCGCTCAATTGAGACAGACTTAGCTGAGCTAAATCTAGACCTTAAAGATGTACTAGAAGCGGGGACAAGTAAACATGAGTTGAAGTTTATTGATTCGTTAAAAGACCGTGAACTCGAAGAATTATTTACTGAAACGAAGAATTATCTTAAGTTACAGTACGAATCAATACGTGAAAAATCGGAGCAAGTAGATAAGACGTTAAGACCATTGGCTACAAAGAATGAGGAAATTCTATTGAAACAAATTGGTTTTATGGAACAAAAAGTTCATGAATCTGTTTGTCGTAAGCATGATGATATCTTAAGGAAGTTTTCTCGGATTGAAAATGCGCTTCGACCAAATGGTGTCCCGCAGGAAAGAATATGGAATCCATATTATTATCTAAATCGATATGGGATTGACTTTTTCTCTAATCTTTTGACACTACCTTTCACGTTTGACGGCTCTCATAAAGTAATTAAAGTTTAGACTCCTTAAATGGGGTCTTTTTTTTGTTGAAAAAGCAATGGATTTGTAGATGAAAAAATGGCTATAAAACTGCATGGAAAGCAGGATTCATGTAAGTGGTAGAGAATAATTAAAAATATGTGGAGGAAAGTGGGGGAATGTGGTACATTTGAGTAAGAAAGTGGGGGTAGTGGATATGTTCATGGGCGAATACCATCATAACATTGATACAAAAGGTCGCCTAATTGTCCCTGCTAAAATGCGGGAAGGTCTAGGTGAAATGTTTATTATCACCCGTGGACTCGACCAATGTTTGTTTGGTTATCCTCTTTCTGAATGGGCAATTATTGAAGAAAAACTAAAAGCCCTCCCACTAACTAAAAAAGATGCACGCGCATTTACCCGATTTTTCTTTTCAGGTGCTACCGAGAGTGAAATTGACAAACAAGGAAGAATCAATATCCCCTCTACTCTTCTTCAATACGCTAAACTGGAGAAAGAATGTGTCATTTTAGGCGTTTCCAATCGGATTGAAATATGGAGCAAAGCAATTTGGGAAGAATATTTCGTGCAATCAGAGGAATCTTTTGCTGAAATTGCGGAAAATATGATTGGGTTCGATATTTAAAGGTAATATTATGTTGATATATAATAGTGCCTGTTGATTGGAAAGGGGAATGACATGTTTAAACATACTACAGTTTTGTTAGAAGAAGCCGTTAATGGTCTAAATATAAAGCCAGATGGGATTTATGTGGATTGTACTCTCGGTGGTGCAGGGCATAGTGAGCTCATTTTGTCCAAGCTCTCTGAAAACGGGAAGCTATATGCATTTGATCAGGATGATATTGCGATTCAGAATGCCCAGAAAAAACTAGAAAGATTTGGTGATAAGTTAACCATCATCAAAAGCAATTTTCTTCATTTAAAGACAGAATTAGAAAAACGGGGAGTTTATAAGGTTGATGGGGTACTTTATGACCTTGGTGTTTCGTCACCACAGCTAGATAATCCAGAACGTGGTTTTAGCTATCATCATGATGCCCCATTAGATATGAGAATGGACCAAGATGCTGAAGTTTCTGCTTATGACGTTGTGAACAAATGGAGTTATGAGCAATTGGTAAAAATCTTTTTCCGGTACGGAGAAGAAAAATTTTCAAAGCAAGTTGCTAGAAAAATTGAGGCAGCTAGAGAAGTGAATCCAATTCAAACGACAGGAGCACTAGTTGAGCTGATAAAAGAAGCAATTCCAGCTCCAGCTAGAAGAACAGGAGGTCATCCTGCGAAACGGATTTTTCAAGCGATTCGAATAGCGGTAAATGACGAACTCCAAGTTTTTGAGGACTCTCTTGAACAAGCTTTGGACATCCTTAACCAGGGTGGACGAGCCAGCGTCATTACTTTCCATTCATTAGAGGACAGAATTTGTAAGGTAACTTTTAAAAAAGCTAGTGAAACCCCTCCGTTACCACCAGGTTTACCAGTTATTCCGGAGGAGTTTAAACCAACAGCGAAATTGATTACACGTAAGCCGATTCTACCTTCTGAGGAAGAACTAGAAGTCAATAACCGAGCGCGTTCCGCGAAGTTAAGAATTGCGGAGAAGCTGTAATTAAGGTTCTAACAAACGGAACAAAAACCAAATTTTAAAACGGGAGGAAATAGGATGAGCAATCTTGCTAAAAAAATACAGCAGGAAGAGCAGCAAAACTTGCAGCAGCAAACAACAATTACGCCAAAACCGGTTGCCCCGAAGAAACACACCTGGCTATCCCCTGGAGAAAAAGCTTTGATGTTTGCATTTGGTGTTTTGTTCTGCATTGGCGCAGCGTTTATCATCTCTAAACAATCCGATATTTACCATGTGAACAAAGAAATCCAGCTGGTTGAAAGCTCCATCCAAGATCAACAAAAGGTGAACGGGGATTTAGAAATGCAAATTGATGAGTTAAGCCGTTATGAGCGAATTAAAGAACAAGCGGAGAAGCTTGGCTTAACTTTAAATGAAAATAACGTTAAGGTTGTGCAGGGGCAATGAGCAAGAAGCAACCCAATATGAATGTAGGAGCAGCTGGATTGTTTTTTCTATTCAGCCTGCTCTTTTTTATCTTAATCTATAGATTTTTATCAATTCAAATTACGGGAGAAGCGCATGGTCAAGCTCTTGCGGCAAAAGCTCAGCAAAAATATTCAAATGAAACGGTAATTGAGGCAGTTCGGGGAACCATTTACGATCGAAATGAAGAAGTCATTGCTGAAGACGCAAGTGCCTATACGCTTGTAGCGATATTAGATGAAGAGATGACCTCAAATCCAAAAGAACCTAAGCATGTGGTAGATCCAGCGAAAACAGCTAGCATCCTTGCAAATTACATTGATATGGAAGAATCTGAAATATACGAACGGTTAACAAGGGAAGGCCTCTTCCAAGTTGAGTTTGGTCAGGCGGGGAGAGATATTTCTCATCAAATAAAAAGTGAAATTGAAAAAAAAGATTTACCGGGCATTATTTTTACAAAAAGTTCAAAACGGTTCTATCCAAATGGTGTTTTTTCTTCCCACCTTATTGGTTTTGTTGAGAAAAAAGAAAATGAAGACGGAAAAACCGAAACAATTGGTCAACTTGGTATTGAACAAAGTATGAATGATCTTTTGACTGGTAAAAATGGGTCGCTAAACATCAAAAGTGATTTATGGGGATTTTTACTACCAAATTCAGAAAAGCAGGTCACTCCTGCTGAAAATGGGAAAAATGTTTACTTAACCATTGATAAAAAAATTCAAACCTTCCTAGAAGATGCGATGAATCGTGTTGAAGAAGAATATGAACCTGAAAAAATCATGGCAATTGTTGCGGATCCTAAAACTGGTGAGATCTTAGCTATGGGTCAAAGGCCAACTTTTCACCCGCAAACAAGAGAAGGAATTGACAAGACTTGGCATAATGAAATCATCGAGACAACGATTGAACCAGGGTCAACGATGAAAATATTTACTTTAGCAGCTGCTGTGGAAGAAGGGGTATTTAACCCAAATGAAACCTTCGAATCAGGCTCTTATCGTGTCACACCAAAATCTGTACCGATCCGTGATCATAACTGGGGAAGAGGTTGGGGAACCATTAGTTACTTAGAAGGGATACAGCGTTCTTCTAATGTAGCGGTGGCAAAACTAGTGAATGAAAAAATAGGGACCGATACCTTTAGAAACTATTTAACTTCCTTTGGATTTGATCAACCAACTGGCATCGATTTACCAAACGAAGTGACAGGCAAAGTACAATACGAATGGCCAATTGAAAAGATTACAACATCATTTGGACAAGGAACAACGATGACCCCAATCCAGCTTGTGCAAGCAGCTACAGCAATTGCGAACGACGGGAAAATGATGAAACCGCAGATTATCGATAAAATTGTAGATTCTGATTCTGGGGAAGTCGTAAAACAAGTGAAGCCAGAAATCGTAGGAACACCAATATCGCCAGAAACGGCAAAAGAAGTTCGTGATATTTTAGAATCAACTGTAACCAATGAAGATCATGGAACAGCTACTAGTTATCAAATCGAAGGCTATGATGTTTCCGGGAAAACAGGGACAGCACAACTTCCAGGCGATGATGGAAAATATTTGACTGGACGCGAAAACTTCTTGTTCTCATTCTTGGGAATGGCTCCAACAGAGGATCCAGAACTAATTGTATATGTAGCAGTTCAACAGCCAAAGATTGATGAAAGTACAAGTGGAGCAACACCTGTATCGGAGATTTTTAATCCTGTAATGAAGAGTAGTCTTCAATATTTAAATATCCAACCGACTGTAACCGAAAAAGTAGCGAAGGGTGAAATTCCGGATGTCACGGGGACGCCGACTTCTAAAGCTGTTAGTATGTTAGAAAAAGAGGGATTAACCCCTGTAGTGCTTGGTGATGGGAAAGAGATTGAGACTCAATTACCAGTAGCTGGAGCGGATACTTTAGAAGGAGAACGCGTGCTATTAAAAACTTCTGGAAAAGAAATCATCGCGCCTGACATGACGGATTGGTCATTAAGGGACGCAATGAAATTTGCAAAAATTGCTGAGGTTAAGTTGAACAAGGCAGGAAGTGGCTACGTTAGCAAACAAAGTATTAAACCAGGAACAAAGGTGAAAAAGGGTGAATACTTAATTGTTGAACTCACTACACCACTTCAAAGATTGGAAGAGGAGACAAAGGAAAAAGATAGTGAAGATGGCTCAAATGAAGAGTCTTCGGCAGAAGAAACCAATAGTGAAGCAGAGGAAGTCCTTGGTGACTAGTCCTCTGCTTTTTTTGTTTTGGATTGAAAGACAGAAGCTATCGTGCCCGAAAAACAGGTGGAGAGGTGAAAAAGGGGACGATGGAAAGTCTATCGTGCCCGAAAAGCAGGAAGAGAAGTGAAAAAGGAACGGTGGAAAATCTATCGTGCCCGAAAAACAGGAGGAGAGGTGAAAAAGGGAACGATGGAAATCTTTCGTATCCGAAAACCTGATGGAGAGGCTGAAAAAAGAGCGATAGATATTTAGGTTACACATGGCCCAGGTAGACTTTCTCTAGTCACCAAGACAATCCGTCTTCAATCAGTGCGCTAGCGTTTTTATATCATTCTGCTTCGGCGGTTTTGTGGTTATATTGGTTTTGGTACAAGCATATATTTGAACGAGCAATGCTTATAGAGGAATTTTCGTGTTTGATTGGAATAGGTGCTCTAGCGGTTAGAAGGAGGTAGTACAATGTATGCGAGTTTCAAATGTTACGGTTAGGAAGAGATTGGCTTATACACTTTTAATTGGTCTTCTTGTCTTTTTAGTTATTGACGTCAGGCTTGGGTATGTTCAGTTTATTCTGGGAGACTGGTTAACGGAGAAAGCCAAAAGTTCGTGGAGCCGGAATATACCGTTTGAACCAAAACGAGGAGAGATTGTCGACCGAAATGGTGTTGCACTCGCGACGAATATTAGTGCTCCTACAGTTTGGGTGGTGCCAAGACAAATTGAAAACCCTGACGAGACGGCAAAAAAATTGGCCGCTGTATTAAATGTTGAAGTGAAAAAAATCTATGATTATATCACTAAGGGAGAATCAATCGTAAGAATTAAAGAAGCAAGGAAAATCTCCCATGAAAAAGCAAAAGAAGTTAGAGCGCTCGATTTAAAAGGGATTTATATAGGAGAAGATTCAAAGCGTCATTATCCGTTTGGTGATTATTTATCTCATGTTCTTGGTTTCGCTGGAGTGGACAATCAAGGGCTAATGGGCCTTGAATTATATTATGATGAAGAATTAAAAGGAGAACAAGGTTCGGTTCAATTCTACGCAAATGCTAAAGGGCAGAGAATGGATGATATGGCGGATGATTATGAACCGCCAAAAGATGGATTAGATCTAAAGTTAACGATTGATAGTAAAGTTCAGACTATCGTAGAACGTGAATTAGATAATGCAGAGGCAAAGTATAACCCTGATGGAATCATCGCGATTGCTATGGATCCCGATAACGGTGAAATCCTGGCGATGTCGAGCAGGCCAAATTTCAATCCAGCAGACTTCCAATCTGTGCCTCCGGACGTTTATAATCGAAACTTACCGATTTGGAGTACGTATGAACCAGGTTCTACTTTTAAGATTATTACATTAGCTGCAGCTCTCGAGGAAGGGAAAGTAGACTTGAAGAAAGACAATTTTCATGATCCTGGACATATTGAGGTTGCGGGTACAAGGATTCACTGTTGGAAATCAGGAGGACATGGAAGTCAGAGTTTTCTCGAGGTTGTTCAAAACTCTTGTAACCCAGGTTTTGTTGAGTTAGGGGAAAGATTAGGAAAAGAAAAATTATTTAAATATGTACATGATTTTGGATTTGGGAAAAAAACGGGAATCGACTTACAAGGGGAATCTTCTGGAATTTTATTTAATATTGATCGTGTAGGGCCGCTTGAGCAAGCAACAACTGCTTTTGGTCAAGGGGTTTCGGTTACACCGATTCAACAAGTTGCCGCTGTTTCCGCAGCTGTAAATGGAGGAACCTTATACACTCCTTACATCGCGAAAGAACTTGTTGACTCGACAACGGGAGAAGTCGTGATGAAGAAATCACCAGTAGCTAAAAGAAGAGTCATATCTGAAGAGACTTCAAAAGAAATTAGATTTGCACTAGAGACTGTTGTTGCTCAAGGTTCAGGTAAAGGGGCCTTTGTTGACTCTTACCGTGTAGGTGGAAAAACGGGTACTGCCCAAAAGGCCCAAGGCGGACGCTATCTAGAGAATAACTATATCGTTTCTTTTATTGGCTTTGCTCCAGCTGATGACCCTGAAATTGTTGTTTATGTTGCTGTTGACAATCCGAAGGGAACCGTTCAATTTGGAGGGGTTGTTGCAGCGCCAATTGTAGGGAAAATTATGGAAGATAGTCTACATGCATTAGAAGTAAAACCTCGAAAAGAGCAAGTTGAAAAGGAGCTAACTTGGTTAGATACACCTCTCATCGAAGTGCCAGATTTGGTTGGTAAGTCTAAGAAAGAAATTCAACAAATGCTGTTGAATTTAAAAATTGATACTAGCGGTGCAGGAGATGAGGTTGTAAAACAATCACCATCGGCTGGTACTAAGGTAAAAGAAGGATCCACGATAAGGATTTATTTGGACGAGAGTAAAAAGAAAAAGGACAAGGAATAAAAACATAACAACACAGAACCATTTAGAAACGGGATCTTTGGGCGGCGAACTAGAAAGTAAATTCGCCGCCTAATTTTTGTTTTATATGAAGTTTCTGTCATATTAAATTAACCTGTACTTTTCATGACATGATAGCTAAATTCCGCTTAATCATGTAAAATAAAGTGATACTTCTAACGGTCAAACATATGGCTGTTTTGAAGGGAACATTTGAACTGACCAAAAGGGAAGGTTTCAAAGTATCAGAAAGGGAATTCGGTACTTTAGAAATATCCATGCTTGTTTGAGAGGATTTGATTATTGTTATGAAACTACATAAGTTACTTGAATCATTAGGGCCTTTTGTAGATGCTCAAGGGGAGAACCCTGACATTACTTCGATTGAAAATGACAATCGGAAGGTAGAACAAGGGAGCTTATTTATTTGTATAAAAGGCTATACGGTAGATGGGCATGATTTCGCAAAATCTGCAGTTGAAAATGGGGCAGTAGCGGTTCTTGCAGAGAGAGAGTTAAATTTAAATGTACCTGTTATTGTGGTTAAAAATACCCATCGTTCAATGGCGGTCTTAGCTGATGCTTTTTATGAACACCCGAGCCATCAATTACACATGATTGGGATCACAGGGACAAATGGGAAAACAACTACCAGTCATTTAATCGAGAAAATTTTTGCTGACTCTGGTCAAAAAACTGGACTAATCGGTACGATGTATACCAAAATTGCTGAGAAAAAATATGAAGTTAAAAACACAACTCCGGAAAGTTTAACTTTGCAAAAGACATTAAAACAGATGGTTGATGAACAAGTTGAAACGGCTGTGATGGAAGTGTCTTCCCATGCTTTAGATTACGGAAGAGTTCATGGGACTGATTATGATGTGGCGGTTTTTACGAACCTATCACAGGACCATCTTGACTACCATAAAACAATGGAAGAGTATAAAAAAGCTAAGGGGCTTCTTTTTGCTCAATTAGGAAATCGATACAATCATAAGAAACCGAAATATGCGGTCTTAAATGCAGATGATCCAACAAGTGCTGAGTACGAGCGGAGCACCGCTGCGTTAGTCATGACATATGGGATAGATCAGCCCGCAGACCTTCAAGCTAAAAACGTCAGGATGTCGGCAAGTGGTACATCTTTTGAACTTCACAGTCCAGTCGGAACTCACCAAGTGAATATTCAGTTGATTGGAAAGTTCAGTGTATACAATGTACTTGCAAGTATTGGGGCCGCGCTTGTTTCAGGTTTATCAATACAAGATATTATTGCATCTGTTGAGAGCGTAAAAGGAGTTGCTGGGCGTTTTGAACCAGTAGATGCAGAGCAAGACTTTTCTGTCATTGTGGATTATGCACATACCCCAGACAGCCTAGAGAATGTGTTGAAGACTGTTCGTCAGTTTGCTGAAAAACGGATCTTTGTCGTTGTCGGTTGTGGTGGCGATCGAGACCGTACGAAACGACCACTTATGGCAAAAATCGCTTGTGAATATGCAACTGATGCCATTTTCACTTCAGATAACCCGCGGAGTGAGGACCCTGAACGCATCTTAGAAGATATGGAAGAGGGCGTGAAAGGTCTGGCATATACAAAAATAACGGATCGCGAAGTCGCGATTCAGTATGCAGTGTCAGAAGCTAAAACTGGCGATGTGATCTTGATTGCTGGGAAAGGTCATGAAACTTATCAAATAATTGGAACGCAAATTTTTGATTTTGATGATCGAGAAATTGCAAGAAAAGCTATAAAGCAGAGAAAGGAACAATAGAATAAAGTGATGGACAAAAAAAGAATCGAAAGCATGAAAAAGAACAAAAGAAACTTTCAAACTTCACTAAACCAATTTGGTTTGGTACGAATGAGCAACCAAGAAGGAAGGGGGGAATAAAATGCTGGAGCAAGTCATTTTCTTTACAATTATTTCAAGTTTCTTAATAACGGTCATTCTTTCTCCAGTTTTTATTCCATTCTTGCGCAGATTGAAGTTCGGGCAAAGTATTCGTGAGGAAGGACCAAAATCTCACCAGAAAAAAACAGGCACCCCTACAATGGGCGGGCTAATGATTTTGCTATCGATCGTTGTGACAACCATTGTCATGACACAAAAGTTTTCGGGGCTTAGTGTAGAAACCTTTTTATTATTATTTGTGACTTTAGGGTTTGGGTTATTAGGATTTCTTGATGACTTTATTAAAGTGGTAATGAAACGAAACCTAGGCTTAACATCCAAACAAAAATTACTAGGACAAATCATCATTTCTGTTATTTTTTATATCATTTTCCAGCGTAGTGAATTTTCCACAGTAATCAGCATTCCATTAACGGATCTATCCTTTGATTTGGGCTGGGGTTATGTATTATTTATTATCTTCTGGATGGTTGGTTTTTCAAATGCTGTTAACCTTACAGATGGACTTGATGGTCTAGTATCCGGTACTGCTGCTATTGCTTTTGGAGCATTTGCTGTGCTCGCTTGGAATCAATCACTATTTGAAGTTTCCATTTTTTCTGTGGCCGTGGTAGGAGCAGTGCTAGGTTTCCTTGTTTTTAATGCACATCCTGCTAAGGTCTTCATGGGAGATACCGGATCGCTTGCGCTTGGTGGAGCAATTGCAACTGTGGCCATATTAACCAAGTTAGAGTTTTTACTGCTCATCATTGGGGGAGTATTTGTAATTGAGACTTTATCTGTTATTCTCCAAGTTCTTTCTTTTAAAACGACTGGTAAACGAATCTTTAGAATGAGTCCTCTTCACCATCATTATGAACTCATTGGTTGGTCAGAATGGCGTGTTGTTGTTACTTTTTGGACTGTAGGCTTATTATTTGCCATTATTGGAATCTATATTGAGGTGTGGGTATAAGTGAAACAGGTTACAGCTTACAAACATAAAAAAATCCTTGTCCTTGGGCTAGCAAAAAGTGGAGTCAGTGCAGCTGCATTGCTACATAAGCTGGGGGCTTTTGTAACGGTAAATGATAATAAGCCATTATCAGAAAATCCTGAGGCACAGGGGCTGCTCGCACAGGGCATTAAGGTTGTTTGCGGTGGTCATCCTGTGGAACTTATGGATGAAGGGTTTGAGTTGGTCGTTAAAAATCCAGGGATTCCATACCATAACCCTATGATTGAAAAGGCATTAGAGAAAAACATTCCAGTCATTACAGAAGTGGAGCTTGCGTTCCAAATTTCTGAAGCGCCATTTATTGGGATAACAGGTACAAATGGAAAAACAACTACAACGACGCTCATTCATGAAATGTTAAAGGTAGGAGAGAAGAAGCCTCTGATTGCTGGGAATATTGGTACAGTTGCATCAGGTGTTGCTCAAGAGGCCACAAGTGAGGACCATATTGTCATTGAATTATCGTCTTTTCAATTAATGGGAATTGATTCTTTCCGACCTAAAATATCGGTTATAACAAACCTTTATCAAGCACATCTTGATTATCATGGGACATTATCGGAATACCATCAAGCAAAAGCGAGAATTACTGAAAACCAACAAGAAGATGACTATTTCATTTGTAATGCCGATCAAGCAGAAGTGATGGAAATCGCTCGGCGCTCAAAAGCACAAATTGTGCCTTTCTCTACGAAAAAAGTACTTGGATCGGGAGCTTATGTTGAAGGTCAGTGGGTGATTTTCAATGGAGAGAAAATTATTAAGGTAGAAGATATTGCTTTACCGGGTGAACATAATTTAGAGAACATTTTATCCGCTGTAGCAGCAGCTAAGCTTGCAGAAGTAAACACAGATGCAATTGTCCAGGTGTTAAAGACATTTACAGGGGTTCGCCACCGTTTACAGTTTGTTGGAGAAGTGTCAGAACGAAAATTTTATAACGACTCAAAAGCTACGAATATTCTAGCTACACAAAAGGCTTTGTCTGCGTTTAAAGCCCCCGTCATTCTTCTCGCTGGAGGTCTTGATCGGGGCAATGGTTTTGATGAGCTCGCTCCTTCACTAGATGGGGTCAAAGCGTTGATAACCTTTGGTCAAACTGCTGAAAAGATAGCGAAAGTAGGTAAAAAGGCAGGGATAAAAACGATTGTTCACGTCGATAATGTTGAAAAAGCTGTACCAGAAGCGTTCAACTTTTCTGATGCTGGCGATGTGATTTTGCTTTCCCCTGCATGTGCAAGTTGGGACCAATATAAAACTTTTGAGGTCAGGGGAGACATGTTCATCGAAGCTGTGCATAAGCTTAAATAGGGCTTGTCTTTGATTCTACTTCATTACCCGCTTCTAGCGCTGGATAGATTTGCAAGCATCGTACAGGCCCAAATCTAAACAGCCGAGGTGTTTCAGTTGCCAACGAAAAAAACAACCCCCGACTTTATTTTATTAATCGTTACTTTTGCACTTCTTGCTGTAGGGATGACAATGGTCTACAGTGCGAGTGCCATATGGGCAGAGTATAAATTTGACGATTCCTTCTTTTTCGCAAAACGGCAGATGTTATTTGCTGTAGTTGGAATTATCGCGATGTTTTTTATCATGAATGTTGATTACTGGACATGGAGAACATGGGCAAAGGTTCTTGTCATTGTCTGTTTTGTTTTGCTAGTCCTAGTCTTAATTCCTGGGGTAGGAAACGTTCGGAATGGCTCGAGAAGCTGGATTGGGGTTGGAGCTTTCTCTGTGCAACCTTCCGAGTTTATGAAGTTAGCCATGATTGCTTTTTTGGCGAAGTTTTTATCTGAAAAACAGAAACTCATTACTTCGTTTAAATCTGGGCTGCTTCCTTCTTTAGGACTCGTTTTTACTGCTTTTGCCCTTATTATGCTTCAACCTGACTTAGGTACGGGGACCGTTATGGTTGGGACATGTGTTGTAATGATTTTTATTTCTGGAGCAAGAATTAGCCATTTCGTTTATTTAGGATTACTTGGGGTTGCGGGTTTTGTTGGGTTAATTGCTTCAGCTCCCTACCGAATGGATCGGATTACTTCATTTTTAGACCCATGGAAAGACCCATTAGGCACCGGCTTTCAAATGATTCAATCTTTGTATGCGATTGGCCCTGGCGGTTTATTTGGGCTAGGACTAGGTGAAAGTAGACAAAAGTTTTTCTACTTGCCAGAGCCTCAGACCGATTTTATCTTTGCCATCATTGCTGAAGAATTAGGGTTTATTGGAGGAACCTTTGTGTTACTTTTATTCTCGCTTCTTCTCTGGAGAGGAATTCGGGTTGCACTAGGGGCTCCAGATTTGTACGGTAGTCTATTGGCAACCGGCATCATTGCAATGATCGCCATCCAAGTGATGATTAATATCGGTGTAGTTACTGGGTTAATGCCTGTAACGGGTATCACCTTGCCGTTTTTAAGTTATGGTGGTTCTTCGTTAACTTTAATGTTGATGGCAGTAGGGGTCCTATTAAACATAAGTCGGTATTCTAGATATTGATTGTTCAACCCTGTGTTACAGGGTTCTTTTTAGCTAAGAGGAGAGCGTAAATGGTTGTTGATCCATTTCGACCAAGATGTGTCAAAAGCTCCTCCTGTGAACTGTAGAAAAAAATCAGGCTTTGTGCGACTATGCCTCTATTATTGCCTAAAGGGCTCGCCAATTGGCGAGTTTTCTTTATTCAAGGCTCTTTTCTTACACTTGCTTTTGAAGGAAAAATACGATTGCATGAGCGAAGTACAACTGAAAAATTGTTACTTATGAGAAATGAGCGTGCAAACTTAATTTTTTACTTCCTATTAGGGCTTGTATTGCGTTAAAATCGGCTTTAGGATTTTAAAAACATCTTTAACGAAACAGCCTTATTCAAATAGGTGTCTTTGGACATCGATATTCGAAGTGCCGTGTGAATGTTTGGAAGATGGACCATGTAACATAAGAGTCCTATAGGTAAATGAGGATTTGGGTAAAGGGATAGAGGGCTTGAGTTCTAAATTTCATAAAAGTTGTTTATGGTCAATTCACATTAGCGTTTGAAGAATATCGTTAAGTTTTTCTTAGAGTATTGTCTGGAAAGTTTTGTTATTATAATGGGCCTCTTGCGTATTGTTAGTACTAAGGCAATGTTACAATTCAATAACATTCTTTTTAAAATCAATTTAGATGTATAGAATATAGTAGAATAGGGGATAGCCAATTGGGATTGCTTAGTTTGGCTCCATGCTAGACCTTTATTCCTTGTAAGATTAGATTGCTCTTCAATGAGGTGAGGAAAATGAGAATCGTTGTTAGTGGCGGGGGAACCGGAGGACATATCTATCCGGCACTTGCATTAATAAGAGAAATTAAAAAGAAAGATACAAATGTAGAGTTTCTTTATATAGGAACAGAGAAGGGACTAGAAAGCAAAATCGTCCCTAGGGAAAATATCGCCTTTAAATCAATACATATTACCGGTTTTAAGCGAAAGCTTAGTTTGGAAAATGTTAAAACGGTAATGAGGTTTTTTAAGGGAGTTAGCGATAGCAAAAAGATTCTTAAAGATTTTAACGCCGATGTTGTCATAGGTACTGGGGGCTATGTATGTGGTCCAGTTGTCTATGCGGCGGCTAAATTGGGGATTCCAACGATCATTCACGAACAAAATAGTGTTCCGGGGCTTACAAATAAATTTTTAAGTCGCTATGTGGATCGAATTGGGATTTGCTTTGAAGAAGCAAAAGAGTCTTTTCCTAGTGAAAAGGTGGTTATGACGGGAAACCCGCGTGCCTCTGAAGTATTAGGGCAAGACGGCAAACAAGGTAGGCTTTCTGTTGGGTTAAAATTAGATCAACCTGCTGTACTGATCTTTGGAGGAAGTAGAGGGGCTAAACCACTGAATGAGGCTGTTTTAAAAAGCCTAACGGAAATGGGAAGTAAACCATATCAAGTGTTATATATAACAGGGGATGTCCATTATGATGAAGTCCAAAGAGAAGTGGAGTTAATTGGAAATCCTGAAAACGTGATTATTAAGCCGTTTATCCATAATATGCCTGAACTTTTAGCGGGGATTGACCTCACTGTCGCTCGTGCAGGAGCAACAACTCTTGCCGAACTTACATCTTTAGGAATTCCGAGCATCTTGATTCCTAGTCCTTACGTAACCGATAATCATCAAGAAAAGAATGCACGAGCACTTAGCAATCATCAAGCGGCCGAGCTTTTACTTGAGAAGGATTTAACAGGTCCAAAGTTAATAGAAAAGATTGATGGCATTCTAACAAATCAAGAAACGTTACAAGAAATGAAGATTGCGGCGAAAAAGCTTGGCGTACCTGACGCAGCTGACAGAATGTATAAGGTAATCAAAGAGCTTGTTAAGTAGCCCAAAGATAATCGCAAGCATAGAATGTGATAAATGGATTTTTGCTGAAAGGAAGATTTTTTAATGAAGGATCTGGCAATGCAGCTTCAACAGTTGAATATTGGCACCGTTAGAGAGAATGAGCCATTAGCAAGTCATACAACTATAAAAATCGGTGGACCAGCAGACTTGTTTATTGAGCCTTCTTCGATTGAAAATCTTGAGAAAGCGATGACTGTCATACGTGAGGCTGGTGTAAAGTGGACAGCAATCGGCCGAGGCTCAAACCTTCTTGTTTCCGATAAAGGTATTGAGGGAGTAGTCATTAAATTAGGTTCGGGTCTTGACCATGTTGAAGCAAACGAAACAAAAGTAAAGGTAGGAGCAGGAACTTCTGTGGTCGCTTTAGCAATGACCTTAAGCAGAAAAGGGCTCTCTGGTTTAGAATTTGCGAGTGGAATTCCTGGGTCTGTTGGGGGTGCTGTCTATATGAATGCGGGCGCACATGGTTCTGATGTCTCACGAATTCTAGAAAAAGCACATATTCTCTTTGAAGATGGGACGATGGAATGGTTATCGTTAGAAGACATGAAATTTTCTTATCGGACCTCTGTCCTTCAAAAAGAACGCCCAGGAATTGTCCTAGAAGCGATATTTAAGCTTCAAGAAGGCGACCCAGAAAATATTAAAGCGGTCATTAAAAAGAACAAGGATTATCGTAAAGATACACAGCCATGGAGTTCGCCTTGTGCTGGAAGTATTTTTAGAAACCCACTTCCAAATTATGCTGGCCAGTTGGTGGAAAAGGCGGGTTTGAAAGGATATTCAATTGGTGGTGCTCAAATTTCTGAAATGCATGGGAATTTTATTGTGAATGCCGGAAATGCAAAAGCAGAAGATGTCTTAGCGCTTATTGAATTCGTAAAAGATAAAATTTGGGAATTATATGAAGTTCGGATGGAAACGGAAGTTGAAATAATAGGCAGAAATTAAATGTTCTCTATCTGCTAATTGGCAGAAATGTGGTATAATAATTCATCAGATTAAGTTATGAATAGGTGGAGTTAGAGCGATAACGGCATGGTTTTCGTGCCGTTGTTTTCACTTCTACAAGTAGACAAGCCTACCTGTGTCCATTTCAGTTTCTAATCATGTTAATTCGCGGTTGAAGAAATTGCTGTAAACGGGGTGATTGGGGATGGAGAACGGAAAAATCGTATCGATTGAAGATCGGATACCGAAATTGAAGCAGCAAAGGCGAAAAAAGGCAAACAGACGATTAATATTGATGCTTTTCCTCTTTTTTACGTTGATTTTATGCATCATTTATTTCCAGTCACCTCTCAGTAAAGTCCAAAAGGTTCTCATAAGCGGTACTGAAACGGTAACGGAAGACACGATTAAAAAAGCTAGTGGCATTACTTCGGACACGAACATTTGGAAAATCGACCGAAAAGAAACAGAAGCTAGACTGGAAAAAATGCCAGAAATTGAACAAGCAGACCTTTCAATTGACTTCCCGAATACGGTAGCCATTCAACTCAAAGAATTCGATAAGTTAGCCTTTCTGTCTCAAGGTAGAGACTTTTTCCCTGTGCTTAGTAACGGAGAAATTCTTACAAGCGGCTTGACGCAGGACATTCCAGTGAATGCACCGATTTTGTTTGCATTTAAGGAAGGGGAGGTCCTCAATGAGATGATTGCCTCATTACAAAGTCTTCCGGAGGAGATTTTGAGCAACATCTCCGAGATTCATCATAATCCATCGGAAACAGATCGATACCGGATTCACCTTTTTATGAATAATGGGTTTGAAGTTAATGCAACATTAAGAAACTTTAGTGAAAAAATGGTGCATTACCCTTCTATTATCAGCCAATTAGATCCGTCGCAAAAAGGGATTATTGATATCGAGGTAGGTTCTTACTTTAAAGCGTATGAAGCGGAGGATGCTGAAGAGGTTGAGATTGAAAAAGAAAGTGAAAACTAGAGGTGTCGTATTGGCGATTGTTTTCCTTGTTCTCGGTTTTATGGTGGCATACTCTTTTCGAGTTACTCAAGGAGAAAAAAGCAATCAACCGATTACAGATAGGCAGTGGGAACAAAACTTACGGCTTCGCGATGAACTTAATGAGCAAAAAGAGAGAAATCGGGATTTGCAAAAGGAATTGAACGAAAAGCAAGAAATGGTTCGTGACTACGAATCACAACTTGCGGACGAAGCTCAAGTTTATTTTAACTTAGCGGAGGATGCTGAAAAATATCGAATGTTTCTTGGAAAAGTGAAGGTAAAAGGAGAGGGTGTTAAGGTTACCCTTTCAGATGGCGAGTACAATCCTGATGAGCCAAACATCAATAATTACCTAGTACATGAACATCATGTTTATAAGGTCATAACGGAACTCTATATTTCTGGGGCCGCTGCTGTTGCTATTAACGGTCATCGGTTAACACATAATTCCTATATTTTGTGTGATGGGCCTGTCATCACAGTTGATGGCCAACAGTACCCTGCGCCATTCGAAATTACTGCAATCGGTGATCCTAAAGTCCTTTCCTCAGCATTGAATATTACTGGTGGGGTAAAAGATCAATTGGTTAATGATCAAATTATTTTTTCTCTGCAAGAGGAAAATAAGATTGTAATGGACCCCGTCAATGTAAAAAAATAGTGTGCGTAAAGGATAAGGGAAGGTGTGAATGATGGGTAGCCAAAAGAATGTATATTTTACCATTACAGCTTCCATCATAGGTTTCATGGTTGCCATCCAATTTCAGACTGTTAGTGAACCGGTCGTTAGGGATACTCGTGATACGTGGGAGCTCCGCAATGATTTAATGAGTGAAAAGGAAATTGAATCAGAATTGCTTCAAGAAATTCAGACCTTTGAAGATACATTAGCAAAATATGAAGATGAAAGAGAACAGAGCAAGGGCAAACTGTTAAAGGAAACACTAAATGAGTTAAAAAACGAAGCAGGTATGACAGATGTATCTGGACCAGGAATTACTTTAACAATCCGACCAATTATAAATGAAATTGGCCGTGAAGTTCAAATGGCTTATATCTCACCTAGTTTACTTCAAAGGCTTCTCAATGAATTAAACATGTACGGTGCAAAGTATGTTTCGATTGATGAGCAGAGAGTCATTAGCACAACGGTTATTCGGGACATCGGCACGGTAACCAAGATTGACGGTCACTCTTTAAACCGTCTGCCGATTGTAATCAAAGTTATCACAGAAGACGAAGAGAAGGCAGAACGTCTTTTTAAGCGAATGGAGATTTCTCCGGTTGTTGAGGATTTTAATATGGATTCCTTAAAAGTTGAGTTGAGTAATCCTGAAGAAAACATAACGATTCCGGGATATAAGGATCCAATCAGGATAAGATATATGGAGCCGGCTGATAATGGCGTAGGAGGCGACGGATAATGTGGCTTCCATTAATGGGGTTAATTATTGGGGTTATTATAGGTCTTCTGACCGATATAAGAATACCAGCGGAATACTCAAACTATTTGTCTATCGCCATTTTAGCAGCGTTAGATACATTGTTTGGGGGAATTCGAGCGCAATTGCAAAATATATATGATGAAAAAGTGTTTGTTTCAGGTTTCTTTTTTAATATCTTATTAGCTGCAAGTTTAGCTTTTCTAGGTGTTCATCTTGGTGTAGACTTGTATTTAGCAGCAGTCTTTGCTTTCGGCGTCCGTTTATTTCAGAATATCGCCGTAATTAGAAGAATTCTCTTGACGAAATGGACATCAAGTGGTGAAAAATAGAAAAAAAAATGATATTTTAAAAGGGAATCAACTTATTTTGACGAATAGGTAATTGTAATTAATAGGGAAATCGTGCTTGTTGTTCGAAAATAAAGGAGGTGCCAGAGAATGAACAGCAATGATATATATGTCAGTCTTGACATCGGTACATCCAGTGTAAAAGTAATCATTGGGGAAATGGTCAATGACTCTTTGAATATAATTGGTGTTGGAAGTGTAAAATCGGAGGGCCTAAGGAAAGGCTCCATCGTTGATATAGATGAAACCGTTCATTCTATTAAACAAGCAGTGGAGCAGGCTGAAAGAATGATAGGAATGGATATTGGTCAGGTAATTGTTGGAGTTACTGGCAACCATGTCACGCTTCAGCCTTGTCACGGTGTAGTGGCAGTTTCTAGTCCAAATCGAGAAATCACAAATGAAGACGTTGCAAGAGTTATGGATGCAGCACAAGTGGTTTCGATTCCACCTGAACGGGAAATCATTGATGTCATACCAAGGCAATTTATCGTTGATGGATTAGATGAAATTAGTGATCCTCGAGGGATGATTGGGGTCCGGCTCGAAATGGAAGGAACCATCATTACCGGTTCTAAAACGATTTTACATAATACGCTCCGTTGTGTTGAACGTGCCGGATTAGAAGTATTAGATATCGTTCTTCAACCACTGGCAGCGGGATCGTTTGCGCTCTCAAAAGATGAGAAAAATATGGGGGTTGTTCTAATTGACATGGGTGGCGGATCGACAACTCTAGGTTGGTTTACGGACGGTCACCTGGCTGCTACTGCAGTCATCCCTGTAGGGGGAGAACATGTAACGAAAGATTTGTCTATTGGACTTAGAACTTCAACAGAGGATGCTGAAAAGATTAAAGTTAAGCATGGACATGCTTTTTATGACCATGCATCAGAAGATGAAGTATTTACTGTTGGAATTATTGGCAGTGACCAGCAACAACAGTTCAATCAATTAGAAGTTGCTGATATCATCGAAGCTCGCATTGAAGAAATTTTTGAGTTAGTTCAAGATGAACTACGAAAAATGAAGGTTCGTGATTTGCCAGGAGGATTTGTCCTTACTGGCGGGATGGCAAATACGCAAGGAGTCCTCGAATTGGCACAGGATATGTTCCAAAGCCGTGTAAGACTTGCTGTGCCAGATTATATTGGGGTGCGTGAACCACAATTCACCACAGCTGTCGGTCTAATTAAATTTGCCTATAAGAATGCCAAGCTGCAAGGAAGACAAGTAGAAGCTACAGTAGCTGAACAGGAATTTAAGGAAAATAGAGTCCAAAAACAGCCGCAGCCAAAAACCAAGCCGGAAAAACAAAAGCAACCGGAAGAAAAGGGACCATCTAGAGTAAAGAAATTTCTTGGCTACTTTTTTGAGTAAATTTTTGCGAATCGGAATCTCGACGATTTAGGAGGATTTGTCATGTTGGAGTTTGATACAAATTTAGATTCACTT